>Ga0182030_10003011_pt1 | contig 35943 bp, 38 predicted proteins | sample 812S3MmetaG_FD_121299 | JGI IMG/M metagenome (GOLD analysis project Ga0182030, IMG submission 121299) | Permafrost microbial communities from Stordalen Mire, Sweden - 812S3M metaG (Illumina Assembly) | ecosystem: Environmental > Terrestrial > Soil > Wetlands > Permafrost | place: Sweden...
CCTCGGCGTTTCCCACGCCCGACAGTTGGAGCAGGTGCGGCGAGTTAAAGGCCCCTCCGCACAAGATGATCTCCTTGGCGCGCGCCTCACGACGCCGGCCTCTTTCGAGGAACTCGACACCGACGGCTCGATTCTTCTCGAAGAGGACCTTGGATACCTGGGCGTGGCATTGGACCTCGAGATTCGCTCGACTCATCGCGGGATGCAAGTACGCCCGGGACGCGGTGAGGCGCCGCCCTCGAAAGATATTGCGGTCAAAGGCCGCGAACCCTTCCTGGCAATAGCCGTTCACGTCGTCGGTGAGGGAGTAGCCCGCCTGTTGCACCGCGTCGAAGAACGCGCCGAAGAGGGGATTGGTCGCGGGGCCGCGTTCGAGAATCAGCGGACCGGAGGTGCCCCGATACTCGTCGCCTCCCGCGAGGCAGTTCTCCATCTTCTTGAAGTAGGGCAGACAGTGGCGATAGTCCCACTCGCTCATTCCCGCGTCGCCAGCCCAGCGTTCGTAATCGAGCGGGTTGCCGCGCTGAAAGATCATGCCGTTGATGCTGCTCGACCCGCCCAGCAGCTTTCCGCGCGCGTGATAGATCTTGCGGCCGCCCATGTGGGGCTCGGGCTCGGATTCGTATTTCCAGTCGTAGAAGCGATTGCCGATGGGAATGGTGAGCGCAGCCGGCATGTGAGTGAAGACGTCCCACTTGTAGTCGGGGCGACCGGCCTCGAGGACCAGGACGTGGTGCGCGGGGTCGGCGCTCAATCGATTAGCAAGGGCACTGCCCGCGGACCCTCCGCCGACGATGACAAAGTCGTACCGCGTTCGTTTCACGAGTCCTCCATGAGCGACTTCAACGGCTGCTGTCGCCATGAAGTGTTGTTCAGGTTTAGGCGACTATCGCACGGCGCGTCAACCATCGCTCGCTTGCGTGAGACCCATCCACTATGTGGTTCACCGCTCGCGCGAAAACTCCGCGGAGCAGTGCACGATCCGCAGGCTCCCCACGAATGAGATTACTATTTGGTCACGTAGCGTTCACCTTCCGTTCACTTTGGGACTAACCTGGATCAGTGACTTCTCTCACCCCCGCTGGCATTTCCGTGTGATTGCGGCGGGCTCTCCCAACATCCAGGGTTGGACTCAAATCGCCGAGCTCGGAGCCGCTTTTGCGCTCTCAATGGTCATCGGCCTGGAGCGCGAAATTCACCAAAAGAGCGCCGGGCTACGCACGCACACCCTGGTTGGGGTGGGCGCGGCGCTCTTCATGCTGATTAGCAAGTACGGGTTCAACGATGTCCTCGTGCCGGGACGCATTGTCTTGGATCCCTCGCGAGTGGCCGCCCAGATTGTCTCGGGAGTTGGCTTCCTCGGAGCCGGACTCATCTTTGTGCGCCGCGACTCGGTCCGGGGACTGACGACCGCGGCGGCGGTCTGGGTCACGGCGGCCGTCGGCGCCGCGTGTGGGGCCGGACTCATCGTGCTGGGGGTCGCGGCGACGGTTATCTACTTCGTGGTCGCCACACTTTTCCCATATCTCTCTCGCCGCTTGCCGCGCTCGTCGTTCAAACTCTCCGTTATCCGTGTGCGCTACCCCGATGGACGCGGCGTACTGCGTCAGATACTCGCGCTCGCCACCGCGCGCGGCTTTACCCTGTCGGAGATCTCAACCGAAGCCATTGGCTACCAGCGCGCCGCCAGTCTGGAGTCAGCGCGAGAGGTCAATGACACGCCCATGGTGGGAGTGACGCTTCACGTGCACGGTCAGGCGCTGGTTAATGATCTGGTCGCGGCGTTAAGCGAACTTCCCGAGGTGCAGGCCGTGCTCGCTGACGACGCCGACTTCTCTGACGAGTAGTCCCTAACTCGCCGGTGCGTCGGCAACGGGTTGACGCGGGGCAATCAGGATGTCGCGCGCGACAATGCTCAGCCGCACGCGCGTGCCGAGATCGATGTCGTTGGCCCGGTCACTTCGCACATCTACCCGTATCGGGATCTCTCCCACCTGAACCACCAGGCGGGTCATGGCGCCGAGAAAACTCTTGCGGGTGACAAAGCCTTGACCATCGGGGTTGACCTCAAGGGTCACGTCCTCGGGGCGCAGCAGAGCGTCGGCCGAACCTGACAATGAGTACCCTTCGCCGCTACGCACCGGGCAGGTCTGACCGAACAGGCTCACTTGCTGGTTCGTGGCTTCGACGGGATAGCGACTCGAGATACCGACGAACTGCGCGACGAAGGCCGTCTTGGGCCGCGAGTAGAGCTCGGCGGGTGAGGCGACCTGTTCGATGTGGCCCTTGGACATGACGCACACTCGGTCCGCCATCGAGAGCACTTCTTCTTGGTCGTGGGTCACAAAGACCGTCGTGATGGCGAGGCGCTGCTGGAGGGAACGGATCTGATCTCGTAGTTCCGCACGCACCATCGCGTCGAGGGCAGAGAGCGGTTCGTCGAGCAGCAGCACCCGCGGCTCGATGGCGAGGGCGCGGGCGAGCGCCACGCGCTGTTGTTGTCCTCCCGACATCTGGTGGGGGTACTTCGCTTCCTGGTCGCCCAGTCCCACCATTTCTAAGAGCTCCGCGGCTTTGGCGCGGCGGATGCTCCCTGATTGCTTTCTCATCCGTAGCCCAAAGGCCACGTTGTTGAGAGCGCTCATATTGGGAAAGAGAGAGTAGCTCTGAAAGACCATGCCCATGTCACGTTTACGGGCTGCTACGTCGGAGAGTTCGATCCCGTCCACGACAACGCGGCCGCTGTCGAGCGTCTCGAATCCCGCGAGAACGCGCAGGGCCGTGGTCTTGCCACATCCTGAAGGTCCGAGCAGCGCCATGAACTCACCGGGCTCAATGGAGAGCGTCAGTCCATCCAGCGCGCGCACCTTTCCATAGGTGCGAACAAGATTCTCAAGACTGACCGACGCTCCCACACTGGGCGCAGTCGACTCGCCCAAGGGGCCCTCTTTCATCTGGGTCATTACGACGCCCTTCTACGACTACGACGAGACTGCGAACGATCGAGGGACACTACCAAAAGGAGAAGAATCCAGGTGCCGACGAGCCCCATCATGGACGCGGCCACCTGGATGTGACCGTCATTTGTTTCCTGGGCCTGGACTATCCAAACGGGAATCGTCGTCCAGAGGTCGAGACTCGCCATGGTGTACTCGCCAAAGACGAGGGCGAGCGTGAGTACGGTGGCGGAGAGTAAGGCGGGACGGATGTTGGGCAAGATGACGTTCCACATCGTCTTGAACCAGTTGCCACCGAGAGATCGCGACGCCTCGGTGAGCGTCTTGAGGTCGATGGCGGAGAGACCGGCATCGAGGGATCGATAGACGAAGGGCATCGCCAGGATCACGTACATGAAGCTGAGAAGGTAGGGAGAGGACTTCGCCCATAGCGGATAGACGCCCGTCACTCCAATGATGAGCACGATCGGGGGGATCACAATGGGCAACACAGTCACCACGTCCATCGCGCGCCGAAAGCGCGGCATGTGCAAGTGCACGTAGATCGACGTGGGCACCATCAGCAGCGTGGACACGACCATGGTGGCGATGGCCAACTTAAGAGAAAGGGTCAACGCCGCGGTAAAGCCTGGCGCGGAGGGAAGGTTCTTGTACGCCAGGTCTGTGAAGCCGCCCGTGTCATTTTGAAGCGAGAATTTGATGCCCGCGTAGAGCGGAATCAAGATGTAGGCCCCGGCAATTATGAGTACCAGGAATCGCCACCAGCGCAGGTGGAACTTCCGCTTGGGCTTACCGGTTGAGTACGGCGCAACGGCCTCGTTTTCGGCCCGGTCGACCTCGTAGATACTTACCGGAGCCACTTCGACGCCCTCTTTCGAACCAGGCTGTAGAGCGCCATGACGAACGCCAGGATGATGAGCATCCCAAAAGCAATGGCGTAGCCCACGTGAGTTTGGCCGGCGATGACGTTGCCATTCAAGAAGTTTCCGATTTGAATCGGCGCCAGGGCGACGAGGCCGAGAGTTAACGACTCGGCCGTGGCGTAGGCGGCAAAAGCACTGCCAAAGAGGAGCAACATTCCTCCGAGTATGGACGGCATTAGCACGGGAATACCCACGTGGATCCAGTACCGCCAACTTGAGGCGCCCATGTTCTCGGCCGCTTCGCGCCAGTTCTGACGCAGGCCGCCGAGCGCGGGAGTGATGACGAGCACCATGAGGGGAAGTTGAAAGTACATGTAGACCACGACGACGCCCGAGAAGGTGTAGAGGTTGAAGCCGATGCTGGTGAGGCTGATGCCAAGGGCGTGAAGCCAGGCGGTGAGAATTCCCGCGGAGCCGAGAGTCGCGATGAACATGAAGGTCAGATTCACGCCACCGAAGTTCGCAAGCACGCCCGAGGCGGTGGAGGTCAATCGCTTGAGCACCGTGCTCTTGGATGTTTGGATGGCGTAGGCCACGAAGACGCCAAAGACGCCGGGGATCAGTGACGAGAGAAGACCCAACTTGATGCTGTTCTCGAAACCAATGAGAAAGATCCCATGGGTCACGAGGTGCATGTTGCTCCAGGTCCAACCGCCCGTGTCGGCGTGAAAGGCTTGGTAGATAACGGCCAGAGCGGGGACCCCGAGCCCGAGGAACGCGTAGATGACGAAGGGAGTCACCACGAAGGTTGACTCCATACGGCGCAGTCCCTTTTTAAAGTTTCGACGCTTCACGACTAATGCTTCAGACCCGGATGCGCTGGCACCCGGGTCTGAAGCATTAGTCACATCAATTGTCATGAGCGGCGTGCGTCCGCGTTAATTACGAACTGGCGCCTACTTGGGTAGCCCACGTGTTGTTCACCGCGGTGGCCGCAGCAGTGATCTGTGCGGTCGTCGGGTACTGAGCGGTTTGACCCGAGGGCAGCGCAGGCAACTTCGCTTCCAGCGACGCGTTGACCGTCTTGTGGGCAGTCATGTACGCGAGTTCCGCAGGACGCGCCCCACCGGCCAGCCAAAGGTTCTGGCCCTGAGGTGAGTAGAGGAACTCCTCCCACAGTCGGGCGGCAGCGGGGTCCGGCGCGCCCGAGTTGATGCCTTGGGTGTAGTACTCGCCCAAAAGCACGTCACTTGGAATAACAATCTTCCAGCCGGGCACGGCGATGCCACCATTCGCCATGAGGTAGTCCCACCAGATGATGACGTTGGTGGTGCCGCTCTCAGCAGTCGCGGAGTCCGCAATCGTGTTCACGAAGGCGCCGTTCTTGTTGAGAGTCGCAAAGAAGGTCACGCCCGGCGCCACGTTGTTGAGTGAACCACCGCTGGCAACGGCTGCCGCCTCAACGCCCGCGAGGGCCGAGTTGGAGGTCAGCGGACTGTTGTTCAGGCCGATCTTGTATCCCTGGGCACCTGTTTCGGTGCTCATCTGCTTGAAGGATGTGGGACAGTTCGTCACGGTCGTGGTGTTACAACCGATGGCCACGTACCCGCCGTAGTCGTCGAACCAGTATCCACCTGAGTTCTTCAGTCCGGCGGGAATGGCGCTCCAGGTCTGGACCTTGTACGGAGTAAGAAGGCCTTCCGACTTTGCCGTGACCGCGTAGCTCGTGCCCACGTCAATGACGTCAGGGTCGCTTGAACGTCCCTTGTCCTGTTGGATCGCGGTGATCTCCTCCGCGCTCGAACCTTCGGGGTTCTCGGAGTTGATCTTGATCCCGTACTTCTTGGTGAAGTCCTTGATGATGTTGCCGTAGTTCGCCCAGTTGTTGGGGAGAGCGACCACATTGAGGGTGCCCTCCTTTTTGGCCGCTGCTACGAGTGACTTCATCGACGTGGAGCCGGTCTTGGTGAGGTGGGTCACCTTTGCCCAGTTCACGCTCGACGAGGCGCTCGCCGCCCCGGTACCCGCGGTAATGCCAATGGCCGCGACGCTGGCCAAGGTTGCCCCCGCGAGAAGGACCGTCCGTATTCTCTTTGGTGCCATATCTAATACCCTCCCAATGGGGTTATCGTCGCCATTTTGTGGCGTTCGGCGAAACACTATCGGAGCGAGACATTCGTGGCAATGCGCCCCCCCCAGTTCCACATGGCGGTTCACGCAACATTTGCTGACGGTGCGATCGCGCGTCACGGGCCTTTCACACAGGACCGTCTGAGGGTGAACTGACTTGACGAAACACGAGAACTTTCTCAGTCGGATACCTGGAGAGGCCGTCCGTGCGGGATCCCTAAAAGCTACGTGGTCGGCTACGACCTGAGCTTTGATGTCCAAACTCGGACTGCTCAGGTCGAGGGTGTTATGACGACGCCCAGGTCGGCGTAGGGCATCGGCTTTCGTTTGATAATCCCGCCAACGAGTCCTAGGAATTTGGTGATAGAGACCATGACCCCATATTTAGCCTGGAGTTTTTGCTTGATAATCGGGTACTCCGCTCCGGTGGTCAGTTGGGCGGTCGCCTCTTGGATCGGCGAGTCAGGCTTCACTCGGCCGCGAACATCACTGGCCTGCACGGTCACGCGGTGCGTGTGGGCGAGACGTTTCGCCTTCCCGGATTTCGAACTCGTTGCGAAACCAAACGTATCGCCCTCGAGCGGGACGACCCAGACGGGTGTGGCAACGGGGGTTCCGTCACGGCGAAAGGTCGTCAGGAGTAAGTACTTCTCATCAGACAGGCTCACGCGGCTGAGTGTATCGAAGTACTAGCCGTAAATCCACGAGGTACGTACATCGGCCCGTATGAAACGGTCCGCGCGGGAATCACCGACAGCGATCAACCGTTCGCGACCTCCCAGATATGACCGTCGGGATCGGTGAAGCTCGCGGTTTGGATACCCCAGGGGCGATCCATTGGTCCATTCAACAGAGTTACGCCGCGCGTTTTGAGCTCAGCGCACGCCTCATCGACGTCGTCGACGCGAATCGTGAACTGAAATCGCGATCCGGCGTCGGCCGTCGCGACCTTCGCCGGCGCGATGAGGCCCGGCGCTTGCGTGCTGACCAACAGATTTATCGTCAGGTTGTCAAAATTCACCACCGCCGAGTGATCATCCTCGTAGACCGTCGAAAGATCAAAGACGTCGTGGTAGAACGACTTCGCCCGCTGTACATCCTCGACAAAGAGAGTGATGACGTCGACACTGGTGAGCCAAGAATCCATTTTGCAACCCCGTTTCGTTCTCTGACGTTGTACCACGCGATGACTCGCGCTACAACGTTTGTGTCACAGAGACCTCGGTAATATCGCCCGATGACCCACGACGAATACTGCGATGAGTTGGATCGAGAGATTGACCGATTTGCCGACGGTCTCGCGTCGGTGGACTCCGCTGCCCGAGTGCCCTCATGCCCCGACTGGACCGTCCTGGACCTCACTGAACACTTAGGAACCGTCCATCGCTGGGCGACGAAATTGGTGCGTGAACGATCTCCTACTCGGATCCCCCGGGCCGGGTTGACGAGCCAGGTAGACGTGTTCGACGCGGGGTGGTTGCGCGAGGGTGGGCGGGCTCTGGTCGAGGCGTTACGCGGCGCGGATCCAGGCGACGCGATGTGGGCGTGGGGAACTGATCAGCACGTGCGATTCTGGTCACGCCGCCAGTTGCACGAGACCTTTGTTCATCGACTCGACCTCGAACTCGCAAGCGGAGCGACGTCGTACGTCGACCCCGCCGTCGCGTTCGACGCCATCGATGAGTTTCTCGCGAACATCAAAGCTGATCGGGACATTTTGCCTCGTGCTCGCGAGGGGCAAGACGCCGAACTAATTCGGATCAGATCAACGGCGCCCGCTGGAAACTGGAGCGTACGTCTCACCAGCGACGGTTACGACTTCGTTGACTCTGCCAATGAACCTGACGCGGAGCTCTCCGGTCCCGCCGACGAGGTGCTGATGGTCATTCTTCGACGTCGTGATCTTGCGCATTCCGGCGTCAACGTCTCGGGGGACGATTCGTTGGCGGAGCACTGGTTGGCGCAGACCGCTTTTCAATAGCTCACCTCGCCGCGATCAGGGAACGAGAATTCGCTGAAAGCGTCGGGCGGCAACGGTCAGCCCAACGAGAGCGATGGCCAGCAGGTACCCCACGCGCACGAGCATGATCCACTGGAACTGTCCGAGATCGAGCCCGCGTAGTAGTGCCGCAGCCTGATAGAGCGGTGAGATCGACACGATCGCGCCGAGCCACCCGGGATATTGCGTGATCGGAAAGAAGGTACCCGAGAAGAGGAACAGCGGTAACTGGACCAAAGAGACCAGGTCGAAGTGCTGCCAGGAGCGGATGTAGGTACATGCGGCGAGCCCCGCGCAACTGAAGGCGAAGCTCGTGAGGATCGCGGCGGGCCAACAGAGCACCACCCAGGGAGTCGCCGCGTCACCGAGCAGCACCATGCAGACGATGAAGGAGGCCGCGTAGATGGTTGCCCGAGCAAGCGCCCACCAGACTTCGCCAAGGGCGACGTCCGTGACGTCCAGCGGGGTCGAGAGGATCGCGTCGTACGAATGAGAGATCTTGAGTCGAAAGAAGGTGTTAAAGATTGTGTCAATCACGGCGCCGTTCATGGCCGAGGTCGCCAACATGCCGGGAGCCACGAACGTGGCGTAGCTGATGATGCGACCGCCATCGTTGATGGGACCAATGAGGTGGTTGAGACCGATCCCGAGGCTCAACAGGTAGAAGAGCGGCTCGAAGAAACCCGAGACCAACATGAGCCACTGTGAGCGATACACCATGTAGTTGCGCTCAAATACATGCAGAGATCGACGAGAGCCGAACTTCGGGAGTGAACGAGTCAGCATCAGTCCACCAGCCGCCGACGCATGGTGCGACGACCCCACGCGATACCGAGCGCCGCCATTACTGCCAGAACAGCGACGTGACACAAAACAGGACCGATCGACGCATTGCCATACGCGGCGGCTCGCGCCAGGGCCACTCCGTGATACAGGGGTACAAGTTGAACGAGCGGACGTAAGTAGTCGGGGTAGGCCGAGATCGGGTAGAACGTGGCCGAGAAAAGGAACATTGGGACGAAGGCGAAGCGGTAAATGACGGAAAAGGGTGCATCAGACTGGGATCGAGCGGCAAAGGCGACGAGGGGAGCGGAAAAGGCCAGTGCGATAAGCGCGCCGATGAACGGAAGCGTAAGAGACCACCATGACTCGAGTGCTCCAAACGACCCGATGACGATCGTGTAGATGATGCCGGTGACGAAGGCTCGCGTTACCACCCAGGACAACTTGCCAAAGAGAATGTCCTCAGGTTCGAGGGGCGTTGCCGCCGCCGCGTGGTACGAGCGAATCCACTTGACCGCGGCCAGTACGGGCCACAACGACTCGCCTTCTCCCAACTGCATCGTGGTAGTGGCGAGGATGCTCGGGGCAATGAAGTGAAGATACGTTTGGCCCTGAACCACCCCCGTATGGGCTGTCACGAGATGACCGACGCCCACACCGAGTGAGGCAAGAAAGAATATGGGAAAGAGAATGTTGCTCGCTAGTGATCCTCGCCACGTCTGGGCGTAGTACGTGGCGTGGTAGTGCCAGCTGCGCAGCCAGGCGGGGGCACCCGCTTTTACGGTGGGGGAGAGCGACATGCTTAGTCCACCAGTGTGCGCCCGGTCAGGCGTAGGAACACGTCCTCGAGTGAACTGCGCCGTACGAGCGCGCTCGCCGGCACGATGCCCGCCGTGTGGAGTTCACGAAGAGTGTTGTCGCCCTCATCGACGTACAGCAGGATACGGTCCGGAAGAACCTCAACTCGCTGGGCAAAGTTCGAGAGGGGCAGATCAACGTCATCGTGGGACTCGACGTCGAAGCGCAGCTCGACGACTTCGCGAGTTGAGTGTTGCGCTATGAGGTCACGGGGCGGACCCTCGGCCACGATGGATCCGTGGTCCATGACGACGAGTCGATCGCACAACTGCTCGGCCTCGTCCATGTAGTGAGTGGTGATGATCAGCGTGACGCCCTCTCGCTTCAAGCGGTAGAGGCGCTCCCATAAGAGATGTCGTGCCTGAGGGTCGAGGCCGGTGGTGGGCTCGTCGAGGATCAAGAGTTCCGGTTGATTCATGAGTGCTCGGGCGATTGTGAGGCGGCGCTTCATACCACCAGAAAGATCGTCAACCTTGTCGTTCGCCCGTTCCGCGAGTTGCGTGAACTCGAGTAACTCGTTCGCCCGTTCGCGCAACACCTGGCGTGGAATGTCGAAGTAGCGGCCAAACATCTCCAGATTCAGTCGTACCGACAGTTCGAGTTCGAGCGTGTCCTCCTGGGGTACCACTCCGAGACGCCCTCGAATCTCGGGCCCGTCCGTGAGTGGGTTGAGACCGAGAATCGACAGTGAGCCCGATGTCGGCTTGGAGACCGCCGAGATCATTCGCATGGTGCTCGTCTTCCCGGCGCCGTTCGGTCCGAGAAAACCGAAACTTTCCCCGCGCTCGATCGCGAAGCTGACACCTTTCACAGCGACGAAATCGCCGAACTTCTTCACAAGATCCCGGGCCTCGAGGATGGGGCCGGGCGTCGCGTTGCTCATTGGGCCATCCCCCTTTACCGTCGGTAGTCGAGAAGGCGAACACTGCTACACAGGCGCACTGACGCGTCGCCGATAACTATCTCGTTGCTGTTACGTCCTAGACGTAGTGAACCGTCGGCCCACGCGAAAACCTTCAGCGAAAACTACCAGGCTCTTTTGATTGCGCGGACATTCGTAAGGAGATTGTCATCGACGCGGTGCGGTGTCGCTATGGCGCCGTGCGGCAGGTGAATAGTTAGTATCGAGATACGCGGGTGACGAGACGTGCTCCGCGTTCGACACGGGGGTGTGATTGTCTCGCAAATTCTTGGCAGAGTTTCTCGGAACGGCCGTTCTCGTTTTCTTTGGGGTGGGGGTCGCGACCTTGAGCTTTGGCTTCGGGGCCGACGGCGCGAGTTTTGCCGCGGGAGTCGTCGCAACGGCGTTGGCTTTCGGACTGACGTTGATGGCTCTTGCCTACTCACTTGGACCAATATCGGGCTGTCACGTGAATCCTGCGGTGACTATCGGTGCACTGGTAGCTGGTCGAATATCGCTGAGGGGCGCTGTCGGGTACTGGATCGCCCAGTTTCTGGGCGGAATCGTCGGCGCCCTCGGGCTCTGGGGAGTGTTTTCCTCCTCGCCTCTCTACGGTCGCACGACGACGGGCTTGGGAACCGACGGCTGGGGAGCAGCCAGTCACATTCACATCGGAGCCGGAGGGGCGTTCGCGACTGAAACGATTCTCACGGCGCTCTTCGTCTTGGTGATCTTGAGTGTGACGAGTAAGACTGCTCACGTGGCGACGGCGGCCATGGTGATTGGGCTAACGCTGACGGCGGTGCACTTGGTAGGCATTCCCATCACCGGCACGTCAGTCAACCCGGCGCGTGCTCTCGGCCCGGCGCTGATCGTGGGCGGGACCGCGATACGTCAAGTCTGGTTGTTTATTGTCGCGCCGCTCGTGGGCGGAGTACTCGCCGCGCTGATCTATCGAGTGTTCCATCCCGCGAACGGCGATCCCGCGAACTAAAGATTGCTCCGGTGCTGGGGACCGCCTGGCGGAGGCGGAACCAATGGTGGGCGAGGCGGGACTTGAACCCGCACATCCTTTCGAATACAGGCACCTGAAGCCTGCGCGTCTGCCAATTTCGCCACTCGCCCAAAGACCTTGCAACATTAGTCGACTCGCTCCAGGCCGCTCTCCACGCCCCCGATCAAGGGGACGTGACCGGTACAGTGAGTATTGTCATGGTTCTCAAAAATGTGGAAAACCGCCTCGAGCGGATCTTTGAGCGGACTTTTTCGCGCCCGTTCAAGACGTCGTTGCAGCCCATTGAGATCGGCACGCGAATTGTGCGCGAGGTCGACCTGACCCGACGTCTTTCGGGTCAGGGGCCCATTTCTCCCAACATCGTTCGCGTGTGGCTCGGGCCCGCCGACGCAGAACGCTTCGAAGGTTTTCAAAAGGCTCTGGTCAGCGAGTTGGAAGAGACCGTTCGTCAACACGCTCTGGCGGAGGGGTACTCGTTTGTGGGGCCGGTCAAGGTCGAGATTTTCATTGATGACGACCTGAAATCTGGCGCGGTCGAGGTCAAGACCGATTTTGTCGGGGGGGAGAGCCAGCCGCGTCTGGTTCTCACTGACGGTCGTTCCTTTCCTGTCGCCGATTTGCCCCTCATCATCGGGCGAAGTCCCGACGTGGAAATCGTGATTAACGATTCGAACGTCTCGCGCCAGCACGCAGAAGTATGGCGCACGAGTGAAGGCGTGGCCATACGCGACCTTCAGTCGACCAATGGGACCTACGTCAATGGACACCGGATCTCTGCTGTCTCGCTCTCGCCGCGCGACGACATCACGATCGGACCGTTCCACCTTCGGATTGAGCTCGTTTGACTCCGCTCGCCGCGTTGACCAACTACGCGGCGGTGATTCGCCCGCTGCAGGTGCTCGTGATGGTAGTGGCCGTCTTGTTCTTCTTACGTATCATTCGAGTCGTCACGGTTCAGGCGCGACCGGCCGACTACGAGAAGAAGACTCGTCGTCGTCGGGGGAACTTAGCTCTCGAATTTCTCGAACCCTCTGAACGCAGCGGTCAACGCATTGACGTCGAGACCGGAGTGACGATCGGTCGCGCCAGCGACTGTGACTTGAGTCTCCAAGACACGTATCTGTCGTCACGACATGCGCGCCTCGCGAACGACGAGGGGGATCTGTCGATCGAAGATCTCGGATCGACCAACGGCACGTACGTCAATCAAGAGCTGGTGAAGGGCCGCGTGCATCTAGAGCGCGGCGACGTGGTCCAAGTGGGCGGCGTCCTCTTCGAGGTTGTTCGTTGACCCGATGGCGTCACGCCGCGGCGACCGATACTGGACTAGTGCGTCAATCGAATCAAGACGCGCTGTTCGCTGACGACACACTGGCCATCATCGCCGACGGGATGGGAGGTCACGCGGCGGGTGAAGTGGCGGCGGCGATGGCGATCGACATCGTGCGGCGCGGATTTCAAGAGAGCCCCAATGTCGAGGGTTTGGTCGAGGCGATTCAAGACGCCAATCTCGAGGTTGTGACCGACGCGCGTGAACACCCTGAACACTTCGGCATGGGCACGACCGTCATCGCGGTCGCGGTGACTCACGACCTGGCTGGCGTGGCGTCACCCACGTTGGTCCACGTCGGCGACTCACGGGCCTACCAGTTGCGTGACGGCGCCCTTCGCCAGTTGAGCGAGGACCACAGCGTTGCCGAAGAGTGGGTGCGGATGGGTCGGCTCACTCCCGAAGAGGCCGCAGTTCATCCTCGCCGTCACCAACTCACTCGAGGGGTCGGGGTCGAAGACACGATCGCCATCGACGTCACCTCCATTAACGCACTGCCCGGTGACCGAATTCTGCTCTGCAGCGACGGACTTTCCAACGAACTTGACTCCGACACGCTGGCGCGCCTCGCCAGCGCGCCCAATGGACTGGAGTTTGCGGTGGAGAGTTTGGTGAGTGCCGCCAAGGTGGCCGGCGGTCATGACAACATCTCAGTGATCCTGCTTGAGTTCGACGAGGTCAACATCGCGGCGACGCCCGTCCGTCGGACCATGAGTTCAGCTCCACCTCCGGCGACCGCGACGTCGCGACCGACGAGTGCCGGTCGCCGTCGAAGAATTGTGACTTGGCGGGTCTGGGCGGCGACGTTTCTTTTTCTGGCGATCGTCGCCGGAGGGGTCGTGGTCATCCACTGGTACGCGTATTCGACCTACTACTTGAGTGAGCACAACGGGTTTGTCGCGGTCTTTCGGGGCCAACCATCGGGCGTTCTTTGGTACAAACCTGAGGTGGTCGTCGAGACGAACTTTCCCGTCACCGATCTGCGTATTCAGGATCGAAGGGCTCTCAACGCCACAATCAGCGAGCCCACAGAAAAAGAGGCGGTCACCTACGCCAGAAATATCTACCGAGAGTTCGAACTCGGCCAGACAACCACGACAACCACCACGACCACCACGAAGCCCGGGACCACGACCACGAAAGCGACGGCGACCACCACGACCACCAAGGCGGCCGGGTAACTGGTTCCCTACAACCCCATCGGGCCGACATCATGACTTTGCATTCATCGAGGGTTGCCTACCGGTCGGTACGTTGCTGAAGAGGTCGGTGTCCGTGTTACCGTTTCGCGACTTTTCGCGATCGGCCCGCCGCCAGTGCGGACACTCGACGTCCCGGACGCCCTCGTGAGGACTTTTGCTCCCTTTCCCCAGAACACGAGAGCGTAGGCTTGGCGCAGTATGGAGCCCGTCAACGACCCACGGTTGTACTCAAATCGTTATCAGGTAACCCACTTGATCGCCCGAGGCGGTATGGCGATTGTCTATCGGGCCCAAGATACGTTGTTAAACCGCGCCGTGGCGCTCAAAATCCTCTACCCGGAACTGAGCGAAGACCCGTTATTCGTCGAACGATTCCGTCGCGAAGCCCAGGCCGCGGCCAATCTTTCTCACCCCAACATTGTGCCCGTCTTTGACTGGGGCGAGGACGGTGGAACCTATTTCATCGTCATGGAGTTGGTGGACGGAACTTCCCTCGCCGAGATGCTTCGCGGCGGAGCAACGCTCACGGCGGCGCGCTCGGCGCAGATCGTTGAGCAAGTAGCGGCTGCACTCGGCTACGCGCACCGTAGTGGTGTGGTGCACCGCGACGTAAAGCCGGGCAACATCTTGATCACTCGTGACGGTCAAGTAAAAGTGACGGACTTCGGGATAGCTCAGGCTGTGTCAAGTGAAGACCACTTGGCCGAGGCGGGCTCGGTCATGGGCACCGCGACGTACTTCTCACCCGAGCAAGCAGAAGGAGCGGCGGTCGACGGACGAAGCGATGTCTACTCCCTGGGCGTTGTTCTGTACGAGATGCTCGTGGGGCGGCCCCCCTTTATTGGCGACACACCCGTTGAAGTGTCGAGTCAGCACGTTCGCAGTATCGTACCGGCCCTGTCACAGTTCTCCAGTTCGGTTCCTCATGACCTGGAAGCGATCGTGATGGAAGCTCTCTCGAAGTCACCGTCGAATCGCTATCAGTCAGCCGACGAGTTGCGCGCTGACCTCATTCGATTCAGTGAAGGGCAACCCGTGCACGCCGCGATGCGTGACGCCGCCTTCTTCGGCGAAGATGCCACGCGGGCGGTGGCAGCTGTCGCGGGCGAGCGCACGCGTTCGGTCCCGATCATGACCGGACCGCGCACCGACGTCCGTCGTCGACGTGGCATCGGCTACAGCGGAATCTTGTTGGTCGTCGTAGTTCTGCTCATCGCCGTGGGTGCAGTCATCTTCTTCGAACACAACAAATCCACCACGACCACCATGCCCAATCTGGTCGGTCAGCAACTCAAAGTCGCTAAGAAAACGCTAAAGAGTGACGACATCGGCGTGGAACAGGTGATCGAACGACAGTCCAAGAAACCTTCGGGCAGCATCCTCTCGACCAATCCGAGTGCCGGGACCGTAGTCACCAAAGGTGACTCCATCATCATTATCGAGAGTGAAGGCATCACCACGGTGACCGAGACCGTGCAGGATGTCGTGAACCAGAGCGTCACCGATGCCGAGAGCACGCTCTCCGCCGAGAAACTGGGCGTGAAGATCGACCAGGTTCCCGCCGCCCCGCCCGGTACCGCGGCGATACCTAACACCGTGCTCGCGGAGTCGCCCGTCGCCGGAACCAAGGTCCAGTCGGGGACCACGGTGATCTTGACCGTGCTCAAGTCGGGAGCGCAGTACGACCTCTCGAGCGTGAACGGCGAGACGCAGTACGCCGCCGGCGCGGCGTTAGCGACCCAAGGCTTAACGGTGTCGGGCGTGACGCGGACGTGCTCGAACACGGTGAAGCCGGGTTTGGTGATCGGCTCGGTTCCTCCTGCCGGATCGTTGGTCAAAGAGGGCGAGGCTATTCAGTTGCAATTGTCCTCAGGCCCGTGCAACGTGGTTATGCCGACCGTCCTAAATGACACCGAGGCCCAAGCGGACGCCGCGCTAGAAGGGCAGGGCCTCACCGCGTCCTACTCACCTGACCTCACCGCGGTCTGTGAACCCGGAGCCGAGCCCACGGTCGCCAGTCAAGCGAATGCGCCGGGCTCCAACGTGAAGTATGGCTCCACCGTTAATCTCACGATCTGTCAGACCACCGCCAACACGACAACATCGTCGACGACGACGACGACCACGGCGCCCTAATGCCACGCTTGTAGCATCGTTCCCTATGGCGAAATCATCCGCGAAACCAAAGCCGAATCCGAAAAAGTCTGTCGGGCGCTACGTTGACCCCGTTGCGCGAGGACGAGTCACCGCTCGTCGGCCTGCCAACGCCGACAAGAGTCCTCGCTGGTACGGCTGGTCCATCCTCGGGTTGCTGATCTTCGGCATCCTGGTCATCACCTTGAACTACTTGTCCGTGCTGCCCGGCTCCACGTCGGCGTGGTACTTGGCTCTCGGACTCGTGTCGATCTTCGCCGCGTTCGCTCTCGCCACTGGGTATAAATAGTCAGTCCGCGTTAACGCAGTCGCTCAATGATCGTGGCGTTCGCGAGTCCGCCGCCCTCGCACATGGTGAGCAGGCCGTAGCGCCCGTCGGTGCGTTCAAGTTCGTTGAGGAGTGTCGCACAGAGTTTGGCTCCCGACGCGCCAAGCGGATGACCGAGCGCGATCGCGCCGCCGTTGACGTTCACCCTTTCGAGGTCGACTTTGTGTTCACGTTGCCACGCGAGTACGACCGACGCGAAGGCTTCATTGATCTCGACCAAATCAATGTCGTCCAACGTAAGTCCGGCACGCTCAAGAACTTTGGTTGTGGCCGGTATAGGCCCGGTGAGCATGGTGACTGGATCGACCCCCGCCAAGGCGAAGGTGTGGAATCGGGCGCGGGGGCGATATCCCAGTTCGTGCGCGCGTTCCTCGCTCATGATCAACACCGCTGACGCGCCGTCAGTGATCTGGGAAGAGTTTCCGGCGGTGACTTTGCCGCCTTCCTTGAAGGCGGGCTTCAGTTTCGCCAGCGTCTCGACACTTGAGTCGGGGCGAATCCCCTCGTCGCTGGTCATGAGCTCTTCGGTGTCGTGTCCTTCGTCGTCGCGCACGTGAACCGCCACGATTTCGCGCTCGAAACGACCCTCGGCCGTCGCGCGCGCCGCGCGCCGATGGCTTTCTGCGGAGAACTCGTCGAGTTCTCCGCGCGATATACCCCACTGGTCGGCGATCATCTCGGCTCCGATGCCCTGATTGACGAGTCCGCCGACGGGTTCGTAGCGCGCGGTGACGCGAGGACCAAAGGGCCATCCGACGTCCTTGCCGATGGAGGAGCCCATTGTCACGCGCGACATGGCCTCGACACCTGAGGCGACAACCACGTCGTAGGCGCCGGCCATGACGCCCTGAGCGGCGAAGTGCAGCGCCTGTTGGGATGAGCCGCACTGACGGTCAATGGTGGTGGCGGGAACGGACTCGGGCCACCCGGCGGCGAGTACGGCGTTGCGGCCCACGTTGAAGGCCTGCTCGCCGACTTGGGAGACGCAGCCCATGATGACGTCGTCCACCACGCTCGGATCAAGGTTGTTGCGCTCGGCGAGTGCGCGCAGCGCTTCGGACGCGAGATCAACCGCGTGCCAATTCCTGAGCTTTCCATTGCGCTTTCCCCCGGGGGTGCGCACCGCATCGACAATGACCGCCTGTGGCATTCTGCTCCTTCCGCGTGGGCGAACCCACGTCGCGAATCTTACGGGAAGCGACGAACTATCGTCGCGAGCGTGGAGGCCCCGACGAAGAACATGGACCGTTGGTTAGGCGATGGCGGCATGGCGCTGCTGGCTGAGGTGGGGGTGTCCTTCGAGCGCTACGGCGTCGATGGGGAGGACCTCGGTTGGGCCGAGGGCACCTTCCTACCTCGCGACCTCGCCGGTAATCCACACGGGTCAGTGCAGGCGGGAGTACACGCGTTGGTGCTGGATGCGGCTATGAACTTTGCGATAAACGCAGCCCTTCGCGGACGCGATCGAACGGAAGCAACGATTGAGATGACGACGGAGTTGATGCGTCCCGCACTGGTCGGAGAGTCCTACGTCCTGCGAGGCGAAGTAGTTCGTCTCACGCGCCAGATCGCCTACGCCGAAGCGACGGTGGTGAACGCCGACGCAAAACTGGTCAGCCGCGCGACGGGTACCTTTCTCATTCGACGCGACGAGGACACTGTGGGCGATCGTCGCGCGACGTAACTCAGACGTTGGCGTCAGCGGGAATGAAAGCGAACGCCCCGTCGTGAACATAGACCAGTTGGCAGTCATCAAGGTACTTCGCGTCGTGAATGTTGCCCGCCCGGTGGTATCCAACGTCGCCCTGCTTGAGAAATACCCTCTCTCCGTCGGCGACGAGAGAGCCTGAATCGCGGCGATACACCTGAGTCGACATTCTGCCCTTAACTACCACGGTCATATCGTCGCCGGGGTGTGAGTGGGGAGGCTCTTCAGTGCCGGCTGCCCACGTTTCCAGCATCACTTCGACCCCGTCGGGATTAGTGGGAAAGGTAGTGCGCAGGCTGAATCCGGGGGAGCCAGGGTCGGCCACGAATTTGCTCCATACGTCGCTGGCCGTAGAAATACTGTCGTGCGTGGTGTCGTCAATGGACATGCGGGCTCCTTTAACTGGTGGGGCTAGTAAGAATCGAACTTACGACCTCGTCATTATCAGTGACGCGCTCTAACCGACTGAGCTATAGCCCCGAGGCATAACAGGTTACACGAGCCCTACCGAGCGTTAATTGGCCGGCGGATCCCAAAACTTTGATGACATCGACTGACTGGCGGTCCCCAGCAGTATCCCGTCACGACTCCAGAGGTATCCGGTGCCTTGAGAAAATCCTCCCGAGAGTGCGTGCATGTGTGTCTCGACGAGGACCCACTCGGTGGGCACGAGAGTGGCAATACGAATTGTGTTATCGAGGCTCCTGCCCATCGTGTTCTGGCCCAGGGGCTGACTGGCCCCACCGGCGACGAAGTCTCCAAAAATGGCGAGGGTCGCGGCGGAAGGCTCCAGATGGCTTGGCACTCGGACCCACAGGGCGGAGATGGGAGAGCCACTCGTGCCGTCGAGTTCTTCGAAGCTGCGCCCGAGGGCAATGCGCGTTTCGACGTAGTTGAAGATGGAGTTGTCGTAGCGACTCGGCATCTGGCGTGTGCGGCAGTCCCCGGGCTCGGGCACGTCGGGCATAGTGAGCCACGGGGTGGGCGACGTGAGTTCGCCGGTCCCCAATGCCGCGTTCACGGTCAACACTTCACGACCGTCCACTGAGGCCGTTGCACGAGCCTGCGTCACGCGGTGCCCTTCGACGGCGAGGTCGACGACGACATCTAGGTCGGATCCAAGTGGCGCGAACGAGAGATAGTGCGCGGCCGCGTAGATCGTTGGCCGCCCGCTCGCTTCTTCGAGGGCGACGACGCCGGCGGCGAGTCCACATCCGCCAAAGAGAAACTTTCCGGGCGTGATCAGACGGTCCGTGACGTGAAAGCTCCAGGTTGCGTCGTTTACCCGTTGCATTCCCAAGAACTCGCGCATATCCACGACGTCGAAGGCTACCGGACGCCCTCTGGTGTGGTTTTTTGAAGAGGGTACTCAACAGGCAGACTTGAGGGGTGATTGACCCGCGCTTTGTCTATCTCGCCATTGTGCTGGCCGGGCTGGGGGGTTGGATTTACATACGCGACACCTTGCGCGGAGTGACGTCACCGAATCGAGTCACGTGGTCGCTGTGGGGTCTCGAGGGCGTGCTGGCTTTCGGCGTGGAAGTCCAACAACACGTGGGCCTCGCCTCTTGGATGACGCTCATGCTCGGTCTCGTTCCGTTCGCAGTCGTGGCCGCCTCATTTCGTAACTCACACGCCGTCTGGAAAATCGGCACCTTCGACATAGTTTGCGGTTCTATCTCGTTGGCGGGACTTATCTTTTGGGCTTTTGTGAACGAACCGACGTTCGCGTTGGTGTCGTTCGTCTGCGCTGATCAGGCCGCGGGGCTCCCGACACTGCGAAAATCGTGGCTCGCTCCTTCTAGCGAATCGGCGCGGACCTTCATGCTCGGATGTCTGAACTGCGTCATCACGATCTTGACGTTGAAGGTCTGGACGACCGCCGGCGTGCTCTTTCCCGGTTGCATCGTGGTGACCGATTTCGTCATATCCGCGTTAATACTGACGCGCATCGGCCCGCGGTTTCGCGGAGAGCTGAGGCCCGCGAACTCTTAGTAGCGTCACCCTTCGAGTTTTCCTTTAGGACGTTCAGGGGCTGGCGTTGGTGATCTTCTCTGACGCCGAGAAAAGGGAACTCCGATTGAGCAGTCGCCGGCCGACGTCGGGCGAGAACTACTTCGCATCCATCGACAACGGGCCGAGGCGATTCGTCACCACGACCCGCCTCAGGCGTCCTTTGGTAGAATGTGTTCCCGCGGGGATGTAGCTCAGTTGGTAGAGCGCGGGCTTTGCAAGCCTGAGGTCGTGGGTTCGATCCCCATCGTCTCCACTGTGGAGGGCCTTGTCGCGTCCGGGTGTTCGTGAAACTGGCGGATCTGGGGCGAGTTAGGGGTGAAGCCCTTCTTCATGCGACTCGTGCGTCGCGGGCTCCAGTTGAAATGTCGCGTGTTGGACAGAGAAATGTTCCGTCAGGCAGTTCTGAAGAGCGTCGAGGATCTGCGGGGCGTGACCATCATCGAAACAGGTATTTTCCACGACCACGTGAGCAGACAGTGTCGTGAGATCCGAGGCCACGCTCCAGGCATGCAGGTCGTGTACGTCGACGACGTGCGCGACCCCCGAGAGGTGCGTGCGCACGTCGACGAGATCGAGATTGTCGGGCGTTCCTTGCAGGAGGATCCTCCCCGCGTCGCGCAGAAGCCCCCACGCCGCGTAGGCCATAAGCGCGACCACGAGAAGCGAAGCGACCGCATCGGCACGCTGCCAGTGCGACACCATAATGACGAGGCCGGCGATCGCCGTGGCGATGAAGGCGAAGAGGTCGGTGAGGATGTGCAGATACGCGCCTCGTATGTTGAGGTTCCCGCGGTTCGCACGGCCGAGCATGGTCGTCGCGGCAAGGTTCACGGCGGCTCCGATCAGAGCGATCACAAGCACGAGCGCGCCGTTGACCGGATGGGGAGTGACGAGACGCTGGACCGCTTCAACAAGGATCACCAGACCGACCGCCACGAGGCTGACGCCGTTGACGGCGGCACTCAGGATCTCGGCACGACGTAGGCCAAAGGTCCAGCGTGCTTCGGCTGGGCGTCGCGCGAGGCGCAGTGCCCAGGCGCTCATCGCTAGCGCCGACACGTCGGTGATCATGTGCCCGGCGTCGGCGAAGAGAACAAGAGAGGACCCGAGAATCGCGGCCACGATTTCGACGACGAAGAACGCTGCGATGAGGGTGAGGGCCCCAAGCACTGGACCCATGTCGCCCGACGACGCGTGGTGATGACTTTTAGACACGGATCACTCTCACGGCCTCATTGTCGCACGCACGGCATGGCGGGTCACGACGCCAGCCAACGCTGACCTAACGCACCAGTTCGGGCGCGACCTTGGGCTCCGTACCCGGCACACGATCGCGCGCGTACTGACGAACGTTGAACTGGGTCACGCCAATGGTGAGGGCGACCGCCCCTAGCTCGTGTAGTTCGACGAGCCACACGGGGACGTGGGTCAAGTACTGAATGGCTCCGATCGCTGCTTGGACGAGCGACACATAGACGAGTCGTCGCACGCCGAACTTCAGCGCGTTCGGTGCGCCGGTCTTCCAGATGGCGAGCAGTAACCCGAGGACGATGCCGATGAAAAAGATAGCCGCCAGGGAGTGAACCCAGGCCGCGGAAGAAAAGGCGAAGGGGAGGCGACGCGCGACCAGTTGACCCTGCGATGCACCGGCGTGGGGACCCGAACCGGTGGTCGCCGTGCCGGTCACGACGAGGATCACGAAGGGGAGCCATAGCCAGCGAGCGAGGCTTCGAAAGTACGGATCGCGCAGATCTTCGCGGGCGCCAGGCCCGTAGAGGTACTTGGCGTGGCGGTAGAGCAGCGCGCCCACGGCGACCATGGCGAGACTGAGCAACAGGTGAAGTGAGACCAGGTACGCGTTGAGTTTGGAGTACACCACGAGCGCGCCGAGCAGCGCGTCGCCAACAACACCCAGAACAAGAGCGCCCGAAAGAAGTATGAGGTCGCGACGCCGTTGATCGCGAAAGAGCGCCGCGAGAAACGTGGCTCCGACAACGACGATGAGGGCCCCGGTGACCATGCGATTGGAGTACTCGATGAAGGGGTGAATGCTCATCGAACCAGAAACTTTGCCTTTGAAACAGGTGGGCCAGTCCGGGCAACCGAGGCCCGATCCCGTCAGTCGCACGGCGGCTCCGGTCAAAACGATCAGGATCATGGACAAGAAGGAGGCGAAGGCGAACCAACGAAACGTGGGACCGGAGACGCGGCGTCGGGTTGGTAAAGGCACTCGCCTAGCCTACGGATTTCAGGCCCCGTAGTATGTCCGAGTGACCGTTTCCGCTACTGCGTCGTTGTCGGTCCGCGACGTCTTGAAGGGCTACCTTGCCCTCACCAAGCCGCGAATTATTGAGTTGTTGCTCATAACGACCGTGCCCACGATGATCGTGGCGGCGAACGGCTGGCCCCGGGCCTGGCTCATCGTCGCGACGCTGATCGGTGGGACCCTCGCTGCGGGCGGGGCGAACGCCTTCAATATGGTGATCGATCGCGATATCGACGCCCTCATGGAACGTACGAAGAGGCGCCCGCTCGTGACCGGCGTGATGAGCGCGCGCTCAGCGGCACTCTTCGCCGTCGCGCTGGAAATCGTGGCCTTCGCCGTCCTGGCAATCTGGGTCAACGTGCTGTCAGCCTGGCTGGCCCTGTCCGCGACGGCCTTCTACGTCGTGGTGTATACCCTCATCCTCAAGCGCCGCTCGAAGCAGAACATCGTCATCGGAGGCGCGGCGGGCGCGGTCCCGGTCTTGGTGGGTTGGGCCGCCGTCACCAACTCGCTCGGATGGACGCCCGTTTTATTGTTTCTGGTGATCTTTCTCTGGACGCCGCCGCACTTTTGGGCGCTGGCCGTTCGCTACCGGGACGACTATCAGGCCGCCAACGTTCCCATGATGCCTGTGGTGGCCTCTCTTCGCCGAACGACACTCGAGATCCTCATCTACTCGGTCATTCTCTGGGCGCTGACACTGTTGATTGGATCAAGCGCGCACTTGGGTTGGATCTACGCGATCTCTGCGACGGTGTTGGGCGCGATGTTCAGTCTCTACGCACTCCGGCTGTATCGACACGCCCGCACCGATAAGGCCGATGTCGCCGAAGCGATGAAACTCTTTCACTTCTCTATTACCTACCTTTCGGCACTGTTTATTCTGATGGCGGTTGACGTTCTTGTCCGAAACCACTAGCGAGTCGAAACGTCCGTCGCCGAAGAAGGTGATCGCGATCGGGATTGTCGTCGTGGTGGTGATTGCGGCCGTAGGAATTGTCTCGGCGCTCACCGGTGGAAAGGTCAACTCCGGGCAGAAAAACCTGCTGACGTCGTCGGCCCTCGTGGGTCATCACATTCATGGTTTCTCGTTGGATGGACTTAACGGGGGAGTTATTACGTCGCCCTGGAGTCACGGCCACTCAACCGTGCTGGTATTTTTCGCGAGCTACTGCGGACCGTGTCGAGGCGAGATGCCGAAAATCGCGAAGTACATTCGCACTCACACGCTGAGTCCCGTTGATGTGGTGGCGGTAGACGCCGTGGACAAGCGAACCGCGGCGCGGGCCATGATCAAAAAAGACGACGTCACTTTTCCGGTGGCGTTCGACCCAAACGGCACGGTAACCACGGGACTGTTCGGGTTTCAAGCCGTGCCGGAAAGTGTTTTTCTCAGCCCTAGCGGTGTCGTGAAAGGCGTGTACTACGGGGCGATTCCGAAAAACATACTCATTGAAGGTCTCAAGAGCCTGAAGTCCACTTAGTCAAAGCGAAACGTTCTCGCGGCGAGTAGCGGGGCGACGAGCGCCCAGGCGCCGAGCGCGATCCAGTCGGCGGTCGTTGGGGAAAGCCCGTGCCCGAGGATGCGATGCAGGGCCTGCGCCAACGCGCCAGACGGGAGGGCGATGACGATCCGACGGACAACGAGCGGCAGCGAGGTCAAGGGGACGACGATGCCCGACAACAGGAGTAGTACCAGATAGAGGCCATTGCTCGCGGCGAGGTTCACTTCGGCGCGAAGTGAACCAGCCAGCGCGAGTCCGATCCCCGCGAAACCGACGGACCCAAGAAGGAGTGCCGCGACCACCTCCAAGGCGCCGCGCCAACTGCCATCGGGACGCCACGCCAAGAGAAGCGCCACCAGCGAAATAGCGACGACCTGTATCAGTTCGGTCACGAGGACGCCGGCGATCTTCGCGCCGACCAGTCGGCGTCGGCCAAGTGGCGTGACGTGCAGTCGCCGCAGTACGCCCGAGGAGCGTTCAAACCCCGTCGCAATCGAGAGCGCCACCAGCGAGGTCGACATCACGCACAGCGCCAAGATGCCGGGAGCGATGAAGTCGATGCGGTGCGTGCCCGGCGTCGAGACCACGCGCGTGAGCGAGAAGAACACCAACAGAAGAACCGGAATGCCGATCGTTAACAGCAACGTTTCACCCCGGCGGATCGTCATCGTGACCTCGGCCCGCGTCTGGGCGACCAGGGCTCTCACCGTCTCACATCGCTTCGTTCGTCGCCAATCAGTTCGAGATACCTCTCTTCGAGTGACGCCCGCGTACGCAGCGACACCATGGAGAGGCCGACACTCGCCAAATAGTTCGTGACGACAGCAATGCGCTCGGGCGTGGACGCGACGGCACAGCGCAGTTGCAGTGGGTTATCGAGCGTGACGTCGCAGTGCAACCGCGAGGCCAACAACGCCGGATCGACGGGTCCCGAGGATTGGACGATCATCTCCGGCGAACCCGCCAGTTCGTCGAGCGTCCCCTGGACCAGCACCCGTCCGAGGTGCATGATGACCAGACGATCGGACTGGCGCTCGGCTTCGGCGAGTTCGTGTGTCGTGATCAAGAGAGCGCATCCTCGCGCCCGTTCCGCGGCGATGAGTTCGCGGATGACCTGACGACCTTCGGGGTCGACGGAAGTTGTCGGTTCGTCCAACACCAGGGCTCGTGGTCGACCCAGTAGCGCGAGCGCCAGCAACGTGCGCTGTTGTTCACCGCCGCTCAAGCGACGCCAGGGCGTTTTCGCGCAGCTGGTCAAGGCGAGCAGCGACATCACTTCGTCCGGATCTCGCGGCGCCTCGTAGTACGACGAGGTGAGTCGAAGGACGTCGCGTGGCGTCATGGGCGCCCACACGCCGCCGCGCTGGAGCAGCGCCCCCGTACGCGCGACTACTTCCCGGTGATCACGCACGGGGTCGAGTCCGTGAAGTCGAACGCTGCCCGCGTTGGGAACGCGAAAACCGAGCACTGTCTCGACCAGTGTGGTCTTGCCGGCGCCGTTCGGACCGAGCAATGTGACGACTTCGCCGTAGTTGACGTTCAACGTGACGTCGTCCACCGCGCGCAGATCCCCGAAGGTGACCTCGAGGTCATTCACGTCGACGGCGTAACTCATGCGTTACGAAACTAGACGGTTCCTCCAAAGCTCCGGTAACGCCCTGGTTAGGCTTGATCCATGATTGACCTCGTTCAGCTGCGTCGCGAACCCGATCTTGTGAAGGCTGCCCTCGTCCGCCGCGGCGTCCCCGGGGCCGAAGTCGACGAGTTGGAGAACCTGGATAGTGAACATCGCCGACTCCTTCAGGATGCTGAGCGCCTGCGCGCCGAGGTGAAGGATCTCTCTCGTCAAGTGGGCGAGGCGCGGCGCAACAAGGACGTCTCGACGGCCGAGGCGCTAGCCGCGACCAGTCGCGCACTGGGTGATGAGGAGCGTGTCGCCACTGAGGCGACCAAGGAGGTCGCCTCTCGCTTGTCCGCCCTGTTGTTGATGATGCCGAACTTGCCCGATGACCGAGTACCCGACGGCGCCGACGAAAACGACAACGTGGAGATCGGCCGCTGGTGGCCCGGGATGGACGAGGGCGCCGAGTTTCCAATCTTCGCCGAGCACCAGCGCGTGCCCCACTGGGAGATCGGCCAGGCGCTGCGGATATTGGACATGGAGTCGGGAGCGAAACTCGCGGGTTCGATGTTCGCTCTCTATCGCGGGGCGGGAGCGCGTTTAGTGCGGGCACTTACGTCCTTCGCCATGAATCATCACAGTGACGCGTACGAGGAGATTCGCCCTCCGACCCTCGCCCTCACCGAGACCATGATCTCGACGGGTCACTTGCCCAAGTCCGCCGATGACATGTACGAGATACAGCGCGACGGCCTCTGGGCCATTCCCACGGGCGAGGTGCCGCTGACGTCGCTGCGCCGCGGGGAGATTCTTGACGAGGCGGAGCTGCCCGTCCGCCTGACCGCGCAGACCAACTGCTTCCGGCGCGAGGCCGGGTCGGCCGGCAAGGACACGCGCGGGGTATTACGTCTGCACGAGTTCGAAAAGGTCGAGCTCTTCGCCTACTGCACACCGGCCCAGGCCGACGAAGCCCACGCCGACATTCTGCGTCGCGCGGAAGCGTTGCTCCAGGAACTCGGCCTGCCGTACCGTTTGTTGAATCTGTGCACTGGTGATCTTGGAACCGCGTCCGCGTACACCATTGACCTCGAGGTATTTAGTCCTGGGGTGGACCGTTGGCTCGAAGTCTCATCGGTCAGTTGGTTTCGCGACTATCAAGCGCGCAGAGCCAACGTGCGCTATCGCACGAGCGACGGCACCACGGCCTTGGTGCACACCGTCAACGGGTCGGCTCTCGCGTGGGCACGCATTTGGGCCGCGCTGGTCGAAACGTATCGCCAAGAGGACGGCTCCGTTCGCCTGCCCCGCGTTCTTGACCCTTTTTTCGGCGGTGACGCCACCATTCGTTAGGCCTTTGCTACCTCGTAGCGGTATCCCACGCCGCGCACGGTGGAGATGTGCGTCGGGTTCTTGGGCTCCTCTTCGATCAACGTTCGTAAGCGTTTGATGTGAACGTCGAGAGTTTTGGTGTCGCCGACATAGTCGCTGCCCCAGACGCGATCGATGAGCACTTCGCGGGTGAGCACCCTCCCAGGGTTCTCGAGCAGGAGGCGAAGGAGGGCGAACTCCTTCTTTCGAAGTTTGATCTCTTCGCCATTGACGTAAAGGCGGCGAGCGTCTATGTCGAGGCGAATATTGCCCAAGGCAATCACGTCATCAGAGTGCGTCTCTTCCGCCTCTCCTCGGCGGCGTAAGACGGCGCGGATGCGGGCTACCAGTTCGCGAAGTCGATAGGGCTTCGTGACATAGTCGTCGGCGCCGATTTCTAGCATCAAAACCATGTCGACCTCTTCGCCTTTCGCGCTCACGATGATGATGGGAACATTGCTGGAGCCCCGGATGGAACGAGTGACGTCGAGGCCGGACATTTTGGGCAACATGAGGTCGAGCAATACCACGTCAAAGTGACCGGCGTCGAACGCGGCCAGACCCTGTTGTCCGTCGCGGGCGATCGCGACGTCAAAGCCTTCGCGTTCGAGTCCAACCGTCAGGGCGTCGATGAACGACTCCTCGTCTTCGACGATGAGAACCTTGATTCGTTCTTGGGGCGCTGACTTCTTCGTCATTGCTGGGTGAGTGGGAGTTCCAACGTGAACGTCGAGCCTTCACCCTCGCGCGAGTCGACCAGGACATTCCCACCGTGGTTCTGCGCGACGTGACGCACAATGCTGAGACCGAGTCCCGTCCCACCGGTCTCGCGAGCGCGACCCGGGTCCACCCGATAGAAACGCTCGAAGATGCGCTCCAGGTCCTTCGCCGGTATGCCCACGCCGCGGTCGTGAATCTCGATGTGCACGCAGGGTCCCGGGATCTCTCCCGCCTCGAGGGAATCGGCTTCGATACGTCGGACGGCAATGTCGACGGTGCCGTCACTCGGTGAGTAGACCACGGCGTTCTCCAGCAACGCGTGAAGAGCGGAGGTCAACTGGCGACGGTCGCCAAAGACCACTTGGTTCGTCTCGGGTTCATCGAAGTTGATCTTGACGCCATGCTGCTCGGCGGCGGTGCGGATACGTTCGATGGCTTCGGCCACGATCAACGAGACGGAGATTGGCTCGCGACTCGGTGAACCCTCTCCCTCAATGCGGGAGAGGTCCAGAAGATCTTCGATGATGCGATTCACGCGGAAGGCCTCTGAGTTGATGCGCTCGGCCAGACGATTCGCGACCGCCGGGTCGCGCTCAAACTGCAGAGTCTCAGCCAGCAGGCCAAGAGCGCCCATCGGGGTTTTGAGCTCGTGGCTGACGTTGGCGATGAAGTCACGGCGGATGTCTTCGAGGCGCCGGCGCTCGGAGACATCCTCGATGACGGCCAGCACGCCGAGTGAGCGGCGCCCGTCATCGATCACCGTCGCGCGGATGGTCAAGGTTCGACGCGGCGGTCCATAGATGTCGATAGTTCGTTCAGCCACGCCGCTGGCCCATCCCTCGGCAAGAACGTCGGTGACGGCCTGGGCGGCAATGGCGTCACCGTAACGACTGGCCATGAGATTTTCGGCCTGGACATTGCGAAAGATGACCCCGCCGGTTTCGTCACAGAGCACGAGGCCGAGGGGCAAGGTGTCGAGCGATCGGCGAAGTCGCACCGACTCCGCGTTGGAGTCGCTGACGGCGTTGTGCGCGGCGCCGGTCACTTCCTCGAGGTAACTGAGCGCCGATTCAACCTTGCCGTCATCGCGATGGGGCTCGACGGCAAGTCGCGACGCGAGGGCCGTCAGGCGTTGAGCAATAGCGCGATGCCCGCGCTGGCGAAAGAGCATCACGCCCACGAGGACGCCCACGAGGAGAACACCCAGCGCCGCGCCATAGACCGCGGCGGGCGGCCACGTGGAAATCACGGTATTGGTCGAGGCGACGAGCACTCAGCCATTCTCGCAGACCCGGTGGGCCCCGTGACGCTCCGACCGTTGTGGACTCCGTTTGAAAGTGAGCCCAAATGCTATTCGCAGGTGTTTCATTAAGTCCCTCGACCTCAGACCTCCCCGGCAGCGCAGCCCTTCAATCAATTGCTGACGGAATCGCCTCATGGGCGCTTATTGGCGCTCTCGTGGCGCTTCTTTTAGGTGCCGTTTTGTGGGCGATTGGCAGTCACACGCAAAATATGCATCAGTCGTCCCAGGGTCGCCGCGCGGTGTTGACGTCGTTGGTTGCCGCTATCCTCATCGGCGCCGCACCCGAACTCATCAACTTCTTCTTCAACGCTGGCGTGGCCGTTCACTAATGACGCATCTATTGTGCGTCTTCTCACCCTCGTCGTGCATCACCGACCTCGGCAAGTCCACCTTCAACGAACTCTTCAACGCGCTCACGAGTTGGATTGTCGCGAGTGTTGAGTGGATGCTCGACGCGGTGGGACACGTCATCACCGCCGCCAGCGAACCCTCCACGGTCATTAACGGCGCCAATAGCGAGTTCAATACGCTGCTGGTCAGCGCGCCGGTGTTGATGATGCTCGGTCTGTTGGCGTCGACGCTTCAGGCCCTACGCCACGGCGAGGCGTCGGCACTCTGGCGGGTCTATTTGGGCGTCGCGCCCGCGTGCGTCGCGGGTATTTTGCTCGCGCGTCCAATGGCGCTGCTCATCCTCGAAGCGGTGAATCAACTGTCATCGAATGCGGCGAGCACGGTGGCGGCTCACGAGACGGTGCTCGGCAAAGCGCTCACCGGATTGACGCCGACAACTCCTGGATTTGACGTCTTTCTTCTCGCGTGCGTCGTCGTCGTGGGGACAATGCTGTTGTGGTTCGAACTCATCGTGCGAACCGTCGTGCTCACGTTGCTTTTGGTGCTGGTCCCGGTCGTCGTTCCTCTCACTACGTTTCCTTCGATGCGTCGTCTCGGGTGGCGACTCGGAGAGACGTTCGTGGCGGCGGCGGTGAGCAAGTTCGCGATCGTGATCACGTTGGTCCTCGGACTCAATGAACTCACCGGCTCTTCGGTGACCGCGGTTATCACTGGCGCAGTGACGTTATTGCTGGCCACGGCGACCCCGTATCTCGTTCTTCGCGTCGTGCCGTTCCTCGAACACTCAGCGGTACATCAGTTCGACGGTCTGCGCTCTCGTGCCACACGTGCCGCTACGCGTACGACGTCGGTAGCAAGTCGAGCGGCAAGCGCAATGACCCCTGACGCACCCGTCCCGTCGCCACCGTCACGGCCAGCCGATCTGGGCCTCGAATCCTGGCCCGGGGCAGGGGAGTCTCCAATGCCGCCTCTCAATCCCGACACCCCCGCCCCGACTCCGCCGATTGGCAAACCGCGACTTCGCGGTGGTCGCGTGGCGTACGGCCGTGACGAGGTGGGACCGGTTGTCGGGTGGCACTTTGACGAGTGACTCCTTGGGTCTCGGCGACGCCGACGCCGAGGCGCGCTGGATCGGCATCCGTCGACACCAAGCGGTACTCGTGGTCGCGGGTCTCGTTCTTGTCAGCGCCTGGGTCTTGCGGGCGTCCGCCCCATTGGGAGTGCTCGTCGTGGGGCTCGCGTTGCTCGGCTCTGCCGTGCCGACGCGCGACGGGCAGACTCTCGGTGAAGCGCTGGTCGTCGTGATGCGATTTCTATGTCGCTCGCGATGGCACGACGTGTCTGTTCGCGAGTTCGGCGACGATGTAATGCTGATGGCGCCAGACGTTGCTACTTTTCGCGCGTACGAACTCGACCATCGGGGTCGGCTCGATCTCTCAGGGCGCGACACCGCTCTCGCCGAGACGCTGGCTGGACTCGTCGATGCCACGAGTGCTTCCAGCGAGAACCAACACATCAGCCAGCACGTGATGAGACGCGAGGGTGAGACGTCCACCCTGCTGGCGTTACCCTTGGAAACGCCCGCGCCGGACGGTTGGCGACAGCGCAACTCACTGGCCCTGACGTTGATCAGAGTCAATGAGGATTCGACTTTGCAGTTGTACGAGCGATATACCTACCTGCGAACACCCGACCAACTTCTGCGCGTGTTTCGCGTACGCGACTTCTCTTCGGTGCCGGAGTCGAAGTCTTTCCTCGAACAACTCCTTCGTTCTCCCGTCGCTCTTGACGTGTCTGTGCACGTCGAAGTCATCGCGGGGGCCAAAGCCCATCGTCTCGCCGCTCGCGCGGTGCACCGCGGGCGAAGCGACGATGCCACCTCGAGCGCCGCGGGCTTTCGCCGCAGCGCTCGCTCCTCGAGAAGTTTCGAGCGTCTCGCGCAACGCGAGGTTCTTGTCGCGAGGGGCCGCGCTCTTATTCGAATCGGCGTGTTTGTGGTGGTGGAGGGAATGTCCTTTGAGGAACTCGAACGGCGCAGCGCGGTTGTGTGGCGGCGAGCCCACGACGGTGGACTTCGACTCGAGCGCGGGCGTGCTCGCCAGTATGAGTGGTATCGCGCTCAACTTCCTGGCGGTCTCGGGTGGTGAGAGCCTGGACCCACTGGGCGACGTCCCACGATCTTGTGAGCCTGCGCACGCCCGCCCACGACGCGGGTTCCGGACTCGCGGGCGAGGCTCTCGGCCAATGCCAGTACGGATCATCATTTGTTCTCGACGTGTTTGACGCCTACCGAACTGGTCTTGTGTCCAATCCCAACGTCATCGTCGCCGGCTCCATCGGGGCCGGCAAGAGCACGATCGTCAAGATGCAACTCGAGCGCGCCCTTCGCCGCGGGCGCCGCGCGGTTGTCGTCGATCCCAAGGGTGAGTACGGGGAACTCGCGGCCCGTCACGGGGTGAGGCCTATTGCGCTCGGTCGCGACGGCTGGTGCAGCCCCTTTCCTCTGGACGAGCGTGAGGGTCGACATCTTCTTCGCGCCTTGGTGGCGAGCGCGCAAGGCTTTGCTCTTTCCAGCGAACAGCACTTCGCCCTGGACGAGGTATGGCAACGCCTGGAGTTTCAACCCACTCGGGTTCTTTTTACGCTCTATCAACTACTGGCCCCCCACCTGGAGTCGACGACGCCCAGTGCCGAGAGATCTCTTGTTTTGGTGCTGCACCGCTTTGTTCACGGGGATCTCGCGGGGCTCTTCGACGGACCGGGCGAACCGTTGCGCTTCTCGGGGGATCTGGTGGTGGTCGATCTTTCGTCTCAATGGTCATCGAACTCACTGGCGGTCGCGGTTCTGAGCGTCGTCGCGGCGGCCCAGCAGGTGGTCGGTGATCCGGGGTCTCCTGGCTACTTGGTCATCGACGAGGCGTGGGCGCTCTTGAGCGACCCCGCGGCGCTGCGCTGGTTGCAGGGTTCGTGGAAGTTGGCGCGGGCGAGGGGGCTCTCTCACGTCATGGTCCTGCATCGTTGGAGCGACGTGGCGTCGGCCGGTGACGTGGGCAGCGTGGAGCGCGATCGGGCTCGAGGACTCCTTCGCGAGTGCGAGACGGCGTGGCTCTTTCGCCAGCCCCCCGACGAGGCGCGTGAGATGGCCGTCGCCCTTGGACTCGAGACGCGTGAAGAGAGTTACCTAGTCGCCCTACCCAAGGGCGTCGCACTCGTGCGCTACGGAGCACATCGATCGATCGTGCGCGTGGAACCCGACGAGCGCGACGTTCTCTTCATCGACACTGATGTTGCCATGCGTGCTCGATGAACGATCGCCCAATCCTTGGTCGGCGCTACTGGAACGGACTCTCGGGAGGGCCCTACGTCACCATTGGACCGCGCAGTTCGCTTTTGATCGTTGGCCCGACCCAAGCCGGGAAGACATCGTCACTGGTGGTGCCCGCGCTGTTGCGGTGGCGCGACGCCGTGATCGTCACGAGCGTCAAGAGCGACGTGGTCGAAGCCACATCCAAGTGGCGGCGTTCTCTCGGCGACGTACAGATACTCGAGCCTGGTCGAGACGGCGGATTGACCTGGGATCCGCTAGAGGGGGTTACCACTCTTCGTCACGCCACGAGAGTCGCCCGTGATCTCACCCTCGAGTCGGACCGAGGAGACGGAGCGTTCTGGAACGCGCTCGCGACCAAGCTCGTGGCCAGCCTGTTGATTCTCGCGCACGAGCGCGGCGCGTCGATCTTTGACGTGGCGCGGGTGGTCGAACGTCACGACCTGGCGACGTGGCTCAGTCCGCGCCCCTCGGTCGCCGCTGACGGCGTGCGCAGCTTCCTTGACTATGACCCGAAAACGTTGGACGGCGTCTTGACAACCGCCGACACCATGTTGATGCCCTGGCGTTTCGCGCAGCCCCTCGCCGCCGTGCGCCACGTCGTCTCCGGCGCGAACACCCTGTATTTGTGCAGTCCCCGTGGCGAGCAGCGCCATTACGAACCGCTCTTTCGCGGCGCTCTTCGTATGGTGCTGGAAGAGCAGCAGCGCCGAGTCGACGAGGGAAACAGTCGTCGACTCTTGCTGGTTCTCGACGAGGCCGCCACCGTGGCGTCCCTGGATGAACTCGATCAGCTGGCCGCCACCGTTAGCGGCCTCGGGGTCACGCTCGTCACGGTGATCCAGGACTTTGCCCAACTAGTCGCTCGCTGGGGACCGCGGGCCGCGACGATCGTCAATAACCACACGACTCGTGTCGTTCTCGGCGGGCTCGCCGACGCCACCGTCGGCACCTATCTTCCCGAGTTGGTGGAGAGCCGACCAGGCGCACCAAGCGTGCCCATTCGCCTTCGGCCGCGGGGTACGGGACTGGTGGTCGCCGAGGGTCGAGCGGTCTTTCACGTGCGCCTTCGCCCTTGGTGGCGCGATCGCAGCCTCCGTGACCGGGGTGTTCGTTCACGGTAACTACGATTTCTCCATGGCATATCAATCGCTCCTGCTCCAAGAGCAGATTTTCGCGATCGACATCGGCGCCACCAACATCAAGTTTTCGCACGTGAACGACATGGGGGTGTTGGTTCGTGGAGTGCGTCGCCGACCGACGCCGTACCCGTGTTCGCCTGATCGCTTGGTCGAGTTCCTCGAAGAGCGGATCGTGAAGAGCGGGTGTCGGCGGGTCGGAGTGGGCTTCCCCGGGGAGTTTCATGACGGTCACGTTGTTGCTCCGGGCAATCTCTCGCGTCCGGGGGGAATTGCGACCGAAAAGGATCCCGAACTCGACGCGCTCTGGCGAGGCTTTCCACTCCAAGATGCCTTGTGTGCGAAGACCGGGCGCGACGTGCGGGTGGTAAACGACGCGACTATGGCGGCGCTGGGGTGTATCGAGGGCGTGGGTACTGAGGTAGTGCTGGCTCTGGGCACGGGACTCGGTCTGGCACTTGCTATTGACGGAAAACTTCGTCCCGTGCGTGACGTCGGAGCTGCAATCTATCGCGACGGGAAAACCTACGACGAGACCATCGGTGAGCGAGGACGCTCCCTTGACGAAGAACACTGGAATCCGACACTCGTCGACATCGTGAAGGAGTTCGCTGAGGAGTTTCACGCCAACACGGTTCATCTGGCCGGGGGGAACGCGCGCCGAGTGGTGCCCACCGAGTTCGAGAATCTCCCCTTTCGCGTCGTGATCAATGGAAACGACGCGCCCATGCGCGGCGCGGCGCGGCTTTTCGCGACGAGTTAGGCCACTCCCGCGGCCAGGTCCACGGCCGCCGCCGCGAGTACTCCTGCGACAATGCGACACGCGCCATCGTCGATGGCGAAGTCGGGGCTGTGATGCATGCCGCTAGAACCGTCCGCCAGGGCGCCGCCCACGAAGAGATAGCAGCCGGGCACGCGGTTTGAGAACTCGGAGAAATCGTCGCTCGGTGTCACCGGTGGAAAGGCCAAGACACCTTCGTCGCCCACGACAGTCCTGGCGCTGCGCATGACGCTCGCCGTCACAATCTCGTTATTTTCAACGGCGGGGGCTCCAATACCTAACTGAAGTTCGCACGCGACGTGGAAGGTGCTCTCGACCTCGTCGAGTAGTGCGCGAAGTCGTCTGACGGCTTCGTCCTTCTGCTCGGCGGTGAAGGTGCGCAGGGTTCCTTGCAGCTGGGCGTGTCGGGGCACGACGTTGTTGGCCGTGCCCGCGGACAGGACACCAGCGGAGCAAGCGCACCCGGTTCCCTCATAGACCAGTTCGTCCACCACCGAACCAAGGCGCGGCGCGAGATAACTGACCGCCAGGACGACGTTGCCTTCGACGGTCGCCATGGCGCCGTGCCCACCTTGACCTTTGATGTTTACGGTGAGCGCCTGAGCGTCGCTCATCAAGATCCCGGCGCGAGTCGCTACGAGCCCGACGGGCGCGAGAGATGTCACGTGAGCGCCGATGACGAAGTCAACGGGATTTCTCTCCAAGACGCCACCTTCGATCATGGCTCGCGCACCGCTAATGGCTTCTTCGGCGGGTTGAAAGAGGAGCGTGAACTCGCCTTGGAGATCGTCGCGCCGTCGCGCAAGGAGATCGGCCACACCAAGGAGCCCGGCCACGTGAACGTCGTGACCGCACGCGTGCATGACGCCGTCGTTCAGTGACGCGAAGGAGAGATCCGATCGCTCCTCGATGACGGGTAGCCCGTCCATGTCGGCACGAACCATCACGCGTCGCCCCGGTCGTGCGCCCACGAGCCGCGCCACAACGCCGGTAGCAGTCGGACAGGGGCGAATCTCGAAGCCGAGTTGAACCAAGCGATCGGTCACGATCTGGGTAGTGCGGTGTTCCTCGAAGGCCAACTCAGGGTGAGCGTGAAGGTCGTGTCGGATCTCGACCATCGGATCTTCAACGTCGTTCAGGAGACTGGGCAAGCTGTCGCTGAACGTTCGTGTCATGGTGGGATGCAACTTAGTACTCCAGGGGTCTGGGAATCGATGTCCGCTAGGATGGTGAGCCAGTAACAACGCGGCTGTAGCTCAGCGGATTAGAGCATCGGTCTACGGAACCGAGGGTCGGGGGTTCGAATCCCTCCAGCCGCAC
>Ga0182030_10003013_pt1 | contig 35937 bp, 34 predicted proteins | sample 812S3MmetaG_FD_121299 | JGI IMG/M metagenome (GOLD analysis project Ga0182030, IMG submission 121299) | Permafrost microbial communities from Stordalen Mire, Sweden - 812S3M metaG (Illumina Assembly) | ecosystem: Environmental > Terrestrial > Soil > Wetlands > Permafrost | place: Sweden...
CAATGGTGGAGACTGGCGGTGCTCGAGCAGTGGCTGGAGAAAGATTCAGGTGCGCGCGAGTTACGCGGAGCGGGCTGCTGACGGCTACGGCAAAACTATACCGTAAACGGCTGGGGGGGTCGAAAGGCCGGGTATCGAATCAACCACGTATAAATAGTAGTTCTCATAAATCTCAGAGGCGCCCGTGAATGAGGCGACCTCGCTCACCCCTTGCCCAAAGTGATCGGCGGGATAACTTAGAACCACGAGAACTTTATGGCGCCGTTCCGCTGCCATCCTGGTTGCCAACACCATCACGGGCCCCGCATAAGTAGTAAGCCGTCTCTTATCCCAAATAATAAAGCTCCCCACGCGGTTCCCCGTTACATAATAGACATCACGCCCCAAATAACCGGCGACCGAAGATACGGGAAAGTCCCTATCGCCTATTATGGGCCATTGATCCATCTTGTTTTCCCGAATGAAGTCCGCCGCGGCCCGGGCTTGTGAAAAGGGGATCTTGAACGCGGCGGCGCTGGCGGCGAGTCCTCCGGCCACGTTCACAACCAGGAACGCGTACAGCAGCCAGCCCTGGAACCGAGCGAACCAATTGCCCAGCCGCTCCACGCCGTCCAGTGGGAATTTCTCCTCGGGAAAACCGGACGCCAACCATAAGCACGCCAGGAACAGGATGAACGCAAAGCCGTCGTGCCGCAAGTAACAGTAGCCGTGAAACACGACCTGTTTGAAAACAAACAGCGCTCCAGCTCCGCAAACGTAAGCTAAGAGCACAACCCTTTTGCGGACGAAGAACAAACAGGAGGCGCAAAACACCATTACGCCTAGAAAAGCCGCCACGCGAGATGCAGTTAGAGGAATCGGGATGATATCCGAGATGATATTGGAGTTCCAAAACACCCGGGTGAATTGCGGGATCGGCACAAAGCTCACCCAAAACATGCTCAGGCTGGGCATGAGCCCTCGAATGCCGAAATTCAGACTGGTTACGTACCCTCCATCGGAAGGCGGGCGCATATGGAGCACGGACACACAAACCGAGATCGCAAAGATCGCCGCGGCTATTGCGAGTCGCCCCCGGAACCGAGCGATCAACTGCCCCCACGAAGGCGTCCGGATCGCCTCGAAGACCATGGCAAGAACGAGACACAGCGCGATCATGACGCCGTAAACGCTACCTTGACACATGAGCCCGAGAAGAAGCGCCAGCGATATGTAGCGCTTTCGCAGACCTGGCCGGAACACCGCGCAGAAAGCGAAGATTCCAAGAACGGCCAGCGAATACTCACGGCTAATCACCGCATACTCAAAGAAAAAGAAATAACCAAACACGATGAGTACTTTCGCGGCTCGGGGGAACGGGGAGAAACGCGCAATCAAGTATGCGGTTGCGGTCGCCACCAATGCGTGAACGACCTGTATCCAAACCGGGTGGCTTGTGATCTTGGTTATCAGATATACGATCAGAAACCAAGCGTCCGGATGACCATCATACCTCTTGAGCCAGATGAGTTCCGGAATCGAATGGCTATGCCGGGCCAACATCCAGACTTGAAGTTCATCTCGCCACATTGGATGGTGCAAAATGTTGACGAGCTCAAGACAGGAAAAGACTGTGGTCAGGGCTATCGGAAGCCGCCAGGTACGCTTATCCGGAAGTTCCGGCTTGGACTTCCACCCCATTCAGCTCATTAACCCACGGTTTCCATTCAGATACGCCAATGCGCTAATCCTGACCCTCCGAGGTATACTTCACACTTGCGAGAGGCCGATGCACTTTCAGGCAACGGGGGCGTCTGGACTGGCCGTTAGTCTAACCGGACTGCTGAAAACCCGATGGTAGCACGCCCAAGATTGGCCTACGTTCAATGTGTTTGTTTTTTCGGGTTGCTTCAGATTTTGACGGACCCCTCGGGGAGGTTTGCCGACGCGGACGTTTGTCCCGCGCCTCCGGCGCACGCCAACCGTTTCCAATATTTCTTTCGATACGGTCCAGAACGTTATTCGTGGCGTCAGTACTGCCGTCCTCAACAAACTCCGCAGTGCCTGCTCGACAATGAACGATTCAGGCAGCAGTGAAATCACCGGGCCTTGCGGAGTACCCGCATGCAGGTAAAGCATCTGTCGTGGGCGCCCGCTGGCAAAATCGAAGCTTCAGGGTACGATTACTGCACACATCGCCAATACCCGGCGTGGCTTGCCGCTTGAGCCGAGGATGGCGCACAAAAGTGAAGTCTAGCAGAGTCCATGCGGGCGCTACCCCCGTCGCGCTCCAGATCAAACGCGCGGGAGTACGCGGGCCGGGCTGCCGACGGCCACGGAGCCGGCGGGGATGGCGCGGGTAACCACCGAGCCGGCCCCGATAGTTGATCCCGCGCCTACATCGGCCATGACGATGGCCGCCGCGCCAATCCAGCAATCGGCTCCGATTTGAACCACCGAGAATTCCCCGCCCTCAGCGCCGCAAATCTCCCCGGCCTCATTGCGCGTATGTTGCCGGCTTCCGCTCAAAATCTGAACGCCCGAGGCGATCTGCGTGCGGTCGCCAATCGTGGTCTTCCCCAGAACGCAATAGGACCCGATGTACACGCCCGCTCCCAGCCGCACCTGCGGATGCGCGAAAAAGGAGCCGAACGAAATGCGGCTCGATAGGTCGCACTCCGTCAGCGTCAGCTTGTAATAGGCGATGCGCATGTAATCCCCCGGAATGCCGGGGACCATGGCGTAGGCGTGGGCGAACATTTCATACACGGCCTCCCACGCGCCAAACGCCGACGCCGCGGAGGGCAGGAACGCCGCCGCCAGGGACGCCCCGCGCAGAATCCATTTAGCTGCGGACTTGATCATGTGGCCACAGCCCTTCGATTTCCAAAGCCAGGTACAGCGGCTTGTGCATCGCCGAAGCGCGGAATCGCGTAAGCCTCCGTACTTGCGTCAACCAGGCCGCCGAATGCCGAAAACATGCACGCGCACCCGGCTGCGGCCACGGCTTGCCGCAGCTCGTCCCGTATATTGTCCCGCCTTCCGAAGGGAAACGAAACAGCGGAATAGGACGGCCGGTGATTTGCTCCAGCTCGCGCACGCTGCCGGAGATCTCGCGCTCCGCCTCGGCGATGGGGCACGCGCCCAGGTTCACGTGGTTGACCGTATGCGCTCCGATTTCCATGCCCCCGGCCAACATCGCCCGCAGGTCTTCCGGCTGCAGGTTCTCAAACCGGAAGGGCGACTTCCGCAAATCGTGGTCGAACACGCGATCCGTTCCCACGAATCCCGAGCTCACGAACGCCGTGGCCGGGACGCCGCAGGCGTTGGCGATCGGCATGGCGTTCCGGTACACGTCGCGGTAGCAGTCGTCGAAATGCACCGTCACGGCGCCCGGCCGCAAGGTCTTGGTTTGCCGGACCGCTTCCACAATCTCGCTCGACGAAACCGGCGTGTACCACCGTGAAAGCATCAGCATGTGTGCGGCGAAGCGTTTCCAGGCTGAATTAGTGGCCAGCAACTCGCGAAGGTTGACGAAAGCGCGAACGATAAGGATGCTCATCTGCACAGCGCGCTGGCTCTTGAGCACGGAGGACAGCATGGCCACGCCATGCTCGGTGAACGCCAACGGCGCATACTTCGAGTACCGGCCGCGACCTTTTTCTAAGGTCACAATTTGTGACCTTAGAGCGGTGGCCTCCTCGCCGCTGAGCTGGAACATATAATCTTGCGGGAAACGGTCTGGGTTGCGGCGTACGGCTTGGTTGAGGGTTTTGGTCTCGACTTGGTAGAGCTCGGCCAGATCGCTATCCAGTATGACACGCTGGCCGCGGATGATATAGATGCGGCGGGCGACTAGCTCCACAGGCACGGCCGGCATCCCGGCTGGGGAAGGCGGTTTTTGGGGTTTCTTTGGCATGCGTTTTTGTAGTCGTAATCTTAACAAGGCAAAAGGGCTTTGTCACTTCATCGCCTCTTCAAACAACGCTTCGTACCGGACCACCAGTTTGTCCGTCGAATAGTTTTCGACCACCCGCCGGCGTGCGGCGGTACCCATTCGCTCGCGGGAATCGGCATCGGCAAGCAGGCCGCCTATGGCTTCGGCGATGCGGGCCTCATCCCCTACCGGGACCACCAGGCCGTGGACGCCGGGGTCGATCAACTGAGCGTTGCCGGGGATATCGCTGACTACGGCCGGAAGCCCGACCGCCATGGCCTCCGACAGGGAGCACGGAAACCCCTCGTTCGAAGAGACCAGCGCGAAGAGATCGCCGGCCTGCAACCAATGACAGATTTCCGAAACCGGCTGCTGCCCCGCGAAGCGTACGTGGTCCGCGAGCCCCAGTTGCGCGGCTTGGGTTTCGAGTTCCTGGCGGCAAGGCCCGTCGCCGATCAGAAGAAGCAGCGCCTCCGGCACGCTTTTCACAACGGCCCCGAAGGCACCGATCAAAGAGGCGAGCTCTTTCTCCGGCGCCAGCCTGCCCACGTAAATCACGGCCGCGGCGCAGGCGGGAATCCGGAACCGCTCGCGCAGTTTCTCGCGCACGCTCCGGCTGCATGTGGTGAACTCATCGGTATCGATGGGGTTTGGCATCCACAGTAGGCGCTGTGGATCGAGGCCCGCCGCTACCGCTTCCGCCTCAATGCCGGGGTTGAGAATCATGACGCGCCGCGCCCATTTGTTGAGCCAACGCAACTCCAGACGGCCGAGCCAGGAGGCGCGCATCAGGGTAGCGATGCCGCTACCGGAAATCTTCATGACGATGGGTTTGCCGAGCCAACGCGCCACGGGCAACCCGACGGCCAGGTGCATACCCTGCATCAGGAAGTACACGAGCTGGTAGTTGCGGCGTTGCCGAAACAAAGTCCAGACAACACCGAGAGCGAAAGCGTAGTCCCTGAGCCGCCCGCTGGACCGGCGGGCGAAAATGCGTACGGGAACTCCGGCGGGATCGACCCACTCGACCGTATCGGGCATGGGCGGACCGCCGGCGCACAGCACCGTGACCCGATGGCCGCGCCGGATCAACGCGGCGCAAACGCGCTGCGCCTCGATTTCCGACCCTCCTAGAACGGGCGGATAGGAATGCGAAACCAACATCAGGGAAACGCGGGCGGTGGGAGCGCGATTCGCGCCGATGCCTTCGGGCATATATGGTAGAGTATCAGGCCACTATGCGCATCCTCTTCGTATCGCCGCGCCAGTGCTGCCCTCCCCGGAACGGGGCGTCGTTGCGGGAATATCATCTTGCGCGAGCGCTGGGCAAACGCGCGGAATTAACGCACGTCTTCTTTTCGTCCGCGCGGCCACCCGCTTTGGCCGACATGCCTTTCTGCCGCAAAATCGTCCCCGTGCCGGCGCCGGCCCGTTATACGCCGTCGAAAATCGTCCGAGGGCTCCTGGGACGCCAGCCCTTGTCGGTGTTGAATTACACTTCAGCCGCGATGGAAGCGGCTCTGACTACCGTGATTGCCGCGGAGCCGTTCGACTTGGCGCACCTCGACAGCATTCACATGTCGGCGTACGGGCCCCTCTTGCGCGGCGCCGGCTTGCCGTTGGTCTACGATTGGCACAATATCGAATCGGAAGGCATGCGGCGTTACAGCGAAAGCGCGCCCTCGCCCGCGCACAAGTTCTACGCCTCCCTGACCGCACGGCGGCTCGCGGCGCTCGAAAAGGAGATTCTGCATACGGCGGCCGGGCACATTGTTTGCAGCGAAAGGGAGCGCAGAACGTTGTTAGGTTTGGCGCCGGAAGCGCGCATCGCCACCATTGAGAACGGCGCGGATCTGCGCGCTTTTCAGGAAACGCGGCCGGCTGCGGAACGCCGCCGCATCCTCTTTGTGGGATGGATGGCCTATCACGCGAACATCAAAGCGGCAGTGGACTTCACGCACGCCGTCTGGCCGGGCATTCGGGAACACTTCCCGGAATGGCGGCTCACCCTGGCGGGATTGGATCCGGCCCCGGCGGTTCTGGCGTTGCGAAACGAAGCCAATGTGGAAGTGACGGGCACGGTGGAAGATATAAGGCCGCTTTATGGCGAGGCCGTCGCCGCCATTGTCCCTTTGCGCGTTGGCGGAGGCACGCGGCTGAAAATCCTGGAGGCTATGGCTGCGGGCGTACCAGTGGTCTCCACGCCGCTGGGCGCGGAGGGGCTGGCGGTTTCTCCGGGGACGGACATCCTCATTGCGGATAAAGATGAAGACTGGCTGCCGCGGTTGAGCGCGCTTGCCACAGAGGGCGACTTGTGGAATCGCCTAACCGAGGCCGGCCGCCGCCTGGTGGCGGCGCGCTACGACTGGGAAACCCTAGGCCAATCGCTTTATGAAACGTATTGCCGTTGGTTCGGATGGCCAAAATGAAACCCATCAGCCTGCTGGCGATCCTCGAAGCTACGACTATCACGGGACCGGCGAAAAATCTCCTGCAATTCGCCCAATGCGCTCGCGGGCGGGTGGATGTGGCCATCGCCGTTTTCCGGCGTGAAGGCCAGTCTAATCTGTTGCTCGAGACAGCCGGGCGGTTGGCAATCCCCGTTCATGCCCTGCCAGAGGCGGGCCGTTTCGACCGCACGGTGATCCGTGCGCTGCGTTCCCTGGCCGGCGAACTGAAGCCGGACCTAATTCAGAGCCACGCCGTGAAATCGCATTTTCTGGTTCGCGCCGCCGGTCTCAATCGCGTCTCGCCCTGGGTTGCCTTCCACCACGGCTACACTTGGCCGGACCTGCGGGCCCGCGTTTACAACCATTTGGATCGTTGGTCTTTGCGGGCTGCCCAACGCGTGCTGACCGTGAGCGAGCCGTTCCGCATGGAGTTGATTGCCAGGGGCGTGGCACCGGAGCACATTGAGGTTGTGCATAACGCGATCAACGCGCAATGGGGACGGGGTGGGCAACCGGAAGCTGCCACCGAGTTGCGCGCCAAGTTGGGGGTCGCGCCGGATGCGCGCGTGGTTCTCATCGTGGGCCGCCTCTCCTCCGAGAAAGACCACCGAACGCTCCTCGAAGCCATGGGGCGCCTGCAAGGGAACACGCCTCCACGTCACCTGTTGATCGTTGGGGACGGACCGGAGCGGCCGCGCATAGAAAGGACCGTTCGCGAACTCGGCCTGGCTGGATCGGTCACCCTGACCGGACAGGTTCCCTCGGCCGAGCCGTACTACGGCATAGCGGATATCTGCGTTTTGTCTTCCTTGAGCGAAGGGTCCCCCAACGCCCTGCTGGAAGCGATGGCTGCGGGCGTACCAGTGGTGGCGACCGCGGTGGGAGGCGTTCCGGAGATGGTTTCGCACGACGAAAGCGCCTTGCTGGTCCAGCCGGGAGACTGCCAGGCTATGACTGGGGCCATTGCTGCCTTGCTCGGCGACGGGGAACTGGCGCGACGATTGGCCGCAAAAGCGCGGGAGGTAGTCTTGGAACAGCATACTCCCGAAGCCAGAACCCAGCATCTAGTGGGAACCTATTGCCGCTTAGTAAGATAGGTACGTGAAGCTCACCGAAGCACTCAAGATTTTACATCAAGCGCCGAAGAACGCTCCACCCTTCCGCGTGGCTTTGGCTTGCGGCTTCACACCATTGCACGTGCAGACATTTCTGGCAGCCCATTTACAGCAGCGGCTGGCGGATCGCTACGTGACTGTTTCGCCGGGATTGTATGGTGACGTCCCTGGAACTTTGGCATCGATCAAAGCCATGGATGGCGTTGCCCTGCCCCTTGAGTGGGCGGACCTGGACCCAAGATTGGGTTACCGGGGGGCGGGAAATTGGGGACCGGCGGCCTTGCCGGGCATTCTATCCGATGCTATGGCCATGCTGGACCGCATGGCCGCAGCGCTGGAAGAGATGCCGCCGGAGATTCCCATCGCCGTCTCCCGGCCTACCTTGTCGCTGCCCCCTATTTTTCATACTGCGGGCTGGCAGGCGGCGGAAGAAGAACTCGAGCTTGAGCGGAAACTAGCCGAGTTCGCTTCCCGAATCGGACGCCGCTGTTCTCTGGTCGACTCCACCCGGTTAGCTGAAGACTCGCCCCCCGGGGGACGTATCGATTTGCAGTCGGATCTGCTGGCGGGCTTGCCGTACACGCTTCCCCACGCCGCCGCCGTAGGAGCGGCGCTGGCGCAGTTGCTTGCGCCTCCACTCCCCAAGAAAGGTCTGATTACGGACCTGGACGACACCTTGTGGCGCGGACTAGTGGGCGAGATCGGCCCGGAGAACGTAAGCTGGGACCTCGCGAGCCATTCGCAACTGTATGGGCTGTACCAAAAGCTTCTTGCATCCCTGGCCGGAGAGGGTGTTCTGGTTGGGGTCGCCAGTAAGAACGATCCGGCGGTGGTCCGACGGGCTTTCGAGCGGGAGGCCCTGCTCTTGCCGCCAGGCCGGATCTTTCCTTTGGAAGTACACTGGGGCGCCAAATCCGGTTCGGTCGAACGAATCTTGCGGACCTGGAATATCGCAGCTGATAGCGTGGTTTTTGTGGACGACAGCGCGATGGAACTGGCCGAGGTAGCCTCCGCCCACCCCGGCATCGAATGCCTTCCCTTCCCCAAGGCCGACTATGCCGCGGGTTATGCCATGCTCCGGCGACTGCGCGATCTGTTCGGCAAGCCGCGCATCTCTCAAGAAGACGCCATCCGCCTGGAGAGTATTCGCCAAGGCGTTTCTTTCCAACAGGCGGGCGGCGGCAGGGCGCCCGTGGAAACCTTCCTCCAGCAGGCGGAAGCGGCCGTCCAGTTCGACTTCTCGGCGGCGGACGATCCGCGAGCCCTGGAGTTGCTCAATAAGACGAATCAATTCAACCTGAACGGCATCCGCTATACGGAGGGCGACTGGAACGCCCGCTTGGCGCGCCCGGGGGCGTTGCGGGTGGTGGTCAGCTACCGGGACAAATTCGGCCCGCTCGGAAAAATAGCCGTGCTGGAAGGGCGGCATGAAGGAGAGACTCTTTTTATCGACGCCTGGGTCATGAGCTGCCGCGCATTTTCGCGCCGCATCGAACACCAATGCCTGCAAACGATGTTCGAGCGTTATGCGGCGCGAGAGATCCGTTTCGCTTTTGAGGCGACGCCCCGAAACGGGCCGCTGCAAGAATTTTTCAGGACAATCGCGGACCAGACTCCCAGCGGGCCTTTTACGTTGCAACGAACGCAATTCGAGGAGAAGCGCCCCGCGTTGTACCATCGCATTGTCTAATCTATGGACCCAATCACGCTCCGCTTAACAACCTGCTTTGAAACGGTCTTCCCGGATTTGCCCGTCGAGGAAATCCCGGCTGCCAGTCAGGCCACCCTAGCGGCCTGGGATTCCGTGGCCGCTATCACGCTGGTCAACGTGATCGAGGAGGAGTTCGGGATTGAGATGGATTTCGATCAACTCGCGGACCTGGATTCCTTCAGACGCGTCCGCGATTACCTCGGCCGGGAAGTACGAACGGAGCCTTTAGGGTAGTGCCACAGCAAGTCACCCAAGCTTTCCTTTCCTTCACGGAACAGGATCTTGCCGTTTTCAGCGAGGCTTCCGGGGATCGGAACCCGCTTCATCTGAGCCAGGAGTACGCCCGCCAGACTCCTTATGGCCAACGGGTTGTATTCGGCTGCCTGGGGGCGATGGCGTGTCTGGGCCACATCCGTTTGCCCGCTGGCTCATCCGTTCGGTCTCTCGAAGCCGAATTTTACCGTCCTCTGTTCTTGGGCGTTGATTATCGCGTCGAAATCTTGGAAGAAGCTGGCAGGTGGAGGGGGCGGCTATTTGATGGGAGCCTGCCCGTAATCTCGGTCACGGCGACAACGTGGCTCTGCGAAAATGAGGCGGCTGGGCCTATTGCCACCGCCAGATTCGAGCGCCGTGAGGCAGCGGCCGTTCGACAGCCGGGAGACATAGTCCCGGGGTTGAAGATTTCCGGGGAGTACGCCTGCAATGCCGCGGCCCTGGCGGCGCGATGGGGAGTTGGGGACCGGCGCCTTGCGGCCGCGCTCGCTTGGGGCAGTTACCTGGTTGGGATGGAGTTGCCTGGGGAATGCGCCCTTTTCTCCAAGCTTGCGCTCCATTTCCACGGAGTGGCCATACCCCTTGCTCCGATGGTCTATCATGCTTCGGTCACGGCTGCCAAACCGCGCTTCGGGCAGATCCGAATGGATGTTTCTCTTCTCAGCGGCGCTTCGACAATTGCCTCCGGACAATGCTGGTCGTATATTCGGTCGCCGGCGCCGGAGGTTACGGAGAGCGAGTCCCCGGGAGCGAGTCCGCACAGCCTGACAGGACGGACCGCGGTGCTCCTGGGATCGAGCCGTGGACTGGGTGCGGCGATCAAGCGCGCCCTGGAGTTGAGAGGCGCGGTCGTCTATGGGATGGCGCGCTCCACAAATGCCGTCGGCCTCTCGCAAACAGAGGTGGGAGACGCCGCAGACCCGGAAGCTTTGCGGCGGCTGCGGGAGCGCGTATTGAGAGAACACGGGCGCCTGGATTTTCTCATCTGTAATGCCTGCCCTCCCATCCTGCCGCTGCGCTTGGAGCCGAATGCCGCCGGGCGCATCGGAATCTATATCAACCTGGCAGTGTCTCTCACACTGGCGCCGCTTTCCGAGTTTTTAGAACTATTAAACCGCAGCGACGGCTGCAGCGTGATCGTCTCCTCGGCCGCGGTGGAACGCCCCATTAGGGAGTGGCCCCACTACATCGCGGCGAAACAAGCTGTGGAGGCGCTGGGCAGGGTCGCTTCGTTGCAATACCCGCGCGTGCGCACCCTCATCGTGCGGCCCAAAAAACTGCTCACCGCCATGACTAACACACCCATGGGACGCATGGGGGCCGTATCGCCGGGGCTGCTTGCGAATCGCATCGCAGCGCGCCTTGAAAATCCACCGCCGCCCGGGAAAACGGAAATTCTCGATTGAGAAACGCTCTAACCACGGGAGTGGACCAAATTGGTTAGAATTGTAGCGGTACTCCGGAAGACGGTCCCTTGGGTGAATCCTTCATTCTAAAACTCAAACGCGCTGAAACGCCCTTTTTCCGCACGCTCAAGGAGTGGGCTCAGAAATTTCGGTCGGGATCTTTGCCCTTGCCGCGTTTCTTTTATCCGGCGCTCCGACCGGTTTTCGAACTTCATCAGGCGGTATGGCGCGGAATGTTTTGGTGCGCCGGATACTTTTATGTTGGGCCGGTGTTCCGCAGCCGATGCGCCTCGGTGGGCAAACGGTTCCGTATTTCGCGCATGCCTTTCGTTACGGGCCACGCAAAGATCCACATTGGCGACGACGTAAACTTCTTCGGGAAGGTGGACATTTTTAGCAGCCGGATTTTTGACGAACCCATGCTGGTTCTCAAGGACCGGGTAGACATCGGACACAACGTAGTCTTTGTGGTAAATAAAGAGATTATCATCGAAGAAGATGTGAACGTCGCCAGCGGTGTCCATTTCATGGATACCGACGCCCACCCGAGAGATGCCCTGGAGCGGATCGCCGACATGCCGCCGCGGCCCGAAGAGATCAAGCCCGTCCGCATTTGCCGGCGGGCGTGGATCGGCCACAGTTCGTTCATTCTAAAGGGTGTCACTATAGGAGAGGCAGCCATTGTGGGGGTCAACAGCGTGGTCCTCGCCGACGTCCCACCTTATGCGGTCGCCATGGGTAACCCTGCCAGGGTAGTGGTAAAAGCGCCGCCCAAGCGGGTCAATCTCCCAGAGGAAAGCGGCCCGCCAGAAACGAGAAACTCCAGTGCCACGCCGTAGCGACGATGTTTATCGAGCGACGAATAGCGCGGCTCCCAGCAGAGCTCCGCACCAATACGCCCACCGCGCTCCTGCCCGCTGAAAAGAGACGGCCATGTCGTTATACCGTTACGTCTACGATGGGCTCCTCATGACGCTAATTGCGTCCTAGCCCGGCCACGCCATCGCTCACTACCACTAGCTCCTTTTTTTTCGCATACTAGGATGAATGGAAATCGCCTGAAGGCATGCGCCGACCCGTAAGCCACGCAACCGCCGGGCTGGAGGGCATTGCGGGCGGAGCCCGGCAAGAGGGCCGTAATCCCCTGCGTATTGCGCGGGCCGTAACATACACTCTGCTGGCCGCAGCCGTAGCTAGGTTCTGGATTGCGCCCCTGGGGTCCAGCTTCTGGCGGGACGAGACCGGCACGTTCTGGACCATCAAAGACGGCCTACTGCCGATGTTTGCGCGCCTCCAGGAGTGGCCATCCATCACCGCGACATACGGTCTCGTCTGCTCGGCGGCGTACACTCTTGGCGGCGCGCACGAGTATGTCATGCGCCTGCCCTCAGTAATCGCCATAGCCCTAGCGAGCCTGCTGTTGTACCAATTGGCGAAGCGGCTGCTTGGCGCCGCCTCTGCGCTGCCTGCCGTGGCGGTGTTTATCTGCTCGGGTACGGTCGCATTTGCCGCCTGCGACGCCCGCCCGTACGCTCTCCTGCTGCTGGCCGTAATAGGATCTACTCTGGCGCTGGTCCACTGGCTCGACGCAGGGTTCCCGGGGAACGCCATGGCCTACGTCGTCACGGCGGCCCTGACGCCCTACGTCCACTATCTGGCTTGGCCGGTCCTGGCGGTGCACGCGGTTTATGCGCTGGCGCGTCTGCGCGAAGGCGGGCCTGTGCGGCTGAAGCGCTTGGCGATTGCCGCGATGGGCATCGCGGTCCTGGTAGCGCCCCTCGGACCGGTTCTCCGGAGCCTGTTCAAGAATCGCGCGCTGATGTCTTTTGCCCCAGCGCCCTCCCTGTCGTCTCTCGCCAACATCCTAACGCCGCCGGTTCTGCTCTGCGGCGCTGCCCTAGGGCTCCTGGTGGCCTGGGTGGTCTGCGGACATCTTGCCGCCACAGCCTCGAAATTGCCGGTGTCATCGGCCGTATTGCTCGTCGCGCTGGCGACGATGCCCGTGTTTCTGTTCTTCGCCTTCTCCACTCTGACATCGACCAGCATCTTCGTCTCGCGCTACATGATCGAGTCGCAAGTCGCCCTGGCGCTGCTGGCGGGATGGGCGATCGGGCGGCTTCAGCCGGTGGCGGCGCGTTTTGTGGTTGTCGCATCGGTTATCGTCTGCTCCCTCGGAGCGTTCGGCTCCGTGCGGCATCTCTGGCCCGTTCACGGTGGTGAAGACTGGCGCGGAGCCATGGCAGCCGTCCGGCGGATAGCCGGAAATTCGCGGATGCCAGTGGTGGTGCGGAGCGGCTTCGTCGAATCGTCCAAGCTGAAGGTGTACGTTGCCAGCGAACTGCCTTCCTACCTGATGGCGCCCCTTGCCCTCTACCCTGCGGCGGGAGACGTGCATCAGATCCCCTACCGTATGGACGAGCGCGCCCGCCTGTACCTGGAATCCAGCGTAGTGCCGTTTCTGGCGCGCGCCGATCGGTTCCTGCTGGTGGTCTCAGGCGACGCCAATCAGCCGTACGACGCGTGGATCTCCGGAAGGCTCCCCGGCTACTCCAGCCGCCACGTAGGCGATTTCGCCGGGGTCGATGTCATACTGTATCAGTCCGATCGACCCCGGTAGGCCATGCTCAAACCGTGGTCGTGGGCTTTCTCGGAAACTTCGGCCCGGTCGGGTTGGGTCGCGACCAGCGCTACCACCTCGCCGTGGTTAAAAATGCGCGCGCCCTGCCTGCAACGCGCAGCCCCGCCCCACAATTGCGCGCGCGTGATCCGAGGTGCGATTATTGAAGGCGGTTGTTGAAAGGCAGTTTTTAAGGCCGGGATATTCGCGCGGGCATTTTTGATTCAATCCAGAACCACTACCCCAAAATGGGGGCAGTTTCAAATGCCTCTAGCTCCTATCCCGTCACTGGAAACACGGACGCGGCAGAGTGTGGGCACCTGGCCGGCCGACCGGCGCACCCCTTTATGGAGGTACACCGCCCCGCTGGACGGACTATATCGGTTGGGCGCGGTCTCGACTCGGCTGATGTCTGATTCAATTCTATCGTCGGGACTTCGCCAAACCCAAAAAGAAGGAATCTTCGTGGACAAAACATTTGGGCAATCTAAAGCATACACGCTCGTATCGAAGCTTAACGAACCGGCTTGGTACTGGACGCTTTGCACTTCTGTTGGCGGGTTTCTATGTCGCCACCAGCCTGTACATCTCCTTCCATCGCCTGCTCTGGTTTGACGAGGTTTTTACAGCCGTGACTACCCGGCTGCCAAACGTGCAGACCATGTGGAAGGCGCTATCCGAATCTTCCGAACAAATCCCGCCGCTCTATTTCCTGATCACCCGCATGTTCGACCAGTTGTTCCGCCACGCCGACATTGGCCTCCGCGTTCCTTCGGCTCTCGCGTTTGGATTCGGTCTGCTCGTCACCTTCGATATTGCGCGGCGGCTTACGGATGGCCTTTACGGGCTGATCGCCATGGCGCTTCTGACCACTTCGTTTGTGCCATATTACGGCTATGAAGCGCGACCTTACGCCCTCTATTTCATGCTCGCGGCGGTGGCGTTATGGCTATGGATTTTCACCAAAGATGAGAGTAGGCCGCAGCCGCGGCATTCGGCACCCTGTTCTTCATCGGCGTAGCGATACATTACTACTTCCTTCTCTGCTTGGCCCCGTTTGGAATGTTGGCGCTGGCGCAAAGACGGATCTTTCATCCCAAGGTGATTGCAGCCGTGGCGGGAGTGGTGTGCGCGCTGGCCGCGCTGTATCCACAGATCGCAAAGTCGCTTTCCGCGCATTTCGTCTCCTGGACTCCTCCATCCATAGAGAAGCTTGGAGCAGTGTACCTGGAGTTCTTCCCCATCGCGATAGTGCCGCTGGTTAAAAGGAGTGGTGATGACCTCGTCCCCCTGGCCGATACCGGCGGCCAGCAACGCGAGGTGCAGGGCGCTGGTTCCGGAGTTCACGCCAACGCCGATTTTCGAGCCGCAGTACGCGGCGAATTCCTCCTCGAATGCCGCCACCTCCGGCCCCAGGATGAACGCGCTGTTTTCCTCGATACATTGCCAGTCCACTTCGCTTTGCAGCGAGCCACCCTCGCTAACCGCCCGCGGATAGGGGTCGTTGATGAACATCACGCCGTGACCGAGGAACGCGCCGTCCTCGATCGCGACGCCCGAGCAGATGAAGGTATGGCTGGATATCTTGCAGTTCTTCCCGATTTCCGCTCCCCGTTGGATCTCGACGAACGCGCCGATCTTGGTCCCGTCGCCAATCTTACATCCGTACAGATTCACAAGGTCCGGTTGGAAAATCCGTACGTCGCGGCCAAGCACGACATCGGGCGCAATCATGCGCGAGATTCTCCGATCAGCGCTGCTGGGGGCTTGACCACTTCACTGTTTTGACAGAAACGGGAACAATAGCGATAGTGGGCTTGTCCTTTGGTGCCGACGGCACTTGTCTGAGGGGATAGCCCTGAGTTCAATTCCCGGCGAAATCCGCCGGGCGGCGCGGGTTTTGGTCTGGAAAGCGGCTGCCCCGTTTTCGAAGAACCCCTTGTGCCCGGGGTAGAACGCCCTCGGTTGCAGCCCGATCTCATCACAGAGCTCCTAAACCGCCGTTCCTACCACCAAACGCAGCCTCAAGACGGCGACCCTCTCTTTTGGGATGCAGTGCTTCCGTGGGCCCGCAGAATTTTTGGCGCTATCTTCGCCTCAGCGCTTCTTTCGCGGAACTCGTACGGGGAGTTCATGGGATCACAGTATTCCGGTCAGGCTCCTAATTACTCTACAATGGGGTCTCGAATGCCAAGACCTCCATCAGACGGCACGAGCGCGGCCGTGGTCGCCGGCGCAAGTTGGACCACATTATCGCGCGCAGGTCTGCAAGTCTTTTCGGCGATCAGCATGATCGTTCTGGCACAGTACGTCAAACCTCGCGAATACGGTCTGGCTGGGATGGCGCAAGTTGTCACCAACTTCGCCGCATTATTCCGTGATATAGGCGTCTCCGCCGCTATCATTCGGGAAAAGACCCTCGACGACGACCTGCTCCCCAGCATCTTCTGGTTGACTCTTGGGATGAGTCTTTGCGTTACGGCCGCCTGCTGTCTGATCGCTCCATTCGCCGCGAGGTTCTTCAACGAACCGGCGTTGCCGCCTATCCTTCAGGCGCTCAGCCTGTGTTTTGCTATCACCGCCTTATCGGGGGTCCAAATCGCCCTCATGAACCGTGAGTTTCAGTTCTCGCGCATCGCGGCGGTGGAATTGCTAGCAGGCGCGGCGGGGATGATTGCCGCGGTTATCGCAGCGGTGCTGGGAGCGGGCGTGTGGAGCATCGTCACCGGAACCCTCACAAACGTAACGGTCACGTCGATCCTGTATATCGCGTTGTGCCCATGGCGTCCGACTCTGAGCTTTTCTCCCCGCCGACTCGGCCCGGTTCTCAGATTCGGGCTGAACATCTCGGGTTTCAACATCGTCAGCTACTTTGACCGGAATACGGACAACCTACTCATAGGAAAGTACCTACACGCCGCTCCACTTGCATATTACAATTTCGCCTACAATCTGATGCTCTATCCAGTCCAAATGATCGGTTCGACGTTGGGGCGGGTTTTATTTCCGGCCTTCGCGCGGATGCAGGAAGATCAGGAACGCTTTGGGCGAGCCTACCTGCGCGCCTGCGCCGCTATAGCGTTCGTGACATTCCCACTCATGGCAGGCGTGTCGGCGCTGGCGCCGGAGGTGATCGCCGTAATATTGCCGAAGTGGCACCCGGTAGCTCCGCTGTTGCGTATTCTCGCACCTGTCGGGATGGTGCAATCTCTCACCATGACGACCGGGTTCATCTACATGGCCATGGGGAAGACCGGCGCCATGTTTCGATGGAGCATAATCTCGACTGGGATCACCGTGGCTGGGTTTGCTATAGGCTTGCATTGGGGACTTCCGGGCGTGGCATCGTCCTATGCGATGGTCACGCTGCTCACGCTCATCCCTGCGTTCTGGATCCCGTTCCGGTTCATTCGTCTGCGAGTGCGCGACCTGTGGAGTGCGTTATGGCCTATCATTCGCGCAGTCGCGGCGATGACCCTCGTAACCGTGGCGCTCCGGCGGATTGTCCTGGGATGGCACTCCTCTCCGCTTCTTGCGCTGCTAATTCTTGTCCCTTTCGGCGCGGCCAGCTATTTCGCGATAATGTACTGGCGCAACAGGGCGCTGTTGGTAGAGTATTTCACGCTGTTACGTAGCGCGATGGACGTCTTTCGCCGGTAACACCGCAACCCTGGACCGCGATTATCACTCAGCCCTCACCTTTTGCGATATCGTGCTCACGCGCAGGAACCGCGCTCCACGTCTTCCGCTCGCCCCTGGGCGTCTATTGCCGGGCCTGAATACACTGTGATACCGTACATAGCGGCGAACCCCGTGCTCGACTCCTTCACCGCCCAGGTCAACAACGACCACCCCGCAAGGCATGCCTCAACGCGCCCTTCCGCGACGCCCGAGTTCTCCACGCCGGACCTCGCGCGTAGGGATCTTGCGCCGCGAAAGGATGGCGATAGGCGGTTAACCCAACCATGCTACGCTTGGCTGCTCGTACGCCCTTCGGGCCCCGCAGAAGCCTCCTATGTCTCTCGCTGATTCTGCTAGCAGTCGCCTTCTGCTCGGCGCTCCACAGTATTGCAACGCCCTTCTGGTTTGATGAGGTCTGCACGGTTATCATGTGCCGTTTACCGAGCGCCTCGCAGCTTTGGAAGGCTCTGTCTAATGCGGCCGATGGCAACCCCCCAGCCTTCTTCCTCGTCGCCCGCTGGACCCGTCACCTAGTTTCGGACGATCACCTGGCTTATCGCCTACCTTCCATCTTGGGCTTATTGGCTACCCTCGTCTTAATATACGGCAGTCTATCCAGACGAGTACAGCCTCTGTCAGCGCTCGTCGGCGCAGCCTTCCTGTTGTGCACCCCCTTGGCGACCTATGCGTATGAGGCTCGCCCATATGCCCTTGCGGTCGCTTGTATATCGGCCGCCCTCTTCGCCTGGCAGACTGTCGATGACTCCCTATTGTCTTCACTTGGCTTAGCTGGTGCCTTAGCTGCGGCGATCTCTCTGCACTATTACGCTATTCTCGTGTGGCCGGTCTTTTGCGCTAGCCGAAGCCTCAGTGTGGCTAGCTCGCCGCCGCTTCCGCATTAGCACATGGGCGCCGCTCCTTGTTGGTGCGGGCCCTTGTTGGTGCTTGAACCGCAGGTGCTAGCCTTCCGCCAACCGTTCGCCGAGCACTTCTGGGCGCAGCCTGGCCCCAAGGAGACGCTTCTTAACTGTATGACTCAAACGGACATGGATGCCGGGGCAGGTAGATGTAAATCCCGGAATGACGTTGTATGAGGGAGACGAGCGCCAACGAGTCGGCACCGGAAGGCAAAGACGTTTGAGCCGCAAAGGTCCTGTTCCTACTGACGGCGGGGGAGGAGTGGCGCTGCGCTGAGGCGGCTGACGAGGAATGGTCTGCGCCAGTGGCGGCTGGTTGTTCTGGCCTCCAGCGCTGTTGTGCGTGCCGGAGCAGCCGGTGCTGGCGCCCACCCACGTCGCCCAAGGGGGTCCGGTTTGTCCCGCCGCTAACGGCCTGCAGGCCGCCATCTGATGCTCGTTCGGGTGGGTCAGTTCGCTGCGGGATTGCGCCGCCAGATACGCGATAGTGCTCCAACAGGTCAGTCGGCTTTAGGCGAAGACAGTACGCGGGAGGTACAATCGGCAGTAGCAACCTATGACTCTATTGCCGAATAAGGCGACGCTTCTGTTGTCCTTTAGGAATGGTGCGGCGAACAGTGCGTTGCTGCTGCGGGTGGGAGTAGTTCTTGATCGCAATCCCCCTTCGCCGTGGGTGGATGCGCTGCTCGCGCTGCTGAGGCAACTCCCGGGAATCGAGGTGCGCCTTCTTCCTCTCGCGAGTGCGTCGCCGGTATCGTCGAAGCGGCCAGCGTGGTTGGTGGATCGCCTTTACTCCGCGAGCCGAGCTAGATTCGACCCATTCGGAGATCTTACCGCGGATGGGATGGAAGCCGCGGCTGGAGAATCCACCGACGCCATCCGGGCCGCGGGTTGCGGAGCGCTCATCTGGCTGGCCCGTAGCCGTCCAGGCGCAGACCTGGGGGGGTTGACTCAGCACGGAGCCTTCACTGTCCGCTTGGGAGAAGGAGATATGCTCATCCCCTTTTGGGATGAGGTGGCCAATAGCCGTGTGACATCCCCCGCAACCATTTACTGGCACGAATCTTCACTCGCACAGGGTCGGGAGGTTCGAAGAGTGGAGACCGCCACCGTCCAGCGGCTTTTCCTTACCTTGAATGCGGAGGAACCCCTGACCGGAGTTATTCGGATGTTGGCCGGCTTGTGTTTGGAGATCCAATATGGGGGTCTGCTGTTCAAGGAAAAGCTGCGTGATCTTCCGGATGAACCGATGGGAGAACCCCTACCTGTGGAATCCCCGACGAACTTCGAGGCGGGGCGATTCGTCGCACGAAAACTGGCGCAAAGCGCGCAATGGCGTTGGAGGGCGCGCGGTAAAGCGCCCCGATGGTTTATCGCGGTGCGTCACAACTCCGGCGGTTCCATCACCGACCCGGACCGGCTGGATCTCACCGGGTTCCAAGAGGTCCCTCTTCCCGAGGGAAGCGAGCAGGCGGCCGACCCTTTTCTCCGTGAAGCCAACGGGCGCAATTACCTGCTGTTCGAAGAGGTGCCTGCGGGATCGGCCCGTGGCCGGCTTGGATGCGTCGAGGTATTCGAGGATGGCTCCCGCTCGGACATGAAGATCATCTTGCAGCGGGACTACCACCTTTCCTATCCCTGCGTAGTGCCAGCGGATGGCGAGTTGTTCCTCCTGCCCGAGAGTTTTGAAGCGGGCCGGGTAGATCTCTACCGTTTTTCCTGCTTTCCGTGGGAGGTCGAGCACGTATCGTCGCTAGTCGAAGGGCTGGCGCTCGTCGACACAACGCCCATTCTTCTCGATGACCGATGGTATTTCTTCACCACTACGCCGCCGCCCTTCTTGGAGACTCTGCTTTTCTGGGCGGACCGTTTGGACGGCGCATGGAATCTGCACCCCTCCAGCCCCATTTCCGTTTCGGCGAGAAATAGTCGGTCGGCCGGAAATCTGTTTTGGAGGAATAGGCGGCTTTACCGGCCTACTCAGGACTGTTCGGCACGCTATGGTTATGCCATCCAGGTGAACGAAGTCACGCGATTGACGCCGGTTGAGTTCGAGGAGCGCAAGGTGAATTGGATCCCGCCGTCATGGAGCCCAGGGTTGCTGGGAACGCACACGTGGAACGAGTCGGGCCGTCTGCAAGCGATCGATGGCATCCGCTATTTCGCATCCGCCGCCAAGGCCGGGAGGTCTACTTGATACAGGTCAAAACCACGGACGTTTCCCAGCCATAGCAGGCGCGCGTGCAAGGTTTTCAGTAGGTACTTGAACTGCCACTCCTGAACGCCCACTATTCCTAAAACCTCCGCCACAGAGAGGATGAAAAAACGTCGATGCGTGGCGACGTACGGATCGAAAGGGACAATCCTCGCCGGAGTTCGGCCAACCATAATGCGCGCAGAGACATCCGCGGTGTCGTTCCCATATTCGGCCAGTTGCTTTCGGGGATCGAACAGATATAGCAGATTGTTCTCCGGATCGGATTTCGTGGCCTCATAAAACGGGAGAAAGTGCACCAGCGCGGAGACCACGATATCAGGGTGTGGCTCCGGTATCAGGCGGCGTACTTCAGAGAGTGCAGGGTAGGGCCGCTCGGCCCGGAGGAAACCGCTCACTCCACGGGTCCCCACGAACAAGCCGTGGACGGCCATGGCCAGGAAAAGGCACAACCCAACGACTTCACGCGAGGAACCCAAGGCGGGCGGCAGCAGCGGCAGGCCGAGTATCAAGCCGAAGACGGCGGCCATGTAGTACTGCGGGGCGAAATAGCCGGTGAACAAAACACCCCCGATGTAGCCGCAAAAAGGCAGCAGCAGGAATCCGCCGCTTACCACCAACATTACCCTGAGCTCTTGAGAAGCAGGTCCCTTTCGGGGCATCTCCGCAGGCGTTGCGCTGGATGAGGCGCGAGCGAAACAGAGCAATAAGACAATTACAGCCCACGGCAGGCTGATCAGCATGGAACCAAAGAAGTCGTAAAGCGTTTGGAATTCCACCCTGTACGCGAAATGTGGCCCGAATATGTGGGAGGCGGAGACGAGAATCGGGATCGACAGGCAGTAAGGGACGAGAGCCAACGCCATGCACAAGATGGCCAGCCGGTCCGGACGACTGTAAAACTTCCACTTAGCCAGTTCACCGAGCCCGAGGGGCACAAGAATCAGGATGCTATAGAAGTGCGTGGACAGGGTGACTGTGAGACTCACTAAAAATGCAATCCGCCAGCGAATTTGGCGGCTCCCAACCGCGTTTTGCATACTATCCCAACACAGCAGCGTGAGGGCCGAAAACCCCAGCATCGGCGCGTAGGGCCTGGCAATAGAGGCATAGCCCCGCAGGATAGTGGCGAACGGCAGAAAGAACGTTGCAGCTGCATACGTCGGCGGCGCGTACCGCCAAACGATTTTGGCCAGGCACACGCACAACATGCAAAAGCAAAGAACGGATGGCAGCCGGGCGAGAAAAAGGCTATCCCCAATCAGGCGGAACAAAACGTGCATGGCCGAATCCAACATTGGCGGGTCCACCTGGACGCCATCAAAGAGGGCGCTCCAGATCTGCCGAAGGCCGGCGAGGCGGATAATCGTTAGCTCGAGGCATTCGTCGGTCACCATGAAACGCACGCGGGCGTAGCCGGCGAATGTAAGCACGCAGAACAGGCTGACAGCCGCCAGGTATAACCGCTGGTGCGCTCCCAACCATCCATTAACTCTCGCCGCTACGCCTTCAGCATTGAGCCGCGTGGCGTTAGTTGGAGATTCAGCCTGCATTCCATCCAGCGTCATGAAAAGCCTTCGATGTTGGTCTTGCCGCCGGCCGACAAGTTAGTCTGGTCGGACTCATTATCGCCTTCCTGTCCGTGGCATACGGCCAATACGGATGCCATAGCCGCGATTCGTCGTGTCTTCCTCAGAAGATGGCCCTCTTGTGCCCTAAGTCTATTGAGTATGAGGCGCGTCAGGCCTCGCGATAACCTGACCGCGTGTCGCTCAGCCTGCCTCGCAATGAGAGCGCGAGGCAGGCTGTTATTCATGAGGTCGAGGTACAACTCCGGTGCCGGTGGCGTTGGAAACGTAATTATCTCGGCGGCAAGTGGCTGTGTGAAGCCTGTAACATCGAGCATAGCATCAGACCACGTCCGTTCTTGGAAAGAACCGCCGCAGCGTCGGGTAAAGGAGGGTTTTAAGGAGGACGACGCTCGTTTCAACGGTTACGCGCCAGTCGCGGAGGTCGAAATCAAAAAACACGGGAGACCTATAAGATTTCACAAGGCCGCCCCATGTCGTCAACCTTGCATCTAGGTAACTACGGAAGCACGCCACGTCGCGCCTTAGCACGATGTGGTGGAAATGTCTCCCGTTCCATTTCACGGGCTCGACTTGTTCGCCGATCAGATCCAGGTAATGCAGCCATCCCAGATCGACGCCCGCATACGGCGCCGCATCTGCGGTAATGCTGTATCGAGGGTTCGCTTCAATGAGCTTGAGGCGCCCGTCCCGGATATCCCGCTTCAGTTCGAGTTCGCAAAGGCCATCGTATCGGACCGCACGGAGAAAGCCATCGCAGAGAGCATCCGTTTCCGGATCGTCGATTGGCTCCACGACGCTTGCTGATCCGAAATAGATCGGGTACGTTCTCAGTTCGCGAACAATGCAGGAACCGAGGCGCTTTGCGCTACGCCCATAGCAGGAGAGATAAACCAGCTTGGCGTCGTCCGGTCCCTCGATGACTTCCTGGACAACCACCGCCGGGGTAACAGCTTCAGCTAAGCGGTATTTCGCTTCCATTTCATCCGGGGAGCGCGCCAGGACGATCTTCTGGTTCAACAGCGGGTGGCCGTTCGGGAACCGCTGCCATTCCCGGAAATGCACCGGCTTCAAGAGGCACGGGAAACGCGCCTCTGCGCCGAACTGGCGCAGCTCTTCAATGGACTGAACGTACTTTGTTCTTGGTACAGGCAGGCCGTTCTTGTCCGCGATTTCATACTGTCGCTTCTTCGTAGCCAGAAGCGCCTGCGTCACCATGGAAGCAGCCCGGAAAATGTAGTGTCGCTCCAGAGCGGCGGCATGGTCAGCGATGGCTGTTACGAACTGGTCCGCGCTTGCAATCAGCACAGGCTTACGGCCGATTCTTCGCGCCAGTTCAATCATGAATCGCTCCCAGGCCGCTGGCTCGGTATCGGGATTCGGACAAAGATAACCTTTGCCGTAAACTGTCTTAAAGCCCGGCTGGTTAGGCACACAGTCAATGCAGCAGACTTCTATCTTCCTGCGCGCCAAATTTCTCATCAGCACCACTCCGGTTTGATAGGCCCCCGTCACAACCACGGGGGGCCGGTCGGTGCGATTGCCCTCTTTCAAGATTGTCCTCCGACGTTAGGATACCATGCCATAGTGTCGGTCACGGCTATCGCTTGAGACCTCCTTCATCAATTGCATTCCCACGTTAACAACTTACTCCACCGCGGCATTGCAGGCGATCGTATCTTCAGCTGCTGAGGGCATAGGCCGGATTGCGCCTGGCGGCCTACGGATCAGAAAGGGATACCGCTGCAATACCTGTCGCGGCAGGACTGTCGCGATTAGTCTGGGCTTCATCTCAGTTATCAGAACAGCGGGGCCGCAGCGCAGGTTTTCAAGACCGAGCGAGGCCGGCTTAGGGCGGTTGGGGGCTTGTGCGGGTTGGTTTAGCGGGTTATACAAAACGAACACCGCCGAATGAGCCAGATCCCTCACCGAGCAGGGGAGAGCGCAGACATTGGGAATCGGCTGAAAACGATTATACCCTTCCATCTGCATGATCGTCTGGGGGTCCGCCAGATAGGTCGCATCCGGGTTGTGACGGATATACTGCAGCATCTCAAGCGATATCTTACTCGCTTGCCCCCACGTCCCGGACGCCGCGACCAAAGCTATGTCAATTCCACAGACGACCAGGAGGAGCGAGACGCGGAAAGACCGGTTCTTTTGGACGATCCAGCCGACCATGAGCGCCAAGGCAGGGGTCATTGGCTCCCAGAACCTGGTATCCCGCCAGAAGGGCTCGTAGGTGGTTGGCTTGGCCGTGCCGAAACTGAACCACAACCAGAGGAAGAAGCAGTAGCCGAGAAGGCCCAGATAGATGCGGGATCGGCGAAGCGGTTGCATGAGCAGGCCGGCGGCAACGATGGGGATGGTAAGCCCAAACGACTTGCTGAAAACGAGGCTGGTAAATGGGCGGGTAAACCATGCCGTGGAGTACATGACGACGTAACCGTCGGGGTCATGCCAATTCCGAAGGACTGCAAAATTATGGAATGGATCGCCGCCGGATGCGAGAGCGCTCGCTAACAATTCAAGCGTGAGGAAGAGCGGGATGGCGGCAGCAACGAACACAATGGCCCGCTTGCGGGGAAAAAAGAAGAACGCCGTGGCGGCCATGGCCAGGACGGCGAACACGCCGGTTGGATGACACAGCGCGCTGAGTGCGCCGGCGGCGACGGCCAGCGCCAAACCGGTCCGGGAGTTCGTCCCGATCAGAAGAGCGAAAGCGCACGCCGCGAACCCGGCGCTTACTGGGCCGGCTAGCGGGACGGAACAGAAAAGGATGTCAATCGGCGTGCATGCCGCCACCAAACCGGCCGCGAGGGCGCCCGTAGGGCCGAGTTGCCGCAGCCCCAGCCAATACGAAGAGAGCAACGTCATCAAACTGGCCAGCAGACCGGGCATGGCCCAGGCGATCGGACGAAAACCCAAGAGAGCCATCGAGGCGCGCAGTAGCGCGTTAAAAAACAGCCGCACCTCGTAAATGTTCTTTGGTGGGCCGTCCCATAGATATGCGTAGCGGACATGGAACCAATCGTCCCAAGCCCACCAACATCCATCGAAAAACACTATGCGGAGGAGCAGCCACACGAGAAGGATCGCAAGGAGAGCTAAAGCGGGACGGCGCTCGGTCCAGAAGCGGAAGTGGTCCATAGGTTGACGAAGCGAACGCACATTTTAGCTAAATTTGCCGCCGCTACCGGTAGCTTCTCTTACCCGCGTCAGCGGGCTAACAGGATGTAGTGTAGCAGGGACGCTGGCTAGTGAGTGGTACCGAACTGTCCAGTCGGGCAACTCCTGGATACGGTGAAACCCGACCTCTCCAACTGAACGGGCGTCCAGATAGCAACGCATTTCACGGTAGTAAGTGCGAAATCAGCCTAAAGATCTTGGAAGGCGGTCACTGGCGTCGGTCCGTTGGGGAGCCTCTCCCGGGACCGCCTCCTCCAACGCGGTAACCCGGCCACGCGGATTGCGCGCTGAAGCCGAAGAACATTCCGTACCACTTCCAGGGAGTCGCATTGCCTAGCGAACTAAATGGCGTGACTGCAATCATGTACTGTCCGTCGTCCATCGGGTCGATGTAGAATCCGTCCGGCACGCACACAGCAGACCCGGCCGGACACGTGGTTGGCCGGGCCCACATCGCGTTGTAGAGCGTATCGTTAAATGCTTTGAGGTTCGGGTCCTGGCTGTAGGCGTACGCCGCTTGGAGGCCGCGCAGCGCCTCCGCTGACAGCGTTCGGGCCTGCCCAGCGTTGTTTCCGCCGGTGCATAGGGTGTTCGTGTCGGCGATAGGAGCCTGGCAGTCTACTCCACCCACGAAATAATACAGCCCCTTGGCGGCCGGCCAGTACCCGACACTCTTGATCCAGTTTGCCGCCGTGACGTTGTAGCTCTGCGCCAGGCTCGCCGTGACCGGGTCTACGTCCGCCACGGCCTTGGCGGTCAAATCGAACGCCCCCGCCAGTATACCCACCCCATACGGCTGCATAATCCACCCCAATACGTTATAGGCCGAAATCTCCCAGCCGTGCGAACCGGTTATTCCCTGATAAGGACTGCCCAATGTCAGGTGCGTCGAATCAACGAAGGTAGCGACATAGGAAACCTGATCGCCAGCGGAATTGCTTGACGGCTTCGTCGAGGGCGAGTCCGTAAACCAGATCCGCGTTCCAGCCGGAAAGAGCGATGCGTTCCAATTGGTTCCCACGCCGGTTACAGTAGCCGACCCGTTGGTCAGCGTCACGCTGGTAGTCGGCGTTGTGGTCCATGATCCATAGCTGACGTACAACGCCGGCCAGGTTCCGTCCGGGAACCTGTTTGGCGTCCAAATGCCCGGGAAAGAATTCACCAACGCTGTCTTGCATTTGCTCCGGTAAGCGGGATCGGTATCGAACAGAGCGCAGTAGGATGTCATCGCCATGTGGTAGGCTTCCTCACGGGTATCCCACACTCCCCATTCGCGATCGTACAAATTCAGATAATTCATGGCCTGGTCCCAAATCTCGTGCAGCCCGGAATCTGTGCCTGGCCCGGCGCCGACCCACATTTCCGGCCTTCCATCGAGCGCCCGAAGAACCAAGCCAAGGGCCGATATGGAACGCCCGGTGTATGCAGTGCCGCTTTTCATTACTCCCTGGTCAATCATGGGGCTTTCCCAAAACCGGTCGGCTAGTTTTCGGGCAGCCGTCAGATAATCGTCAATCCCACTGCGGTAATAGAGGGCGTAATACGCCGCGACGTTGTCATAGTAGTTGGCTGGAGCGGCTGTCTGGCTCCACCCCCAGTGCGGGGCATATTGGTTATCCGCGGCATAGGTTAGTCCCGAACCCGGCTGCGTCACGCCAAATCCGTTAGGGTCGTTGTATATCTGGCCCATCGTCATATGAGTATCGTCGGTACAAGAGACCACGCCGGCCATTACACGTCCCGTCCCAGCGCCGAGAGGATGCCAAATTGCGATGATAGGGGATCCAACCTGTGGCACAGTAGGGTTGGCTGGTCCCTGACAGAATGTCGTAGTAAAGGCCGTTCCCACGCCTACGATTGTTTGGCTACCGTTGGTCACCGTTACCGTGCCCGGCCCGGGCGTATCCCACCAGGCGGGAAAATAGGTGTCCAGGATTGAAATCTGGTTGTCGGCCGCCTGCTTGTGACGGTTGTCATACCAAGGCCACGGGTTCGCTCCATACCGCACCATGGGCCCCAACAGTATGTCGACGGGCGAATTGTTGGTGATGACGGTATCGTTGTCGTCGGTCGCTACAGCTCCATGCTTCACTGTGCACGTCGTCGACTGATTGCTGCTGTCCGTCACCGTCAGCTGGAATACGTAGCTTCCGAACACCAATCCCCTCACTTGTGGACGCGCCACGCTGTGGCTCGACCAACTCAGCGCCGACGGTCCGGAAAGCAACTGCCACATACGCGAAAGCAATATCCCGCCGTCCAGAGGATAAGATGCCGAGCCATCCAGAACCGCCGCATGCCCCTCGCGGAAAGTCTGCTGAGTCCCCGCGTTGCACACGGGCGGATAAACCGGGCTCGCCATGTAACCAACCAAACCACCCGTGAAGTTGAGTCCATTACCGCTCGAATCGCGCAGGTTCCCCTCGAACTCCCAATTTCCCAAATCGCCGACCGCTCCGCTGGGTGGAATGGGAGTGCCTATTGGCACCACGCCCGAAAACCACCGGAGAAACGCTATGTCTCCACCTGTGTGCAAATCCATGGTCCAGCCCGCCCAAGATCGTACGCCATAAGAAATGATTTGCGTCGTCCCGGACAAACAGCCGCCGCCGGCCGTATTACATACTTCGAGTGTGTATCGCTGGTTCGCAACATCTCTCTGCACGCGAACCAGGATATCGCTCATGGTGTTGCAGCATCCGTATGCGATAGGGCCGTTATTATATATGACATCATCGCCGTTGGGACCTGATGACATGGACGCTTCCGCCCAGTTCGTGAACTGGCCTCGCATAAGCGCCACTGGACCGAGATTCACGAGATACTCGCCGCCGCCATAGGGCCAATCCGTACCAAACTTGTGAAGCCGCACTTCCCAGCGCATGGCGCTTTGAGGCGAGCCCATAGTAGTCCATGGAGCGGTATTGGGAAGCGTTAACGAGGCGCCGCCGCTCGTCACCTGCACCGACTGCTGCGCGCCGAGAGCCGCGACAAACCCAAGAGCCAGTATTGCTACGCGCATAAGACCTCTACCCCTTTATCATGACGATCACTTGCTGCATTTTAACCCATCCCGCCTCAGACTGGTGATGGAGAGAGCGTTCTGCCGTTAAATGGGAACGGAGAGAAACGCGCAAATAATACCGGAAGCCATTACAGTGTTGCCGGGAGGCTCGCATTCCGGGCTGGGCCAGTCGATTCAGGTCGTGGTGAACCAAGCGAATGTGGACCTCACCATCTTCCAGCTTCAGCTCCACCGCGTCCACGAACCAGGGAGCCTGGATTCCGAGAATACGCCGATAGAGTTCACAATCGTGCATCCTTAGAAATCCTCGCATGCCGGCCCCCAGCGACCCTGGTTGCCCACTACAAGGCCGGACTCCCCACTAGTTGGGCAGCGTTCTGGACGGCGTGAGCCGCTTGATCGTGCACTGGGATCTGCGCGAGTCCATGAAGGAGGTCCATATCGAACTCATTCTTCAGATGGCCAAGGAGAAGCCCCTGAGGCGAGGCGCAAATCATTTCTTAAACTGCCCACAATCTATCGCCCACGCACGTCAGGACATCGCCCTACTATCCGCACTCCAACGAACCTTCGAACGAGGCCTGCCGTCAGCGACAACTGCGTCGCTTTCTCCCGATGAGATAAGTGATGGGGCGACAGTCGATATACTTGATGAATGGCCGACCCCAACCCGAAGGAAGACCTCCCCTTTCGCCATTACACGCTGAAGCACCGCCTGATAGCCTGGATCAGCATGCATCTGTTCGATACCGTAACCTATACAGTTCGCAACGGCTTACTGAAAGGCATGAAGCGTAAGGGCGGTCTCGGTTGGGTTCCGGCGATCTTCTCCTCCGACATTATGACGGGCGAACAGCAGTTTTGGAGTACTCTCAATCTCAGCGGCATGACGGTTTACGACGTCGGTGCCTTCCAGGGATTGCTGACTCTATTCTTCGCTTCGCGGGCCAAGGCAGTAGTCAGTTTCGAGCCCAATACTCAAAACCACAAACGCCTAGTGGAGAATTTGACGTTAAACGGGATCAAGAACGTCGAGGTGCGCAAAGTTGGCGTTGGCTCCCGGCGCGAGACGCGCAGGATGGTGGGGAGTCCGCTCATGATGGGTGGTGCCAGCGTCGACGGAAGCACGGTTGAAGAGTTGCTGCGGGCTGGGGTGGAAACGCTAGCCGAGCAGATCTCCATCGTCTCGCTTGATGAGGAGATTGCCCGAACGAGCCCTCCCGCTCCCGATTTCATCAAAATCGATATTGAGGGATGGGAAATCGAAGCGCTCCGAGGGGCGCGCAATTCGCTGGAGTTATACAAGCCGGCGCTGTTTCTCGAAATGCATGGCGAGACGATCCGGGAGAAAAGGCGCAAAGCGGCCGAAATTGTTGCTTTCTTGTGGGAGATCGGGTACCGGCGTATCCGTCACATAGAGACCGGTGCGCTGATCACACTGGAAAACTCTCCAGTGGCGATGGAGGGCCATCTGTACTGCCAGACTGACTAAAAACACTCGGCAGCCCTGTTTTCACCGGACGCGAGCCTCGCAGCCTCTAGCCCGTAAAACGCCGAGCGAAATCCGGAGTTACAATGGTTCTGCGGTTCTCGCTTCAGCGCTCTTTAAAGAACCCCTTCGGATCGGCAGCCCCCGATGCGTCGCAAATCCCCACCGAAGGGCGAAATGCTCGTTAATGGAGAACGCCGCTCTCTTTTTCACGCTGAACCGGGACAACTCCCTCAATTTGTTTCGCAAGGCGCAGTGGCGGTATTGTCTGGCGCCGCTAACGTCGACTCGCAGGAGTCGCCCCGGGGGCAACCCGCTTCCACCGCGCCGACCAAAGCTGCTGAGGAGCGAAGCCGACCTGTATTCCCACGGTAGAGGAGCAGCGGCAGGCGAACTCGTTTTGCGCCGCATGGGAAACTGCTATTGCCAGGCTCGACATGACAGGCAGATAGAAAAAATATGCGAAATTTACAAAGATCATCCCCGTGCAATAAGTCGTCATCGCCAACATGATGCAAAATGTAGCAATCCGGATGTCCTCGCAGTCCGGCCTCCCGCAGGCTTGCCGATATACCCGGTTCACCATCAGAAAGGTGCTCACAATTCCGGCGATGTAAAGCGCGAGCGCTGGAATGCCGCACTCGCTCGATACCTGCGTGAACGTGTTATGCGTCTGATGCCACATTCCGTGCGTGCCTACCACCTGATTGTGCAGTCCTTCGTATAAGTTGAACTGCCCCATGCCCAGCCCAAAAACCGGATTCTGCAGCGTATAGGCGATGCTTTTCTCCAGCAGGTACCTGCGCATCTCCGACGATTCAAGGGCTTCTTCCGACGCGGAGTCATCCGCCGCGGAAAACGAAACAATGCGTATCAACGAGCTTCTCGGCACAGAAGCTGCTAGCGCAACGACCGCAATCGGACCGACGATTAGCAACCCCAGTTTCTGGCGCATCGTCCCGCGAAACAACCAGTACAAAACGCCCGACACTAGTCCTAGAAAAGCGCCACGGGATGCGGTCCTCAAAACCAGAAGAACGCCGAAGCAAACCACGCCCCAAGCCACCAATTGGAGCGCTTTGGACTTGGAGCCAAGCGCAACCCAGATCACGAATGGCAGCACGAAGAGTAAATGCACGGCGTAATCGTTTGAGTTTGCAATTGTGCCGAACTCAATAGCCAGCCGATCTCCGTAACCGCTGCTGGTATCCTGAAATAGCTTTGCGGCCGTCATGATTACCGCGCCCCCAGCCGCGATCGCCCACATCATGGATCGGCATTCCCGCCAGGTAAGAGCCAGGCCCGCAATAACAAACAACATTGGGAAAACGGTTCTTAAATAGGGGATAAGGGTGTCTACTGCACCGCTGCGCCACGAACTGAACGGTATCCCCGCTAACAGCAAGACCACAAAGATAGTCCAATAGATCGCTGGCCGGCCGCGTAACGTGCGCTGTATCCCACCCGCAAGCACAACCCCCAGCAACGTGGGAATGCCAAAGAGGTAGAGCAGAAATAAGTTGACGTGCAGCACGTAAGCCAGGAGCTGGTGAATATTGCTGAAGTATATAAACACCAGGACCAGCGCCATCCTGAACCCAACATTCCGCAATGGACTGGCGGCTTCGCCTCCCTGTGCCGTTCCAGCGGGCGGAACGCGGTTTTCACTGGGAGGACCGAGGGGATTGAAGGTTTTTGCGGGAAGGCCGGACGGCTTACCGGGGCCAAGCATCGGGAATCCTCTTCACTCAACGTTACCATGGGCTTGTAAAACCTCACATACTGGCGAATCTTGGTGCCGGCCTGGATGATCGGTCGCTTTTCCGTACAACAGGGCGGTATCCACGCAAAAGGTCTTACCGTCGGCCGCGTTCTTCCCTGAGTACGCCTATTCCTGGGCGGTCAAGCCTGGCGGACGATGCGCAAAGCGATTCTCTCGCGATGGGCCGATGCGGAGAAGCGCCGCTCGCAAGGCTAGGACTGACGCGAAGTTCTCCGCAACGTAGCGGATTCTCCCTCGCATGCTACATTAGAGCTTGAATTTGACCCATGCCCGCAAGTCCCCAGCCTGCATTGCAATCTCACCCCATCATACGCGGCATCATGGATCGACACGGCGTCCGCTGCAGTCTCGAAGAATTCCATCGCTCGGTAAACGTTCTATTTCACAATTTTGAATCCGAGATCTATGATCGGGAGCACCGGGACATGTGGGAGAGTCTTCCCCGGCAGTTTGAATTGCTGGTTGGGGATTGGCTTCGCTGCGACTCGCTAGCCCCCGTGGAAATACGCCTGTTGGATATCGGCTGCGGCACGGGTTTGGCTTCCGATTGCCTTCTAAAGACCGCTATCGGCGACCGCATCAAGACTATAGACCTGCTGGACACTTCTCGATCCATGCTCCAGCAGGCTTCCAGGCGCGCTTCTGGATGGAAAACGCCGTCGGTATGTCATGAGGGGCTTTTGAATGCCCTCCCGCCCGGAGTACAGTATGAGTTGATCGTGACCTGCTCCGTTCTGCATCATGTGCCGGGGCTACCTGAGTTCCTCGCCGGCGTTAGCGGCCTCCAGGGGCCTGGGGGCGTATTTTTGCACCTTCAAGACCCGAACGGAGACTTTCTTGGCGATCCCGAGTTGCGGCGTCGAATGGCGCTCGCTGCGCAAAATCCGTTTATGGAGCGGTTGCGCCGCTTAACTCCGCGAAGAATCTTCCGGCGAATCTACCGCGAGCTGACGGGGAGGCAGGGGCAGGATTATCTATCCAAGACCAACCGGGTGCTGATCGAAAACGGCGTTGTCGCAACGCCGCTGTCCGTACACGAAATCTTCTCGATCACGGATATCCACGTTCAAGACGGAGAAGGCATCTCGATTGCCGGCATGAAGTCCTGGTTGCCTGATTATGCCTGCATTTCCCAAAGATCCTATGGATTCTTTGGAAAGCTATGGAGCGGCCTTCCGAAACGCCGGCAACGATTGGAAGAAGACCTTATCGCACGCCGCGCACTCAATGGGCTGCATATTGGCGCACTGTGGAGGAAGAACTCGTGAGGCTGGCATGGCCGCTCGCGATCACGTTCTCCGCGCTGCCGGCGCTTGCGCAATACGCCGGCCCTGCAATTCTCTCTCGCGGCGATGCGCCGGCGTCTATGTCGGCGCCGGAAGTCGACTTCCGTCCGTTTGGCAATATATCCGCCGCTTATGTTTCGGGACTTTCCAGTTTACAGGCTGCCTCTCAGGGAACCACCTTGGGCGATGTGTCGTCCATGGGAGTCCTGCTCTCTTTCGGCGTAAGCGGCACGCATAGCTGGAAACACACGAAAGTCGGAGTGGACTACGCTGGTTCGATCTCTCACTACAGCACCGCCACCTACGGAAGCTACAACAACCAATCGTTCCTGCTCAGCGTTTCCCATCAATTCTCCCCACACTCCTCGTTTTCGCTGCGGAATAACGCATCCATAGCGTCGCAGCCTTTCGCTTTGCCGGGTCTCCCGCAAACCGTGACGTTCGATCCGTCGTCAACCTACAACCCCACAACCGACTTCTACAATAACCGGACCATTTCCTTGGGAACTTACGCCAGTATTACCCTTCAGAAAAGCGCCCGGCTCTCTTTCAACTTCGGCGGCCAGGCTGGTTTGGCGGAGCGTCAAGGAGGAGTGGGATTGTACTCGACCACAACCGCCGGGGCCACGGGAGACGCGCAATATCGCTTGACCGGCCATACCACCGTTGGCGGCCTCTACAGTTACACGCATTACGAATATCATGGAACGTTTAACGCTACGGATGTCCAGAGTCTTTCTGGAACGTATTCCATCCAACTTTCTCGATCGCTGGAGTTTTCCGGTTTTGGCGGCTTTTCGCAAATCGAGACGAAGTTCCTTCAAAACGTCCCCCTCAATCCGGCGCTCGCCGCTTTGATCGGATTTGCGAATGGCGTGGTCATCAACTATACCCACGCTTACCACCCCGCTTTCAGCGGTCGCCTTGCGCGGACGTTCCCGCGCGGAGTCGTGTACCTTTCCAGCGCCTACTCGGTTACGCCTGGAAATGGCCTGTTTCTTACGTCGACGGCGTTCAGCAACTCGGCGGGCTACAGCTATACGGGGCTAAAGCGCTGGAGCCTCGGCGCCACCGCCGCATACCTCCAAGCCAACTCGATCTCCAATGTGATCGGTAGTTATGGGGACGTCAGCGGCGGTTTTTCGGCCTCCCGACAAGTTGGCCGCTTCATTCACATGACGTTCAATTGGAGCGTAATGAAATACGAGAGCCCCAGTTTCAATGGGTACAACCGGCTAACCTACGCGGGAAACCTCGGCTTGGCGTTTTCGCCGGGAGATATTCCCCTTCGAGTTTGGTAGGCCGCGTTCATTTGCCGCCAGGTCTGCTGGCGTCAGCTTCGAGTACGACGGCCGCAGCCTCGGCAAAATCCCGCGCTAGAAAATCCGGGCTGCAGCGCTGTTGAGTTCCGTACCCTGTAAGCACTTGGATCGTCCGTACTCCCGCGCGCTGGCCGCATTCGATGTCGGCGCGTTTGTCCCCGATGAAATAAGAACGCGGCAAATCGATATTGTATGCCAATGCCGCTTCCCACACCATGCCGGGCGCCGGCTTCCGCCTGGTGGATGGAACTCCTGGCGGGTCCGGGCAGAAGTACACCCCATCGATGACGCCCGCGCCTAGTTGCCGCAGCAACTCTTCCTGGACTAAGCGATACTGCTCCTCCGTCATCAGGCCGCGGCCGATGCCGCTCTGGTTGGTCACGATAAAGGCTTTCCAGCCGGCCTCCTTGATTCGCCGCAGTGCTCCCGAGACGCCTGGATAGACCCGAACCCTGGCCGGGTCGGCGCAGTACTCGACTTCCTCCATCAGCGTGCCGTCGCGGTCGAGGAATACCGCCTTCGCCATACTCATAGCTGAGCGGACGCGGCCAGGAGTTCGGCGGCGGTTGCTGTTGCAGTGCCCAGTTTGCCCACCACGATCGAACTTGCGCAATTGGCGAGTTCGGCGGCTTCGGCAGCGGGCGCGCCGGCGGCTAACGCGAGGGTGAAAACGGCGATCGCCGTATCCCCGGCGCCGGAAACGTCGAAGACTTCCTTGGCGCGCGCGGGCATATGGTAAGGCGGCTCTTCCGGATCCAGAAGCAGCATTCCTTGCTCGCCCAGCGTGATCAAGAGATTCCGCGCCCCCCAAATACTGAACAGCGCCTTCCCCGCCCCCAGTAGCGGCCCGTCGCTCAGGACAGCCTCTACGGGATCGGTAGGACGTAGACCGGCTGCAAGAAACGCTTCCGTGCGGTTCGGCTTAATTGCCGTTGCGTTGCGCCATCGCAGCGAGGTGTATGGATGCGGATCCACGGTCAGAATTTTGCCCATATCGCTGGCGCTCCGACAAATGTAATCCGCCAGTTGTTGCGTCACGTAGCCCTTTCCATAATCGGCTACGATGATCGCGTCGGCCCCGCCGATAGCCCAGTCCAGGAGCCGCTTGGCGCGCTCGGTCCGTTCGTCGGAGGATGCCTCCTTTCGCTCCCTGTCCACGCGTACCACCTGCTGGTTGCGAGCGACGATCCTGGTTTTTACGGTGGTGAGAAAGGCGGGGTCCTGCTGTACCGCGGAGGTGTCGATCCCTGCGGCCCCCAGCAGGCCTACTAAACGCTGCCCCGCGGCGTCGGTACCCGTAATCCCCATTACCGCCACACCCGAAGTGAATTCCCGGACGTTGCGCGCCACGTTCGCGGCTCCGCCGGGGTAATACGATTCTCCCGTGACGTTCACTACGGGGACCGGCGCTTCCGGAGAAATACGCGAGACCCTGCCCCAGATGAACTCGTCGAGCATGAGATCGCCGATTACAAGGATTCGCTTACCGGCGAAGCCGGCGATCCGTTCCTTTGCGGAGCCCGCCTTGGTTTGCATTCTAGCTCCCCGTCTCCGCGCGCTTACGCGCCACAACGATCAGCGTCAGCCCCGGCCATGGCATAAACCTGTCTATGCGCCTCCATAGCCAAACGGTCTTGTCGAAGACTTTAAGCACCACCTTATTGATGTCTTTCGCTCCCAGCGCTTTGCCATATATCTTCCATGGCGGCGCGCCGGCTTTGTTGAAGCTATAAATGTGTTCGACGTCGAGCCCTTGCTCTTTCAATAAGCGCCGCGCGCTCTCCGCATTGTAGCGGCGCTTGTGTCCAAGCCTCTGGTCGAGCGTTCCAAACAGGCCCGGGCCGTTCGGAACCAGTATCACCATAGTGCCATTCGGCTTCAATACCGTGCGCAGGGCGGCGAGAGTCCGGCCGGGATTTTCAAGGTACTCCAGAACGTTCGCGCAAAGAACCG
>Ga0182030_10003015_pt1 | contig 35926 bp, 38 predicted proteins | sample 812S3MmetaG_FD_121299 | JGI IMG/M metagenome (GOLD analysis project Ga0182030, IMG submission 121299) | Permafrost microbial communities from Stordalen Mire, Sweden - 812S3M metaG (Illumina Assembly) | ecosystem: Environmental > Terrestrial > Soil > Wetlands > Permafrost | place: Sweden...
TAATAGTAATAATTCTGAGTTTTTAAATAATTAAAAGAATTACTAGAATTTTAAAAATATGTCTTAAAAAATAATAGTTTAGCAAAATAAATAAATATATCTAGATTAATATAAATGATACTAAAGCAAATACAAATTATGTTAAAGCAAATAAAAATTGTGTTTAAGTAAATATAAGCTGTGTCTAAGTTAAAGGTAAGCTGGCTTAAGCAAAGGCGGTGTAAATCACATAAAAGAAAGTAGGTATTGAGATTTCCATGGTATAACAACAGTATAACTGGCATTGCCGCCGCCGTCTTTAAAGTCTTCGACCATCCTTTAATCGAGGACTGTCTTGGTATCAACGTCTGGACTAAGCCTCAAGTTGGCGAACAGAAGAAGGCGGTTCTGCTTTGGATTTACGGAGGAGGTAAACTTCAAATATTCTGTAACGGGGAATATCAGCTGACAATTCTTTCAGGATTTGTGTCGGGTGCTTCTGATGACCCCTCATACGACGGAGCCGAACTTGCGGGGAACGGCGACGTTATCGTTGTGTCGTTTAAGTTCGTGAACCTTCTTGCTAAACACCATGGGGCGAGATGCAGTAGCTAATTGAAATATTTACAGTTACCGCTCTCTCGGATGAAAATGTTGGATTGCTCGATCAGCGTCTCGCTGTTGAATGGGTTTACAATAGCAATGCTGCCTTTAGTGGCGACCCCGAGAGAATCACCATTTTTGGTCAATCTGCGGGTGGTGCATCTGTCGATCTCTACGCATACAGCTACGCTACCAACCCAATCATCAATGGCATCATCGCCGAATCGGGCACAGGTAGGGCCTTTTCATTCCCTCCCTAAAGTAGCCGCTAATTGGTGTTTTCAGCGCTTGTTCCCAGTCTCAGCCAGCAAGGTAATTATACCCCTTGGTATAATGTCTCCTCGAAGCTTGGCTGCGTTCGCACCAAGAACTTCACCGAAGTCCTTGCCGCTACCAGTTCTGGGAGCCCACTCGACTTCATTGTTGGAGCATTCGGTCCCATTCCGGATGGAAAGATCGTCTTCAATGACACCAATGACCGACTGAATTCCGGCAATTTCGCGAAGATCGTAAGACCAAGACCAAAACACCAACCTAGTTTTACTTTGCTAATAGAATTGTGCAGCCCATACCGGCCGGAAACAACGACAATGAATATGGTCTCTTCAAACTTGTGGCAGAATACGCCAGAGCGTCTCTTCCTGATGCCGTGGGCCCTATCGTGAACCTTGGCTTCACCTGCCCCGCAGGCTCGGCGGCTGAGGGCCGAGTGAACAATCGGGTCAAAGCTTGGAGGTAAGTAAAGCAAACGTAAAACAACCTCTTGGTAATAGCCACATATTAATCTAACGGGTCCCATTGCTTCAGATACCGCTACTTTGGCAACTGGTCTAACACACAGATCTACCCTAACGTTGGTGCATGGCACGGGAGTGAGATTCCCATAATCTTTGGCGGAACCGCTGATCTCGCCCCAGGGAATAATGATGTTCCCAACGAGATCGCTATTCGCCAGGTGTTCCAGAAAGCCTGGTCTACCTTCGCCAAAGACCCCCAGAATGGACTCACTGAGCTCGGCTGGCCTGAGTACAATCCCATAGGTAAGACTATCCCTGCCAAGCTATCAGCAGAAAAATGACCCATTCTCCTTCTCCTTGAGGAGCCAAAAAGCTAAAATGGGGTTTCTTCTATCTAGGCCAAACTCTCGTCAAGCTCGCGTGCGACAACGGGCCTGGTGCCTCCTTCGACTTCAATATTGGATATGACCTTAATTGCCCGCTATTCGATACCCTCAGTCAATTACTCGCCCAATACCTTACCTAAATTAGCTCTAGCGATGTAGGTGGTTCTCTATAACGTCTAGAAACCGGAGGAGATGGATGGTTGTAGGAGTAGTTTGAAAAGGAGAGATGCTATGTATACATTTGGATACTCAAAATTTGTAAATAGGGGCGTAGTTTACAGAGTCGCACATTCGCTCGGAAATTTTCAATATTTGATTCTTATTTTCAAGAGCAGCTAGTTCTGGAGATCTATCAAAGTGCATTGACTCTAAAGACCGCATTGAAGAGCTCAAGAACCCGACTTAATGATTGAGCTTTATCACTTCGTCAAATACTTCAACGTTCATTAATGTCTATACATTTGCATCCATCCGCGACTGCACCAGCTATTTCTGACCTTGTACACCCTTTTCTCTTTTTTTGACATTGCGACTATCAAATGTGCTCTAATGGCCTTTTTAATATTAGCCTGGTTCTCAATAATTCATTATTGAAATAATGAATATATTTAAACTCTGTATTGTTTTCCCGAAGTATGAAATCATGCGACTGTATCTGTAACTTTTCTCTAGTAAAGCTAGTTTCATTATTTGATCATCAACCAACATTAACAAAGCCATCCTCATATAAGGACACTGCCTCTACCATCAGCTTCCTAGTAGTAGCTGAGCCGATGTCTATCTAAATCGATAATATCACCAAAATCTCTAATTCTACAACACAGGTCTTAATTTCCTAGCAAAATGCCTGCTAGTTTCAAATCCACCTGGATAGGTAAGTCTTTCTAATGCTCCTTTCAACCATTCATTCTCCCTATCTACTGGCGGAAAGACAAGATACGCAATGCTTAATGGAAATATTGAAGATATATTAGCCCGTCCCTATTTAGGAACATACAATTAGAGATTGCAAATGAACACGTTTTTCTAAATTCTAATTCTAATTACTTTAATCAATAATTTGATCTCTAATCGCAATATGCTCTAATTGTAATTGGAGCTCAGAAAAAGTGCGAATGAACAGGCCTTTAAGTAGGACAAATCTGTTTTTGATGCTGATCCAAGCGCCTATGGTATGGCCTCCCATTCGGCTTGTTCCAAGAAACATCTCTTCCCTTTTCCCAACTGGTCCAAAAGAATCGTAAATCTACTGGCTTGAATTTCGTGCCTCAGGTAGGGCTTGATGTCTCTAGGGGCCCAGTAGCTCGACCAGTCTTCCCATAGCTCCCGCGTGCTTGGGCTAGCTACTCTTGGAGCGGAAAGCAATGAACTAAACACTCATTTCAACATACACGGTTGCGTGAAAAGAGGAATTTCCAGCTCACTTGATAAGTTGTCAGTATTGTTGCAGTAGACAGGATAGATAATGACGAAGCCATTTCGAAGTTTTGAGGATCATTATGAAGGTGTCACAAAGCCTGAACATAGCTAAGAATAGCTTGGTTTAGGATATTTCCTTGTCGATGTCTACCACATAAGTCATACTCAACTTTTTTTCCCGCTGATTCTGGTTTAGTGTTTGGACGTGAGCAGCTGCCGCCTTAACCTGAGCACGTCCTGAGCCTTGCCTGAGCTCGGCCTGAGCAACCTGAGCACACGGTAGAGTCAGCCTGAGCATGCGCTGAGGGGCCATTTTAGCTCCCTTAATGCTCGGTTACACTTTTCCTCATTTTGTCTCCTGTTTTGGCTCCATTGTGACCGAGATTCCCATTTTTAGATCCACATTCGCTTGTGCCCTTACTCGTTAGTAGGCGGGCTACGCGCCCAAGGCAACTAATACGTTGATACTGCAGTGTTAACGTATTGGGAGCCCGGTGTCTCCTCTCCTCACACGATGTCAGGAAAACTTCTATTCGCTACGTTTCTGAAAGCAAACTGAGGGCGCATTTAATATAAGCGTGTATCGACTTTGATTCTCCGTTAGATTCTGCGCTTTTCTGATCCCTGAGAGCTACGGATCCCGACTTGGTGTTCCACGGCATGGAGTCAAATGTAGCGGCCAGTAAAGATGAATCCGAGTCTAAGAAATAGTCAGTCACCCCAAGTACAAGCATAGACGACACGAAAATCACCCAAAACACTTTCGAGGTAAAGGAATTAGCGTTGGGAGGATAGCCGCGGAGACTTTTGCATGTTCAAAGCATGACTTCATACGAGTGGGAACCTGGAAACATATACGGTGGATACCGAGAGCCGGAGTATAATATAGTTTCCTACACTTGGGGAAGATACCAGCTGAAACATGGGGAGAAATCTTACGTTGGAAGCATCGAAATCGCAAACTTGACGTGGAACACCCCTCGCATTGATCCCGATTAACATTTCTCTGTGGAAGAGTTCCGATGCATGATTAAGAATAGTGTGACAGCGCGAGAGAAAACAAGTGATGAAGAGGCTCTGGTTCACTTCTTGTGGCTTGATATTGCGTGCATTGATTAAGAAGTAAGAGCCGTGAAAATGTCAGAAATTGGCCGGCAAGCCATCATATTCAAGAACGCATTCTCTGCTTGTGTTTAGTTGAGTCGGAGGGATGGACACCGAAATGCCTTTTATGCCCCAGATCGTGTGTACGGAATCATGCAAGTATTTGGGTACCGGCTTGGAGCCAGCCGGCCTGGAAGCAAATAGAGTAAACATTGGCATCTAACTAGAAAGATATGGCCATTTGCTTCTCGAGAGTTCACACTGGCAGAACTCGAGCTGGAACCAAGTCTGAAGTTACTAGGGGACTTCCCAGTTTAGACTCATATGAAAATTTTCACTTCGCCTCTACCATTTGGCCGGGCGTGGAGACTCAGCCCTCATTCAGAAATCCTCAATATATATCTTTATGGATCGTGGGCCTGCCGGTAATCGAGCCGTACGAAACATGGCTTTTGAATCCTGCTGCAAATGGTCAGTAACTACCGAAATATCCCTTCAACAAAGATCGTCTCACGGCCTACGACGCCTGTTCTATAAGACGATACAGAATTTCACCAGCTCTATTGCCCGGTGCGAATTTTCAGGGTTCGCGTGCCCTTTCATAATACTTCAAGAGGTATGGGAACGAGTGAACCGGCAGAAGCTTGCCAGCGACCCTGAAAGCAGGCCTATTCATGAAATTGCGCTCGATCTTAAACGTACACCACCGTTAAACTCGTTGAGGATTCCACATTTACCCAAGTTTCCCATTGTCCGATTTGAGGTAGAAGTATCAGAACAAAGTCGACTTGCGCAGCACCTGGCACGCAGGTTTCCACAACAGATCCTCTGGGTGCTGCTGCTAGGAATGCAGAAAACCTCATCGCGGACACTTGGAAGAACATACTACGGGATTTTGATCAAACAAGAAGTACGGCGTGGCTTAGCGCACTGGCATCGTCTAGGAATATTGCGATGGGAAGTATTTGACCTACCCTCGCAAATAACTAAGGAGGATCAAAGCTCTTGGTAGGTAAGGGAGCTGAGTGGGAAGCCAAATGTGGACTCTTTGGGTGACAATATAGCGAATTTGCAAGGCTCTGGAGACTGCTGTTCGCTGGAGCACAGCTTCTCCTTGGCCCGCACCTATTATCTGCATGATGCTTCATCATTTTTATAGTACTCATTTGAGGTCTTGAATGACGGTTCTAAATTGCTAAATCACCTAACCAAAGAGTTGATCGCAGATTTCCACCCAGCCGCCACTAATACCATTGAGGTACCGAGTAGCATCAACAACACTGGACAAAGCGTGGAGATCCGATGTGCTGTTTTCAAAGGTCAAAGGAGCGAAATCCCACAGAATGGTGCCTATTCTCCGGTACCAACTACAATTCCTTTCTACAGGCCGTAGCAGAAGCCTAATGCCCCAAGTCGCAGAACCATGACATGGCTGTCAAAAGTCTGCATGGCAGAGTTGCTCTCCGGAGGCTGTATATGTCCGGGGATAAGTATTACCAGCGTTTCAAGGCGTGGTTGTAACCATTCTTCCTAGTGCCAAATTGGAATACAGTCCCGGTGAATTTCACCGCTCTCCTAAACTAACAAATCCAAGGGTCATCGCCTTTTTAAACCCTTTCCCAGAGTGGCAACGAAACCCTCCAAGCGGGTGGTGTGTCCAGTGAATAACCCCATCAACTCCTCGCCGCACTTCTCTGTCTGAAGGACGGCTCCTCGTCCCAAGTGTCAACAGGTCTCTCCAATGAGACCTTTTTCTTAAAGATTTTAATTCATAAATAGTTCGATGCTTATCAAATACTTACAGAAATGATTTATAGTTATAGTTCTTGAGTTATATATTTAATTTTAGACTATTTGATTGATCAGTTATAGATTAATTCGCAAAAGGAGTGATCATTATGAAATGGTAGTTTATCGAAAAGGCGGTTTACATCCCAAGCCAGCCCCAAGCAGACCGTTCACGAAATCGATCACTCCCCATTCGCTGGACTATCACCATCTAAGCTTTGATAGTGTTACGACAACCCCTGTCGGTGTTGGAACACTTTCCATAGCCATTCTTCCATATCCACCAGATGCAAAACATAGAGCTAGAAGGTGCGACTCAAGTAGATCTAAGTTCAATTCAGGAAAGCAAACTCCTATTGCGCAAATAACGGTGAGACTAAACCCAGATGGAGCTTTTGGAATTACCATCGTGCCATCTTCTCCGTTTTAAAACCCTTAACCTCCCAAACAAACCAAAAATCCCTCTTAGCAGCCTCTCTCCCAGGCCATGCCAGGGTCTGGGGTGGCGCCTTCTCAATTCTCTCCCAGGTGCTAGGAGAAGGGACGCACCAAATACATCTAGACCTGTTCATCAAATCAGGTCTTGCTCTTGCGATCTGACATTCATCCGGACTAAAAACTGCTGCCAATTTTGGGCCATAATACTCTGCATTGTCTTTATCCATGCCTAAAGCGTGGGCGATCGCCTCCAATGTATCAACTACATCGAAATCGTACAGATTGTCTCCCATGGTGTAAGGTGGTGAGCAAGGAATCGCACGCGAGAGGTCCATGCTGAGGTCACCGAGCACAAGTCTGCCCATAAACTCCTCTCGAGCTTCGAGTGATCTTATTGTGATCAACTGTAGGGAGGAGATAGATCGAAGCAGGGAGGTGTCCCAATCTAAGCCGGCGCCACGACAAGGCCCAAGGTCGAGCCATCTCAATCCCATAAGGGACGCATGATGTGATTCGAGCAGCGACCCCAAAGTTCCTGTGCCAGAAGGAAGACAAAGCGTGTCTATGGATTTGTTGAAATGGATCCCTCGACTATCAGATTCATGTAAGATAAGGGTATAATTGAGATGGAAGACGCTATGCGCTTCTTTATTTACTAGAAGAAGCGCAAAAGACGATCGTGACTCTGATTTCGGCCTACTTGATGGGTCCTTCAAGATGATACGACGTGGAACGAGGGATAGCTGCCATATCTTGAGCCGAATCTCAGGTGCAAAGAAAGGAAACAAAGGCATGTAATCAATTTGGGGAGACATGGGGTTGTTATGAATGATGGCCTTTTAGAGGTCTGGCGTATATAGATGTCTCGAGTCGTGAATGATTCAAGTGGCTACAGTGTTGATGTGAAGAAATGTTCAACCTCAAGCCCACAGCCTTAACCCTGAGGCCTCAGGCCTGACGTGCTTACAAGGCTCGTGAGGTCCGAAGGTGATTAGCGCCTGAGTAGAAGTAGCGAGCTTACTAACCGACCTTGGGACGAAGAAAAAAAAAGTTGCGTTCAACTGCCACCAAAGAAGGCCATACAAAGCGCACGGGTGTGGTATGTTGCAGCCTAGCGTGATTAGTCCTTAAATATTAACTCCCTCAGGTACTACCTGTCACACATTAGGTCCAACTTTGAACCTTAACTTTTGATTAGCGAGCCTTTTCTAAATAGCTCCCCATCCACATAACCCCTATTTCTCAAAACAGATACAAAATATCGAACTTCACCGACATTAAGAATACTTGAAAGTTATTGACGCCATTTTCTGAGTTTGTTTTAAGGCTTAAAGTCAGGATGTGTGAGACAGATCACGTGCTTATAGGGGCAGGGGCGTCTTCTCTAGCAAAAAGAGGGCCTGGGAGACGCCTCCAGAATTTTGATTTATTAAAAGATCTAGCTTATCTAGGCATATTAAGAGCTATAAAGTGGTAGAGGTGATGTGATGAAGCTAAGGAATGAGCTTTGCCCGAAACCTCGGATTTTTTTTTTTGCCAACCCCAGCCTGTTCGGCCTATGGTGCCCATCCCATCTTCGGGGCAAAAAATGCGACTATTGATCTGACCCGAGGTTTTGGAACGGTTTGCATTGGACTTGCCGGACTAACCTGATATGTATGGTATTGTGCGAGGTGCGTCTCCAGAAAAGCTACTATACCGAGTGGACCAATCAAAGTCGCAGAGGGAGAGTCTACTAATGCGATCAGACCTTCGGATAAGCCACAATCCTATTTTGCAGAACCGTCGTATATTTCCCCTTCCGTGCGCATAAGCAATTAGCCCACTTCTACCTCATTTAGTGAGAAACTCACGGAGTTGGGTGAAACTATGGGATTCGTATCCAGCCGCTCTTGCATAAACCCCCCGCGCAGTTATATTTTGTTGCACATCTTAAATTGCATCGATAGGTCTGCGGTGTCTTGGGGGTAATAGACGTTCCTTATTCACAATATCACTTCTTAAAATATAAAAAAAAATCTCTTCTAAAACTTATATACACGTTTAAGACTATTAATTAATCAATCAATCAAAAGATAGAAGATAAGTTTTAGATAAACAAAATCGTATTTTAAAACCAACAAGGAATATCTATTACCCCTCACATACCGTATGATATTGGGCGCGCGGCCCTTGTTCTCATGCCTCGGCAGAATAACCGCATTGTCCACGATCCACATCTGATCAAACAATAGGCACGTTGAGAAAGTCGTTTCAGTAGTTGGAGTAGCGGACGCCCATACTATAAAGGGTTAGAGGAAGTTCCCCCTCCCCCTTCCAGAAGCTCACATTACAGAAAGCGTTTGGTAGCAAATCAGGGCACTAAAATGGTATATAAACTTAAAGGCTCTGCAAAGACGTTGTCTAGTAAGGATAATCTTGGAGAGACATTGCTAACAAATCCTTTCTAATAAAGGAAAAACCTTTCATTTAGCGTACAACTAGATATTTCAAAAACCGTGAGATTTGCAGAGACCCCTGTACACTTGATTCGAACTTTGATATATAACAGGCTAGAGTATAGTTGATCCTAGCGCTATAATCTATTCTACGCTACTGAATTGCTTTTTACAACGTGCCTAATTAGGGACCAACTGCTTTCGTGACGGCCCCACGGCCCAATCAAATGCTTTACGGTCGCGGATTGCTTTCTGATAATGAATTTAATTGCAGTCAATTAATGATTTAGAAATTGCTGAGAACTTTTCCATGTTTCTATTCTCTCTTTACCAATCCCAAGTCTAACCGCAGCCGTGGAATAATACCTGAACCTCATCTCACGGTGTTGGTACCGGAGATGGGTGATGAGATCAGTGACCACGACTCGACTTTGGAAGACAGTCCTTTCGCTATTTCAACAACCTCGATCGGTTCGAGCATCCTGAAGTATCGCGAAGAAAACGGGAGAACTTACCACGTTTATAAGGACGGGATCTATTTAAAACCCAACGACGACGTTGAAAAAGATCGCCTGGATCTACAGCATCACTTGTTCAATTTAACCCTTGGTGAGAAATTGTTTATCTGCCCTGTGGCTGAAAAGAGGCGGATTCATCGAGTGCTCGATGTTGGTACCGGGACTGGAATCTGGGCAATTGACTTCGCCGATGAGCACCCTGAAGCAGAGGTTCTTGGTGTGGATCTCAGCCCAATCCAGCCAGAATTTGTCCCACCAAACGTCAAGTTTGAGGTCGATGACTCCGAAGACACCTGGACTTTCTCTCACAAGTTTGACTTCATTCATAACCGGGCTATGGAAGGCGCATTCGCCGATTGGCCCCGATTCTTCCAGCAGAGCTTCGAGTAAGTTTTCAACGGCATTTCCTTTGTAGTGCTATGCTAGACATTCTTTACGATCTGCATCTCCTTTCCATCATTCCACTTATCCTTGAACTCACAATTAATAGATATCTTAATCCCGGCGGCTATATTGAACTAGCCGGCACCTGCCTCCCTGTCCGGACGGAGGACCAGACGCTCCCAGTCGACTCTGCGCTAGAAAAATGGTCTCGTCTTATCCTCGAGGCTGGTGAAAAGATCGGACGACCGATGAATAGTGCAGCTTCCTACAAGCTACAGCTGCAAGATGCCGGCTTCGTCAATGTTGTGGAAATTAAATACAAATGGCCACAGAATCAGTGGCCGAAAGACCCGAAATCCAAAGAGTTGGGTACGTTCAATCTCTTTTCTATCCCCTCTTGTTTGAATTCATAAATTCTAGGCTTAGCCTGATAATATAATGCAGAGGGGAAAATAATTGATAAAAGCAATAGGAATGTGGACCTTAGAGAATTTTACTTCCGGACTCTCAGCCTTTAGTATGGCGTTGTTCACGCGTGTTCTGGGATGGTCGAAGGATGAGGTGGATGTTTTTCTAGTTCATGTTAGGAGAGAGATGAAGAATAAAAAAGTCCATGCTTACTGGCCTGTGTGAGCATTCACTATCTTATCCTTATAGTACAAACACTTACTTGGTTCGGCAGATATGTTGTATATGGACAGAAGCCTGGGTAGACAATGGCGGGCATGAGGGCTTTGGATATCAAGTTAGAGCGGATAGAAATCTCTAGTGATGCTATTTCACTTATAAACAAGTAGCAGGGAGGCGGAGTGCGACACCAACGGAGTCCAAAATGTTGAGCAAACCTTTCGCGGTGAGAATGCGTATGAAAGTATAGGAATGACTTGTATGGACGTTCAGGCCAGCATCGAACTATATTCGTTGTCTTTGGTATTCCTTCATATAGGGGTCAGACATATTGAAATTGTAGAGAGCAAAAAGTGCTGATTTCAGCCTTTCCAGTATCTGGTAAGAGATAATATTTCAGTTGTACATAGATTCTTACCTAAATCCCCCAAAATGAAGATCGATTGCCACATCAACTTGCAAATGCCTCTTCATAGGACTGTGATATCCCAGCGCCACTTGAATTTTCAAGGGCGTGACGTGTAGAGCAGTACAAACACAGCCTCCAAAGGTCTACCATGAACTTCATCTTTCCAAGCTTCTTAGGGATGGCCATATTTGTGTTCGATACATTTGGCATTAATTCTTCATTTGCGGATCTTCAATAATTTCGATTATTGGAATAAGTTCTGTCTAAAGTTTAGTTAAGGAAACTAGCTTATTCTATGATTAAAATAGGGGAGGTTATCAAAGATATTTTAACCTGATAGAAAGTCATTTATTTCTATACAAACAATGGCCCTGTAGTATTCAAGATGTGCAAAAATCTGTCACTTAATTTAACAAGACTTTTATATAATCATAATCAATGTAACTACCGAAATATACGAGGCCAGCAATTGGTTGTGGATTCAGGCGTTAATTTCCTCTTGCGAAGTGAGCCATCATGACTACCTCCGCATCACATTGAACAAAATTAAGACGAATCATACTTAGAACTGAAAAGGCGTTCCCAGTTAACCCAAATAATAACACACATATTTGACCTGCATCACTATCTGTATCATCAAAATCTGCATAATCCTCCAAGCAACCTATGACAGACTTGATAACTCTCTAAGAGTCGGCTAATTGGTATGGATGTTGCTTTCATCAAACGCCGTTTTGGTTCCTGGCTTATGGGGTTCTTTCCCTGTCGAGAGGATATGGAGGCATTTAGATATGCGGTTGCAAGGGACCTGTGGCAGCTTGCAATATTTCGTGATCGATATATTCAATAATAATTGAGAATAATTCAAGTTCACTGTATATATTCATCTAATACTTTGGTTCATGCGCGTGGCATTCAGAGTGATAACCCTTCGAAAGCGCTCATAATCGATATGTATCTACAAAGCTAACGATCTATAAGTCTATATAGTAGTAAATAAACACGCGCATCTACTCATTTCTCGTATATACCGAATTCTGGCGCCAATGCATCCCATATCGCATCACCACCACAGGCAAAGGTACCAAGGCCACACATATCGCAGCCAAAATCAGGAAGCCATATCCAATTCCAACTGCGTTGGTTAGAGGAGGAATAGTTAGTGGTATGAGAGTTCCTCCCAAACAACGAGCTATAAGTACCATCGTCATTGCGGAAGCGGAGTAGAGCCCGAAAGAATCCACGACATAGGAAGTCAAGGGTACCATGATCATCATCACAACGAATCCAAGAATGCCTACGGCCACCAGGAGCAGAACTACGGACCATTGACTGTATGGAATCCATCCGTAGAGTGCGACGATGACGGGAAAGACAGATGCTCCTCCGATCTGTAATGGTAATCGGTGTTCAGGGTGAGCTTTCCCTCCGTTGGATTCCCCAAGCTTGATGAATATGCGATCAACGAATGAGTTGCATATGAAGACTCCGCAGATTCCACCAATACCTATTAATGTCAGCAGAGCCTTTAACATGGGATGTAACAATCTTACTGAAACTGAGGAAAGAAAGTCCTATCATAGTTGGGGAAAAACAGTAGACCTCTCTCAAAATATCCGGCAAAGTCGTTGCCAAGATATAGTAGAAAGAGAAGACTGCTCCTCCATACAGCGACATGATTTGTAGCACAGACGAATGCACCAAGACCACGAAAGGCCGCGTGATCGTAGTCCGCAATGTCGACCACCATAACAACCTCGCATTCTCCCTCTCAAAAGCACATTTCAGGGTTCCATCTCCCTTCTCTTTCCGCAAGCGGGCAGCTCTGCGTTGCAATATTGGCACCTTGTAGGTCTCGCGAAAGAGCGTGAAGAATAGTACTTCGCATGTGATTGCTATAACTGCACTCATCCAAAGGATCTTCCGCCACCCAAACCTTTCGGCAATTGCGCCACTGATCGCCGGTCCGATCGCACCGCCTAAGAAAGGAGCGAGCATAACAAGAGACATTCCAGAGCCCCGCTGCTCAGATGGGTAGATATCCCCTATGATAGCTGGGTTGAGCACATTTGAAGCGACGGCGAACCCAGTCAAGAACCGGCAGAAGATCAAAATTCCTGACGTTTGGCTCAGAGCTGCGAGCACAACTCCGAAGATGAAAACAAGGTTTGCAATGTTGAAAACGGGGTAACGGCCGTATATCTCAGAGAGGGGGGCAATAAGCAGTGGTCCTGCTGCTTCTCCGAGTTCCCATACTGTGACGAGTAAGATGCTGGCTGGTTTATCCTCTTTTCCCTCTAGATCGAAGATGATTCGTTCAGCGACTGGGACGACACCAATACACGTGAATGTTCTGAATTTCAGTTCAGCGAATTGAGAATTAGATTGAGAAGGTTTGGGAAGTTTCCTACACTGTAAAAGCCAAGAAAGCAAGCAATGAAACTACACCAGCCTTATAGGCCCTTGGCCAGTCCATGGGATTTTCCGCGTCGCCATTCGGGTCGAAATCGACGAGTGGGTCATTCGAGATTTGAGGTTGCTGCTCCTCGGTATGACCTAACAAAGGCTGTGTCTCGTCCATATTGAGAATTTAAGATTGAGAAGCTAGGAGAGCGAAATTTAGTCTTATATATTTAGAGGATGACTCTAAGAAAGAGACACAGCTAGTTGCTTATTAATAGGCGGAATGAGTCTAGAAAGACATTCTGTAACAACGAGGATGAAAGTATGACAGAGCAAGCTTTCGATATATGCATAATATAGAGTTCAAATTTTGGTAGATAAGTCTATAGATGCGTTGCTGTGTAACGGGGAAAAAAATGAAGGTGAGAAGGCGGGGATGTCGGTAGAAGGGCGTTAAGGCGTACTTGCACTAGGAACACTGATGATTACTGAAAAAAATTCCATACCCGAGCCGAACCCCACTCTTGACATCCTTCATCAACGAGCGCGCTCGCCTCTCTGCAGTACATATCATTGGTGTTCGTTCCCTATCCCACCTTTTAGAAAGATTACTCCATCTTACGATACTACAACAATTTGGTCACTATATTTGTGGATGCACCGCCGTTGGGGTGGAATGCGCTGTAGTCTTTAGCGATCTTACTCCTCCCTTTAGGTGCTAAAAGCTTACCTAGCCCTGGCGATGCTGGTTTATGCACGTGAGAATCTTTACTTCCAGCCCCAATCATCCGCAGATGCAGAAGTCAGAAAGATATCCAGGAAATAACAGCATTTTTGGGGGAAAAGACCTACTTATTATAGATCTACATGGGCCAAAGTTGCTGTCGGTGAGGGTATTAGTGCGGGGTAACATATCATGATCCGGACGTGGGCATGGGAACGGGACTGCCAGCGGATACACGGATGCCCCCTACGGGTACTGGTCAGTAAGATTCACGTATAGAGTAATGGACCGGGTAGATCTACAGATTTCAAGAAACGATTTCCCCGGGTAACCGTCCGGAGATCCCTCTATGAGCTGAGTAGTTACCCGGCAAGGCTCCGGGTATGTTTTGAGAAATCCGTGGTCAAATCTGAGCTGCTAAGCTGCATAGCTGATTTGTTCTTCTTTTCTCTTAATTTAAATTGATCTTCAATGGCACGAAATATCCATGAATCTTAATATTCGAAAATTGTACGATTTTGCACTTCAGCTTTGTCCTACAAATAAACGCTTTACCACAGCTTCATGTATCATATGCTATCAGCACTCTCCGGCATCCTCTCACTCGCACTCTTAATTTCCGCTCTATGCCCCTCCTGTGTCTCCCTGCTCTCATCCTTCTCCTTCTTATCTATACCGTCATCTCCAAGGCCTTTATGCACATCCGTCTTGCTTCCCTCAGTCGCTTTATCATAAGTCGTGTCTGCAGAGTTGTTGGGCTGTCCAGGTGCAAGCTCGCCGTTGACGTCCGGTTGGTATGTGTCTTTCTTGGGAGCGGATCCGGCGGGCAGGATTTGGATCTTGAACTCTTTGGGCTCGTCGCTTGTGTCTTGAGGTTGGTGCTGGGAAAGTTGTCAATTGAGACGGTATAGAATGGAGGGGGAAATATTACTGCTGAGCCTCCTTCAGTCGACATGATGGTTTATTTGGAAGAAAGGAATTCTAGGATCTTATGAGGGGTTGGGGGTTCTTGGGTGCAGCGATGAGTGCAAATAGAACGAATGCGAGAATAGGAGGGTAGCAAGTTGTATGAGGATTTACGAATTCTTAACAGAAGGAGAGTCTTGTGCCCAGTGACGATGGTGCCTGAATTGAGTTTCCACCTACGTCAAGTGCAGGGACGGACTCGAGAACTAGCTCAATATCAGGAACGTCCCCGGCTCCCCGCAATGATCGTCAACATCGTGACATGCTTAGGTTAGTCACGTGAGACATCACTTTCTTGGAGGCATTTTCTTCATTGGAAACCCTACAGATTAACCTTTGATGTTCGCAGATAGCTAGACTTGACCAAGACGTATTGAAACTAAGTAAGAGCTCAATTATTGGCTGAACCCAACGGAGTCCATTTCATTGTCTCAAACTGTTGAAGCATTCAAAGTTATAAAGCTTCCAAATACAGAACCGTCTAATTAGACATTCTGTTGTTTCAGATTTTCTGGGATATTCGAATTCCTCGGAGTTCCAGACTATAATCTAAATCGCCCTATTGTTTCAGATTGCTTGAAATATTCAACGTCCCAAAGTTTTCGAAACTTCCTATCTCAAATTCCCACGCTGGGAATTTAACCACCATCCGCAGACAGTCTCTGTCACCGACATACACTCCATTCTTCCCAAGATGCTTCTCTTGCCATACAAAAGCTCCAGTGGACAATTGCAATAAAGGTTCTGTTCGCAACCATTTACTACTTCACCTCATCTCTACTCGCTGCTCTCTCTTTTGTGCCTCCCAAGGTCGGATATATGCTGATACTGGCGAAAGGCGGCGCGGGGTAATAGCGGGGTACCAGTAGAGCTCGCTTGGGAGCATTTTTCTATCATGAACGAGGGAATACTTGATAAATGTCGTTACTCCTAAGTATACACAAATTCCTTCGAGGCAGGATGAAATTACAAAGATGATATTCATGTTCCATTTGAAGAGAAGTTTCGGAATCAGTCCTGGACTAGGAGTTGCTGTAGAGATTGAGATAAACCTTGACCTGAAAGCGTAGGTAGTAATGGATACATGGGTTGTTGAACTTTAATAAGAGCGTTGGTGCTTGAAAGGATCCTTTTTTTTTTATCGGAAGATATGTAAGGCAGGATAATCTGTCTGAAGCCAAATTATAAAGTGCTGAACATGGTGTCTAATGTAATTGAGGAAATGAGTAAATGACATTATATGGGACTTGGGGTTTGTAACATTGAATAGGAAGAGAATCTTTGGAGAAATTGTTACATATGTTTGTTCTGGATTAGCTTGTTCCACAAGAGGGCAGAGACAGCTGTTGTATAATCCAAAGTCTGCCGCGCGCACGACAAAAGTAAAGTGAGGCTCGTGACGGGGCTGGGGTTCTCCAAGACTAACTTGTAAATTCTTAGTCGTAAAATTTCGAGTATGTCGTTCACCTTCATTAATTCTGTTCTAAATATCCAAATCGGGCAAAAGTGTCAAAAGAAAAAGAAAAGGCTGGAAAAAAGGAAGGAGGAAAGGAGGTCGAGCTAAAAGCAGCGTCAACAGTCGAGCCGAGACTTCAATCTTCAGCCATCAAAATCCCATTTTTGTCTTTGATCGCCATCAACGAAAACTCGCCCAGAATGATACTTCGAACTCGATACCCTTTCCGAGCCGCGAAATCATTCTTGTTAATTCCAAGACGATGCATGACAGCAGAAGCTGTATCCGTTAACGCTCCAACTCGGTACTTTCAACATGGTTTCACAATTCCCTCCGCAAGAACTTTCTCCACTCAAGAACAAGCTACTATCTCCAACCACCCCAAAAGCCCCAAAATATCATACCCACACCTTGGAACAGGTTACAGAGTCGGTTGGCAGTGGAAGCTAGTCAAGCAAGTGGACAAGAATGGTCAGCCGAAGGCGAATATTGTGATAAGTTTTAAGGGGGTAGGAGACAATACAGAGGGATTTATAGTGTGAGTTTGTCTAATATTCATATATGAACGCCACTGATAACGTATTCAGGCCTAGCTTTTGGCTAAGGTGAGCAGTATTCTCCATCATTCGAGGTCGTTTCATCCACACCACGTGACTAATAACGAACCAGAGACAACTGCCGCTGCAAGAAGTGTGTCAATCAGGATACTATGCAGAGGGCGTTCGACACATTCCTTGTAGGATTGCTTCATTTAACTTTATGGACGAGCTAATGGTGTCAAGATACCAGAGACAATCGCGCCTATAAAAGTTGTGGCTAAGGAGGAAGGTTTAAAAGTAACTTGTATGCAACGGTCTTAGCGGTTGTCGATTTGACTGACTGTTCAAGGGTCGGATGATGGTCATGTCAGCTTGTATCCTTGGGAATGGCTTTGGAGACATAGATCACCTAAATTTGCTAATGCGCACGATACTCAACGATACATGACGCAGTCTCAAGGCGGGTGAGTAGCTTCCATTCTGTCCCAAAATTCTGACTTAACATGAATGGCTAGCCTCATTCTCTGGGATGCCAGTATCAAAAATCAAGTCCCCTCTGTTCACTATGATAAAATAATGAACGACGATGAAGGAGTGGGCGAATGGACCACAAAGATTGTGAGGACAGAATTTTTCGCTTTCGTTTGATACACAGACTGATTCTGATAGCGACGGTACGGTTTCTGCTACGTCGACGGATGCCCCGTCTCTCCCGAGAAAACCGAAAAGCTCCTCCAGCGAATTGCTTTCATTCGAGAAACACACTATGGTGGCTTTTACGACTTTACCTCAGATTTGATGATGAAAGATACAGCATACACTTCCCTCGCTTTAGGCCCTCACACTGACACAACCTATTTCACTGACCCCGCCGGCCTTCAAATGTTTCACCTTCTATCGCACGAGTCTGGCTCGGGGGGACAATCCCTTTTAATTGATGGCTTCAAGGCCGCAAGGATTCTAGAAGAGGAATCAAAGGAAGCTTATGATATCCTAGCATCATTTCCAATCTCGTGGCATGCCTCGGGTAACCAAGGGACGACTATAACTCCCGCAGAAGATTATCCAGTCCTCAAGCTGACCTCCAAGAAAGATAGAAATTTCTGGGGCTCTGTAATGCAGGTGAGGTGGAATAATGATGACAGGGGTGTACTTCAGGTCCGCGGAAATGACAGAGACAGGATACGCTTCGCGGAAAAATGGTATCCTGCGGCAAGGAAATGGGATGAGATTCTGAAGAGGGAAACTTTGCAATATTGGGCTCAGTTGGAACCGGGCCGGCCAGTGATCTTTGATAATTGGAGGGTATTGCATGGAAGGAGTGCGTTCACGGGGAAGAGGAGAATCTGCGGTGGATACAGTAAGTTGCCGTTTCGAGTTAAGGGAAACGATCACTGACGTGAATAAGTCAACCATGATGATTTTATTTCCAGGTGGCGAAATACGAATTTTACTAGGGAGGAGGTGTTGCAGCAGATTCTATGATCGTGGAGACAAACATGGAAGGCCAGTATCTTTGAAAGCCTTGGATTCAACATCGTGGCTTGAACCACCCAAGACCCTAGAGAACATAGTCATCCATCTGTTTGTACCATAGATAGAACTCGTTGATGAGTTACGCATTATCAGCTTTTTTGCCAGGAAGGTTTCCCGAGCATGCTGCAAAGGGACACCAAAAAGAGGTTAGCTCAAACCTGGCATTTATCGGGCCGATCACAAAATTTCTCCGTCAACGACATCCCACCATCCTGGCATCCTGCCCCACCATCGTCATGAGCAATCAATCAACTGAGGTTGGGATGAGTATTCTTATGTAAGATTGTATTCAACGGAATACAAAGTTTCTTAATTCTTAATTCTTCTTCCTCTCTCCTTCTCTCCAATCTCTTCGATTCATTCCACTATACTCAAACCCAAGCAATTGAAACCTTATCATCAGCATGGCAGAGAAAATCAACGTTGGCGTAATTGGCTATGGGTAAGACTTCAAGACCTCCTATGCTCTATGCTCTCAGAAACTCCAATAGCTGACCAAACACAGCATGTCTGCGAAAGTCTTCCACATCCCACTTGTCCTCTCAACCCCACAAATGCATCTCCACTCCATTGTCCAACGCACCCCTAAGCCCCACGACGATGCATCCAAAGACCACCCCACCGCAAGGATATACCACTCCACAACCGAAATGTTCGCTGATCCCTCCATCCACCTCATCGTAATAACCACAACGCCCGACACCCACTTCTCCTTCACGAAAGCTGCCCTCGAGGCCGGGAAACACGCTATAGTAGAAAAACCATTCGTGCCTACGTCTGCAGAGGCAGAGGCGTTGATTGTGTTAAGCAAAAAGACGGGGAAGTTGATTTGCGTATACCAGAACCGAAGATGGGATACCGATTTCCTAACTGTGAAGAAATTGATAAGTGAGGGGACGATTGGGAGGATCGTGGAGTTCGAGACACACTTCGACCGCTATAAGCCTGAGAGGCCGGATACTTGGAAAGGGACTTTAAGTATGGAGCAAGCTGGAGGAGTGGTTTATGATCTAGGCACCCATTTAATTGATCAAGCGTATGTGTTATTTGGGATACCGAAGACAGTGACGGGATTGTTTGTGAATCAGAGAAATGATGGAGCGGGGGAACCGGATTCAATTACCGTGTTGTTGGGGTATGAGACGGGTCCGCTGGTTACAGTTAAGGCTGGGGTATTGAGTGTTGAGGAGGAGCAGTTGAGGTATTGGGTTAGGGGGACGAAAGGGAGTTTTAAGAAGTACAATCTAGATGTTCAAGAGGATCAGTTGAAGGCGGGACTGAAGCCTGGAGATGAGGGGTTTGGTGTTGAGAGTGAAAAGGCGAGTGGGAGGTTGGCGGTGCTTGAGGAGGGGCAGGTGAAGGGGAGGGTGTTGAAGAATGTAGTGCCGGAGACGTATGCGAGTCTTTATAGGGGATTTGTAGAGGCTATTGAGGGAGGGGGCGAGGAGGCTGTGCCGGTGAAGGCAAGTGAGGCGAGGGATGTATTGAAGATTATTGAGGCGGCGAGGGAGAGTGCGAAGACGGGGAAGACTGTGAATCTTTAGGAAGGACGGTCCCGTTCACTATACCTTTATGAGCACCCGAGGATATTAATGTTTTTTTAGTGATCGATCCGTCAATCTCCTGATATGTATCGCACTTCGAGCATTCTCTTTCACCCTTATAAGAATGTAAATAGACTTGTTTCATCCCTTTGAAGAGCTCCGGGCTTCGAAATTTGCATGATGTCAAAATGCAAACCGATTTCTCCCGGCAAGATATGGGTTGGCTTCAAGGAAAGCAGGCTTTATCAATTCTACTGTGGAGATTAAGCGGAGTTGAGACAATAGGGGGGGGGATTCGCCTAATTGACCTTCATTCAATGACCTCACTCGGCTCGAAAATGCCGAGCCGAGCTCTTTGAGCTCCTCGAAGCTATCCAACTTTCTCAATGTTTTCAAAATTTCACAAATATCCTCGACTGCATAGTTGCAAGCCTTAAGCATACTCTGCTACAAGAACTGCAATTGTTATTGGGCTGTTCGTTGAGTGAGTCACCTGAAAAAATGAGGGGAAATCACAGGCTAAACTATATTTAGGTTGCACATCTTGAACCTCACTGATATACCTCTTCTGCACGCTCAATTCAGTATCCCAACTTCTTTTCCTTCAGACTACAATCATGTCCTGTCCCGATTGTTTCAAAGGCGCAATCCACTCCCACGCCACCCCGGCCGGGCACGAAGAAACCCTCTTCGGAAAACGTGCCTACATCGCCTCACCCCCCTCAACCTCATCCTCACAATCCGTAATCCTCTTCTGCTGCGACGCGTTCAGCCTCAACCTCATCAACAACAAACTCCTCGCGGACTCCTACGCCGCTGCCACAGGCCACAAAGTACTAGTCCCTGACCTCATCCCCGGCGGCGGCATCTCCCTCAACGTACTCAACATAATGGATACCCTTTCGAACAAAGTGGCCTGGTACGACATCTGGGGCCAACTCAAACGCATGCGCGCCCTATTCCTCGCAATCTGGTACTTCGTCCCTTTTCTCATCCGCGCCAATCCTCCCGGCGCATATGCCGGTATCCTCTCTTACGCACGGAAGATCAAAGCATCTCTCCCCCCTGGAGCTAAACTTGGAGTGTGTGGGTTCTGCTGGGGCGGATACCAGTCTACGAATTTGAGTGCTGAGCCTGCTGTGGAGGGAGGGAGTGAGCGGTTGATTGATGCGCAGTTCTGCGCGCATCCTTCGGGATTGAAGGCCCCCGGGCAGATTGTGGAAGCGATTACAAAGTTTAAAGTTCCGTATTCGTTGGCGCATGCGAGTTTGGATTTTAGTTTGACGAATAAGAAAGTTGAGGAGGCTGAGGCGATATTGAGGGAGAAGGTGGGGAGGGGAGACGGGGAGAATGGCGCTTGGTATGAGTTTAAGATTTATGAGGGTTGTCATCATGGGTTTGCGGCGAGGGCGAAGCCGGGTGATAAGGTTGAGTTGCAGGGTGCGGAGGATGCTAAGCAGCAGGCTATTGAATGGTTTAACAGATGGCTATGAAGTCAATCCTTTGATGAGAATAGGATTCGCAATTCTTGTTTATATTTTATAGCTCACATAGTACAGTCTCATATGCACATATTCATTAAGGTAAATCATACCTCACACTTCTCGAGATCAAATTTTGATTCTATCCTTAATGTCACTGGATGTGTTAAAAGGAAGTAAGAATACAAAACCATTTGAGGCACGTGTCACAACATAAGTCTTTTTGAATTACTTAGTAGGAATTATTACTTTCATGACACTACTTCCATCCCACACACTAAGCCCTCTCACTAGCCACCTCCTCCGCCCCCACCAAATTCTCCCTATCGCCCCTCAACCCTCCATCATGATCCCTCGTAGCATCCCTCGGCACATACTCTCCCGCGTCTGCCACTCTCCCCTCTAATCCCGTCCTCTCCTTCTTTCCTTCACCTCTCAGCTCGTTACTCGTCTGTCCACTCCCAGGGTGTCCATACCCCTGATGCACATCTGCGGACGTCGCGCCTCCAATCGTGTCTGACGCTGATGTCCAGGTTTCTTTGGCGATATTGGGGTTCATCGCTTGGCTGGGGACTTCGTTTTGTGTTTGTGGGGAGAAGGTGCAGTCGCTGGGTGCGGTGCCGGCGGGGAGTGTTTGGGCTGAGAATTCAGGGGCGGCATCGTTGCCGACTTTGACTCCTGGGGCGTGCTGGGGGTTGTCAGTTGGGTTGGGGGAGATGAGAGGGAAAGAGAATATGAATGGGCGTCAGGGTAGGGTAGAGGAAAACATACGCCTTTGGTGGTCATGGGCTCGGAGCGGGGGACAGAGGAGTGGAATTCTCCTTGGTTGGAGACGGATTCGGGGTTGCGGCTTGCAGACATGGTTGGTGATTTTTTGAGTAAGAGAAAGTCTAAGTATAGCAATGTGATAGTAAAATATTGAGGTTTTTAAGATTGAGAAAGAAGAGAAATTGAAGTCTGTAGCTGTTGTTTTGTGCCCACCCAAGCTCATTATAATGTCAAGTAATTAGTCACATCATCCCGATGGAGATTTTGCCAGCCTTGCTGGAGATAGCAGGGATTGAATTATTTATAGGAAATGATTGTCATGATGAGTAAAAGGATGTGCAAAAAGTGCAAGAAGTTTTTTATTTAAAAAAAAGATTGGAGCGTTGAAATTGAAGGTAGATTGATGCTTAGTTGCAGCGAGGGGTATTTGGGAGGGGCAGTCTGCTTCCAATACTCTCAACATGAAATGCAAGGCTGATCGAAAAATGATTTGCGATAGATGTAATAATTTTGATCGCTTAAGATGTCTATTTGGAATCGAATGCCCGTCATATGCGTATACATGCAATTTCGTGGTTGTGTCGTTACCGGAGTTTTATGAATCCATAACCAACTCCCCTTCATACGTAGTAGACTCGAAGAAAGATCATCGCTCACGGCCAAAGCCTAATCCCCGTGGGTATCGTAAGCCTTCCTTCCGCATTTCATATCATATCACCCTCCAAAGCAAGTAGTCCTTGAACATCTCGATCTCACCTCACAACTGCTTAGATTCCATCTCTAACCTCTCTCTTCACATCTCCGTAACCCTCTCCACTCTTATTGATCACCGCCTTCTTCCCATTCGGCAAACCAACCTCTGCCTTGCCTCTAACATTAATCGGCACAATATTATAAATCCATCTCGCGATCAAGAAGCTACTGACAAGCCAGATCCAAACGGCGATGCCCAAGCTCACGGTAATGAAGAGAGTAGGGATGAGAACGAGCAGCGCAACGCCGATCCAGAAGAGGGAGAAGACGAGTGCTGTGACGAATGAGAGGAGGATCGTGCCAATAGCGAAAGAGGCGAAGAGCAGAAGAGGTGTGGCGGATAGGAGGAGTTGGATGGCGAGGAATGTCTAGTATGTTAATTAGTTCTGCAGACCTCAATAATTGCAACCGTATAAGGCTCGAATACTAGGCGTCAGATACTTACAGCTAGGATAGGTTGTTCATTGGAAAAGGTGCCAACATTGCTGTAGAACTGCGAACGGGTATCAGGACTGACGACACGGTCAATGAGACTTTGAACGCGTGCGAAGAGACCGGAAGCGCGTTGCTGGATTGCCATTTTGATGATGAAGCTGGAGGATGAGGATTAGAAGAGAAAGAGACCAAGTGAGCATCACTGAAATTGTTGGTCGTGGGCTCGAAAGCTGGTTTTGGAGGATGCCTCCCCGTCGTCCAATGGAAATGACGAAATGAGCACGTGATTTTGGAGGTGCTGACGGGATTTCCATTGGGAAGAGGCATCTGGTTTGATGCTCAACTCAACTTTGAAAGGTCAAGAAGATATGCGTTGATTATTTTTCATTGAAGTTATGAGGCTTTGTTGGGATTCTGAACTGGCATCTCCAAGGGGAAAGAGGCGAAGATCTTCATCCAGTTTTCGAGGAGGAAAGCAATTAATTGCATAACGCTCGTGTAATAGGTGAGTGCTCGGGGTATCTCGATTCTTATTTCAATTTATAGTCAAGAATTTCATACTTTCCATGCCTTGCGGAATCCGCTGAGCTGCCATCCATTACACCCCCAGGACCGTTAATATAACATTCCCCAATGAATCGAACAGTATCATCATCATTTTCCCGCAATACAACAGGAACACTACAACCGAAAAAGATACATACCAGATCGCCCTCTTCCGTCTCAGCTGGAGCGATCCCAACCGAACTTTCGTCTGTCACAACAAGTCTCCTGTTCCATGTCACAGCCTGTACTCTACGTAGGAAAGCTGATACGGTGGACAAATTACCGTCGTCAAGCGGATCGTCGAGGATATGCACTGTGTCCAGGTCCCCATAATCGTACTGCCCAAAGTCGCAACGTCGATACGCCTCTTCACATGCCCGACGATACCACCCCGGAGGCGGATTCCCATCATCGCCTCGGTCTGCGACAAGTATACGCCAGAAGGTATTCTCGATACGGCTCAAGGAAGTATAGTCCGCTGACAGTTGCATCTCGTCATTTTCTTCAGCTACTCGCATTGCTGCAAGCATCCACGAACCAGGTATTTTCCCATCACAAGCGGGTTGCTCAATCGATCTGACAATATCTAGCTGGAAGCCTTTCACGCTCATAATGAAACCTTTGTTGTTGTCATTGAATTGTGCTCGAGCTGGCGGCATCCTTCCTGCAACATTGTAAATAGGTCTAGTTGGAGCACCGACCAGGCTCTCAGCATTAATGCGTCGACCATCTGACCCAGAAGCAAATGGGTGCCGAGATATCTGAGGGATCCATGATGGTAAGTCGTCGGATACAGGAGCCCAAGGTCGACAAATGATGTCCAGGGATCCGTAAGCATTGACGGTGTGATAGATTAAATCCTTGAAGATCTGACGAAGGGGTAGGTTATAATTTACTGGAGATTTGATAGGTAATATGACGTCCTTCGCGAGAGTCATAATCGCGTAGACCGTGTCTCGTGGGTCCGTTGTCTGTAGTAAAGCAAGACTGGATATCAACGTTTCCATTGTGCACAAGCGTTGAATGAACCTCCCATCACTGGCCTTTCGAATAATGTAGTTCAGTCTTGTAATGACTATGTATGCGGGCGACATTTTGACATTGCCCAAGGACAATTTATTCCCTGTTGCGTCGAACTGAGAGGACCAAGGCGCGAACAGGAGGTTGATCTCATTGAACTTGTCACCGAATAATGTCACAGCATCCGAAAAATCTGACCATTTCGATTGTTTGATCCCGCAATACACAGTGGCTCTTCTCGCGAAAGCAACTTCTTGGATGACCCATCGTCGAGAGAACCAGGCCCACTTCATCAATGTTGCTAACGCCTTCCAATTTTCTTTTGTCCCCTGATCTTTCACAAGTGTGTCAAGTTTTCCCAGGTGAGCAACTTGATCGATGAATTGCATTGCTTCGTCGCTGCGATCGGCAGCCTCGCCCAGCCAAATGCAAACATTCTTCGCGCGACTGAAAATACCACCCATCCGCATCACTTGAAAGCTTCTTTCATTCACATCTGCTTGATTGATGCACAGCGCATCAATCCATAATAACCGTGGTTCTTTGGCAGGTCTCAAATGTCGCAGGGCAGCCTCAAGGTTCTGAGTGACGTATACCACTCGGCGCTTTTGTCCATAAATTGATATCGGTCTCAAGGTTTTCTGATCGCCCCAAGTATATGACAAAGCTTCGTAAGGGCGCTTGCGAGCCAGACTTGTTTGAAGTATGTTGATCTCAATTGGGCTTGAGAAGGTTGATGGGTATAGAATAACGAAACGGATATCCAGGGGACCAGCAAGCGGAACGTATGTGTAGGGTCTTTCTGAAGCAAGAGGCATGATTGTGATTGATGAAATAATAATGATAAGATCAACTGATCTATAGAAATCGAAAAATAGCACTTGCAAGCATTAAATTTGGGTTTCTTCCTCGAGGATTGGGGACGAGGCTGAGCCATGCAACGTATTTGCTTTTTCTAGATGCACGAGCATGTGTACGCCGGAATATGGAACATGTCTTAGATGTCGCAAAGCACACCAATCAGATCTCATGATAATTTTTATTGCCGTGAGGCTTCTATAATATCCTCTATCCAGACTTTCACTTTCTCTGCAATGGTCTCGCTGTGTCCTAAGGAACTTAGTTCATAGTCCAAAAGAAATTTGAGTGTGGCACTTACTGATACAGAATGCATGTCCAATACCATTGGTGTCTATCATCATCAAGGGTTTGGAACTCAAGTCTTCTCCCTCGTCTCTCGCTCTGGCAGCTATCAGCTGTTCTCTGGTGTGATTCGCAATCCAATGATCCTGTAAAAGTCAGAAACGCCCAACTCTCCTGCGATAGTGGACATACCTCTTCTGCGAAGTAAAAGATGAGCTTCGGAATATTACTCTTATTCTTGGATTCTAAATCTTCATGCTCAATCCCCCAAATGTCCTCATCCCATTTGTCTTCCGTCATTTGCTCTAACTCGTCTCTTGCCAGATGTCTAAAAGTAGGTCAGAATCATTTTTCAGATGAAGACATATGCACTTACAATGCTTGCCATATTCCCATACGACTCTTCAGAAATCCAGTCGTAACATTGGCCGCATCCTCTGGCATATCCATCACAGTCCTCGCCACCCACCTCAAAGCTGCTCCTGGAAATGGCCACAGTAGAGCTTTAGCAAGAATGCTCACTCCACGAGGAAATCCGGGGATCCGAAATAGAGGACTGAATTTGACACCGCTAGGGCTCTCCGCCAGATGAACGACAGTCGGCATGAGGAGGATCCCTGCCTTGACATTGAGAAGTGAGGATGCTTCTCGGAGGCGCCGTAGAATTTCGAGGATGATGTACGTGCCGAGGGAATGGCCGATGAGGATAATACTGTCGAAATGTTGTCCTTTGCGTGGTCCTGATGGGATTCGTTGTAATTTTAGACTGCGGATTCTATCTTCGATTTGATCTTCTAGACTGTATGGATGGCCTGCGGTCTTGAGAGGGATATCATTGTCTCCGAAGCCTGCAAGATTTTGACCAAAGATGTGGAAAGCATTTGACTTGGATGTTTCAGAGCCAGACAGCAGCTCATGAAGCGTGCGAAGAAATGCATCGTAATACGAGACGAGACCGGGATTCCCGGTGATGAAAAAGATGAGATGGCAGGTTGCGGATGAACTTTTAGTACTGGGAGACAACGAGATCTGTGATGCCATGCTGGTGAACCTGAACAGATAAGAGTATAAAAATGGGAATTACTTTGACACGTGACTCTTTTCGTTCTTTCGACCGACTCCTAGGCTTAAAACTCTCAAGGACAAGGCCTAGATGAGGAACACTTGGAAGTCATGTCTTGTTTGAATTGAGGGCTTGTGGGGAACGTGCGGTAAGAGACAAGAACGAGAGGTCGAAAGCAATTTCTGCGGCATTCGTCTGTCTACGTCAGCCGAGTCACGTAAAAGGCACAAAGTGCAAGTACTACAATCCATCTCGAAGACTCCACCACAAAGAATACCCTCCACAATTCGAGGAGGTCCGTCCTGCACGTCGATGAGAATATGTATTCAGGTACGGTTTCCACATACCCACAATGCCGAATTCGATAGAGGGCTCCCTTGTGGTAGCACCGGTTAGCAAAGGGAGCGAACCAAGCTATCAGTATTTGTCCCTGCACTCCGAAGAGATCAGGCTCCTTATTCTAGAACACACAGACGAGCCCAATTTACCCTGGCGTTGTAGAATAGTGCATGGGAACCTCGATAACACAGAATACACGGCGCTTTCTTACGCCTGGGGCGATCCAAGGTGCACCTTCCCAGTTCTTATGGATGATGGCCCAGCTACAATTCCAGTGACAGAGAATCTATGGGATTTCATCCAGGTGCATGGAAAAGCTTTGTCGAAATTTTGTCTTTGGATTGACCAAATATCCATCAATCAGCATGATCTCGTGGAAAAAGCGCGTCAGGTTCAGCTCATGTCGAGAATCTATGAGAATGCTCAGCGAACATTGATCTGGCTAGGAGCAGATAATGAAGCCTCCAAGTCTATAATCTCAGTCATCAAGTTGATTAATATTTCGTGGGAAGAATGGAAGAAAATTCTGGAGGTACCATTTGGAGCGCCAAGATCAGACGTCCTGGCATGTGTACCCCGATTACAGGACCAGCCATTACTGCCTCCTTTTGACTCCCGCTTACAGGGACTACTGGACAAATTCTTAGAGACTTCATGGTTTTCGCGTCTCTGGACTCTTCAAGAAGCAGTTCTCAGCAATCAAGCCATTTTTCTCAGCGGACACCTTCAATGTAATGCTCATTCATTGTTCGGCGGATTATGGCTGCTCACCCGAATGTTTCATTCAGTCGCCTCATTTTTCATGAATGGAGTCTGCTGTGTCTCTTTGCTTAGGCTTGCACGAGAACGACGCCAGAATTTTGGCTTGTTTGATCTGCTTGAGCTCACACGGACAGGACTACAGTGCACCGATCCTCGAGACAAAGTGTACGCTCTCATAAGCATGCAAACGGAAGTTCCAACCTCTATCATTGACTATACTATGACCACGCAAGATTTGTTCACCTTAGTCACCCGTAACCACATTTCGTTAACCAAAAATCTGGCCATCCTCGGAGAGGTATATCATCATGACCAAGGCTCATTAACTGGTGTTCCCTCATGGGTTCCAAGTTGGACCCAAATCAACGAGGCAGGGGTGGTGGATAAATATCAAAACTTTCGAGCTTCTAAATCATACACATGGCAACCTCCACCAACGACCCCCTCGATAGTCCCTTCAACAATGCTGACGACGCGGGGCAGAATGGTCGATGTCATTTCAAAAGTCGACTCACTCAAGGTACGGATGCTGGCTTCCCAAAGCTCTAGTGTCACAATTTTGAGAGAGAATCTGTTAGAACTAGCTTTGAAAGAGGAACAGAATAGACGCTCTATGCTAGAATCCCCCTCTCCCAAAGTTACGGTCTTACGGACCCTCACATTCGGAGGTAGCGCTGAAGCTCCAGTGATGCTGTCCGAAGATGAAGTTGAGAAGACATGGGCCGCTCTGACGGACGGCGAGAGCAGATCCAGCGCCTTAGACCAAGACCGGGAAACGATCGCTGATGGATATTGGTACAAAATTGCCAACGCCTCCGAGAACAGGTCATTATTTTGGTCCGAAAATTATTCTCTTGGCATCGGACCCAAATTTGTACAATCTGGAGATCGGCTCTGCATTCTTCATGGCTCAAGCGTGCCTGTTGTCTTGCGGCCTCACGGTCTTGAGTGGGATTTTGTTGGGCAATGCTATGTAGATAGGGTTATGATAGGGGAGGCATGTACCTGGGCAGAGGACGATGCCGAAACTTTCATGATCATCTGAAAGAAGATGAGCCTCAAGGATAAGCAAGAACTACCCAACGTAACTTTAGATCAGTATATACGAGCGGCAATTTGACTCGCTGATCGAAGACCTAAAAGTAATCTGTCTCACAATGCATAGAGAGCGCAATGTATGATCTAGAATCTTCTCTAAAGGCTGCTAGTCCATCTATTGCCGAGTATCCCCTCACAGGATTACTTAGATGTTTTTTTCGCGCAGGGTATTTGGGATTTTACAATAGATCTGCCCTCAGAAGCACACGCGTGGCGAGATCATATAACTATCTAGCTAATCTGTTTCTGTCCAAATTACCTCGCTCTGATCTTGGAGCTGGCCGGGTCACAACGTGCATCCTTTTCACGATGGCTGCTCTTTTGTCCCAAACTTTCATCCTCCTTTTTTCGAACGACCTAGCATCAAAATATTTTGGGGGATATTTCAGCGCACTAATAAGTTTTATGATTGCTTTTCCCCGATTGACCCAAAAGAGGCGCGCTTTTCATCCAATCAGAGGAGCCGATATTGTCAAGCTACTCAAGGTGAGATAGCCTTCAATTCGCCCCAGGAAAAGCCACCGTGCCACAGCATGAAGTGTTATCGCTTTTGAGCCGTGGTGTAATTTGGACTAACTATATAAAACCTCTTGCTTCCCACCAGTCTGCGCATCCAGAGTTTCAATTCAGCCTTGTCATTCGTGGGATCCCTTCATTACAAGGAAAGGCAGGTGAGCAGAATCAGCTGGCTTGTTAGGCTCCTGTCATCATATCTTGTTTGATTCAAAAGTTGTTTATCATGGGTTACGACGATGTTGAAAAGGGCGGAGATGAATCACGTGAGTGGATACCGAATTTCTATATTAATTACCCTGTCATGTTCATTTCGGACAGAGAAGCGAAATTGGAGATATCTTCTCTATTGCCAAAATATATGAAGAATTCTTATTCTATATTGTTGAATGTCCTTTCAGTCGCTGATTACTAAGACAGGTCGATACAAGAGCAGATTCCAGCCTGATGATAGAAGGCCGCGATCTAAACGGCGCAAACATCATCAAAGCTCCACTTCTGCTCGACCACTTCACTTTTCTGAGAAACTTGCAGCTGCAGCGATCGGCGATGCTGAGAAAGTTTCCCCGCTTTACACCGATCGGCCTAACGACAACGGTGAGAAGGCCAAACCGACAATTCGAATCCGAGCGCTTCAGCACATGGTAGTCTTGCACCTAAGAAGAGTAATAGCTGGAGAGGTTGCGGAGATCCTTGATGCCCAATCTGCGACACCCGACATGATGGAAAGAGCTCGGAAGACAATGAAACAATATGGTCAGTTGCTCCCATGGCATATCTTGGGCATATGAACCACTGATATTTGACGGGTTCGCAGTACAAGCTTTACGAGACCTCAAATATATGTTAGAAGACCCAAGCCAGAACAAAAAAGTCTCAAAGTTTATGAGAGACCTCTTGTATATGAATGATAGCTTTGACGGCGCCATTCTCGCTGACGTCGGTCTGATACCGCATGAGAGGGACTATAATCTCCATGTTTCGGACTATACTGGCCACGGAGGATGGAGTGATAAGACGCAAAACAGAGTTCAAGAGACACAAGCTTTCTTTGGACGACTTGGAATGGCTCTATTTGGAGGAATCGTCTTGATTGCTCCCATGCTAATCATGAGGTTACATCCAACACTTCTCACGGAGTTGGTTACAACAAGTGCTTTTGTTCTGGCCTTTGGTATTATTTTGGCTTGGTTCATGACCGACGCTGACAGGAAAGATATACTGGGCGCTACGGCTGCGTACGCGGCGGTTCTCGTTGTGTTTGTAGGTACGAGCAGTTAGGGGAGAATCAAGACCATAGGGCATTTAAGGTCGACGGTGATTTATCATGCCTCACACAAATCATCCGTATACTCATTGATTATATACGCCGCATGTATTTTGAGCTTTTCTCTTACTTCGGCGTTCGTTACGTTCCAAATGATATTTTAAGTACTCGCTATTGGGCTCATTGGAGGTGAAATAATGCTGAGACCGGCCACCACCAATATCTTCGACACCGAGAGACAGAGCATTGTGAGGAGCTGAGTTTTCATGCCCTAATACCTAACAGAGGCCATCTTGAATGACTCGAATACTCGAACAAGGCTCACTCAATAATGCTCTTATACCTACTACTTGTACATAACTTTGTGTCCCATATTATGAATATTATTGCCGACGACCAAACCTCGATCTGTACGATGCCACAATCTCATCCTTCATCTCCTTCGCTTCTGCAAGCAATCTCTCTACCTTCTTGCTCTTCTCAAAATCTTTAGGAGACAATTTGTTCTCGATTTTGACGAGCTTATCTAGGATCTTGGTAGCTTCGTCTCGCCGAGCCTTGGTGCTGAGACCCCCATGTATACCCTGACCTGCTAAGATTGAGACTCGGAGATCGGCCTCCATCATTGACTTCTCGGTTCTTTCGCTTCTGTAGTCCTCTATGTCGTAGGATGAATGGTAATCGTACATTTTTCGAAAGACATTTTCGTACTTGGGAGACACCAGGTTGCACTTGAAAAGCGCTGAGTCCGCCGCTCCGTTACCACAATGAGCTGAAGAATTGCCACAGTCAATCACATTCTGGTCCAAATCATTCCTCCCTAATCTTTCATAATGAATCCTCTCCTGCTCCAGGAACCGGGTCCGGATATCAACACCCATTTGCACCAATGGCCTTTGGTCTTCTAGTTCTTCTTTGAGACGAGATATATGAGAATCGAGAGACTTGTTCTTGTTCTTGAGCTTCTTAATTCTTCCGTCTTGGCTCTCAATCTTTTCGTTCTTTTGGTCGATTTGATCCTCCAGATCTTCAATCTTTTTCTTCTTGGCCTTGAGCTTCTTCATGAGCTTGGCACTTTTCTCTCCCGTTTGCTCCTGGGCCTTTAGGTTGGCGATCTGGTCCGTAAAGCTTAGTCTTTCCAGAAACCGCTCTACACATTGGCTTTGCAATGTTGAAAGCGTTTGAGCGTGAGCAGAAACGCCACTGGTCACAGCAAGTTGACTTTCGGAAACACTGTTCTTGAGATTCTCGACCTCCTCTTGCAGATCATGATTCTTCCTTTCGGCCTCCCTATACTGTCGTATTAAGGTCTCCATATTAGCCCGATTGACTGCAATGATACTATCGCTGCTCTCCTTTAGCTCATCATACTCTTTATTATAGCCGGCCGTCTCGATTTCCTTCTGCTCTAGCTCCGCTACGATCACGCTAAGCTTTTCTTCAACGACTCGAAGCTTCGAAATTGCCTTTTGCCCCTCGACATGTCCTTTATCCCTCTTAAGCTCGTTGTAAACCTTCTCGTGATGCAATATGAGATTGTCTCGTTGCTTTTGAAGCTCCAACTTGTGGTTGACCTCCAGCTTATCAATCCTGTGCTTCAACGCACCGCTTTCATTTTTTGCAGCTTTCAGATCCCGGGTCTGCTTGTCGAATTTTGATTGAAGAGCATCTTATTTAATCTGAAGAGCAACCAGAAGTTTACCCGTAATTGGAATCTGAGGAATGATAGGCGCACTTTCAATCAGATCATGGGGATTGGCAGTTGAAGACTTCGAGGGGAGGTTTCCAGAGACAGTTGAGTGCAGTTCGGTGTCCTCTGTTTTGATACGATAGGCAATTTGTACTTGGAGTTCGAGCGGGGTGATCGCCAAATCTACTTCAGAATCAGCATGGGGGTCACTTTCTGCGATTCCTTATTCTGTTTCTTCAACTTACCTTCAGATGGTAAAGAGCGCATATTTGGGACAAATGCTCAGTCAACTGCACCACCAGCTGCCCTTTGCTAATATTTGAGAGTATCTGAGGTCTCACAGCGAGGTTGAATTTAAGTGAGTCAAATTGAAAAATGTATTCGCATACGAAAGTCTGACGAATCTAACTTGACCCAAGGTGAATAAGATCAACGAGAATTCGACGAGCGCAAACCGCGGCAAGAGAGAAAATCTAGTGGGACTCGAAAGATGTTGTAGACTTCTGAGGAAACCAGATTCGAATAATCCATACCTGCTGACACAATGCCGTCCTACTGTTGTTTTGCGTAAGTTGGAAAGAAATTGCAGTTAGCGAGTAATCTAGTACTTTCGGGAGTTTTCTCTTCGCGGAGCCTTGCTGATATCTTTAATTATCATTCAACTCGCAGTTAATAGCACCATAAAACTCACTATGATGAATAATTCCTTTTACGGCCACCACAAGTGCGGGGCACCTCGACAAAAAACGTGATGGGAGAGGCAATATCTCCGGCTGCAAGTGAAGCCCAACATTGTGTGTGCTCGATTAGAGTGCAGTTTTTAGAACTAGATTGCTCTCTCCCAATGATTGAAAGGCTATTTGGTCTTGATCCCCCTCCTCCTTCTTATCGGATGTATGAATAGAGGTGTTTGGTGATAGCAGATATCTAGGGGTAACAACGAAATTGGCAATTCTCGATTTGCAGCACGTTTATTCCTTCAAAAATCATTCTCTTTCAATCACATGCGATAATGTATTTCCGGTGTATTCCGTCCTCGAATGTCTTTCTAAGATTCGTGGCAATCTATCACCTCAGAAATACTTCTGTAGCAATCCCTTCCCCATCGTGGCCTCGGATTGCCTCGCATTAATCTTTTGCTTCATCTAACGTAGAAGTAGCCTGACAGAGCCATTGCAGACTCATCCTTTCTTTAAGAACTATTTGAAGAGCTCTGAATTGCAGATTGATGCGAGACAGGGATTCTAAAGCGTGATTGACTTCTAGCGAGCCCTGTGAATCGAACAAACTCACCTCTCTCCTTATAATTAGCGAGACAACTTAGTCGTAGATATCGCCCAGTGACGTTTCATTTAGAACAGGAAGATCAATATTTGCATGCATTTTTATCCAGGCACGATTTCAATTGGCAGATATAAATTATAATGCTGACTCAGTTCCCAGAAGATGCCAAATTTAGAGCTGACATAAATCGGGAAAGCAACCGGCCGAGCGAGCGCACATAAGAGCAAACCTCCCGTGCAAACTCTCGATCCGGTTTTTATCTTAAGCATCGTCCACAGTTTTCTGACAAATTGATACACAACAAACTAGCAGCCATGACCTCTCAGCAGCATCTTCCCACGGGAGATGATCTTCAGGTGCTTCTTCAAACACCAATTCGACAACCCCTGCCAGAGAATGTCGTCAAAGAAATTCTATTATCTCCCCCATTTATTCCTGTCCCGATGGCCCTCAACCTCCGAACAATCTGTTCTCCGACTCTAGCCCCAAATATACTCTACCGCTCAGGTGCATTATCACACCTACCCCCTGCTACTCTCTCACTTCTCAAATCACACCACAACATCACCACGATATTTGATCTCCGTTCCCGTAATGAACGTGAAAAATCTCCATCACCTGACATCGAAGGAATAGAGACAATCTGGATACCTAGCACCAAAGACATCGATTCCGGGGTTATGGTTGCAGGCTCCGTAGAGGGTTCAAGCAAGTTGCTTTTGTCGGATCTCAACCCTTCTGATTTCGTTGCCAACGAAGGCGTGGATGGGTATATTGCTATGTACAATAATATCCTCCAAACGCATAAAAATGCCTATAGAACGTTCTTTGAGAAGCTTCGGGATGGTGATGGCGCAATATTGTTTCATTGTACGGCTGGCAAAGATCGAACAGGCGTTTTGGCAGCACTCATTCATGCGCTGCTCGATAGCCCTGATGAAATCATTGCTAACGATTATGGCTTGACGAGGATTGGTGTAGAGCCGTTCCGTGATCATCTTTTGAAAGCGCTGCTTCAGCAAATGGGAAGAAAAGATGAGCAGTTCGGGAGAGATTTTGATGTGCCGGGAATGGAAGAGATTTGCGGGGTGAGGGGACCGACGATTTTGGCTTTCTTGAAATCGATGGAGAAGAAGTACAGGACAGATGAAAAAGTGAGGAGTAAATATTCTGGTGCAAGAGGATATTTAACGGAGGAGCTTGGGCTCAGTGGAGGTGATTTGGAGAAGATTAGAAAGAGACTTGGGAATATCAAGGTATAAGATATATTAGAATACCCTTCCAGTGTTTATATTTTGCCTTGGAGATAGATAGCCTCTGGTCTGAATGCGATTAGACTTTCATGACCCATCACTTAAACAAGTGGTGCCTATTTTTTTTACCAAGTAAGGCAAGGTAGTATATAGATTTAGTTGCACCTCACAGCCAAGAGGAGTGGAAACTGTTCCTGCTAAAGAGGCTTCAGATAAGACGCTCAACCTAAATTTAGATAATTCAGATAATCCGAGCTGACTTTTACAACGTGTTTCCTCCCATTTACGCAGTATCTTGATAGGAATCATGAACGAAGCCTCAAATCTTCGAAGAAAATCCATTATTCCCCTAAGAATTTTTCCCTTTTTTGTGAAAACGAATGTCAGCAAGCTTTCAGACAGAGAAAAGAGCGCTATCGATGACGACCTTCGTAAAGTGGACTGGGAACGTAGGATTCCTGATGATTGAACACAATCTGGCAACACCTCACTTGTTTTCCGCCAAGATTATCA
>Ga0182030_10003018_pt1 | contig 35904 bp, 29 predicted proteins | sample 812S3MmetaG_FD_121299 | JGI IMG/M metagenome (GOLD analysis project Ga0182030, IMG submission 121299) | Permafrost microbial communities from Stordalen Mire, Sweden - 812S3M metaG (Illumina Assembly) | ecosystem: Environmental > Terrestrial > Soil > Wetlands > Permafrost | place: Sweden...
ACCACACCGAATTTCTCGGGCAGACCCTGACGGCGATCGCCGGCGAGAAGGCCGCGATCATCAAACCGAACGTGCCGGTGATCTGCGCCGAGCAGGACGCCGAAGCGATGGCCGTGATCGAAGCGCAGGCCAGGCGCCTGCGCGCGCCGCTGCTGGCGGCCGGGCAGCAGTGGCACGTCAATGTCGAGCGCGGCCGCCTCGTCTATCAGGACGAGCGCGGCTTGATGGACCTGGCGGCGCCGCGGCTGTTCGGCCGGCATCAGTTCGACAATGCCGGCCTCGCCATCGCGACGCTGCGGGCGCAGGAAGTGTTGCGAATCGAGCCGGCCGCGTTCGAGGCCGGTATCCTCGGCGCCGAATGGCCGGCGCGAATGCAGCGCCTTGCGTCCGGCGCGCTGGTGGAGCGGGCGCCGCCGGGCAGCGAGGTATGGCTCGACGGCGGACACAATGCCGACGGCGGGCGCGTCGTCGCGGCGGCCCTGGGCGACCTCGAAGAGCGGGTATCGCGGCCGTTGGTGGTCATCGTCGGCATGATGGGCAACAAGGATGCCGCCGGGTTTCTCGCCAATTTCGCCGGGCTGACGCGCCACATCATCGCGGTGCCAATCCCGGATCGCGACGACGCGATGCCGCCGGATCGGCTGGCGGACGCCGGGCGCCAGCTCGGCATGCGGGTGGAAATCGCAGGCACTGTCGAGGCGGCGCTGGCCGCGCTGGCGCGGCTTGCCTATGAGGCGCCGCCGCGCATACTGATCACCGGATCGCTGTATCTCGCCGGCCATGTGCTTGCCGCCAATGGCACGCCGCCGGGATAGCGGATGTCCCGGATGCGGCGCGGCGCCCGATGACGCGGCGCCGGACCGCGCCGATTGAACCGGGAGTAGCGATGCGTTTTGCCGTGATCGCCGATGTGCATGGAAACTATCTGGCGCTGGAGGCGGTGGTTGCCGACCTCCGCACCGAGGGCATCGACGAAATCGTCAATCTCGGCGACATGGCGAGCGGACCGCTCGATGCGCGGCGGACCATGGACGCGTTGATGGCGCTCGACGCCGTTCACGTGCTCGGCAATCACGATCGTTATCTGATCGACCGGCCGCCGGAGCAGATGGGGTCATGGGACCGCCCCGCGCATGCCCAGCTCGATGCGGATCATCTCGCCTGGCTGCGCACGGTGCCGCCGACCCTTGTGTTTCGCGATTCCGTTTTTCTCTGCCATGCGACGCCCGCGAGCGACCAGGTCTATTGGCTGGAGACGGTCCTTGCCGACGGCACCGTGCGGATGTCGTCGCTTGCGGCGATCGAAGCGGCCGCCGGTGCAATCACGCAACGGCTCATCCTCTGCGGCCACAGCCATATCGCACGCGCGGTACGGCTTGCCGACGGGCGCCTGATCGTCAATCCCGGCAGCGTCGGCTCGCCCGGCTATCGCGACAGCCATCCATTTTCCCATGTCATCGAAGCCGGCACGCCGGACGCCCGCTACGCGATCCTGGAATTCGCCGGCGGCTGCTGGCGGGCCACCTTCCGGCACGTGCCCTATGACCACGAGGCGATGGCGGCATTGGCGCGCCGCAACGGCCAGCCCGAGCTGGCCTCCGCGCTGGCGACCGGGTGGATCCGATAATCTGTCGCCGCAAAACGCAAACGGCCGGCATGTTGCCGGCCGCAAGTTCGAATTGGTCGTGAAGACGCCGGTCAGACCGCAGCGGTAATCCACTGCTGCAGCTTCTGCTTCGGCGCGGCGCCGACCTGGCGCGAGGCCATCTCGCCGCCCTTGAAGATCATCAGGGTCGGGATCGACATCACGCCGTATTTCGAAGCCGTCTTCGGGCTCTCGTCGACGTTCAGTTTGACGATCTTGACCTTGTCGCCCATCGCGCCGGAAATCTCGTCGAGCGCGGGCGCGATCATGCGGCAGGGGCCGCACCATTCAGCCCAGAAATCAACCACGACCGGGCCGGTCGCATTGAGCACTTCGGCTTCGAAATCGGCGTCAGAAACCTTGCCAACGGCCATCGGATACCTCGTTCAGTTTTGCAGGAGAGACGCGGCTGAAGAATCGCCGCCTGGATCATGCAATCAACCTATGAACGCGGGGTTGCCGGGTCAAGCTTGGTCACGCCCAGTTCACCGGAATGCCAGCGCGGCGTCCAGCGCGGGGGCGGAAATCTCCATCAATTCAGGCGTTTCGGTCCAAAGCAGGGCGGCGCGGACCGGCCGTTCCCGATACAGCTTCTGCAGCACGGCGCGGTACAAGGCGAGCTGGCGGAGATAGGCGGCCGGCGCCTCGGCCATCGTGGCCGGCGGGGCATGATTGGTCTTGAAGTCGACGATCAGGACCTCGCTTGGCGTCACCACCAGCCGGTCGATCTGACCCGACACCAGCGCCGGCGGCCGTCCCGGCAGCGTCAGCCGCCCGACGATCGGGACCTCGGCCCGGCTGCCGGGCGCAAATACCGGCGAAAAGCGGGGGTCATCGATCAGAACCAGGACCCTTGCCGCCAGCGCCTCGCGCTCGGCTTCGGCCCAGTTATAGGCATTGCGGGCGAGGTATTTGAGGGCAGCGTCGCGGCGTCGCTCGGCCGCAACCTCGGGCAGGGATTGCAGCAGCCGGTGCACCAGCGAGCCGCGCTGCAGTGCGCGCGCGCGCAGTGCGGGCGGTTCGCCGCTGCGGAAGGTTCTGCCCTCATCCGTGGCGCGATCGGACGGACGTAGCCGAGGATCGATGATTTGCGCCGGCGCAGCCGGGGTGCGTAGCCATTTCGGCAGCGGTTCGTGCGTGCTTGCCGCAGCGTCGAGGCCGATGTCGGTCTCCAAGGCTGCGTCTTCCGCTCGCCTGTAGCTTTTCACTACAGCGTCGCCAGCCGGGATTTCCTGGAAATCCAGCTCCGAATTCGCAATACCTCGCTTGATCAAATCGTACCAGGAATTCTCGCGCACGCTGTTCCGGTTGCCAGGCATGCAGCCGGCGACGATCAGCCGATCGGCCGCGCGCGTCATCGCAACATAGAGCAGGCGGCGATATTCGTGCTCGGTTTCTTCCAGCATGACGTTGCGCGCGTCGGTCACGCAAGGCGGATCGTCGGCCTTGCGTCCGGCCCAGACCACGACCTTGCCGCCGTTTCCCTGTGGTAAATGGATGAGGCGGAGGCGCTGGGTGTCCGATGGCGACGTCGTGGTGTCGGCCATGATCACGACAGCGGCTTCCAGCCCTTTCGCGCCATGCACGGTCATCACGCGGACTTCGTCGCGGGAGATCTCCATGTCGCGTTTCACCTCGGTGTCGGCGGCGCGCAGCCAGGCCATGAAACCCTGCAGCGAGGCGGGAGCCTTCTTTTCGTAGGACATTGCCAGCTCGAGGAATTCGTCGAGCGCATCGTTTGCTTCGTGCCCAAGCCGGCGCAGGATGCGCGCGCGGCCGTTATCCCCGCCGAGCAGCCACGCATAGAAGGCAAACGGCGTCTCGGCGCGAAAGCGCCGCTCGCACTCGGCGAGCCGGTCGAGCGCATCCCTGAACTTGCCGCTCTCGGCGGCGTGAGCGGTCAGCGCGTCGCGCAGCGATCCCTTGCGGTTCCAAGCCATCGTGAACAGCTCGTCCTCGGTAAGGTTGAACAACGGGCTCTTCAGCGCGACGGCAAGCGCAAGATCGTCCTGCCGCAGCAACAGGGCGTCGGCGAGATTCATCAAGTCGATGATGGCAATGTGTTCGGTGAGTTTGAGCCGGTCGGCGCCGGCCACCGGAATGCCGGCGTGCTTCAGCGCCTGGATGACGGCGTCGAAAAGATTGCCGCGCCGGCGCACCAGCACCAGCACGTCGCCATAGGTGAGGCGGCGGCGATTGCCGAGGCGTCCGGTCATGGTGCCGCCGGTGACGAGCCGCCCGATCTCGCCCTGGATGCGCTTCGACAGTTTGACCTCGGCGCTCGTCACGGGCACGCCATCGAAGGGCGCGCGCCAGCCCTCAATGTCCTGCTTTTCATCGGCGAAGGTAAGCTCCCAGAGGTCGATCTGGCTTGGACCTGCATCGGGCAGCGCTTCGTGCAACGGATAGGCCTTTTCAGCGTGGATGCTGCGGTAGATCGCCTCGTCGCGGAATACGCGGTCGACGGACTTCAGGATCGCCTGTCCCGACCGGAAGGAATAGGTGAAGGGAATGGACTCGAATCTAAGCTCGGCGTCCTCGAATTTTTTCTTCAGCTCCCGCCGGCGTGCATCGAATTCCCGAGGCGCAGCTCCCTGAAAGGAGAAGATCGACTGTTTCTCGTCGCCGACGGCGAACACGGTGCGCACCACGCCGTCACGCGCCCCGGCGCCGACGGTGAATTCCGAGATGATATGCGCGATGATGTCCCATTGCCGGGGACTGGTGTCTTGGGCCTCGTCGATCAGCACGTGATCAACACCGCGGTCGAGCTTGTAGTGCACCCAGCCGGACGCTCCGCTTGCAAGCAGGGCCAGCGTCTTGTCGATCAGGTCGTCATAGTCGAGCAGGCCGCGCTCGGCCTTTTCGCGCCGGTAGTTTGCGGCGACCGCGATCGCAATATGCAGCAAGGCTTCGGTGCGGTCGCGCGTGATGACAGCGCGGCGCTTTTCGATCAGCGGACCCAGCCGGCTCGCCTCGGCTTCGAAGCGGCTTCCGATCGCCGGATTGTCCCGAACGAAGTTCTTCGTCAACACTGCTTTGCGGGGAGTGCGATCGGACTCGGTCAGGAATACGCCGAGATATTCATCGACCTGGGCGGCGCCGGTGGCCGGCAACGCCGCACGCAACCGATCCGCGTTGTCGCGTTCGGTCCTGGCGCCGGTCTCGAGGGTACGCGCGATCTCCTCCCAGCGTGATCGCGGCAGGTTGGGGCCGTCGACGATCTCGCGCTCGATACCTTCGATGCTGTCATTGGCGGTGACCCCAAGGATGGCCGATACCTGCGCGACGGCAGCTTCAGCGCTGCCAGCCGCGTTGGTCCATGCCATGAAATGATCGCGGCTCAGGCATGCCTCGCGCACCACGTCCTTGAAAGTAACGTCCGCCGCGTTCGCCATCGCGGCCAGCAGCGCGTGCCCGACAGCGCTGTCGGGCGCCCGCGAGGCATCGAGCATCACGGCGAGGCTGGCGCGCTCCATCATCTCGGTCTGGTCGCGGTCGTCGAGCACGGTGAAGCGAGCCGGTACGTTGGCTTCAAACGGAAATTGCTGCAACAGACGGGTGCACAGCGCGTGGATGGTTTGAACCTTCAGCCCTCCCGGTGTTTCCAGCGCCGAGGCGAACAGTTCGCGTGCCGATTTGCGCAGCGGCACAGTCGGATGCGTGATGCCGGCGTCGCGGATGGCGGCATCGAGCGCGTCGTCGTCGAGCGTCACCCAGTGGCCGAGCGTCGTGAACACGCGCTCGGCCATGTTGGCTGCAGCCGCCTTGGTGAAGGTGAGGCACAATATCTTTTCCGGCGGCACGCCGGCCAGCATCAGACGGATCACGCGCTGCACCAGCACGTGGGTCTTGCCGGAGCCGGCGTTGGCCGACACGAACGCGGATGCCGCGGGATCGGATGCGCGGGCCTGCGCGTCACGGATCGGGGGCGGAATGATACGCGGAGCCTTCACCACTCCTCCAGTGCGACGCCGCCGGCGGCGGACCATTCCTTGACGCGGGCGAGGTTGTCGTAGTCGCCGTAGCGGGCGGTCCACATCGACAGGACCAGCGATCGATACGGCTCGTCCGGATTCTCGAACCGGCGAATCAGCGCCTCGAGCTGCGCCCGCGCATAGTCAGCCGCATCATCGGGTAGCTGCGGCGTGTCGTTTGGCTTGACCTTCAACTCCACCGTCTTGTGCTCACCGGGCGGATTGTTGCCGCTCAATCTGACATAAGCGAGTTCTCCGACGGAGACGCCCGCATCGATATTGGCGAAGCCTCCCTCGCGCAGGATCGCTGCCTCCAGCGTGAGCTGCGGCGACAATCCCATCCTTACCTGCTTTCCGCTCGGCGGTTGCCCGGTCTTGTAGTCAAGGATGGCGTAGCGGCCGTCGCGGCGGCGTTCGATCCGGTCGGCGCGTGCGGACAGCGTGAATATTCTCGCATCGTCGAGGGGGATCTTGATTTCGCCCCGGATCTCGGCGGCGATGGCGGCGATGTCGCCGCGCCGCGCGGCCTCCCACTCGGCGAACCAGCGCGCGATCCGCTGGAACCGCGGCCACCACAGCGCGCGGGCCTCCGGCTTCTCCATCAGCGGCGCGAAATGCTTTTCGCCGATGCGGCGCAATACGCCTATCGCGTCGTCCGGCAGTGCATTTGCGTATTGCTTGGTGAACTCGCCCAGCGATTCGTGGATTGCAGAACCGCGATCGGCCGCCGACAGCGGCATGTCGACGGGCTCCAGCGCGTCGAGCTTGAGAATGTGACGGGCATAGATCGTGTAGGGATCGCGCAGCCAGTCCTCGACCGCGGTGACCGACAGCTTTGTCGGACGCGTCTCGCGCGGCGGCTTGGGCTGCGGCTGCTCGATCGGATTGACCTCCGTGGGCTGGTCGATCGCGCCGGCGTAGCGAACATACCTCTCGCCGGCCGCCTTTGCCGCCTTCCAGCGTTCCTCGCCCGCGACGGCTTCCAGCCGGTGCAGGAAGCGCGAGGCGACCGCCGGAGCACCCCCGACCTTGGCCGAATGGGTGAGGATGACGTCCTCATGGCCGAGCAGTTGAGCGAAGTCGTGCGCCGAAAGGCCTATGCGGCGCTCCGGGAGGTCGAGACCCAGTTCATGACGCATCGGCCGGCTCAGCCAGGGATCGACGCGCGGCGCCGGCGGCCACACGGTTTCGACCAGGCCGCCCAGGATGACGCGGTCGGATTCCGTCAGCCGCGCTTCCAGCTGGCCGAAGATGTGGACTTCGGCGTCCGGTAGCTCGCGCCGTCGCACCAGACGGTCTGCAAAGGCGGTCTGGAACACCTCGGCATAGTCGCCGACCTCGACCATCAGGCCGATCTTCTCCTGCCGGCCGAGCAGATCGTCGAAGGCGGATGCGAGCGCGAGCCCGTCAGGTCCCTCGAATGCCGTGGCGACACCGTGCTCGTCGGCGGAGAGATTCTCCAGCGTCTCGCGATGACGCTGCGCCAGTTCGGCAAAATCATGCGATCTGGAGCCACGAAGGCCTTCCAGCGGCGTCAGCGCGTTGTGGAGCGCCGCGATCAGCGATTGCACCCGGTCGAGTTCGTGGTCTCTCAGCCGTGCACGCGGCTCGGCATGGTGCAGCGACGAGGTTTCGCCGCTGCGCAACTTGCGCAGTTCGTCGTGGAAGCGCGCGAAGTCGGCGGCCAAACCACTGCTGCCGGCCTGCGGTCGCGTGCCGCGCAGCAGCGCAAGCTCGAGCCCTTCAATGCCGCGCTTCAACGCGTCGTGCATGTCGCCGAGCCGGAACATCGGATGCTTGAGCACTGCCAGCAGGGCTGGCGGCTCCAATCCCTTTGTCGCGGCTTCGGCCGCCAGCCGCGCAAAGATGCCGGCCGGCGTTTCCATCAGGGCGTCGCCGCCGGAATCGTCGAATTCGAGATTCCAGCGGCCGAGTGCCGCCATCACCCGCCGTGCCAGCGCGCGGTCCGGCGTCACCAGCGCCACCGACTTGTCCAGATGCCGCGCCTCGCGGATGGCGACCGCAATCGCGAGCGCCTCAATCTCCGGATTTGGGGCCTCGACCACGGCGAGCCCATCCATGCCTGATGCGATGTGCGCCGCAATATCCGGCCGTTTCAGCCGATCATGCCATTCTGAGGTGGCGTTCGACGGCCGCATCGTTTCGGATGCCAGCACCTCGCGGCCGCCTTTGGCAGGCTTCCCGAGAATTTCGACATCGCCGCGCTTGATGCCGAAGCGCGACAGCAGCGCGTGCATTGCATATTGCGGATGGTTGGGGGCCGGCGGCGTCGTGAAGCCGCCTTTGGCATCTCTGACGCCGCCGATCGATCGCCATGCGTCGTCATCGAGGTCGGTATCGAGCCCCGGCAGCACCACCGCGCCCTGCGGCAGCCTGGCTACGGCCTGCAGGAATTTTGCGGTCGATGGCATCGATCCCGTGGAGCCCACAGCGATCACAGGGCCGTGGGATGGTTTTGCGAGGCGCTCGGCTTCGGCATCGATCAAAAGGTCGCGGCGCGCGGCGGGCTCGATCCTGTTGGTTTCGGCAAGAAAAGCCGGCCAGAAACTGCGCGCGATCTTCAGGAAATCCAGCGTGTGTTGCCAGTACTTGTCGAACTGGTCAGGCACGAGACGGTCAAGCGCGCTCCAGTCGACGCCGCGCGTCACCATGTCGTCCATCAGCCGCGCAAGGTCGCCGGCCAGTGCAAGCGTGGAGGCAGCGCCGCCGACCACCAGCGGCGACAGCCCCGGCCGTTTGGCCCAGGCGGCGACGAGTCGCGCCAGCGCTAGCCGGCGTTCGAGTTCGCCGAGTTTGGGTGGAACGTCCAACTGGACGATACCACCGGGCTCGGAATCTTCCGAGAAGGCCAGCTCATCCTCATCGATGTCGCCGAGGGCGACGATGCGCGGCAGGATCGCCGCATCCTTACCGAGCACATCCAGGAAGACGCCATGCGCCATTCGCCCAGAGCGCCGGGTCGGCAAATAAAGCGTCGCCTGCGCCAGCCTTTCGGGTTGCGCGCGAGCCTCGAAACCATCGACCAGCCGGCCATCGACCAAAGCGGCGATGACCGTGCGCAAGAACGGTACGGAGACGGGAACGCTGAAAACGTGCATAGGCGGCCTGATTCGGGATCGGGCTGCATCATGGCATGGGCGGCATCGGGGAGGGAGTCGCCGTGATTCCGGGCGGGATTCCCCCATGCGCGATCGCACATCTGAGGGTCGTACGGACCTTGCCGGTATGACGAAGCGCTACGCGACGCTGGCGAGGAAGGCCTCTTCCGCGGCTTGAACCGCCTCGGGGGTGCCGACATGCATCCATACCCCGTCAAGCCGCAGCCCGAACAGCCGCTCCTGCTCGTTGGCGGCATCGAACATCCTGGTCAGCGAGAATTCGCCCCTTGGCGCATCGGCGAACAGCGACGGCGATAGGATCGCGGCGCCGGCATAGACGAACGGGACCACCTGGTGTTCCCGGCGCTTGCGCAGCGCGCCATCCGGCAGCATGGCATAATCGCCGCGCCCGCCGTAGCCGATGCTGCTCGTGGTCGGCGCCATCAGCAGCAGGATATCCATCCGGGCGGCATCGAACGCTTCGGCCAGCCGCGCCAGATTGGGCCGCACGCCGTCGATCCACAGCGTGTCGGCATTGACATGGAAGAACGGCGCATCGCCCAGCAAGGGCAGCGCCTTGACGACGCCGCCGCCGGTGCCGAGCACCTGGTCGCGCTCATCGGAGATGATGACGCGGGGCCGGGTGCGCGACGCCACGTGATCGATGATCTGGTCGGGTAAATAGTGCACATTGACGACGGCTTCGGCGACGCCGGCGTCGCCGAGCTTGTCGAGCACATGATCGAGCAGCGCGCGGCCGGCCACCTGTACCAGCGGCTTGGGCATCCGGTCGGTCAGGGGACGCATGCGCACGCCAAGACCGGCGGCGAGGACCATGGCTTTGGTGGGGGTGACGGACATTCAGAAATTCTCGAACGGTTGCTTCGCAATCAGGTTTACGCGGATGACGATAGACTTGACCGCGGCGAGGACGCGCCGGCTGTTCGAAGCAGCATATCACGGTGCTCCGCCTGGCGCATCGATGGTCTCGCCATATCCGTCCGACATGACGGCTGTACGACCACGGCCGCAGTTCTGAACTTCGCCCCCAGTTTTGCGGACCGGTCCGGCGACGAGACTTCCGTTCAGACCTCCGCGTCCTCCGGCGAACCGCGCCGTGCCGACTTCTTTTTCTTGTCGCCCTGCTTGAGGAAATTGACGCCGATCTGGTCGCCATTGACCCAGGACAGTTCGCAGCGGCGATAGGCGAGGCCGGTCGACGACAACAACAGAAAGAACTCCTTCAGATGCAGCCCCTCGACGGAGCCTTCGACGGTGAGCTTCGCGCCGACCTCCGAGACATCTTCCAGGGTGCAGTTGCGCCGCCAGGTGCCGTCGATGCCCATCATGTGCGCGGCAATGCCGCGCTCGAAAATGACACGCTCGCCCTTGCGCCGCTCTGCCACCATGATTGACTCCGCCCTCAAGCAGCCGCCCCGCGCTCCGGGGCGAGGTCCGGCGCAGATTAGACGGCGGTTGGCTAACAAGAGGTAAACTAGGGAATCGGCGCCGGGACGTTGGCGGCGTACCATTGCCGAAGCCGCGCCAGCCCGGGATGCGCCAGCGAACGGTTGAGATAGGTCCAGATTCGCGGCTGATGGCGCAGATATTGCGGCTTGCCGTCGCGCCGGTTGAGCCGCGCGAAGGTGCCGAGCAGCCTGGTGTTGCGCTGCGCCGACATGATGGCATAGAGCTCGGCGAATCCGACCGGATCGAAGCTGTCGTCGGCGGCGCGACGCGCCTTGATGTAGCGCGTCAGCAGCGCCAGTTCGAGTTGCTCGGGAACGTCGATCCGCGCATCCTGCAGCAGCGACACCAGATCATATGCGGCCGGGCCGAGCACGGCGTCCTGGAAATCGATGACGCCCACTTTCGCCGCGCCGAGCCGCTGATCGAGCCAGATCAGATTGGGCGAATGAAAGTCGCGCAGCACCCAGGTCCTGGCGGCGGCGGCGGGCTTGCGCAGCACATCGCGCCACATTGTGACGAATTCGGCGCGCAGGCTTTCGGTCGGCTCGATGCCGCGGTCCGGCAGATACCAGTCGAGCATCAATCCGACCTCGACCAGCAACGCGTCGGTGTCGAAGGCGGGCACGGTGTAGCCGGCCTGCGGCGTCAACGGCAGGACCTTCGGCAGCGGGTCGCGGTGCAGCGCCGCCAGCATGTCGGTCGCGGCCTGGTAGCGTTCCGCGATCGGCCGCGGCGGATCGCCTTCGATGAAGCCGCTGCCGCCGAAATCCTCGGTGATAAGGAACCCGGCTTCGAGGTCGGCGTGATGAATGATCGGTGCGGAAAAGCCACGCTGGCGCAGGCCGTTGGCGATCGCGACAAACGGCCTGACGTCTTCAGCCAGGTGCACCAAAGCGCTGTACGACTTGCCGTCATAGATCGCCGGCCCGTCGGCGCGCCGCGGCGAGTTCATCAGGATGACGATGCCGTCGTCGCGCCCGAGCCGCGCATAGGAACGCGTCGAAGCGTCGCCGGCCATGCGCCGGCGGCTGGCGTCGGCATAGCCGGCCTCGGTGAGAAACTGTCGCAGGGCCTGCAGCCGCGCGACTTGCGCGGCGGCCTTTCCATGGCCGGTGACGACGGCGGCGCGGGCGGTCGATCCCAGCGCCGGATCATGCGTCAGCGCGATGTCGATGCGGTCGGCCGGCAGAGCGCCGGAAGCGCGCTGCGGCCATTCGATCAGCGCCACGGTGCCCTCCGGCAATGGCGACAGGCCGATTTCTTCCAGTTCCGAAGCGTCGTCGATGCGGTAAAGATCGGCGTGAACCAGCGGAAATGCCGGCAGATCGTAGGTTTGCGCCAGCGTGAAGGTTGGACTCGGAACTTCGAGCGCGTCGTCGCCGGCGAGATAGCGGATCATGGCCCGGGCGGCGGCGGTCTTGCCGGCGCCGAGCTCGCCGGAAAGCGTGATGACATCGCCGGGGCCGATCAGCAGCGCCAGATCGGCCATCAGCTGCGCGGTGGCCGTCTCGTCGGGTAGCGCCAGCGAGAATGTCTTGGGCGAGAATGTGTTGGGCTCGGTCATTCCGCGGCGTTGCGATGCGCGGCCTGATCGATCGGAAAATCGCAGGTCACGGTCGTGCCCTTGCCGACGATCGAATCGACGCGCACCTTGCCTCCGTGCAGTTCGACAAAGGAGCGCACCAGCGACAGGCCGAGGCCGGCGCCACGGTGCCGCGATCCGTTGGAATGACTCTCGAACCAGTCGAACACCTTGTCCTTGACATCAGGCGGAATGCCCGGACCCGAATCGGTCACGGTAAAAATCACGCTGTGGTCGGTTCGCTTGGCGCTCAAGCCGACGCTGGCGTCCTGGGGTGAAAATCCGACGGCATTGGCCAGCAGATTGTACAAAACCTGCACCACGCGCCGTTCATCGCCGACAAAGCTGCCGATGTCGGCGTCGACGTCGATCCTGAGTTCGATGCGGTCGGTCGCGAGCCGGTCCTGGATGCCTTCGGCCGCGGCTTCGATGGTCTTGCGAATGTCGATCGAGCCGAGATTGAGCGACATCGCGCCGGCGTCGATGGTGGCGAGATCGAGGATGTTGTTGATGATGGCGAGCAGCGCGTTGGTCGAGGCGGTGATGTAACCGAGATATTCGGCCTGCTTCGGCATCAAGGGACCGGTGACCGGGTCGCTCAGGAAATGCGCAAAGCCGATGATGGTGGTCAGCGGCGAGCGCAGTTCGTAGGACACGTGGTGGACGAAATCGACCTTCATCTGGTCGGCGGTCTCCAGCGCCTCGTTGCGCTCGCGCAGCGCCCGCTCGACGTTTTCGGTATCGGTGATGTCCTGGAACGTCAGCATGGTGGCGCCGTCGGGCAGCGGCATGGTCATGCAGTCGAGCACGCTGCCGTCCTTGCGCTCCAGCTTCAGCGGCACCTCGACCCGGTTCTCGATCGCGGTGATGGCCTCGCGAAGCGTGCGCCAGACGCCGGCGTCATCGAACAACGGCCGACACCAGGCCTCCACGGTCTCGATATGCGGCTGCTCCTGCAGCGCCGCCGGCGACAGCTTCCACATTCTGGCGAACGCCGGATTGAACAATTGCGCGCGGCCGTTGCTGCCGAAAACGGCGACGGCTTCGCCGAGGTTGTCGAGCGTCTCGCGCTGCACCCGGATCAGGCCGTCGAAGCGCCGCGCCAGTTCGAGGCTCTCGGTCACGTCGTCGAACAGATAGGTGACGCCGCCTTCCGGATTTGGCGTGGTGACCACGCTTACCGCGCGGCCGTCGGGCAGATACCAGGTATCCTTTTCGGGCTCGACCGCGCGATAGGCCTCGTGCAGCTTGGCCTTCCAGGCCCGGAAATCCGGCTGCTCGGGCACTTTGCGCGCGGCGCGCAGCCGATCGAGCACGCTGGAATCGTCGGGATTGGTGTCGAGAAACGCGCGGTCGAGGTCCCACAGCCGGCGATAGGAATCGTTGTAGAATGCCAGCCGCCGCTGGCCGTCGAACACGGCGACACCGGATGACAGTTGATCGAGGGTGCGGCGGTGGGCCTCGGCCATCCGCACCAGCGCCGCGCCGAGCGCCGCAGCCTCGCTGGCGTCGATGGCGATGCCAGTGCTGCCGCCGCCGACATTGATCGCGTGCACGTCGTAGATGCGTCGCTCGCCGCCGACCACGATCGGCAGCCGCGCGGTGAAGGCCGCGTGCTCCTTCAAGGCGCGTTCCATGTCGCTGCGGCTGCCGCTGTCGAGCAGCCCAAGGTCGCGATCGATGGCATCGGCGACACCAGCCGCTTCGGTCGCCCGCGCATAGGCGGCGTTGGCATAGCTGAGGCCGCCGTTGCTGCGCTTGGCCCAGATCGGCCAGGGCGCCGCGGCGGCGAAGCCGCGCAGCATTTCGGTTTCCTCCAGCAGCGCCTGATGCCGGAGGTTGGTTTCAGCGAGTTCGCGGCGCAATCCGCTGAGTTCGCGTATCCGCACGATGGCCTGGCCGCCGATGGCGCGGCCCATGGCCTCGAAGGCGTGTCCGTTCGAGGTGGTGAGATTGAGCAAGAAGCCCTCGCCGGCCTCGCGCAGCGCATCGACCGCATGATCCATCTGCAGCGCCGGCTCCGGCGGCAGCCAGCTGCCGAAGGCCAGGATGCGCTGTGGCGAATGATGCTGGGAATCCTGCGGCATCAAGAGCGAGATGTCGCCGCTGATTTGCGGTCGATGGTCGCCTGCCGCCCACGCTATCAGGATCTGCGGCTCGGCGAACAACAGCGCCCGGAAGCGGTCGGCTTCGACTTGCAGGCCCTGAATGTCGGAACGCAGCCGCGCCTCGTTTCGTGCCGCGCGCAGCCGCGTGCGCATCAAGAGGATCGCCGCCACCACCGAAAAGCCGAGCAGCGCCAGTGCGGTCGCCAGCACTGCAATTTCCTGGCGGTTGAGGTCGAGGAAGGTCGATATGGCATCGAACAGCACCGGCTCGCCGGCATGCGCCGGCGTGCAGGACAGCGTCGTGGTAATGCCGAAAGCCGACAGGCCGTGGCGCGCCAAGCAGGTGCACGACAGCAGAGTCCGACGCATCGCCGCGATTACGCCCGACATGGTTCGCCCCAAACCGCACGACTTTACGCCCGGCGGCTGGCGCTTGATTTGCCAAAGTGACGGCGGTCCGACGCTAACACCATGCGCGCTTTGAACAATTCAGAGCGCGCGAGCGCGGAACCGGGTTTCACTTTTGCGGATCGCGCTCCAGACGGCCGCTCGCGAATCGAGTGACATTATCCCCAACCGGAGTCGGCCGGTAAGAGTCCGAACCGTGAACGCAAACCGCCTCGCGAAAAAATGCGGTATTAAACTTGATCGCTATGATTTTCGCGAAAATCGATCCGCTGTTGAGGCGAATCAGCGGCCGGTGGAACCGAAACCGCCGCTGCCGCGATCGGTTTCGGACAGCGAAGCGGCGGCGACGAGTTCCGCCCGCACCACCGCGGCGATCACCAGCTGTGCGATGCGCTCGCCGCGCCGGATCGGGAACGGCACGGCGCCGTGGTTGATCAGCAGCACGCCGATCTCGCCGCGATAGTCCGCGTCCACCGTGCCCGGCGCGTTCAGCACGGTGACGCCGTGCTTCAAGGCGAGGCCGGAGCGCGGGCGAACCTGCGCCTCATGGCCGGGAGGCAGCGCGACGGTCAGGCCGGTGGGCACCAGCGCATGCTGTCCGGGCGCCAGGATCAGGGGGGATGCTTGCGGAACCGCGGCCAACAGGTCCAAGCCGGCGGCATGCGCGCTCTGATACGCCGGCAGCGGCAAGCCTTCGCCATGCGGCAATTGCCGGATCTCGACCTTGATGATGGCGCTCAAGATGATTTCTCCCCGCCCCGTCGATCAGGGCTTGTCGATGAAGGTTTTGGCGACGCGCGCTACCAGCGCGCCGGCGACTTGCTCCTTGGTCATCGCCGGCCAGGATTCGATATGGATATCCGCGTCTTGCGTGTCGGCGTCCTTGGTCAAAAGGTGAACCGTGTTGCGGTCGCCGCCCATCACGCCTGACGCCGGCGAGACGTCGTTGGCGACGATCCAGTCGCAGCCCTTGCGCACAAGTTTGGCCTTGGCATTGTCGATCAGATGTTCGGTTTCGGCAGCGAATCCGATCACGAGTTTCGGCCGCCCCTGCTGTAACTTTGCAATCGTGGCCAGGATATCGGGATTTTCGATCAGCTGCAGCGGCGGCATGCCCGCCGCGGTCTTTTTCAGCTTCTGCTCGCCCTGATGGGCAACCCGCCAGTCGGCGACGGCGGCGGCGAAGATCGCGACATCGGCCGGCAACGCCGATTCCACCCGGTGCAGCATCTCGCGCGCCGATTGCACCTGCTTCACCGTCACGCCGGGGGGCGCGGCGAGTTCGACCGGGCCCGAAACCAGGATGACCTCGGCGCCGGCGGCCTGCGCCGCCGCGGCGATGGCATAACCCTGCTTACCGGAGGACCGGTTGGCGATGTAGCGCACCGGGTCGATCGGTTCATGGGTCGGGCCGGCGGTAATCAGCACCCGCTTGCCGGCGAGCGGGCGCGGTTGCGGTGGACGCAGAGTGCGTTCCGCCGCGGCGGCTATTTCCAGGGGTTCCGCCATCCGGCCAATGCCGGCCTCACCGGCTTCGGCCATCTCGCCGGCGTTGGGTCCGATCATGGCGACGCCGTCGCGTTCGAGCTGGGCGACATTGCGGCGGGTCGCGGCATGGTTCCACATCAGCGGGTTCATCGCCGGGGCCAGCAGCACCGGCCGGCTGGCCGCGAGCAGTATAGCGGTAGCGAGATCGTCGGCATGGCCATGCGCCAGCTTCGCCATCAGGTCCGCGGTCGCGGGCGCCACCACGATCAGGTCGCAGTCGCGCGCCAGACGGATGTGGCCGGCATCGAATTCGCTCTCGGGATCGAACAGATCGGTGTAGCAGCGCTGGTTTGACAGCGCGCTGGCGGTCAGCGCGGTGACGAACTGCTGCGCCGCTTTGGTCAGCACGCAGCGCACCTCGATATGGCGGTCCTTGAGGCGCCGGATCAGGTCCAGCGCCTTGTAGGCGGCGATGCCGCCGCCAATGATCAGGGTGACGCGCGGCAGGCCGCTGCCCGCACCGCGCGCTGCGGGGGGCGCCGCGGCGGCCAGGGCAGCGTCATCAGCGGCGGCTGCCGCGAACGGCGTGCGGCTCTGCGACGCCTCGCGCAGGATCACCCGCACCTCGTCTTCGACCGAGCGTCCGTTCCTGGCGGCGCGCAGCCGCAGTTCGTCACGAATGGCATCGTCGAGTTTTCGGATCGTCAGGCTGGCCATGGGTTGTTTCCGAAATGAAGGCAATGCTAGCACGCCAATGCATGCACCGCAATCAAAGCTGTCGGACGGCGAACAGGATCCCGATGAAGGTCAGCGCGATGATCCAGAGGGCGAGGGTACGCCAGCGGCTCTTGCGTCCCTCGGTCCGGCCCATCGCCGCGATGGTCTCCGGCGACAGCGTAAAGCCCTCGCGGGTCATAGTCTCCAGCTGCTCCAGCACCGCCACCGAGCGGGCGGCGATGGCCGGGAGGCCCGAGAGCACGCGGCCGAGATCGCCGGCGCCGGAGACCGCCCCCTGGATGCGCCCGACCGGCCCGAGATTGCGCTCGATCCATTCCCGCACCACGGGATCGGCGACCTTCCAGATGTCGAGCTTTGGATCGAAGCTGCGCGCGACGCCCTCGACCACCACCATGGTCTTTTGCAGCAGGATCAGTTCGGGGCGGGTCCGCATGTCGAACAGGCCGGTAACTTCCAGCAGCAGCGTCAAAAGCTTGGCCATCGAAATTTCTTCGGCGGTGCGGTTGTGGATCGGCTCGCCGATGGCGCGGATCGCCTGCGCGAAATTCTCCACCGAGTGATGCGCCGGCACATAGCCGGCCTCGAAGTGCACCTCTGCGACGCGGCGATAGTCGCGGGTGATGAAGCCCAGCAGAATCTCGGCAAGGAAGCGTCGCTCCTTCACGCCCAGTCGCCCCATGATGCCGAAATCGACCGCGACGAGGCGGCCGGCATCGTCGAGAAACAGATTGCCGGGATGCATGTCGGCATGAAAGAAGCCGTCGCGCAGCGCGTGGCGCAGGAAACTCTGGATTACCTTGCGCCCGAGTTCGGGCAGATCGACCTGTGATTTTTCGAGGCGCGCATGGTCGCTGAGCGCGATGCCGTCGATCCATTCCATGGTCAGCACGTTGTGCGTGGTGCGATCCCAGTCCACCGCCGGCACGCGAAAATCCGCATCGCCGCTGGTATTCTCGGCCATTTCCGAGGCTGCGGCGGCCTCGAGCCGCAGATCCATCTCCATCGCCACCGATCGCGACATGGTGTTGATGACCTCGATCAGCCGCAGCCGCCGCGCTTCGGCCGAATAGGTTTCGGCCTGGTGCGCGACAAAGAAGAAATCCGCGAGGTCGCGGTGGAAGCGCGCGGCGACATTTGGCCGCAATACCTTCACCGCAACCGGCGTGCGCACGCCGTCACGCTCGGTTTCGCCGCGATGCACCTGGGCGATCGAGGCGGCGGCGACCGCGGGACCGAAGCTGGCAAAGGCCTGTGCCACGCTGCGTTCCAGCGACTGCGCGATGACCGCTTCGGCCTCGCTTTGCGAAAACGGCGGCAACCGGTCCTGCAGGCTTTCCAGATCGCGCGCCATCATGACGCCGACCACGTCGGGACGGGTGGCGAGAAACTGTCCGAGCTTGAGATAGGCCGGCCCGAGCCGCGTCAGCGCGCGCGACAGCCGCGGGCCGGATTTGGCGCCGGGGCGTTCGATCAGGCGGGCGATGCGCAGCGCCAGCTGTCCGGGAGGCGGCACCAGGCTGGGATCGACCACGCCGAACACACCCTCGCGCGCGAACACGAAGCCGGCGCGGGCCAGCCGCGCGATATGCGTGATGGCAGAAATCACAGGCGCCAGCCCGAATGCAACGCCACGATGCCGCCGGAAAGTGGCTGCCAGGATACCCGAGCAAAGCCGGCTTCGCGGATCAGCTCGGCAAACCGGCCAGGCTTGGGAAACTGGCGGATCGACTCCACGAGGTACCGATAGGAATCGGCGTCGCCGGTCACCGCGCGGCCGAGCGGTGGAATCACCTTGAACGAAAACAGCTCGTAGATTCGATCGAGGCCCGGCATGTCGACGGTGGAGAATTCCAGGCACAGAAACCGGCTACCTGGCTTGAGCACCCGAAACGCCTCGCTCAAGGCGAGCTCGATCCGCGGCACATTGCGGATGCCGAACGCGATGCTGTAGGCGTCGAAGGCGCCGTCGGGGAACGCCAGCGCCTCGGCATTGCCCTCGACGAACGACACCCGGTCGTCGAGGTGCCGCGCCGCCGCGCGGGCGCGGCCGACCGCCAGCATATCGGAGTTGATGTCGCAGACGGTGGCGCGGAAGCCTTCGCCCGCCGCCTTGGCGGCGCGAAAGGCGATATCGCCGGTGCCGCCGGCGACGTCGAGCAGCGCAAACGGCGTATCGCGGCGGGGCGGATTGAGCGCGGTGATCATCACATTCTTCCAGGCCCGGTGCAGGCCCCCCGACATCAGGTCGTTCATCAGGTCGTAACGCTGTGCCACGCTGTGGAACACGTCGTTCACCAGCGTCTGCTTGTCGTCCAAGGGAACGTCCCTGAAGCCAAAATGCGTGGTTTCGTCCGGTTGGTCCATGCCGTTGGGTCCCGAGGGTGTTGCCGAAGCTGCGGCAGAGATAGGAGGTCGATCGTGTCACGTCGAGCCGACGGACCGGTGGCAGCGGATCGCGCCGATGGGCGCCCGGTGACCGGCTCCGCCAGGCAAGCCAGAGAGATAGCGGGGGCCTGGATGGCTTGGTGGCTTCGCTCCTCGCCATGACGCGGGCGTTGTGGCGCGGACCATAGCGTGCCAACCGCAACGGCGCTATCACGTCGGCAGCAACGCCGCATGATCCGCCAAAGCGCGCACAAGGCGGTGAAGATTGTGCGTAAAATCAATAATTTGGCACGGTCGGCGGCAAAAACGCCTAGACTTTTGCCGATCGCGTCCCGAGTGAACAGGCTGCCATGCCCGAATTGCCTGAAGTCGAGACCGTCCGCCGCGGCCTGCAACCCGCGATGGAGGGCTGGAAGATCGTGAAAGCGGAAGCCAGGCGAAAAGACCTGCGATTTCCGTTCCAGAAGGATTTCGTGGCGCGGCTCGAAGGCCAGACCGTGACCGGTCTTGGCCGTCGCGCCAAATACCTGCTGGCCGACCTCGCATCGGGCGACGTGCTGCTGATGCATCTGGGGATGTCGGGCTCGTTCCGTGTCGTCGAGGACCAAGATGCCCAGGATGCGAAGGCGCCGGGCAACTTCCACCATCCGCGCCATGACGATCGCGCGCATGACCATGTGGTGTTCCACATGTCATCGGGCGCGACCGTGATCTTCAACGATCCGCGCCGGTTCGGCTATATGAAGATCGTCGCGCGCCCTGCGCTGGAGCAGGAGCCGCTGCTGCGCGGTCTCGGTCCCGAACCGCTCGGCAATGAGTTCGATGCAAAGATGCTGGCCCAGTCATGCGCCGGCAAGAAGACCAGCCTGAAGGCGGCCTTGCTGGACCAGCGGGTGGTCGCGGGACTCGGCAACATCTACGTCTGCGAGGCACTGTATCGGGCGCATCTGTCGCCGCGCCGATTGGCCGCGACGCTGGCGACCAAGGCCGGACCACGCAAGGGCGTTGCCGGGGCCGAGCCGACCGATCACGCCAGGCGGCTGGTGACGGCGATTCATGCGGTGCTCAATCAGGCCATCAAGGCCGGCGGCTCGTCGCTGCGCGACCACCGGCAGACTTCCGGCGAGCTCGGCTATTTTCAGCACTCGTTCCAGGTCTATGACCGCGAAGGCGAAAAATGCCAGACCGCCGGCTGCAGCGGAATCGTCAGGCGGTTTACCCAGAACGGGCGATCGACATTCTGGTGCCCGAAGTGCCAGAAATGAACGCAGTCGCGCGCTGCCTCCCCGCCAGGCGGAGACGCAGCGCGCCGTCATCGTTGTTCTAGGAAACCGCCAAAACCGTTTCCGCAGAAGTCTGCAGATACGCAGTGGGCGCGACGTCGAGTGCGGTTGGAAACACGCTTGGAAATACGCTGAGGATCTGCGGTTCCTCGGCCAGCGCGAGCGGGTTCAGCTTGTTTTCCACCCACTGCCAGAGGCCGCTGATTTCGTCGGCCGATTTGCCCGCGGGGGCGTATTCGCTCACCGCCAATCCGCCGCTCAGCGCATCCTGATGGTCGTTGCGCATGACGATGAAGGGCTGTGCCAGAACGCCCGCGATATCGAGCGCGGCCTCGTCGGCCAATGCCGTGGCGGCATTGCTGACGCGCTGGCCGCGGATCGGTGTCTGGTTGAGGACGAAAGCAAACGGCGTGTTCCAGGCGCGAGCAATGCTGAGCGTCGATGCCGTGGCCTCGATGTCGGCGGTGTTCGGGCGTGCCGGGATCAGGCACAGATCGGCGTGGCGAATGGCTGCCGTGGTCGCAGCGCTGACGCCGCCGGCGGTGTCGATGATGGTCAGCGTCACGCCGCCGCGGTCAAAAGACTGCAATCGCTGTTCGATCATGTCGGCGTTGTAAACCGGCTCGACGATCGGTTCGGCATAGACCCGGCGCGCCTGCCAGTTCGAAAGAGTCCCTTGCGAATCGGTCTCGATGAGCCGAACGCTGTGTCCGGCCTTGATCGCCGCAAGGGCGAGGCCGATGGCTAACGTGCTCTTGCCGCTGCCGCCCTTTTGGGTGGCCAGTACAATCGTATGCATCGTAATATCCTTAGAAGTGTTGTTTACGGTGTCTGCGGATACGCCAGACTGAACTGAGGTCGCATCGCATTGACGCGATCGAGCAATTCTCGCTCAGGACGCACCGGCCCGATCCAAAAGTCTTGAGGGATCGCGGCTGTCCGAATCAGCAACATCGATGAAGATGGCTGGTTATGAGGCATTTGGCTATTCCGTATGAATACTGCACCGAAAAGCGGCGGTGTCGGCGGCTGGCGCCAGCACGTTGCGCCGCACAAGTCTGACCGCGGGGGCGCCGGCTCGCGGCGACCCGAGGCGGCGCAAGCGCGCCGCCGGCACGGGGTCGATTGCGCCCCGGGGTTGACGGGTCCCCGCGACATTTCCGGCAATCATTTGAAACAGAATCTGAAGCGGATTTTACCGGCGAGATCTTGAATGCGGAGCCGCTCCTGGCGTTAAATTGCGCCGGGCGGCGGAAACCAGAGAAGGAAAAACGAGGACAGCCATGAGCGTCGTACGGGTCGCGGCATGTGCCGCCATCTTCACTCTCGTGTCAGCGGTCGGCGTGACGGCCAAGCCGATCGTCACCACCGGGGATACCAACCTGCGCAAATCGCCCGGTACCGACAGCCCGGTCCTGACCCTCATTCCCAAGGGAACCACGGTCGAGGTCGGCAAGTGCAACAACGGCTGGTGCGAGACTTCCTTGAACGGGCAAGACGGCTATGTCATCGCCCAGAATGTCGGCATGGCGACGGCGCGGCGCGCACCGCCGCGCGGCCAGGTGGTCGCCGAGGAGGAAGTGGACGAGTACGGACCGCCGGTGGTCTATCGCCCTGCGCCCTATGTCGTCGGTCCGCCGGTCTATTACGGCTATGGGCCGTATTACGGCTACTATGGCGGCTGGGGATGGCGCGGCGGCTGGGGACGCTGGTAGCAAAGATAGCCGACCCTGCATGGTGGCGCGCCGCCGCCAGCTTGCAGGTGACTGCAGGCACACAGGGGCAGGCGTGCGCCGCTTTCGTCACGCCTCGTCGCGCGGCCTGAGGCGGGTCGGGCCAAAGCGAGCGCAGCCCGGCTACTTCCTCACGCAGATCACCCGAACCACAGATGCCTTGGCGTCCACGGGTCCGCCGCTCGCCGCGTTCACGCCATTGGCCTTGAGAAATTCGCGCACGGTATCGGCGGACACCAGCAGTGCCTGCGTCAGCGGCGTCGCATTTGACGGCCCCGCAACGACCTGCGGTTTCAATAGCACGACGCCGGAAAATTTGCCGTCGGTGTCGGACGCCGCCGCGCCGGAAAAGCCGAGTCCGGGCGGCGGCGACAGCGCCAGATCGCCGCCGCTGCCGACTTGAACGACCGATGCCTTGACGCTGCTTGCTGCGGCACCGCCGCCCTGGTTCTGCGGGTCGGCAATGCCGGTGATCTCGACGCCGGATTTCGCGGCACCATTGTTCAGCGCGAGCGGCTTCAGGCCGCGCGCGCCGTAAATGCGCAGCAGAGCAAGATCGTTGTCCTTGTCCTCGGCGACGCGATCGGCGTTGCCGTAGCCGGCGATGGCGATCGCCAGGCAGCCGTCGGTGATCGGGCGATCGGCAACGATCGCGCCGTCATCGCTGACGACGATCCCGGTGCCATATTCCACGGTCTTGCGCGGCGGCGGCCCGGCCAGCTGGACGCCGCCTGGAAACGGATTGAACGCGCTCGACATCGCGATCACCACCGGCTCGACGGTATTTTCAGTGGCCTGATCGTAGAGGATGGTGAGGGTGCGGACTTCGTCGCCCTTGAACTGGCCACGCAGGTAAAACTTCTTCAGGCCCTGCATGCCGGACAGCACGAAGAAATCCGGCTTGACCACGGTGTAGTCGACGGTGCGTCCGGCGGGTTCCTTCTTTTCCCGCTCGGCGAGTTTGGCGGTGGTGGGGCCCGCTTCCTTGCGTCGCGTCAGCTGAATCTGGATGGTGCCGGTCGAGGAACTCCATCTGGCGCCGTTGGCGTCGCTGGATTGCTGCGGCACCAGTTTTGTCGGGATGCCCAGTTGCGCCCCGCTGCCGGCGTCGGTGACGATCTTCCAGCCGACATTGTCGCGGCGCCGTTTCGCGGTCTCGGCGAGTACGCCGCGCTCCTGCGGATTGAGCACGCCGGTCTGCTTGCCGCCGAGGCCTTTCTGAAACTCCTTGATGGCGGCGACCAGGCGCTCGCTGACTTCGCCCGTAATGGCGCCGTTGTACTGGCCGACCCAGGCGAGATCCGACTGCAACGCCTGGCGCTCCGCCTGCGCCATCGCATTGGCGGTATCGGCCGGGGTCTGCAGCGCGGGGCGCACCGGAACGGTCGCGACCGGCTTCGGCTTGATGCCTGCGGCCAGCGGCGGCGTCGTCTGCGCCCCGGCCGAGGCCCAGCCGGCCATGAATATCAATGTTGCCGCCAGCATCGATCTCATGACAAATCCCGGGGTCATTGACGTGCAGGTAATTAAGCACATCTGCTTGGTCGGCAACAACTGGCCGGGGGTTCACCCAATCCCGGCGAAACCGCCCGTCCGTTGTCCGGTCATGACGGCAAAACCGAAGGTCAGGGAAAACTCCAGATCATGCTGAGTGCCGAAGAGCTCGAACGCTACGCCCGCCATATCGTGCTGCGCGAGGTCGGCGGCCCCGGCCAGGCCGCGCTGAAGGAAGCCGCGGTGCTGGCGATCGGCGCCGGCGGACTCGGCGCGCCGGCGCTGATGTATCTTGCTGCCGCCGGCGTCGGCACGCTCGGGGTCGTCGATGACGACATCGTGTCGCTGTCCAATCTGCAGCGCCAGATCATCCACGCGACGCCGGACATCGGCCGGCGCAAGGTCGACAGCGCCGCGGAGCGAATTTATGCCCTCAACCCCCACGTCCGCTTTGCGGCGCACGCCACCCGGCTCGACGCCGCCAACGCGATGGAGTTGATCGGCAGCTACGATCTGGTGCTCGACGGATCCGACAACTTTGAGACCCGCTATTTGGTTTCGGACGCCTGCTTTCTCGCCGGCAAGCCGCTGATCACGGCGGCGCTCGGTGTGTTCGACGGTTCGCTGACCACGATTCGCGCGCATGACCGGAACGCCGAAGGCGAGTTCAATCCGACCTATCGCTGCCTGTTTCCCGAACCGCCGCCGCCGGGCACGGTGCCGGCCTGCGCCGAGGCCGGCGTGCTGGGCGCGCTCGCCGGCGTGCTGGGATCGATGATGGCGCTGGAGGCGATCCGCGAAATCGTCGGCTTCGGCGAGGGGCTGGTCGGCCGGCTATTGATGGTGGACGCCCGCGCGATGCGGTTCGAGACCCTGCGCTATCGGCGCGATCCGCTCAATCCGCTCAACGGCGATGCGCTCGTGATCACCGATCTGAGCGCGCATCGGTGAGTCCGGTTCGCCTATCTGCTCGCCTTGCGCCTTGTGCCGTTCTGGCGGTGCCGATCCGGGGCGAACGCGCGAACCAGTCGCCGCATGGCGCGGTGGGCATGGCTTTCGATTTCCTGGGCGGTCGGCGGGGGGATCGCGCCGATCAAGGCGCGCATGAACAGTTCACCCTGCAGCAGACCGATCAGGCTGTGGCCGTATTCTTCCGGGTCGTCGATCTCGATCAGCCCCTGTTGCACCAGGCGCCGCGAAATCAGGTGTCCTGATCTGACGCCATGATCGCGGGTGAAACTGCTGAATATCTTGCCGATTTCGGGCAGTCTGCCGCCTTCCGCCACGGCGATGCGAAACAGCGCCAGCTTTTCCGGCTGCAGCATCTGAGCGAGCAGGCGCGCCGCGAAGCGATGCAGCGCGGCGAGCGGATCGAGGGTTGGATCACGGATGATGGCGTCCAGCGCATCGGTGCCCTGGCGGGTCCCCCACGCGGTCAGGGCCTGGAACAGGACTTCCTTGCTCTCGAAGCGGGAGTAGAGCGTCGTCTTCGAAGCGCGCGCCCGGCTGGCGACGTCGAGCATGGTCGCGCCATGGAAGCCTTTTTCCGTGAAAACCGCAAAGGCGGCGCGGAGAATCTCCTCGTCCCTGGGATCGGCAGCCCCCTCGGGCGAATCCGCCGCGGTTGGCGGCTGATCGGGCTTCGCACGTGACGCTCGTCTTGACTTAGTACCCATGGGTACCGTATAGCGAGTACCGGTCGGTACTCAAAATCGATTGGCAGGCCCATGATGACCAGTTCGCCGGGGACCAAATCGTCGCTGCGGCTGCCGCCCGGCATTCTCCAGCCTTTCCCGTTGCGGTTTCGGCAGGACGATCTGCACGTCATGGCCTTCTTCGAAGGCCATCGGGAATACGAGGCTGTCGAGGCCATGATCCGGGTTCAAGCCGGTGGCGGATATTGCATCCGCGCGATCATCACGCGCCACGACCAATCGCAGGTAGACCACGTCAATGATGATGCCCTGCTGGCCGATTTCCACGGCACTGAGCGCGAGCTTTGTCGTCGTGAGATCGATTTCGAGATGCTCTCATCGGGCGACGGACGCCGGGCACGGCTGGCATTCCTGTCGCAGGCCGGAGAGCGCGTCGTTCTTGACGTCATGACGGCCGGCGCGCCCGACCCCAAACGTGGCGGACTGAGCGATCCTGGCGGGCATTCCGCGAGCAGCGCCTTGCCGATCATGTGGCGTGGCGCAACCGCGCTGGCCGACCCTCGAACGAAAGTGACGATCGACGGCGTCGCATATTGCATGGCCGTAAAAATCCGCGCCGCGGCTTTCATCACGGAATGTCATTCCATGGGAGTGATCCGGGCTGGAACATGTACGACAAGGCTGTTGCAGAACCCGGATCGTTTCGAGGTCGGGGCCGAATGGATCCAGCAATCCGGTGAGCGCAGAACGACCTATCGGATAACAGCACGAGATGCCGACGGTGCGTTGCGGATCGCCAGGCTCGACAGATCTGGCGAAACTATCACCGCCTACGCCAGCGGTGGCAGGTTCGAGACTACGCGGATCAGCCTGGGCCGCGAGGCCGGCCAGGCGGGCAGTCTTGTCCTCGCATTCGACCGCGACGCCGGCTTCAGCCTGTCGATCGACGAAGGGCAGGACATCGTCTCTGGCCGTCTGCAGATCACGGAGCGCAGCGACGGCACCGTCATCAGCCTCACGCCTCTGCGACCGGACTGGGCGGCCGAGCGGGTGGTGCGTGTCGCCTGCCTGACGGCCGGCGATCAGGTCAGCTTTGTCACCACGATAGATCCGGCCTGAAGATCCGATGCCGGCGCCGGCGGGTGCGAGGCTCCCGCGCCGATGCGCTTCGTCTGCAAGAGCCCGTGCGCGCCTTACGCCTGCTTGCGCTTTTCGCTGTCGAGATGCGCGAGTTGCGCTTGAGGGTAGCGCGCACCCGCTGCGGCGCCGACAGGAATCGCCTCGGCCAGGGCGGCGAGTTGCGCCGGCGTCAAACCGACCGCGATCGCGCCGAGTGCCTCGCTCAGGCGGTCACGGCGCCGTGCCCCGATCACCGGGACGATGTCGGTTCCCTGCGCCAGCACCCAGGCAATCGCAAGCTGCGCGACCGAGGCGCCGACATCGTCGGCGATGCCACGCAGCCTTTCGACCAGCGCCAGGTTGCTCTCCAGATTCTTGCCCTGGAAGCGTGGACTCATGTGGCGGAAATCGCCGCCAGCGGCCCGGTTCTGCGACCAGTGCCCGCTGATCAGGCCGCGCGACAGCACGCCATAGGCGGTGACGCCGATGCCGAGCTCGCGGCAGGTCGGCAGAATATCGTCCTCGATGCCGCGCGAGATCAGCGAATATTCGATCTGCAAATCGCTGATCGGGTGCACCGCATGGGCGCGGCGGATGGTCTCGGCGCCGACCTCCGACAGGCCGATGAACCGGACATATCCGGCCTTCACCATCTCGGCGATGGCGCCGATGGTCTCCTCGATCGGCACCATCGGGTCGAGCCGCGCCGGGCGGTAGATATCGATGTGGTCGGCGCCAAGCCGCCGCAGCGAGTAGGCCAGAAAATTCTTCACCGCTGCCGGACGGCCGTCATAGCCCGACCAGCCCTGTGCCGGATCGCGCAGCGCGCCGAACTTGACGCTGATCAGGGCGTTGTCGCGACGATGGTTCGCCAGCGCCTCGCCGATCAGCATTTCGTTGTGGCCCATGCCGTAGAAGTCGCCGGTATCGAGCAGCGTCACGCCGGCCTCCAGCGCCGCGTGGATGGTGGCGATGCTTTCGCCGCGGTCGGCGGGGCCATACATGCCGGACATGCCCATGCAGCCCAGTCCGACAACCGAGACATCGGGACCCTGGCGGCCAAGTTTGCGGTGTTGCATGGTTTTCGCTCCTCGAAATTTCGGCGCGTTGCGAACCATTTTTGGTTCGGCGCGACCGCTGCGCCGCTGATATGGCGCCAACTCATTGCGGCGATAAGCTGGACAATGGAGAATGGCCTGTTCAATATATCGAACAATGCAGGATTTCGATCTTCGCGACCTCGAGGCGTTCGTCGCCGTGGCCCGCACCCGGAACTTCCGGCGGGCGGCGACGGAGCGGCGCGTCTCGGTTTCGAGCCTGAGCCAGCGGCTGCGCGACATGGAAGCGCGGCTAGGTGTCCGCCTGATGAACCGCACCACGCGCAGCGTCGCGCTCACCGAGGCCGGCGAACTGCTTCTGGCCGGCGTCGGACCCGCGATGCAGGATGTCGGCGCGGCGCTGGACAGGGTGCGCGGCCTGCGCGACGTGCCGTCGGGGCGTTTGCGCATCAACGCGCCGCCGCCGGCAATCGACCTGGTGCTGGCGCCGATGGTTGCGCCGTTTCTCGAGGCCCATCCGAAAATTGTCATGGAGATCGTCGCCGACAGCTCGCTGATCGACATCGTCGAGGCCGGCTTCGATGCCGGCGTGCGCTATGGCGAGCACCTGGCGCAGGACATGGTCGCGATCTCGCTCGGGGCGCCGCAACGCTACGCGGTGGTGGCCTCGCCGCAATATATTGCACAGCACGGCCGGCCGAAGCAGCCGAAGGATCTGCTGCATCATGCCTGCATCCGCGCCCGCTTCGGCAGCGGGGCGATGCTGGATTGGGAATTCGAGCAGGCCGGCCGCGTGGTCAAGGTGGCGCCCTCCGGCCCGCTGCTCTCGACCTATTCGACGCTGCAGATGAAGGCTGCCATCGACGGCCTCGGATTCGTCATGGCATTCGAAGGCTACGTCCGCGACGCGGTGAAAGCCGGCGTGCTGGTCAGCGTGCTCGACGACTGGTGCGCGCCGTTTCCCGGGCCGTTTCTGTATTATCCGAGCCGCCGCCAGCCGCCGCCGGCGCTGGGTGCCTTCATCGCCTTCGTGGCGCAATGGCGCAGGCAGCAGCGACCAAGCCGCAAGCCGTCGTAGCCAACGGAAACATCCTACAGCATGCTCGGCAGCACGCGGTCCGGCGGCTTGTGATTGTCGAGAAAGGTCCTGATGTTGATGATCACCTTCTCGCCCATCTCGACACGGCCCTCGATGGTGGCCGAGCCCATATGCGGCAGCAGGGTGACCTTGCCGGCCTTCGCCAGCCGCACCAGTTTGGGATTGACTGCGGGCTCGTGCTCGTAGACGTCGAGGCCGGCGCCGGCGATCTCGCCGGCTTCGATCAGCTTGGTCAGCGTTTCCTCGTCGATCACCTCGCCGCGCGCGGTGTTGACGATATAGGCGTCCTTGCGGATCAGTTTCAGGCGCCGCGCCGACAACAGGTGAAACGTCGCCGGCGTGTGCGGACAGTTCACCGAGATGATGTCCATCCGCGCCAGCATCTGGTCGAGGCTTTCCCAATAGGTCGCGCCCAGCTCGTCGGCGATCCGCGGCGCCACCGGCCGGCGGTTGTGGTAGTGAATCTGCAGGCCGAAGGCGCGGGCGCGTCGCGCCACCGCCTGGCCGATGCGGCCCATGCCGATGATGCCGAGCCGCTTGCCGCCGATGCGGTGGCCGAGCATCCAGGTCGGCGACCAGCCGGGCCAGTTCCGGCCCTCGGGGATGATCGAGGCGCCTTCGATCAGCCGCCGCGGCACCGCCAGGATCAGCGCCATGGTCATGTCGGCGGTGTCTTCGGTCAGGACTTTCGGCGTGTTGGTGACGGTGATGCCGCGCGCATGGGCGGCGACCACATCGATATTGTCGACGCCGTTGCCGAAATTGGCGATCAATCTCAGCTTGCAGTCGGGCTGCTTGAGCAGCTCTTCGGTGATCTCGTCGGTGACGGTGGGCACCAGGACGTCGGCCGAGCGCACCGCATCGGCGATCTGCTCCGGCGTCAACGGCGTGTCGTCGAGATTGAGCCGGGCGTCGAACAATTCGCGCATCCGCGTCTCGATCGAGTCCGGCAGCTTGCGGGTGACAACAACGAGAGGCTTTTTCTTAACCGACATGTCCTGCTCTCATGAGGCTTTGGAGCCCACAATGGCCTCGCCGTTCAGACCTCATTAACCCGGTTGTTCGACACTGCGGCTGCGCGCGGTCCCGGCGTTTCCCTGGGTTCCCCGGATATTTCCCCTGGATTTCCCGGGGAACGTTCGGGCTCGTCTTGGTTGTTGGCGTTCCGTCCTCTCTAGCAGAAGGCCGGGCCAAGACAAGAACCCCGAAACGGCGGGATGGGCGGCAGGCACGGGGTTTTAAGGGCAAGGCGTTGGTTGGCGATTTGGCTCAAAGAATTTGAGTTGGGATCTCGGCAGGAGACGAGTTGATGGTGTTGAGGCATTTTTGTTTGGTTGCGGTGCTGACGGGTGCGTTGCTGGGCGCGTCGGTCAGCTCGGGATTCTCGGCAAAGGATTCCGCCTCCACCACCAGCGGGTTGCCGGTGCCGCGCTATGTCAGCCTCAAATCCGATCATGTGAATGTCAGGGCCGGTCCGACCAAGGACAATGATGTCGCCTGGGTCTACACCCGCTCCGGCCTGCCGGTCGAAATCACCGCCGAATTCGAGAACTGGCGCCGGGTGCGGGATTCCGAAGGCGCCGAGGGCTGGGTCTATCACTCGCTGCTGTCGGGTCGCCGCACCGCGGTCATCACCATGAAGAGCAAGGACGAGTTCGCGCCGCTCTACGATCGCGCCGACCCGACCAGCGCGCTCGCCGCACGGCTGCAGGCCGGCGTCGTGGCCCAGGTCAAGCGGTGCTCGGCCGGCTGGTGCCATGTCAGCGGCGACGGCTTTGACGGCTGGATCGAGCAGCAGCGGCTGTGGGGTGTCTATGCCGACGAAAAGGTGGATTGAGCCGGTTGCCGGCGCCGGGCCTGACCCGGCGACCCATCGAGCCCGAAAAAGCATCGGCTGAAGATCGATACGCGGTCATAGGCGAGCAGAAACGACGCCGTCCTTCGGACGGCTATGCCCGCATATCAAAAGCTGTCTTGAATCAGCGCTTCTTGCGCAGCCGGACCACCATGTCGACCCGGGCGATCTCGTAGCCCTCGGGAACCTCGGGCATCTTCTGCAGCACCAGATGCGGATCCGGGATGTCGACCAGTTCGTGATTGTTTTCGAGATAGAAGTGGTGATGCGCGGTCACATTGGTGTCGAAATAGGTCTTGGTGCCGTCGACGCTGACCTGGCGCAGCAAGCCCGCATCGGTCAGCTGGTTGAGGGTGTTGTAGACGGTGGCGAGCGACACCGGAACCTTGGCGAGGGTAGCTTCCTCGTACAGCATTTCCGCGGTGAGATGGCGCGCGCCCTTGCCGAACAATAGCCAGCCGAGCGCCATGCGTTGACGGGTCGGACGCAGGCCGGCGGCCTGCAGCATTTCATTGACGTCGTGCCAGGGACACCCGGTCAGCGCCGGTTGGCGTCCGCTCCCATGCGCCGCGGCAATGACCGCATCATCATTCAAAAGCGAACCATCGTCGGTCATTTCCACGGCAGATACCACACTCGTTGTCGCGACCCTATTGCAGTGGAATATAAGAAGGAAATTCGTCAGATGCAAGTTTTTCGCAACTAGGACCCAGCCAGGGTTAAAGCAACCGGGGACGGCGGCGCCGCGAATTAGCCTTGTCGGGGTGCTTTGCCGGTTGGCGAGCCTATGATAGAGAGCGCGCGGACCCGTTGATGCGATGTGGCATGGGCGAGCGCCGGTTGCCGCAGGTGGGCTCCCGACCTGCGGATATTTGCGCCGATCTGCGAGAATTGACGCACCGGCGAGGCAAACGGGACCTTTTCGCGCAAAAGTATCGGGATTTTGAAAGGCTGAGCAGGATGCTGGATCGCCGCGGCGGTTACGAATATGAGGATTTGCTGGCGTGCGCTCGCGGCGAGATGTTCGGCCCCGGCAATGCGCAATTGCCGCTGCCGCCGATGCTGATGTTCGACCGTATCAGCGAGATTTCGGCGACCGGCGGGGAGCATGGCAGGGGCGTGATTCGCGCCGAGCTCGATGTGAAGCCGGATCTCTGGTTCTTCGGCTGCCATTTCAAGGGCGACCCGGTGATGCCGGGATGCCTCGGGCTCGATGCGCTGTGGCAGATGGTCGGCTTCTTTCTGGGCTGGAGCGGCGGCGAGGGGCGTGGCCGGGCGCTGGGTCTCGGCGAGCTCAAGCTTTCCGGACAGGTGATGCCGAACGTTCGCAAGATTGTGTACAACGTCGACATCAAGCGCGTGATGCGTTTAAAGCTCGTGTTAGGCATCGCCGACGGGTGGCTTTCGGCCGACGACGAGATTATCTATCGCGCGAAGGATTTGAAGGTCGGGCTGTTCAAGCAGGATGCCGCAGCGCAGCCGGGAACCCAGGCTCCGGCTGGTCGGGCAGCATTGGGCTGACGCCGGCTATCTTACAAAAACGCAACGACAGGGCGAGGCGATCATGAGGCGGGTTGTCATCACGGGGATGGGTATTGTCTCATCCATCGGAAACAACACCCAGGAAGTGCTTGCGAGCCTCCACGAGGCAAAGTCCGGAATCACGCGCGCCGACAAATATGCGGAGCTCGGTTTCCGCTCCCAGGTGCAGGGCGCGCCGACGCTCGATCCGGTCGGGGTGATCGATCGGCGCGCGATGCGCTTTCTCGGCGAGGGCGCGGCCTGGAATCACATCGCGATGGAGCAGGCGATCCAGGATTCCGGCCTTGGGCCCGCCGAGGTTTCCAACATCCGTACCGGCATCATCATGGGCTCGGGCGGCCCGTCGGCCCGCACCATCGTCGAGGCGGCCGATATCACCCGCAGCAAGGGACCCAAGCGGGTAGGGCCGTTCGCGGTGCCGAAGGCGATGTCGTCGACGGCATCGGCGACGCTGGCGACCTGGTTCAAGATCAAGGGCGTGAACTATTCGATCTCGTCGGCCTGCGCCACCTCGAACCATTGCATCGGCAACGCCTACGAGACCATCCAGATCGGCAAGCAGGACATCATCTTTGCCGGCGGCTGCGAGGAGCTCGACTGGTCGCTGTCGGTGCTGTTCGACGCCATGGGCGCGATGTCGTCGAAATACAACGATACGCCCGCGACCGCTTCGCGGCCTTACGACGTCAGCCGCGACGGCTTTGTCATCGCCGGCGGCGCCGGCGTGGTGGTGCTGGAAGAGCTCGAGCATGCCCAGGCCCGCGGCGCGCGCATCTACGGCGAAATCGTCGGCTACGGCGCGACCTCCGACGGCTATGACATGGTGGCGCCGTCGGGCGAGGGCGCCGAACGCTGCATGCGGATGGCGATGGCGACGGTAGATACCAAGGTCGATTACATCAATCCGCACGCCACCTCGACGCCGGCGGGGGATCCCCCGGAAATCGAGGCGATCCGCAAGGTGTTCGGGGTCGGCGAAAAGTGCCCGCCGATTTCCGCGACCAAGGCGCTGACCGGACACTCGCTCGGCGCCACCGGCGTCCAGGAGGCGATCTATTCGCTCTTGATGATGAACAATTCCTTCATCTGCGAGAGCGCCAATATCACCGAGCTCGATCCGGTGTTCGCCGACATGCCGATCGTGCGCAAGCGCATCGACAACGCCAGGCTGGGAACCGTGCTGTCGAACTCCTTCGGGTTCGGCGGCACCAACGCCACGCTGGTGTTCAGGCGGATGGATGCGTGAGATTCGAGCGAACTGAATACCTCAATTCACCGTCATGGCCGGGCAAGCGCGAAGCGCGTCTTCGCGCTGGATGTCCCGGCCATCCACGTCTTGATCCACCCGGGATCCGAAGGACGTGGATGCCGGGCACAGGCCCGGGCATGACGCAACCGAGAGCACGGCCGATATGCAGGACCTGATGAAGGGCAAACGCGGGCTGATCATGGGCGTCGCCAACGATCATTCGATCGCCTGGGGCATTGCCCGGGCGCTCGCCGCGCAGGGCGCCGGGCTTGCCTTCACCTATCAGGGCGAGGCGCTGGGCAAGCGGGTCCGGCCGCTGGCCGAACAGCTCGGCATCCCCCTGGTGCTGCCGTGCGACGTCGAGGATATCGCCAGCGTCGATGCGGTTTTCGAAGCGCTGCGCGCCCAATGGGGACAGCTGGATTTCCTGGTTCACGCCATCGGCTTTTCCGACAAGAACGAGCTGAAGGGCCGTTATGCCGACACCACGCGCGAGAATTTTTCGCGCACCATGGTGATCTCCTGCTTCTCGTTTACCGAGCTTGCCAAGCGCGCGGCGGCCATGATGCCCGAGGCCGGCGGCGCGATGCTGACCCTGACCTATGGCGGCTCGACCCGGGTATTGCCGAACTACAACGTGATGGGCGTCGCCAAGGCGGCGCTGGAAGCCTCGGTGCGCTATCTCGCCGCCGATTTCGGCCCGCGCAACATTCGCGTCAACGCGATCTCGGCCGGTCCGATTCGCACCCTGGCCGGCGCCGGCATAGCCGACCAGCGCGAAATGCTGAAATTCCAGCAGCTCCACGCGCCGATGCGGCGGACCGTCAGCATCGACGAGGTCGGCGGCTCGGCGCTGTATCTGCTCTCCGGACTGTCTTCGGGCGTGACCGGCGAAATCCATTTCGTCGATTCCGGCTACAACATCATCTCGATGCCCCGGCCGGAAGATTTGAAGGCGGCGGAGTAGCCAACGAAGCTTGCGCACGGCAGGGCCCGGGCTTGCGCGGGGCGCTGCCCCGCAAAAGACCGTCATCCCCGCGAAAGCGGGGAACCGGTACGCCGCAGCGTGTTGCGGCTCTATCACGGCCGTTGCAGAATACTGGATCGCCGGGTCAAAGCCGGGCGATGACGGCGGAAACTTCTGGAGCTTCTTATTTACGTCTTCTCGCCCGATGCGAACTGGGCGGCGCGCTGGAATGCCGGCCGCGCCGCGCAAGCATCGATGTAGCGGTCGAAGGACGGCCGCGACGGCACCATCCTGAACAGCCGCACCGCGAAATTCAGCCCCGATCCGATTGCGATATCCGCGGCCGAGAAATTCTCGCCGAGCAGCCACGGCCCTTTCGCCAGCGCGGCGTCCAGCACGTCGAACACGCGCTGCGCATCGCCCCAGCCCGCCGACATCGGGTTCATCTCGATCTTGGTGGCGACCTGCACCATCGCCGGCTCGATGCAGCCAGGCGCAAAGAACAGCCAGTAGAGATATTTGGCGCGCAGGGGATCGCCCGGCGGCGGCGCCAGCCCGGCATCGGGATAGCGCTCGGCGACATAGGCGCAGATCGCGGCGGCCTCCGCCAGCGTCGCCTCGCCGTCCCGCAGCGCCGGCACCTTGCCCATCGGATTGATCGCGAGGAATTCCGGCGATTTCTGCGCGCCGGTGGAAATATCGGTCAGCACGCGCTGATAGGGCTGCCCGGTCTCCTCCATCAGCCAGAGCGCGGAAAACGACCGCGAGCGCGGCGACCAGTAGAGCTGCATCATCTGAAGACTCCTTCCCTCTTCCAGCGATAATATTTCATCACAAAACCGGTCATCGGCTCGGCCACGTCCTTTTCAAAGACAAAACCCTCGCGCTCGTACCAGCGCCATGCCCTGTCATTTTCGCGCACGCAGCGCAGCTCGATTTCGTCTCGCAGATGGGTTCGCGCCAAGGTCAGCAGTCTGCGGCCGAGACCCCGGCCCTGATATTCGGGTGCGACGAATAACTGGTCGAGATAGCGTTTGGGCAGATGCAGCGCCAGCATCGCCGCAAGCCTGCCTTCGTCGTCGGCGACAAACAGGGTCCAGCCCTTCTCGACCTCGAGCGGCACCCGCGCGCGCAATTTCGCCAGCAGGAAATTGCTGGCCTCCTCGAGCCCGGTGGAGACCCAGCTGTTCATCCAGACGCGCGCGATTTCGTCATATTCGTCCGGCCGGGCGGGGCGGATGGTCGGCGGCGGCATGGCGTGACCTTTTTGCGGCCCGGTATGGCCCAGCGCTGTCTTCGCCCGCGGCCGCTTGCCGGCTCGAGACGAGCGAATTCTGTGGCCGGGACGGGGCCTCTTCGGAGCAATACATCAATTTTCGCTGGTTCCGAAGGGCCTGCCCCAAGCGCCCGGTACCGCGCGACGCGCCAACAAAAAGGGCGGCCTTTCGGCCGCCCCTTCGCTATTCGTCATATGGCGTCGCGACTACTCGCCGGCGGCTTCGCGCGGCGCGTCGGTCTTCTGCTTGGCCTCGAGGTCCTCGCCGGTCACCTGATCGACCGCCTTCATCGACAGCCGGGTCTTGCCGCGATCGTCGAAGCCGAGCAGCTTGACCTTGACCTTGTCGCCTTCCTTGACGACGTCGGAGGTCTTCTGCACCCGCGCCGAGGCGAGCTGGCTGATGTGAACGAGGCCGTCCTTGGCGCCGAAGAAGTTCACGAAGGCGCCGAACTCCATCACCTTGACCACGGTGCCGTCATAGATCTGGCCGAGCTCCGGATCGGAGGCGATCGACTTGATCCACTTGATCGCGGCCTTGATCGATTCGCCGTCGGCGGAGGCGACCTTGACGGTGCCGTCGTCGTCGATATTGACCTTGGCGCCGGTCTTCTCGACGATTTCGCGGATCACCTTGCCGCCGGTGCCGATCAC
>Ga0182030_10003019_pt1 | contig 35901 bp, 28 predicted proteins | sample 812S3MmetaG_FD_121299 | JGI IMG/M metagenome (GOLD analysis project Ga0182030, IMG submission 121299) | Permafrost microbial communities from Stordalen Mire, Sweden - 812S3M metaG (Illumina Assembly) | ecosystem: Environmental > Terrestrial > Soil > Wetlands > Permafrost | place: Sweden...
CACGGTATTGCTGGTGGACGACAACCGCGACCTGCTGCATTTCCTGGAGCGATTGATGGCGGACGCCGGCTGGACGCTGTTCACCGCCGAATCCGCTACCGAAGCCCGGCGCCTGGCAATTCTCCACAAGCCCAACGCCGCGCTGCTCGACTACATGCTGCCCGACGGCAACGGCGTGGAATTGGGCGTGGAGTTTCTTCAGGCTGTTCCCAATATGCTGGTGATTGTGATGACCGGGACCATTCTGCCGCCCGAAGAAGAGGCGCTGTGCGAGGAACATAATTTCCCGGTGCTGCGGAAACCCTTTCTGGCGTCGGATGTCGTGAACCAGATTCGCGGACGCCTGGCGGTGGCAGGCGGCGGCGCCCGCGGGTAAGAAGGTGAGGCGCAGTTGCCCGGCAGGAAGATCGCCGGTAGAATCGCGCTTCCAACATGCGGACTCCCGGCTTGTTCGACTCTACGCCCCTAATACCGCCAGCTCTTCGTATCGGCCCCTGCGGGCGCCGTCGCTAACATGTGATCCATCATCAACGGCATCAGGCGTTGGTTGATGGTGGGCCCCGAAACACTCATGGGGACGTGCGGATTCCCGGTATAGCAGTGTGGCATGCCCGGACCGTAATCGAAATCGACGGCGTAATACGGACCCTTCGTCAGGTCCTTGGTGGATTCCAGAAATTTCTCCGTCAGGCGGACGGCACGGTCCAGATAATAGCTGTCCGCATCGCCCACCGCAAAGTGAAGTTTGCCCGCCAGTTTGGGGCCCAGCGTCTTCCAATCGCGCTGCATGATGTGGTTGAGGTCATAGTGCTCTTTCCAATACTCGGCCACCTGGTGGTCGATGGCGCCGGTGTGCGGGTCGATGATCAATTTGGGATAGCCGTCCTCGCCGACCGGGCTGTACACGGCCTGCCAGATGTCGAACTGCTCGCCGGAGCGGCCCTTGGCGCCGAGCACCAACTCGAAGCGGATAGCGTCCTCCATCACCGAAAGCACTCTGCCATCCGCAGTGCGCTCCATGGGAATCGGCACCTGCTTCCACGTGCTGTCGGCATAGAAGGCGTTCTTGTCTTGATAGAGATTCACCAGCGAATACGCGCTGAAATCGATGGGGTCGGGACAAGCCGCCCAAGCGCCGTTGAAGTAATCCGGGTAAAGCACCTGCAGTGCCAAGACGCGCCAACCGCCGGTTGAGCCGCCGTAGAGAGAGCGCGCCCACGGTTCGCCAATGCCGCGGAACTGTTTCTCAATGTACGGATACAGTTCTTGGGTGAGCGCATCGCCGTACGGGCCTACGTTCGCGGAATTCACGGCGTAGGAATCGTCATAGTAAGGATTGGCGTCCTGCGTATCCACAATCAGCATGCGCGGTAGGCGGCCGCTGGCCCAATCCTGATAAAAGCGATAGGCGTTCTGATTTCCGCCGCGCCCGCCGCCGGCCGCCGGCGGTTCCGTGCTGAAGCCCACGCCGGCGCTGAACTGGGCCGAAAAGTGGCCCTGGTAATACAACACCGGATAATGCGTGCTGGGATGTTCGTCGAAGCCTTCGGGCAGCAGCACGATGGCGCCCAGGTACATGGGACGTCCCCAAAATTCGCTCAGCAATTTGCTTTGAATGCGCACATGCTTGATGTATTTCGTGTCGGCCTGCGCGGCATCCACGGGCGGAACGGTCTTGGTGAGTTCGATTTTCACCACGTCGGCGGAAGCCGGGTCGATCTTCACTTTCACCGGCTGGCTATAGATGTTGCCGGGCTTGCGCGCCCACTGCTGGCCTTCGCCCTGGTCCATGGGCAGCTTCACGGTGTGGCCGTCGGCGCGATGAAAGGTTTCGTACACATTGAGCACGGCCTGCACGTAATACTCGCCGGGCGGCACGTCGTCCAGAGTGCGGCGGGGGTAGCCCAGCGTGGTTCCGTCGATCGAGACCGTGCGCCCGCCGTCCACATCGGCGCCGAACATCTGCTGCGTGTTGAGCCGTTCGCTGATGGAGAAGCGCGGCTCCGGCGTGGCCGTGGTGGAGATCGCCAGAACCACGCGGCCATCCATCGGCTTGGCCCAGGAGACCTCAAAACGCAAAGGCGATTTCGCCTGGGAGACAAGCGGAGCAATCAGCAGAAGCAGTCCGGTAAGAAGTCGCATCATATGACAGCTACCACGTCCCCAGGGCGCCAGGCAAGGCCGGCGGTATGATGGAAGCGTGAATATAGCGGTGGCAAGCGATCACGGCGGTTTCCCCATCAAGGGCCGCGTCATTCAGGAACTGCAGCGGTTGGGGCACGAGGTGACGGATCTGGGCACGGATTCGACAGCGCCGGTGGACTATCCGCTGTACTCGGAGGCCGTCGCCCGTGAGATTCTCTCGGGCCGCGCCGAGCGCGCCATTTTGATTTGCGGCAGCGGCGCGGGCGCCTGCGTGGCGGTGAATAAGTTTCGCGGCATCCGCGCGGCAACCTGCCACGATAGCTTTTCCGCGCACCAGTGCGTGGAAGATGACGACGTCAACGTGATGTGCATGGGCGCGCGCGTGATAGGGCCGGAACTGGCGGTGGAACTGGTCCGCGACTATGTGAATGCGAAGTTCTCAGGCGCCGAGCGGCATCGCCGGCGGCTGGCGGAGATCGCCGCTTTCGAAGCCAACTTCGGAAAGTAGCCGCGCTCCGGCCCTCCGCCGGTTACTTCTTCGGCAAAACGAAATAAGGCTCGGGCTCGGGAATGGCGGCGCCGTCTTTGCGGGGATCCGACGCGCCCCAATTGACTCCGGTCGCGGAATCGTGGACCACCGCCTGGCCGCCGCCCATTGAGCTCGAGAAATCTCCCAGCAGTTCCAATTGGTGGCCGCGGGCCATCAGACCTTCACGAACTTCCAGCGGAAAACGGCTCTCCACGGAAACGTCGCAGCCGCCAAATGTTTTCTTGGTGAAGCGCGGCGCTTCGAGCGCCATCTGAATGTTCATCCCGTGGTCCACCACGTTGGAGACGAACTGCGCGTGCGCCTGCGCCTGGTTCAAGCCGCCCATGATTCCGAAACCCATGTGCAGGCCGCCCTTTTCCATGAAAGCCGGAATGATGGTGTGGAAGGGCCGCTTGCGGGGCGCCAGCGCGTTGGGGTGCTGTGGGTCCATCTCGAACAGGCCGCCGCGGTTCTGTAGCGCAAAGCCATACTCATCCACCACCACCCCCGAGCCGAAATGCTGGTAGAGGCTCTGAATCAGCGAGACGATATTGCCTTCGCGGTCCACCACGGAAAGGTAAATGGTGTCGCCATGCACCACCGGCGGCTTGCCGGGAGCAACCGCGCAGTTCGCGCGCACCGGGTCGATCAGCCGGGCGCGCTCCCGCGCGTACTCCTGGGAAATCATGCCTTCCACCGGCGCCTTGCTGAACTTCGGATCGGCAACGTAGCGCGCCAGGTCGGCGTAAGCCAGCTTCTGCGCTTCAATCTGCAGGTGCAGTTCTTCAAAACCGCGCGCCGGATATTCGGCCAGCGGATAGAGCGAGAACAGGTTCAGCATCTGGATGGCCGCAATCCCCTGTCCGTTGGGCGGCAGTTCGTAAACCTTCCAGCCGTGGTATTCGGTGGAAATCGGCTCGACCCATTCCGCTTGAAACTCGGCCAGGTCGGCCGCCGTCATCTTGCCGCCCAACCGTTGGCTGGTTTTCAGAATGGCTTGAGCAATGGCTCCCTTGTAGAAAGCCGCTTCCCCTTGTGAGGCTACCAGCTTGAGCGCAGCTGCCATTTCGGGGTCGCGGAAGACCTCACCCACGTTGGGTGCGCGGCCGCCATGCAGGAAGATCCGCTTGGCATTCAGATCCTTGCCCAGCTTTTCCTCTTCCGATTTCCAGGCCGCGCCAATCATCTCGGTAACCGGGTAGCCGTGATCGGCGAAATAAATGGCAGGTTGAAACAGGTCGCTCCAGGGCAGCTTGCCGAAGCGCTGATGCAGTTTAGCCCAGCCATCCACCGCGCCCGGCACCGTCACCGAGTGGATGCCTTCCTGCGGCATTTTGCTCTCGCCCTGCGACTTCAGGAAGTCGATCGTCAGCCCGGTGGGCGCCCACCCGCTGGCGTTGATGGCGGAGAGCTTGCCTGTTTTGGCCTCCCAATAAATCGCGAACAGGTCGCCGCCCATGCCGTTGCTTTCCGGTTCCACAACGCCCAGCGCCGCATTCGCCGCGATGGCCGCGTCAATCGCGGAGCCTCCGCGCGCCAGAATCTGTGCCCCGGCTTGCGAAGCCAGCGTCTGGCTGGTGGCAACGATGCCGCGCGGGCTGATCACCAGGGAGCGCGCCTGCGAACGGTCTTGAGCCTGTCCTGGTGTGTACAGCATAAGCAGCGAAAGAGCAACGATAAACCGCATGAGTGCAAATCATAGCAATGTTGAGAGTCGCGATGGAAGGTGCTCCCTGGCGGAACGCCGGGTGTAAAGAAATTACCTCTTCGGAGAAGCCGCCGGAGGTAACTGGATGCAAATCAAGGCCTCGTTGTTTTGGTACGCCAGATGCTCTTAGAACAGTCAGAGCCGGCTTTTTTTGGCCCGCAAAGGAGCTTGACGAACATGACTACGCGTCTGAACAACAAAGACGATCACGGCGACGACCTTTACCCGGCGGCAGAACCGCAACCAGAGCGGGGGCCGGTCCACGTTTTCTGGTATCTGGCAATCGCCATCGCGCTGATTGCGATTGTCTGTCTCTTCGTCTCCGATCATCAACTTGCCACGCAAATGACCAGGCTCAACCAGAGCACCCAGGCGCAGTTGGCTCAGTTGAGCGACCAGGTCAGCCAAGCCAGCACGGAGAGCGCCAAGCGCGCGGAACTGTCCGCGCAGGACGCGCATGACACGGCCGCTTCGGCCGAGCAGCAGGCGCGCGCCGAAGTCCGCAAGACCGCCGCGAATCTTTCCGCCAAACTCGCCCAGCAAGGTCAGGAGGCGCAGCAAGCCCAACAGCATGTGGCCGGCGAGCTGGAGAATCTGAAGGCGGCCAATACCGACGCCAGCACCAAGATCAGCGCCATCAGCGGCGACGTGGACACCGTGAAAGGCGACGTAGCCTCCACGCAGCTGTCAGTGGAGAAAACCGGCAACGACCTGAAGCGCGTGACGGGCGATATGGGGGTGATGAGCGGATTGATCGCCACCAACGGCACCGAGCTCAACGCGCTGAAGGAACTCGGCGAACGGAACTACCAGGAATTTGACATCAAGAAGACCGCCGGCCTGCACAAGATTGGGACCATTCAACTGGCTCTGGCCAAGGCCGACCCGAAACGCAACCGTTTCACGCTGGATGTTCTGGCGGATGACAAGAAAGTGGAGAAGCGCGACCGGACCGTCAACGAACCCGTGCAGTTTTATCTTGCCGGCACGCACCAGCCGGTAGAGATTGTTGTGAACGAAGTGAAGAAGGATGAAATTGTAGGATACGTGGCGATGCCCAAAGTGACGCCCGGCCGGCCGTAAGCCGAAGCCCGCATGGCCACCGGGTCAGGAGTCAGCCCTAAGGCGGCTCCTGACTCCTTCCTTTTCTGTCTCTGTCTCCTGCCATTTGCCTTCTTACCCCGCGGCCACCAAGCTGCGCCGCTTCACGAACCGGCGGGACACACCGATGGGAAGCGGCGTATAATGCATCTTGTATTCACCATTGGCGATGGAGCCCGCCGTCAACCGTCCCGTGCACTTCGGGAATAATAGCTCCTACTAACCGGAAGCTATGTTACCGACGACGGCGAATCCCAACCTCCTCAATCAAAATCATGCACGGCGCCGGCCCCTGTCAGGAGTACACTGCCACGCCGCTTTCGGTTTGCCGAGGGCCGGATTTTGATGAAATACCTCCTGGTATTGATTGGCGGGGGCACGGGCTCGCTGGTCCGGTTCATAGCCGGGTCCGCCATCATGACCCGCTTCGGTGGGCGGTTCCCGTTGGGCACACTGGCGATCAACGTCAGCGGATCGTTTCTGATCGGCCTGTTGATGACGCTGCTCACCGAGCGCTTGAGGCTGGACGCCAATTGGAGATTCCTGCTGATCGTCGGTTTCCTGGGCGGCTACACCACGTTCTCCAGCTTCGAATGGGAAACCTTCGCCTCGGTCCGCGACGGCGGCCATTGGGCCGGCATGTTGAACGTGGTCCTGAGTGTCTGCCTGGGCTATCTGGCCGTCTGGCTAGGCTCGGCGCTGGCCCGCCGCTAGCGCCACTCCGAAATAGCCACCCGCATTGGAAAGTTTCCTGGGTCAGCCCCGCGTAGTATCCTGAACAGAGGAGATTTCATTTCATGTCCTGTGGCAGCGGCGGCGGTGGGCTCAACAATATCCAGAACGCGATTCGGCCCGGCGCGCATAAAGTTTTTTGCGCCAAATTCCAGAGAGAAATGGAAGGCCTGGACGAAATCCCCTTTGAAGGTCACCCGCTGGGCCAGAAGATCTACGACAACATCTCCAAAGAAGCCTGGAAAATGTGGGTGGAGCATATGAAGATGCTCATGAACGAGTACCGCCTCAACCTTGGCACCCAGCAGGCGCAGGAATTTCTCATCCAGCAGATGGACAGTTATTTCTTTGGCGAAGGGGCAACTCTGCCGCCGGACTTCGTTCCTCCCAAGACTAAGGCTTGAACGTATTCAACGCGGTAGCAATCCGAAACCGCAATTCGGCATGTGACGCGCGCAGAGCTTCTTCCACGCCGCCGGCAGATCCCGCCCGCGCAAACAGGAAGCCCAGGTAACTGGCCCCCTCCGGCAACGGAACCAGCCTCTGCCCTGGCGTCGCGGTGATGATGACGTCTTCGATTCCCGCCACCCCGCCGGCCCGCTCCACTCCTTCCACGCTTTCGTAAATGCCGCCCTTGGGAATGGGAATCATCATTACGCCAGAGGCTCCGCTCAGCGGACCGAGGCCCGCGACACTCTCACCCACCGCGTGGCGCAGAATCACTTCTTCGAGCGGCATACCGCCCGCGAAGCGCAGCGTGCGCGCACACAGCCCACCGATGGGCCGCGCGTGCATCTCCAGCATCCAGGCGCCTTCCGCATTGTGCCGCAACTCGGCGTGCACCGGACCATGCCGCAGGCCCAGCGCGCGCGCCGCGCGCCCAGCGGTCTCCACCAGATTCCGCTGCACTTCGCTGGTTTCGCGTGAGGGCGTGACGTAAATGCTCTCTTCGAAGAACGGCCCTTCCAGCGGATCGGGCTTGTCGAAAACCGCCAGCGTCTGCAGCTCTCCGGCCGCCGTGACCAGGCCTTCCAGCGCAAACTCACGCCCCGGAATATAGCGCTCCACCTGAACCAGACACTCGCCCATCTTCGCGATACGACGAAAGGCCGCCATGAATTCGTCGGCGTCATTGGCGCGGATCACGCCTCGGCTTCCCGAAAGGCCCAGGGGCTTCAGTACGCACGGGTACCCGGCGCGCCGGCCCAGCGCGGCCGCATCGTCATCGAGCGACGCGCGCCAGAACCACGGCGTTAGCAGGCCTGCCGCCTGGTAAAGTTGCCGCGCCAGATACTTGTCGTGGCAGGCGTTCGCCGCCGCAGCCGGATGAAACGGGATACCGAGCATCTCGGCCGTCACTGCCGCCGCCACCGCCGGCCGGTCGCCCACCGCCGCCACGCCGTCGAATTCCAGGCCCCGTAGCGCATCGAGCGACGCCATCATGCGATGGTCGAACTTTACCGCCAAAGCGCCATCGCCCCACGCATCACCCAATCGGTCGCAGTGGTCGGTGGCCAGCGTGAGTTCCAGGCCGAGACGCCGTGCGGCATCCGCAAACTCGCGAATCTGGTAACCGGTGGTCGCAGCGAAAAGCAAAAGACGCTTGGGCACTGACTCTATTCTCGCGCGTTGCTATCGTAGTGTATGTGAAAGCTCTGGTAAAAAGCCGCCGTGAGCCGGGCCTCTGGCTCGAAGACGTGGACGTGCCCAAAATCGGGATCAACGATGTGCTCATCCAGGTGCTGCGTACCGGGATCTGCGGCACGGACGTGCACATTTACAAATGGGACGAATGGTCGCAGCAGACCATTCCGGTGCCCATGGCAATTGGCCATGAGTTCGTCGGCAGGATCGTCGAGCTGGGCTCCAACGTCTCCGATTTCGCTCCCGGCGATCTGGTCAGCGGCGAAGGCCACGTGGTGTGCGGCCGCTGCCGCAACTGCTTCGCCGGCCGCCGCCAGCTATGCGCCCATATCAGCGGAGTTGGCGTCAACCGCCCCGGTGCCTTCGCCGAATATATCGCGCTCCCCGCGGCCAATATCTGGCGCCACCATGACGGCGTGCCTCTGGATGTCGCGGCGATCTTCGATCCCTTCGGCAACGCCGTTCATACCGCGCTCACTTTTCCGGTGCTGGGTGAAGACGTGCTGATCACCGGCGCAGGCCCCATCGGCATTATGGCGGCGGGCGTGGCCGTGCATGCCGGCGCGCGCTACACCGTCATCACCGACGTCAATCCCTACCGCCTGGAGCTCGCCCGGAAAATGGGCGTCACCCTCGCCGTGAATGTTCGCGACACGAATCTGGCCGACGTGCAGAAGCAGCTCGGCATGACGGAAGGCTTCGACGTGGGCCTGGAGATGTCCGGAAACCCGTCCGGTTTCCGCGACATGCTGGACAACATGTGCCACGGCGCCAAGATCGCGATGCTCGGCATTCCCTCCGGAGAGATGGCCATCAACTGGAATACCGTGATCTTCAACATGCTCACCATCAAGGGCATTTACGGCCGCGAAATGTTTGAAACCTGGTACAAGATGAGCGTGATGCTGCAATCCGGCCTGGACATCGAACCCGTCATCACGCACCGTTTCCACTATACGGAGTATGAAAAAGGTTTCGCGGCGATGATCTCCGGGAATTCGGGGAAAGTGGTTTTGAGCTGGGAGTAGATTACTGTGCCCGCTTCAGCTTCTCAAGCGTTGCCATAATCTCCGGCTGTTCCTTCACGTCGGCCAACGGCTGTAGATTCGTCGAAATATACTGCCAGTCCAAAGCCGAGCCCTGGCGCACGACGATTGTCTCGGAATCGAGCACGTCCCGCGGCCGGAAGGCGAACAGCTTAAGCACCATCAAGTCCTCGGCCGAACAGGTTCTCAATGCTGAACCCGCCTCAAATTCGAAGAGGCTGGACCGTTCGATCAGGTGTTCCTCAAACGGTAGTGCCGCCAAAGCGATATCAATCGGGACGCCATCAGCCGATTGCAGGAGCAGCACTCGATTGCGGCGGGCAAACCCCGAGGCATCCGCGATCCGTCCCACGTATCCTAACTCCAGCAGTGGCGCAGACACCAGATCCTCGCTTCCAAACGGGCACAAAAGAGTCACATCAACGTCCCGGGTGAATCGTGGTTCGCCCCACCGTAGCACCGCGAGCCCCCCGATGAAGCAGAACCTCCAGCCTCGTGCCTCAAGCACTTTCTGAAGGTCACGCGCCGCATCAAATAATCCGCTCATTGGGCGCGGCGGGCTATTTGGATTCGCGCAAACCACGCCTGCTGCTCAACCAGCCCCGATCCGGGCGAAGGCGCGGGCACAATGGGACGCCCTCCGAAAATCTGCCGGACGGCCTCTCGCGTGTCGATGGATGCGATCTCGCCGCGGCGCATGCCTTCCAACTCCTCGCCGGCTCGGCGCCACGTTTCCACCCATCGCCGGCAAAGGGAATCATCGGGGCTGAGTAGCTGCGCCATCTGCTTTCATCATAACAAGGCGTGCGGGCCGCAGCCGTTGCCGCCATCCCGACACGCGATGTCGCCCGCTGCCTTCTATTACGCTGAGCCGGCTCTTGAGGTTCTCACCGGACACCCTTTCGCCCTAATGTGGGCAGCCCGGTCTGGTAACCCCGAGTGCGTGGCCTCATAGCTCCAAAAGCCGCCTCAGAATCACCTCGACTCGTCGCATGGCAGCGGGGCTCAACCTCCCGAGTCTGCCATTTGGCCGAAACCGCCGGATATCCGCCTTCCCCACCTGATCGCACTTGATCCGGCCGGCCTTGGGCAATCCGCCTTCACCCGCCGGCACGTCGACGTGAATACGAATGGGCGGACTGGAACTGGAGATCGGCACAACGATCAAAAGGCCGAAGGAGCTCTCGTTCAACGCATCGCTCGATACCACCAGGGCGGGATGCTCGTCACGGATCTCGCGTCCGATCGACGGTGAGAAGTCTACCCACCAGACTTCGCCTCGCCGTGGGTTTAGCAATACCGCCGGTTCTACAGCCTTCACCGCCGCCCTTTCATACTGTCGGCGGAAGTTCCTCCAAATCGCTTGCGATCCTGCGACTCCTGCGGGTAGGCGGCAAGATAGGACTTTGCTTCCTCATCAAAGCCCTCCCAGAATAATGCCTGCTCCAGCCGATCGAGGGCCCGGTCGATTACGTCCTGCTGGCTCGCTGCTTTAAGCAGAACCGCCAACTGTCCCACTCGCTTTCTGGTGGAAGCGGAAACTCGGATCGAACTGCCGGAAGGGCGCCGCATATCCGCAATCTTACCGCATGCGGGTATTGCATGCAGCATGCACATCCGTCTCGCCTACCCCACTTCGTAATGTCTCAAAATCTCGCACCACAACCCTTGCGCATCCAGTATCAACTCCACCACTTCCCGGATGGCGCCGTCTCCGCCCGCTGCCGCAGTCACCACGTGCGCCGCCTTCTTCACTTCGGGCCGCGAATTCGCCGGGGCAATCGCCAGTCCCACGCGCCGCATAATCACCACATCGGTCAAATCATCGCCCACATAAGCTACTTCGCTCAGGTCGATCTTGGCGTCCGCCAGAATCTCTTCCAGAATGGGCACTTTCTCGATGTGGCCCTGGTAGACGTACGCCATTTTGCACTGGCGGGCCCGTTCCGCCGTCGCCGGGGAAACGCGGCCGCTGATCACTCCGGTCTTGATGCCCTTCCAGTTCAGCCATTGCAAGCCAATACCGTCCCGCGAATCGAACCCCTTGGTCTCCACCATGTGGCCATCGGGGCCGGGCACGTTATACAGCTTGCCGTTGGTGAGCACGCCGTCTACGTCCATCAGCAGCATCTTGATTTTGGCTGCGCGTTGCTGAATGTCGGAATTCATGTTTAGACCGTGTACGTGCTGGACGAAACGTTGCCGCCCTTGCCGGTCCAGTTGGTATGGAAGAATTTGCCGCGCGGCTGGTCGACGCGCTCGTAAGTGTGCGCGCCGAAATAATCTCGCTGAGCCTGCAACAGGTTGGCGGGCAGCCGCTCGCTGCGGTAGCCGTCGTAAAATGCCAGCGCCGTAGTAAAAGAAGGAACCGGCACACCGGCGGAAACGGCCTGCGCCACCACCCGCCGCCAGGAAGGCTGGCAGCGATTGATCAGGTCGTGGAAATACGGGTCCAGCAGCAAATTGCTGAGCGCCCCATTGTGGTCGAAGGCTTCCTTGATTTTGCCCAGGAACGCCGACCGGATAATGCACCCCGCGCGCCACACCAGCGCGATGCCGCCGTAATTCAGATTCCAGTGGTATTCCTTGGCCGCCTCGCGCAGCAGCATGAAACCCTGCGCATAGGAGACCAGTTTGGATGCGAGCAGCGCCTGGCGAATGTCTTCCACGAAAGCTTTGTGGTCGCCGGCGAACTGAAATTTCGGTCCGCTCAAAATTTTGGAAGCCGCCACGCGATCTTCTTTCATCGCGCTCAGGCAGCGCGAATAGACCGCTTCCCCAATCAGCGTCACGGGAATCCCCAGGTCCAGCGAACTGACGCTGGTCCATTTGCCAGTGCCCTTCTGCCCGGCCGTATCCAGAATCTTATCCACCACATAATCGCCCGCTTCATCCTTATAGGCCAGAATGTCGCGCGTGATTTCGATCAGATAGCTGTCGAGTTCTCCCTTGTTCCACTCGTTGAGCACATCGTGCATCTCCTGGTTGCTCATGCCCAGACCCTCTTTGAGCAGCTGGTAGGCTTCGCAAATGGTCTGCATGTCGCCGTACTCGATGCCGTTATGGACCATCTTGACGTAATGGCCGGCGCCGTCTTCGCCCATCCAGTCGCAGCAGGGCTCGCCATCCGGCGTTCGCGCGCAAATTGCCTGGAAAATATCCTTCACCAGCGGCCACGCTTTGGCGCTGCCGCCCGGCATCATGGAAGGGCCGAAGCGCGCGCCTTCTTCGCCGCCCGAAACGCCCGTCCCCACATACAACATTCCCTTGCTCTCCAGGTACTGCGTACGACGGATGGTATCGGGAAAATGCGAGTTGCCGCCATCGATAATCACGTCACCCGGCTCCATGAACGGCAGCAAGTGCTCAATGAATTCATCCACCGCCGCGCCCGCCTTCACCATCAGCATGACTTTGCGCGGCCGCTTCAGCAGCTTAACCGTCTCTTCAATCGAGCGCGCGCCGATAATCGTTTTGCGGCCCTTGGCGGCATCGTTGAGAAACTCATCCACCTTGGACACGGTTCGATTGAATGCCACCACGGTATAGCCATGGTCATTCATGTTGAGGATCAGGTTCTGGCCCATCACAGCCAGTCCAATCAGGGCGATATCGGCGGTAGGTTCCATAAAAACTCTCCTGGAAGGAAAAGAACGATTGCAGATGACAGTCTCTCTTATAACATGCGGCATTTCTGAGGACCAAGCGCGCCGGGCACGCTCCCACATGGGCCGCCACGCTGCCTACAATGAAGTCTGAGATCGTCTTTTTGCTGAACCGCATTTCCCAGACTATCGAGCGTTACGCCATGCTGCAATCCGGGCAGCGCGTGGGTGTCGCCGTCTCTGGCGGCGCCGATTCGGTCTGCCTCTTATACGCCCTTCGGGAATTGGCCCCGCGCTGGAAACTGAGCCTGCACGTTCTCCATTTGGACCACGGTTTGCGCGGCGCGGAATCCCGAAACGATGCCGAATTCGTTCGCCGGCTCGCGGCCCATCTTGCCCTGCCGGTCACCATTCGCGCCGTAGATCTCTCCAGCCATGCCGGGAATCTGGAACAAGCCGGCCGTCAGACGCGCGTGGCCTTTTTCCGCGAACTGATCCAGTCGGGCGAAGTGGACCGTGTGGCCTTGGGCCACACCCGCAACGATCAGGCCGAGACCGTGCTCTTCCGTTTCCTGCGCGGCGCCGGGACTGCCGGCCTGGCCGGAATTCGCCCCGTCACCAGCGACGGCATCATCCGCCCGCTTCTCGAAACCGATCGCTCCGAAGTGGAAGCTTTCCTGCGCACTTGCGGCGTCGCATGGCGCGAGGATTCGACCAACGGCAGTTTGGATTTCGCGCGCAACCGCATCCGGCATCACCTGCTTCCGCAACTGGCGGAGGAGTGGAACCCCGCCATCACCGAAGCCTTGTCCCGCACAGCGGACTGGGCGCTGGAAGAAGAAGCCTACTGGCAGACGGAAATCGACGCACTGGCCGCCCGCACCCTGGTGGAACGCGAAGGAGCCGTTCTGGTCCGCGCCGCCGACTTGACCGCCTTGCCCGTGGCCGCCGCCCGCCGCCTGGTCCGCCGCGCCATGGAGCGCGTCAAAGGCGACCTGCGCGGCATCGATTTTGACCACATCGCCAAAGTGCTGGAATTGGCGGCTGCCCAGGAGGGTGATGGCCGCTTCCAGCCGACCGGTCTCGACATCTGCCGCTCCTTTGAATGGCTGCGCTTCAGCCTTCCTACCCCCCAGCCGCCCGATTACCAGGCTCCCGCTGCCGTCCCAGGTGTGGTGCGGGTGCCGGGCACAAGTGTTGTAATTTCCCTCGATCTGATTGAAAGGGCGGACTTTTCCAGCGGGGCGCGTTCCGTATATAATGAAGTGGATACAAGCTGCTTAGACTGGTGCGCCCTATCAGGTCCATTAGAATGCAGAAACTGGAGACCGGGAGACCAGTACCAACCGTGTGGCTCTGCCGGCGTAGAGAAGATTAAAACTTTTTTCCAGCAGGCTCGTATTCCTATATGGGAGCGCCGGAACTGGCCGATTCTAGTGAATGGCCCTTCCATTGTTTGGGCCCGGCAATTCGGGCCTGCTGCTGCTTTTGCGGCCAGCCCCGACAGCCGGACGCTTCTTGTGGTTCGCGAACGGATCGGCATAGAGCGCAGCGGAGTGATTGAGGATGGGGAGTTTCGTGGGCTCTGACGGAAAGTTCTATTTCGGATGGATAACGCTCGTCGCCGTGCCTGTTCTGCTGCTCTTGGTCGGCCGGGCGCTTGGGCTCCCGCTTCTGTTGCAAGCCTCGCCGTTCGTAGTCCTGCTGGTGTTCTGGCTTTTGTTGGTACTGCTGGCGTGGTGCTTCTGGCGGTTGGTGAACATTACGAATCGGAAACGGGCTGAGCGGCGTCTATTGAGTAAGTAAAGGGTGGAGGTTTCGTGAATCCGAACATCAAACATTATCTCTTTTGGGGAGCTTTGATCGCACTGGCAGGACTACTGATCGCAGTGGTCCGAACCGGCCAGGCACCCAATAAGAAGGAACTCGTTTTCTCAGAGTTCATGACCGACATCGCAGCCGGCCAGGTGGCGGAGGTCAGCATCGCCGCCAATGATGTGAAAGGCAAGCTGACCAACGGGCAGGAACTTCACACCACGGTCCCGCTCAACTACCCGGATATCTACACCAAGCTGACCGATAAGAACGTCAAGGTCGATATCAAAGACACCTCCTCCGGCACCTGGCTTTCCATCCTGCTGCAAGCCTCGCCCTTTATCGTGCTGGCCGCGTTCTGGATTTTCATGGTGCGGCAGATGCAGAGCGGCGGCAACAAGGCGCTGAGTTTTGGGAAGAGCCGCGCCAGGCTGCATTCCACCCAGCAGAAGAAGGTCACGTTCAAGGACGTGGCCGGTGTGGAAGAGGCCAAGGAAGAACTGCAGGAGATTATCGAGTTCCTGCGTGAGCCTCAGAAATTCCAGAAGCTGGGCGGCCGCATTCCCAAAGGCGTGCTGCTGATCGGCCCTCCCGGAACCGGCAAGACGCTTCTCGCCCGAGCCATCGCCGGTGAAGCCAGCGTGCCGTTCTTCTCCATTTCCGGCTCCGACTTCGTCGAAATGTTCGTCGGCGTGGGCGCCAGCCGCGTCCGCGACCTGTTCGAGCAGGGCAAGAAGAATGCGCCCTGCATCATCTTCATCGACGAAATCGACGCCGTTGGCCGTCATCGCGGCGCAGGCTTAGGCGGTGGGCATGACGAGCGTGAACAGACCCTCAACCAGTTGCTGGTGGAGATGGACGGATTCGAATCCAACGAGGGCGTCATCCTGGTGGCCGCTACCAACCGCCCCGACGTTCTCGACCCAGCCTTGCTGCGGCCAGGCCGTTTCGATCGCCGTGTGGTCGTGGGCCGTCCCGATGTGCAAGGGCGCGAGGCCATCCTCCGCGTCCACACCAAGAAAATTCCGCTCGGCGACAACGTGGATCTCTCCGTGCTGGCCCGCGGCACACCCGGTCTTGCCGGCGCTGACCTTGCCAACCTGGTGAACGAAGCGGCCCTCAACGCCGCGCGCCAGAACCGCAAAGTGGTCATGATGATCGATTTCGAACTGGCCAAGGACAAGATCCTGATGGGCGCGGAACGCAAATCCATGGTGATGAGCGACGCTGAAAAGCGCAATACCGCCTATCACGAAGCCGGTCACGCCCTGCTCGCTGTCTTGCTGCCCAACGCCGACCCGCTGCACAAAGTCACCATCATCCCGCGCGGCATGGCGCTGGGCGTCACTATGCAGCTGCCCATCGACGACAAGCATTCCTATGACAAGGAATACCTGCTGGCGCAATTGGCCATTCTGATGGCCGGCCGCATCGCCGAAGAGCGCCACATGCACCACATGACCACCGGCGCAGGCAACGATATTGAGCGCGCCACCGACATGGCCCGCAAGATGGTCTGCGAGTGGGGCATGAGCGAACTCGGTCCGCTCAGTTTCGGCAAGAAGGAAGAACAGATCTTCCTCGGCCGCGAAATTGCCCAACACCGCGATTACAGCGAAGAGACCGCCATTCGCATTGACGAGCAGGTAAAGAAGCTGGTGCAGGGCGGGTACGACACCGCCGCCGGCATTATCGACAAGCATTCCGAAGCGCTCGTCAAAATCGCCGAAGCGCTGCTCGAACGCGAAATTCTGGATGGCGCCGAAGTGATGCAGCTCATCAATGGCAACTCCCTCCCGCCCCGCGAAACTCCCCCCGGCGGCAAGGATGCCGCTGAAGGCACCCAGCAAGTGCTCCGTCCCGACGCTGCGCGGCGGCTCCCCGGCCTTTCCGAAGGGGAACGGCCGCAGCCGGCGTGATCCCGCGGTTTCCGGTTTATCTGTTCGACGTTGATGGCACCCTGCTCGATTCTGCTCTCGATATCTGTGGCGCGGTCCAGCAAGTGCTTACTGCCAATGGCGCCGGCCCGCAGGATTTCGATTACCTGAAGAGCTACATCGGCTTCCACCTGATCGACCTGTTCCAGACGGTCTTTCCCACCTACGACGCCGTCCAGATCGAAGCCTTGGTGGAGCAGTATCGGCAGGCCTACCGCGCCCGCGCGCACAAGCAGACCAGGGCCTATCCCGGTGCGCAGCCGGGCCTCGCCGCACTCGGTGGGCGCAAGAGCACGGCCACCACCAAAGGCACGCCCACCACACGTCTGGTGCTTGAACAGTTTGGACTCCTTCCATACTTCAACCACGTGCAAGGCACCGACGGCTTTCCCAGCAAACCGGCGCCGGACGTCATCCTCACCGCGCTCGCGGCCCTCAATGCGCGGCCGGAAGAATGCCTGATGGTAGGCGATTCCACCGCCGACATGGAAGCCGGACGGCGCGCCGGAGTCAAGACCTGCGCCGTACGCTACGGCTACGGTACCGTGGAAGCACTGGCGCGCCTGGCGCCCGATTATTGGATTGATGACCTGAGAGACTTGTCCGCCAATGGACATGCTTAAGCGCAGCTTCCGCAAACCCGAAATCATGAGCCCGGCCGGCTATTGGCCGCAATTGAACGCCGCCATCGAAGCCGGCGCCGATTCCGTTTACTTCGGCCTGCACCACTTCACCGCCCGCGCCAAAGTCGGCTTTTCGCTGGCTGAACTTCCCGATGTGATGACCACCCTGCACCAGCGCGGAGTGAAGGGCTTCGTCACCTTCAACACCCTGGTTTTCGAACACGAACTGGATGCCGCCGCGCGAGCGCTCGCCTCCATCGCGGAAGCCGGCGCCGACGCCATCATCGTGCAGGATGTGGGAATTCTGAAAATGGCCCGCCAGATTGCGCCCGGTCTGGAAATCCACGCCAGCACGCAGATGAGCGTCACCAGCGCCGATGGCGTGCGCCTGGCCCAAAGCCTGGGCGCGACCCGCGTCACCCTGGCCCGCGAACTTTCACTCGCCGACGTGCGCGCCATCCGCGCCGCCACGGATTGCGAACTGGAGATCTTCGTCCACGGTGCATTGTGCGTGGCCTATTCCGGCCAGTGCTTTTCCTCGGAAGCCTGGGGCGGCCGCAGCGCCAATCGCGGCCAGTGCGCACAGGCCTGCCGCCTGCCTTACGACATGATGGTGGATGGCAAAGAGCAACCGCTCGCCGACGCCCGCTACCTGCTCTCGCCCGGCGACCTGTATGCGCTCGAACAGATTCCGGAAATCGTCGACATTGGAATTTCCGCGTTGAAGATTGAGGGCCGCTACAAAGACGCCGCTTATGTCGCGCTCACCACACGCGCCTACCGGCAAGCCGTGGATCACGCCTGGGCCGGCCGCGCACCGCACATCGACAAGCTCGAACTGGAACAGGTCTACTCGCGCGGTCTGGGCCCCTACTTCCTCACGGGCACGAATCATCAGGCCGTAGTCAACGGCCGCGCACCCCGCCACCGAGGCGTATTGATGGGCCGCGTGGTGCGCATCGCCGAAAAAGGCGTGATTATCCGGCAGTCCGAGGCCGCCGCGCTATCTCCCTTGAAGCCCGGCGACGGCGTGGTCTTCGATGCCGCCGACTGGCGCAGTCCGCAAGAGCCCGAAGAAGGCGGCCGCGTCTTTGAAGTAAGCAGGCCCGAGGGAAGCAAAGCCGCCGGCGCCGCCGAGATTCGTTTCGGCAACGGCGTGCTGAATACCACGCGCATCCGCCCCGGCGACCTGGTGTGGCGCACTCACGATCCCGACACCGACAAAGCCGCGCGCCCCTATCTGGAGCCCGCCACGCCACTTCGCAAGCAGCCCGTGGATGTCCGCGTCACCGCTCGCGTCGGCTCACCGCTCGAAACCGAATGGCGCGTGGGCAAAACGGTCGTGTCAGTGAAGTCCGACGTGCCGCTCTGCGCCGCCACCAACCGTTCTGTCACGGTAGAGTATCTGCGCGAGCAATTGGGCCGCCTGGGAAACACGCCCTACGAACTAGCCAACGTAGAGTTGCAGACAGAAGGCCGCCCATTTGCGCCAAGTTCTCTGCTGAACCATGTTCGGCGCGAAGCCGTAGATCTTCTACAAGTGGGACAGGCCTCCCGGCCTGTCGCGACCGGCCAGGAGGCCGGTCCCACTCACCGCGAAGACCCCGGCGCCGTTGGCCCGTCAGGGCAGAAGATCCTCGCCCACGGCCCGGAACGCGGCGAAAGTCCTCCAGTAGGACGGGCCGCATTGCATCTGCTGGTCCGCACCCCCGAACAACTCGAAGCCGCCCTGCTCGCACATCCCGCCAGCATCACCCTCGACTACCTCGATCTCTACGGCCTCAAGCCATCGCTCGATCGCGTCCGCGCCGCCGGACTCGCCGCTCGCGTCGCCAGCCCTCGTGTCCTGAAGCCAGGAGAAGAACGCATCACCGACTTTCTGTTGAGCTGTGGATGCCCCATCCTGGTGCGCTCGGCCGGCTTGTTGCACCAGTTGCGAGAGAAACCGCACCCCGATCTGACCGGCGATTTCAGTCTCAACGCCGCCAACACCATCACCGCCGAGGAATTCCTGGCGATGGGCCTGCGCTTCCTGACGCCCACACATGACCTGAACGCCGCGCAGATCAGCACTCTCGCGACAGGCATCGGCGGAGACCGTCTGGAAGCGATTCTGTACCAGCACCTGCCCGTGTTCCACACCGAGCACTGCGTCTTCTGCCGTTTCCTATCCACCGGAACCAGTTATCGGGATTGCGGCCGCCCCTGCGAATCGCACGTGGTGGCGCTGCGCGATTCGGCCGGCCGCATGCATCCGGTGATGGCCGACGTAGGCTGCCGCAACACCGTCTTCGGGGCCGAAGCGCAGGAAGCCAGCCGGCACCTGGAGGCATGGCGTACTGCGGGAATCATGAATTTCCGCTTGGAGTTCGCGCACGAATCAGGTGAACAGGTGGCCTCCATTTCCGGCGCCTTCGCCGCAGCCCTGGCCGGCAGAATCAACCCGCGGGATTTGGCCCAGGAACTGCGCCGCCTGACGCCCAACGGCGCCACCGAAGGCAGCCTGTTCGTCCCGCCGGAGTACGAGCAACTACCCATCCTGCAGTGAGTGGGGCATTCGCGAACGCTCCCTTACGGTCGCGTCTCTGCCAGGGGATTCGCGCCTTGGCCGGTGGTTCCCGATGGCAACAAATCAAGCGGCCACGATACCAGGATGGTATCCTGCCAGGCGGAATCCACTCTTATATCGTGCACCCCCCGGTCATTCCCACTCAATCGTGCCGGGCGGCTTGTGCGTTAAGTCGTAAAACACTCCGGCCACCGTAGCGTCGCTGAGGACTTCGGCGCACATTCGCGCCAACAGGTCCGGATCCATCCGCACGGATTGCGCGGTCATGCCGTCCACCGAATCCACCGGCCTGAGCACCACGGAATCCGGGGCCTCCGGCGTGCCGAGCGGGATCAGAATCACGGGGAACTGCCAGACCTGCTGGTCGTATCCGCTCGCGCGGGATAAGCGGCGCACGGCTCCATCGGCGCGCCGCAGCCGCTCAATTCGTTCGGCTGTCAGTGAACAGGCGCGCACTCGCATTTCGCTGACTGCCGCGCGCGTTTCCACCGCGGCCACCACGCGGTTCATGTAAGAAAGCCGGTTGGTCAATTCGGTGGCGCGGGCCATATCCTGGGTGTCGATGGCCAGCACCGGTTTATAACTGCGCTCGTCGCCCTGCACACCCACGCTGTGCACGGGGATCAACCAGCCCTCGGGCGTCTGCTCGACAGCGGCTTCCTGCTCCGCGCACAGGCAGCGGATGGCCAGGCCGGGACCGGGGAACGGATGACGGTCCAGCAACTCCGCCGGCAGGCCCAGCTCCCGGCCCACTTCGCGAACTTCATCCTTGTAAAAAGACTTCAGGGGTTCGACGATGCGGCCGCTCGAGATCAGCTTCTGAATTCCGGCCACGCGGTTGTGATGCGTCTTGATCAGCGCCGCCTTGGCGGTGCCGCCGGATTCGATGGTGTCGGGGTAAATGGTGCCCTGGCCCAGCATCCAGTCCTCATTCATCAGGTGCTGGCGTTCCATTATGCGTTCCTGCACCAGGACGAATTCTTCACCAATGATGTGGCGTTTGCGTTCGGGCTCAGTGACGCCGCGGAGCGCGTCGAGGAATTCGTGCTGCGCGTCTTCCACTTCGAGGCCGGCCAGGCCGCGCACGAAATCGGTTTCCCCTTCGCGCATCAGACCGGTGTCCACATAGACGCCGCGGACGCGGTCGCCGCCCAGGGCGCGGCGTGTCAGGGCGAAAGCCACCGAGGAATCTACCCCCCCGCTGACGAAGAAAAAGACCTGGCGCGCGCCGACGCAATCGCGAATCTCCTGTTCGATGAGCGGCACGCGATGGCGCGGGTCCCAGTCCTTCTCGCAGCCGCACACCTTGAATACGAAATTCGAGAGATACTCCAGGCCGCGTAACGTGTGCGCCACTTCGGGATGAAACTGCACGCCGTAGAGCCGCTTTGCGGAGGATGCCATGGCGGCGACCGCGCAGGTATCGGTGCGGCCGGTCACCTGGAAGCCTTCGGGAACGGTTTCCACCACGTCGCGATGGCTCATCCAGATCTGCTGCGGCCCGCCGAGGCCGCCGAACATGGGGTCTTCGGTCTCTGCCAGGTGCAGAGTCGCCAGGCCGTACTCGCCCTTGACGCCCTTGTGAACCTTGCCGCCCAGCAGGTGCGCCATCACCTGCTGCCCGTAGCAGATTCCGAGCACGGCCTGGCCGCCGGCGAAGATAGCCGCGTCCACGGTGGGGCTGCCGGGGTCGTAGACGCTCGACGGTCCGCCCGAAACAATCAGTCCTTTGGCGCCGCGCAATTCAGCCGCCGGCGTTTCACTCTCGCGGACTTCCGCATAGACGCCCAGGTCGCGCACTTTGCGCGCTTCCAGGTGACAATACTGGCCGCCGGCGTCCAGCACAATAATCTGAGGATTGGGATTCAACCTATGATGTTAGCAAGTTCGGCGTACGGTTCCGAGGCGGATTTCGAGTCTCGCGCGATGCTGCCGGGAAGCCGGCGGCGCTGCGTCAAAGAATCAGGCGGCCGGAACGCCGCGGCGTGCACGGCTATTTGCGCGGGGCCATACGCTGCGCCACCACTTTGCGCGCCGTTTCGACCAGGGCTTCCGCCTTCGGCATGGCTTCCACTGCCTTGGCCACTTCCGGATCCGACTGCGCAAACACCATGTCGCTCTGGTCCTTGCCGTAAACCCACACGCACATTTCCTTGGTGAGGTAGCGCCGGATCCAATCGGTGTCTGCGGCGAATTGCGCTTCGGTGAAGGTGTAGTTGTTCTTCAGCAGGTAGCCGTGCAGTTCGGAAATGGTGGTGGCGTCGGGCATCCACTTGGAACTCGCATTGATGGTGTGGGTGGCGAAGTATGTGCGCGTGAAGGCGAACAGTCCGTTGCGGAGCAGTGGCGATTCCAGCTTGTCCATGGGCGGAGCCTTATACACTTCATCGGGCGTGATGCCGCCGCCGCCATACACCGTCCGGCCGCTGTCGGTCATCTTCACGTCCTGTGGATTGCGGTCGCTTCCGTTGTGGTTGTTGTAATAGTCGTAGAAGGACAGGTGGCTGTAGTCACGCTGAATCAACCGGCCGCTGGGCGTATAGAAATGGGCCGTGGTCAGCGCAAGGGCGGTGTTTTCGGCCATCGGGAAGACGGTTTGTACCAGCCCTTTGCCGAAGGTGGTTTCGCCCAGAACCCAGGCGCGGTCGTGATCCTGCATGGCGCCAGAGACAATCTCAGCTGCCGACGCGGACATGCGGTCCACCAGCACCACGATGGGATAATCGCGCCCCTGGTTGCCGCTGCTGGCGATGTACTTTCGTTCCTGCGATTCGCGGCCGTGATGAGAAACAATCAGTGAACCCTTGGGCAGGAAGTGATCCGCCACCGCAACGCCGGTGTCCAGCAATCCGCCGGGATTGCCGCGCAGGTCGAGCACCAGGCCCTTGATATTTTTCTCGCCCAGGTCCTTCAGAGTGGCGACCAGATCCGTACCGGTGCTCTCCGCGAAGCTGAGGATCTTGACGTAAGCGATGCCCGGTTGCACCCAGAAGGCATCCTGCACGCTCTTGCGGCTGATGTCGTCGCGCGTCACCGTGAAGGTCAGATAGTCGGCCGTGCCCTCTCGCGAAACCACCACTTTCACTTGCGTGTTGCGCGGGCCTTTCAACAGGTCGGCCACTTCGGTGGTGTTGAGGTTTTCGGTGGTCTTGTCGTTGACGGAAACGATAATGTCGCCGGGCCGCAGCCCCACTTTCCAGGCAGGCGAGCCGGGAAACGGCGCGGTCACTACGGTCTTGCCGTTGCGGGTGGTGACTTCCATGCCGACGCCCGAATAGTGGCCCACCTGGTCCTCGCGCAGAAGGGCGAACTCTTTCGGATCGAAGAAATTGGAGTGCGGATCCAGGCTGCGCATCATGCCGGGCAGCGCGCCATCGTACAGCGCCTTGTCGGCATTGAGCGGCTCGGCGGAGTTCGCCTCCACCAGCGCCAGGGCTTTGGCGAACAGACTGACGTCCTGCGGCAGGGCCGCGTCTTTGGCTTCGGTTGTTTCCGCGGCTTCCGCTCCCAGGGTCCGCGGGCCATACAGACCGCCCAGCAGGGAACAAACCAATACAATCAACGGCAGTGCAAGCAGGGATCGCCTCTTACGGGCCATGGGGAGCATTTCCTTCTGAGTCAAAGTATACCGTACCTATATGGGTAGACGCGCCGGACGGCCTGGGGTTACGAAGTGAAATGTCATGCTGGCGTAACGCGGATTGGATAAGACCTTCAGGATGACAGATCGGCGGAGTTTCCTGTCGACAGCCTTGCGCCTGATGGGCTCTGCCCTGGTGCAGGGCGCCGGCGAGGCATCAAGGTTGCTCAGGGTCTGGCTGCGTCAACTACATCAGTGCCTATTTTGCCGCGGCCAGTTCGCGATGCACGGCGTCCAGAACGCCGTTGACGAATTGCACGGACTCTTCGCCCGAGAACCTGCGGGCCAATTCCAAGGCTTCGTCGATGACGACGGCGGCGGGCGTTCCCGCGGGGCCCATTTCATACACCGCCATCCGCAGGATGTTGCGGTCTACCGCGGGCATCCGCTCCATCCGCCAGTGCTCGGCGTGTTTGGTGATTTGCGCATCGACCTCTTCGATGTGCTGCACCGTCCCGCGTACCAGAGCTTCGACAAATTCATCGCGTTCCAGCTTCTCTTCGGAATGCAACGTGTCGTAGTAGGCGTTGATGACGTCTTCCACCGGTTGGCGGCGGGCATCCCACAGGAATAGGATTTGCAGCGCGCGTTGCCGGGCTCTGCGACGGGAAGCCATCTAGGTAGCCTGGCGCAGCGTGCGCAGCAGGTTGGCCATCTCGACCGCTGTCATGGCTGCGTCGTAGCCTTTGTTGCCGCTCTTGGCGCCGGCGCGATCAATTGCTTGTTCCAGCGTATTGGTGGTGAGAACGCCGAATGCTACCGGCACGCCGGTTTCCATGGCGACGTGCGCCACGCCCTTGGCCGCTTCTCCCGCCACGTAATCAAAATGCGGTGTGTCGCCGCGGATCACCGCGCTCAGGCAGATGACCGCGTCGAAGCGATGCTGCCGCGCCAGTTCGCCGGCCACCATCGGGACTTCCCAGGAACCAGGGACCTTGACGACGTCGATCATGTCCGGGCTGGCGCCCGTGCGGGTGAGAGCGTCCAGCGCGCCGGCCAGGAGGCGCTCCGTGATGAAGCTGTTAAAGCGGCTCACCACGATGGCGAATCGCAATCCCCCGGCTGCCAGTTGGCCTTCCAATATTCTCGGCATAAAATCACTTTCCGGCGAAGGAGGGCTTCCGCTTTTCCAGGAAGGCTCGCGTCCCTTCGCGCCCATCTTCTGTGGTTGCGCTCAGCGCGAACGCCGCCGCTTCGAAGCGCAAACCTTCTTCGAGGCCCGCGTTCAACCCTACGTCCACGGCTTCCATCACCAGCCCGGTGGCCGTGGGTGCGTTGGCCAACACTTTCGCCAGCCAGGCGCGGCTGAAATCCAAGAGCTCCGCCTGCGGGACCACGGCGTTGACCAGGCCGATGCGGTGGGCTTCAGCGGCCGTAACCGGGTCGCCCGAGAGCAGCATTTCGAGCGCGCGGCCGCGGCCTACAAGGCGCGGCAAACGCTGGGTTCCACCATATCCGGGGATGATTCCCAGCTTCACTTCGGGCTGACCCAGGCGCGCATTTTCCGAAGCAAAGCGCACAGTGCAGGCCATCGCCAATTCCAAACCGCCGCCCAGGGCATAGCCGTTGACGGCCGCTACATATGGCTTGCGGGAAGTCTCCAGCATGCGAAATACAAGCTGCCCGCGGCGCGCGAATTCCTGCGCTTCCAGGGCAGAGAGCGACGCCAGTTCCTGAATATCGGCGCCCGCCACAAATGCCTTTTCGCCCGCGCCCGTCAGGATGGCCGCGTGAATCTCAGGCTCGGCTGCGATACGCTCGAAAGCCTGACGCAAGTCGGCGATGACGCCGGCCGACAGGGCATTCAGTTTGTCCGGCCGGTTCACTGTGACCAGCGCGATTCCGCCGGCTTCCACCTCAAACCTGATGTGACTCAGAGACATTATGGATCAGTGTAACATCCGGCTCTCCAGCGCCTTGTCCCCCCACTGTGGGATAATTACCTTTAGCACCCCCACATCGCATGGATCGCGAATTCATCCGCAATTTTTCTATCATTGCGCACATTGACCACGGCAAGTCCACGCTGGCTGACCGGCTGCTGGAAGTCACAGGCGCGCTGACGCAGCGCGAGATGATGGCACAGGTCCTTGATTCCATGGACCTGGAGCGCGAGCGCGGAATCACCATCAAGGCCCACGCGGTGCGGCTGAACTATACTGCCGACGACGGCATTGCCTACCAGCTGAACCTGATCGATACACCCGGGCACGTCGATTTTTCGTATGAAGTCTCACGCAGCCTGCAGGCCTGCGAAGGCGCTCTGCTGGTGGTGGACGCTTCCCAGGGCGTGGAGGCGCAGACTCTGGCCAATACGTATCTGGCGATTCATCACAATCTGGAAATTATTCCGGTGATCAACAAGATCGATCTGCCGGCCGCCGAGCCCGAACGGATTCGCGAGCAGATCGAGAGCATTATCGGAATCGATGCCAGCGATGCGGTGCTGACCAGTGCCAAGCAGGGCACGGGCGTACACGAAATTCTGGAACACATCGTCCACAAGGTGCCGCATCCCAAGGGCGACCCGGCGGCGCCGCTGCGGGCGCTGATTTTCGATTCCTGGTTTGATTCCTATCGCGGCGTAATCATTCTGGTGCGCGTGCTGGACGGCCATTTGAAACTGGGACAGAAGATCCGCTTCTGGTCGAACGGACAGGTTTACGAAGTGGAAGCGCTGGGCTACCAGGCGCCCAAGGCCACGCCGTGCGACGAACTTTCGGCCGGCGAGGTTGGCTTCCTGTGCGCGAATATCAAGACGGTGGCGGACGCCAAGATTGGCGACACCATCGTAGACCATGACGACCCCGCGAGCGAACCGCTGCCCGGGTTTGAAGAAATCAAGCCGATGGTTTTTGCCGGATTGTATCCGGTGGAATCGCACGAACACGGACTGCTGCGCGATGCGCTGGAAAAACTGCGGCTCAACGACAGCGCTTTCAATTTCGAACCGGAGAATTCCGTGGCGCTGGGTTTCGGTTTCCGCTGCGGTTTTCTGGGGCTGCTACACCTGGAAATTGTGCAGGAGCGGCTGGAGCGCGAGTTCAATATCGACCTGATCACCACCGCGCCCGGCGTGCGTTACCGCATCACCACCACGGTGGGCGAAGTGATCCAGGTGGACAACCCGACGAAGTTCCCGGACCCTTCGGAGATCAAGCAGATTGAAGAGCCGATTATCGACGCCATCGTGATTACGCACGAGGAGTTTATCGGCGGCATTCTGAAACTGCTGGAAGAGAAGCGCGGCAACCAGAAGAAGTTCGAGTACATCGGCGGCGGACGTGTGATGCTGACGTATGAGATGCCGCTCAATGAAATCGTGATGGATTTCTACGACCGGCTGAAATCCTGCTCGCGCGGGTATGCGTCGCTCGACTACCATTTGTCGGGGCACCGGGTCTCGCCGATGGTGCGGCTGGATGTGCTGGTGGCGGGCGAGCCGGTGGACGCGCTATCGATGATTGTGCACAAGGATTTCGCGTACGAGCGCGGCAAGGAACTGATATCACGATTGCGCAAACTGATTCCGCGGCAGCAGTTTGAAGTGGCCTTGCAGGCCGCGATCGGCAATAAAATTGTGGCGCGGGAAAGCATTTCGGCGCTGCGCAAGAACGTGATTGCCAAGTGCTATGGCGGCGACATCAGCCGCAAGAGAAAGCTGCTGGAGAAACAAAAAGAAGGCAAGAAGCGGATGAAACGCGTGGGCCGCGTGGAGATTCCGCAAGAGGCGTTCCTGGCGGTGCTGAAGGTGGGGAATACCGAGAGCGACGAGTAGGGCGCCTCTACCCGTTACTTGGACGGCGCCGGCAGTTTGAGCTCTACGCCGCTGTCCTTGTTCAGGCGCGCGGTCAGGTCCCGATCCACCAGCGCCAGCGACACCTGGTTGTGCGTGTTGCCGGCCGTGAAATAGTGCAGCGTGTCGCCATCCACCCAGTAAGCCACCGCGGCGTAAATGGTGTGGTCCTTATATGCGATCAGGTAATGTGAAGGATCGCTGGCCGCGGTGCCGGTGGCCGCAACCGGCTCAGCCGGCGGCGCGGCATTCGGGTTATCGGTGGTGGCGCCGGGATAGTAGTTGTTGATGATTACCGGCACCGGCGTTTGTTCCGGCATCACGATGGTGACGTTCGGAGCCTGTTGCTGCTGGTAATCGGCGGGAGCCGCTCCGGCGGCGTATGACGGATCGTAGTATCCGCCCAGATAGACCGGGTACGCGATGTACGGTGAGCTGCGCACCGGGGCAACGCGGCGAACGGTTTGGCCGGGAACCACCAGATGCACGCCCCCGCCGCCCGGATTGACGACGCTGGGAGTGATTCGGGTGACACCCTGCAAAGCCGTGGTGCCCGCGGGGTAAACCACGCTGCCGGCTGAACCGCGGACCACCGGAGTCTGGGCCGCCAATCCGCCCGCCAACAAAACAGAAAAAGACATCACGCCGAGAGTCCGCATCGGATACCTGCCTGTTCGCATTGTACTCCGGAAAACCGGCGTCTGGCGGGGCTATTGCTTCCGGAGAGGTGCAGGTGCGGTAACTGGTACCGGGTGGACTTTATCGTATAAACGGACCACTTCACTGGTGATATCGATACCCGGCGCCGCCCAAAGAACGGGGCTTTGCTGCGCACTCACGTCCACAACGATGGCCAGCCCATGATCGCCGGCGTATTGGCCGATCACCTGTACTAACTTGTCGCCCAGGGTCTGCAGCAGCGCGCCCTGCTCCTCATCCACCTGGGACTGAATGTCTTCTCCCAGCCGCTTCAATTCGGTGTACCGGGTGTCGATGGTCTGGCTGAGTTCCGCCTTGGCGGTGGCGCTCAGGGTGGCGGCGCCGCTCTTCAGTCTGTCGCGGAAGGTCTGCAGCGCGGACTGCTTCGCCTCAAAGTCGCGCCGTCTGGGGTCGAACTTGGTAGCTAGCGCGGCGGCAGCCTTCTGGCCTTCCTGCGTGCCGACAATGGCGTTCTGGGCAAAGATGGTGGCTACCCGGGTGGGCGCTGGGGATGGGGAAACTTCAGGGGATGGAACTACGGCAGGCGTGGCTGGAACCGCGGGCGGCTCCTGGCCAAAGGCCAGAGCCGCCATCCCAACCAACACTACGGGTACGAACACCGCGGGTAAGAGCGCCGCGCGCCTCATTCGTTGCTATTGTTTCTTGACAACCGGGGCCGGCGGCTTCGCCGGTGTGGCGGGCGGCTTGGCGGCCGTGGGCGGCTCGTCCTTCACCGGGTGAACCTGGTCATACAACTTGACCATGTCATCGGTAATCCAGGTAGCGGCGGCGGCCCACAGCACCGGGGACTGCTGGTCGCCGTAATTCAACACCACGGCGTAGCCGTTCTGAATGGCATACTGCGTGATGAGCGCGCCCATCTTGGTCTGCAATTCCTGGCCGGTCTTGGCTTCTTCGTTGTCCATTTCGGCCTGCGCGTCCTCGCCAAAGCGTTTGAGGGCCGTTGTCTTGGCCTGAATATCGGCGGCCAGCTTTTTCTGGGCGTCGTCGCTCATGGTGGCGCGGCCGTTGTTCAACTGGTTGGTCAGGGTTTCGATCTCTTGCTGGCGCTTATTGAAATCGGTCTGTTTCGGCGCGAACCGGTTGCTGATTTCGCTGGATGCCTTTTGCCCTTCCTTGGTGCTGGCAATAGCCTGTCCCAGGTTGATGATCGCAATCTTGGTCGGGATGGCCAGTGAGGCAGCGGACGGCTTGGACTGGGCCGGGGTTGGCGTCTGCGCGAAGGCCGACGAGGCAAGGGCCAGCGCGATGGTCGTGGTGACTACTAAACTCTTCTTCAATCTAAAACTCCTAAAATTCAGAATACTATACTGACGGCGGGTCGCTTAGAACGTCCGGCCAATCGTGAACTTGAACAGGGTCCGCCGCTCAAAGAACGGGTACTGTTGCCCGAACTGTGCTACGGAGTTGAGGAATGTAACGTTGTTGGGAAAAGCAGCCCGGTCAGCCACAATCGGCGGCTGCAGGTATTCCCGAACCGTCGACGGGTTGTAAGCTTCGTAGACCCGGAACGGGGCGTTGACCACAGGCAGCATCACCTGTAGTTCCAGTCCGGTGGAGACGCGAATTTTTTGAGTGCCGGGCGCAATCTTCACCCGGCCGTCAAATCCCGCCTCGGGAAACGAAAGATTCAGATCATTGGTGCGCGAAGCCGCCAGCACCAACTGGTTCGGCAGGATAATCTTGTCGAGTCCGGCGTCCACGAAGGCCGCCAGAGTCACGGTATTGCCAATGATCGGTATGCGGTATTCGAAGTTAGTTACCACACGAGTATCGCCACCCGGTGTCACCAACTGGTAAGTGGGGATGTTCATCGTTACCGGCGTGGACGTCACCGCGCCGTTCGAAATCACTTTTTGCGTGCGCGCGCTGCCATCGGAATTGTAGACTGGGATGGTGGAGGAAGAAGGCACGAAGCCGATCGGCGTGATACCCCAGATTTCAAAACCACGGACATCCTGTTCGCCGCCAATAAAACCGCGCGAGTAAGGCGGAATCACCTTGCCGCCATATCCCGTGGTCATGGTGGCCAGCATGTGGAACGCCAGCACATTCTTCTTGTGGAGCGGATCCACGTGGAAGTATTTGGCGTCAATCGACGGCTGCACCGTATTCACGTTACCCCCCAGGAAACTGCCGGCGAAAGCCGTCGAAATATAGAGGCTCTTGCCGCCGGTGGGATTGATGGGATGGTTGACGGTGTTGTACTGGTACGAAGGCGTGATGGTGGAAGTGTGGATGCCGTCCAGCGAATTCGGGCCGGATACGCCGCTGAAATTGATGTACTGGAAGTAATTGTCGGCGGCTGTGGTCAGGGTGTGGATGTGTGAAATGTCGTAGCCGTATGTCAGCGCCAGCCGCGCAAAACTCTTGCGCAGCGGATAGCTGGCCGAAGCATTGAACCCGTAACTGTTCTGGATGTAATTCAGCAGGTTCTGCGAGCCCAGGCTGTTGTACAGTCCAATCAGGTTCTGTCCGGAAAGAATGGAAGCCTCGCGGCCCTGGTTGAAATCGAAACGGCGGACGTAAATCACAAAGCCCGCCTGCAGCGGACGATCCAGGAAATAGGGTTCCGTGAAGCCGAAACTGGCATCGCGCGAACGCGTTCCCAGTTGGGATGACAGCGAGAGGGTCTCGCCCAGACCCAGGAAGTTATTGGTGGAGTAATTGAACCCCACAAAACTGCCCGCGATCCCCGAGACGCCGCCGTTCAACCCGATCGAATTCTTGCCGCGTTCCTTCACCTTCAAAGTGATATCGACCGTGTCCGACCCGGGATTGCGGCGAATGTCCGCCGCATCCTCTTTCTTGAGCATTTCGAAATAGCCAAGCTGGTTCAGCCGCAGAATACTGACATCCAGCATCTGGGTATTGAAGATGTCGCCTTCGTCCAGTTGGAACTCACGGCGGATCACCTTGTCGCGGGTGGTGGTATTGCCAATGAACTCAATGCGGCGGACAAAGAACTGATGCCCTTCTTCAGCCGTGATCGTCAGATCAATCTGGTCGGTATCGGGAATCACTTCCGATTGGGGTTCCGGAGCGAAATCCCAGTAACCGAGCAAGCCGTAATACTTGCGCATGTCCTCCAGGCCCTTCTTCACTTTTTCAGTCGAGAAGGTGTCGCCCACGCGCATGCGCAGGAAGCCGAGCAGCACCTGGGGATCACGGAAGACTTTCACGCCGACGAAATTGGCGGCGTGCAGATGGTAAAGCCGGCCTTCTTCGATGGGGATCTTCACGTCCGCGAAAATGCCCAGGTTATTCGGTTTGATCAGCGGAAGGCGCCAGCCTTCGCCGCCGCGCAGCACAATCTTGATGGAGGGTTCCAGAGTCTGCGCTTTGTAAAATCCGTGGTCGTTGTATGCTTCGCGTATTTTCTCAAGATCGTATTCCAGCTTGTCGGTATCGAAAGTCTTGGCGAACAGATTTTCAAGAACCACCGAATACGGAATGCCATACGGTTTCAGTTCCTTCATCTGCGAGCGAAGCCAGCGGGCGTTGAAGGAGTTGTTGCCCGTAAAATCCAGGTTCCCGACTTTCACCTTGGGACCTTCATTCACCACGAAGGTCAGTGACAGCGAAGAAGGAGGAATCTGTTCGATCTGCGGCTCCACGGTGGCATACTGATGCCCGCGCTCGGCTTCATAATCCTTCAGTACGCTGGCCGCATATTGCACCTTGCCGGGGTCGTACTGTTGTTCCACCGTTAGACCAACCTTGCGCTCTTTGAACCGGTCGAGGACTTCCGACTCGCTGACGGACTTGTTGCCCACATATTTGATGGAGCGGATGACGCGCCGCTCGGTCAGCACGAACCGGATGATCAGGCCTTCGGGATCCTGCTCAGTCTCCAGGCGGATATCGTCGAAGCGGCCGGTGTTCCACAAAATCATGAAGTCGCGGCGCAGCGTGTCTTCGTTGAAAATGTCGCCCTTCTTGGTATAAACCTGCTGTCTGAGCGTCTCCTGCGGCACGCGCCGCGCGCCACGGAATTCCACGGACGCAATCACCTGTCCGTTTAGAGGCTGCAGCGGCATGGGAGCCGCCGCGGGAGTCTCCGGTTTCGGAGCGGTCTGCGGCTGTTCCTGCTGTGCCGGCGGAACGGCTTCGAACGGGTTGGTCGCCTTGGCCGGGGGCTGCGCAGGCGGCGTGGGCGGTGTTTGCTGCTGTGGTGGCGCTTGCTGTTGCGGCGGCTGAGCCTGTGACGCCAGCGCTAACGGAACACAGAAACAGGCCGCCGCGACAACCGCGCGGACACGCCGGAAGAGCCTCATCGAAGAATACCTTTCCACTCTGCGTTCATTACGTGACGTTCGGAACACGGATCTCTATTTCAAGTTGCGACGGCCGAATTCGAAGACGGTTAAGGCACTATTTTAGCGGATCTTCGTGGCAGGCAACAACGAGTGTAGCAGGCCACAGGTGTGAAGGGGGGGCACGCTTTTTCCACAGGCTGCCGGCTGGTTCCCAAGCACCTTAAACGCGCACCGCGGTCCGGATAAACTGCACGATGGCGTCGAGCGAAGCACCCGGCTGATACACTGCGGCGACGCCTTGCTGCTTCAGCGCCGCGGCGTCTTCATCGGGCACAATTCCACCCAGAATCACCTTCACATCCTGCATATTGTGCTCCCGCAGCAACTCCAGAACGCGCGGCACAATGGCATTGTGGGCGCCGGAAAGAATCGACAAGCCGATCACCTGCACATCTTCCTGCAGCGCCGCATTGACAATCATTTCGGGGGTCTGGCGCAACCCGGTGTAAATCACTTCCATGCCGGCATCGCGCAGCGCGCGCGCGATAATCTTCGCGCCGCGATCGTGCCCGTCCAACCCGGGCTTGGCCACCAGAACTCGAATGGGGGGTTGCATGGCTTCGGGCCGGCCCGCTTCAGAGCCGGGTAGTCTCCTGGTAAGTGCCGAAAACGGCGCGCAGCGAATCGCAAATTTCTCCCAACGTAGCGTAAGCCCGCACCGCATCCACCAGGTAAGGCATCGTGTTTTCAGTGCCTTCGGCGGCCCGCTTCAGTGCGTCCAGGCTCCTGGTGACGCGGCTTTGGTCGCGCCGCGCCCGCAGCGCCGCCAGCTTCTGTTCCTGGTGCCGGGCTGAGCCTTCGTCGATTTGCAGCAGTTCAATCGGCTGCTCGTCGGATTGGAAGCGGTTCACTCCCACCACCGTCCGTTCGCCGTCTTCCACTTCGCGCTGATACCGGTAGCTGGCATTGGCGATCTCGGTTTGCGGGAAGCCGGATTCAATCGCCGCGATCATGCCGCCCATATCGTCGATCTGGCGAATATAGCGGTTGGCCGCTTCCTCGGTCTGGAGCGTCATTTTCTCCAGGTAGTAGCTGCCACCGAGCGGATCCGGCGTGGCCGCCACACCGCTTTCGTAAGCCAGAACCTGCTGCGTGCGCAGCGCGATGGTGACGGCATGCTCGCTCGGCAGCGCATAGGCCTCGTCCAGCGAATTCGTGTGCAGGGATTGCGCTCCGCCCAGCACCGCGGCCATGGCCTGCAGGGCTGTGCGCACCACATTGTTGTGCGGCTGCTGCCAGGTGAGTGAGCATCCGGCGGTCTGGGCGTGGAACCGCAGTTTCATGCTGCGCTCGCTCGATGAGCCATAGCGGTCGCGCATCACCGTGGCCCAAATCTTGCGTGCCGCGCGGTACTTGGCAATCTCCTCGAAGAAATCGCTGTGTGCATTGAAGAAAAAGCTCAGCCGCGGCGCAAATTCGTCCACCGCCATGCCGCGCTCCAGAGCCCAATCGACGTACTCGATTCCATCCCGCAGCGTAAACGCCAGTTCCTGCACAGCCGTCGAACCGGCTTCCCGAATGTGATACCCGGAAATCGAAATCGGATTGAACCGGGGAACGTGGCGGGCCGCGAATTCGATGGTGTCCGTGACCAGCCGCATGGAAGGCCGCGGTGGAAAAATGTATTCCTTCTGCGCGATGTACTCTTTCAGAATGTCGTTCTGCAAAGTGCCCGAAAGCCCCGCCCAATCCACGCCCTGTTGCTCGGCCACCGCCAGGTACATGGCCCACAGCACCGCCGCCGGCGAGTTGATGGTCATGGAGACCGTGACATCGCCCAGCGGAATGCCCCGGAACAGAATCTCCATATCTTCCAGCGACGAAATAGCCGCTCCACACTTGCCCACTTCACCCGCGGCCATGGCGTGGTCGGCGTCGTAGCCCATCAGCGTGGGAAGATCGAATGCCACCGAAAGCCCGGTCTGTCCCTGAGCCAGCAGGTAATGATAGCGGCGGTTGGTCTCTTCGGGAGTGGCGAAACCCGAAAACTGGCGCATGGTCCAGAGCTTGCCGCGGTACATATCGCGGTGGATGCCGCGCGTGTACGGAAAATCGCCGGGGGCTGGCAGTGGGTCCAGACCCGCAAGATCCTCCGGACCATAAAGCGGTTCCACGGGCACGCCGCTGATGGATGTAAACTGTCGTTCGGCGGTTTTCATCTTGATCCTAACCTCGCTCCCAGCTAGTGTTTATCTTATACCTTGAAGCGGGAACCATGACACCATCGCGCATTCTTCTGGCGGCCGTCTTACTACCCGCGCTGGCGGGCGCGGATTCCATGCCGCTGCGGCAGGGCTGGATGATCCGCTCCTCAGCCGGTTTGACCCAGACCGGCGCAGTGCTTTCCACCGCCGCTTACCAGACGGACGGCTGGCAGGCCGCCACGCTGCCTTCCACGGTCCTGAATTCGCTGGTGCGCAACAAAGTCTATCCAGACCCATACACCGGCATGAATCTGCGCCAGATTCCCGGCGCCAACTATGGCGTCGGCCTGAATTTCTCCAACCTTCCCATGCCGCAGGAGAGCCTCTTCGCAAAATCGTGGTGGTACCGCACGGAATTTCGGATCCCGGCGGATTATCGGGACAAGACCACCTGGCTATCCTTCGACGGCATCAACTTCCGCGCCAACGTGTGGCTCAACGGAAAGCAGATTGCCAACTCCGCGAAGTTGGCGGGCGCCTGGCGTCTTTTCGAATTCGACGTGACGGCGGCGGCGAAACCGGGCGGCGCGAATATTCTGGCGGTGGAAGTTTTCGCGCCCACCCCGCAGGACCTCGGCATCACGTTCGTCGACTGGAATCCGCTGCCGCCTGACAAGGACATGGGGCTTTGGCGTGATGTGAGGATCGGCGCGACCGGCCCGGTTGCCATCCGCTTTCCGAGTGTCGCCACTCACCTGAATGCCGCCACCAATGTGGCCCGGCTCACGGTACGCGCGGAGCTCACCAACGCGGCCGACCATGCCGTGGAAGGCGATCTCCAGGCAGCCATCGGCAAACTGGCATCGTCGCAACGTGCACGTTTGGAAGCACATGAGACGCGCGTAGTCCATGCCACTTTCCAAGTGGAGAATCCCGAATTGTGGTGGCCCGCGCAAGTTGGCCCGCAGACGCTCCAAGCGCTCGATCTGCGTTTTACCGAAATCAACGGCGCGCTTTCCGACTCCAGTTCCACGCGCTTCGGTATCCGCGAAATCACTTCCGAGATCGACGGCAAAGGCCATCGCCTGTTCCACATCAACGGCAAAAATATTCTCATCCGCGGCGCCGGTTACACCTTCGACATGCTGCTGAACGGCACGCCGGAGCGCCAGGAATCCGAACTGAAGTACGTCCGCGACATGAATCTGAACGCGGTGCGCTTCGAAGGCAAACTGGAAGACGACCATTTCCTGAACCTGGCCGACGAATACGGCATTCTGGTGCTGGCCGGCTGGTGCTGTTGCGATCATTGGGAAAAATGGCCGCAGTGGGAAGCCGAAGACGAAGCCATCGCCGCCGCCTCGCTGCGCGACCAGTTGCGGCGCCTCGCGCGGCACCCTTCGGTTTTCGACTGGCTCTACGGCAGCGACAATCCGCCGCCCGCTAAGATCGAACAGATGTACCTCGACATTATCAAGGAAGTGGAATGGCCCAACCCGTACCAATCTTCAGCCACCGCCAGGAAAACTCCTGCGGGGGAAACCGGCCTCAAGATGACCGGTCCTTATGAATACGTGCCGCCGGCTTACTGGACGCTCGATTCCACGCGCGGCGGGGCGCACGGATTCAACACGGAGACCAGTCCGGGCCCCGCGCCGCCGCCGATAGAAACGCTGCGCGCCATGCTGCCGGCGGACCATCTTTGGCCGATCGATTCCTGGTGGAATTACCACGCCGGCGGCGGCCAGTTCAAGGACATTCACGTCTTCACGGAAGCGCTCAACGCCCGTTATGGCGCGGCCAACTCCGCCGAAGAATACGCGCGCAA
>Ga0182030_10003020_pt1 | contig 35899 bp, 28 predicted proteins | sample 812S3MmetaG_FD_121299 | JGI IMG/M metagenome (GOLD analysis project Ga0182030, IMG submission 121299) | Permafrost microbial communities from Stordalen Mire, Sweden - 812S3M metaG (Illumina Assembly) | ecosystem: Environmental > Terrestrial > Soil > Wetlands > Permafrost | place: Sweden...
AGCGCATGATTGGGGCCGCGACAAAGTTTTCCCCCTGGGGATATGAACTGGATGCCGCGCCGGAGCACGTGGCGGGAAACGGAGTACATGTTTCGTGAAGTCTGCGCGGCAATACTACCCGCAGGGGCGGGCCCCCTTCCTTCCGTTCATTGCCGCGCAAGCGCATCGTTAGCGAGTGGCTCAGTCAATTTGACTCTCCCCACGCCGGCACGGCGGACACCAACCAATCGCCTGCCAAATGCGATTGCCGGCCGCTCCACCACGTAATAGCTGAAAGCGGCGCACGCGAGAGTGCCAACCAGATTCCACGGCGCACGCTGCCAGATCCCAACCGCGCGCGGCGGCAGAAAAAGCTGCTGCCAGATATACAAGCTGTAGGACATTCGCCCCACCCAGACGAGCTGCGGCAGTTCCAGAAAGCGTCCGAGCCAACTCGCCGGCTTCGCCACGGTAGCCGCCGGCAGCAACGTCATCAATGCGGCAACGAGCGTCAGATAGCCCGGCGGCGTCCAGACCTGGCAGCAAACCGCGATGGCCGCGGCGACGAGGGCGAGTCCCGACCCGCCGACGCGCCTCAGCAACGCCTGTACGCGTGCATCGTCCCAAATCAGCGCCACCACGCAGCCGAACAGCAGAGTGTCGAGCCGATAGTCGGTGCGCGCCAGCGACCCACGCAGCGCGGGATCGAATCGAGCGATCCAACCGTAATGCAGATCCGTGAAACGCCAACCTGCGACCGTCAACGCCAGCCCCGGCGCGATCCAACGAGCGCGCCGGAACCCGGCGATCGACAGGAGAACCGGCCAGATCAAATAAAAATGCTCTTCCACTGCCAGCGACCAGAAGTGTCCCGTATACCAGCCCGTCGCAGTCCAATAATTGCGAGAGAAGAGCAGGCTCGCGAGCAGTTGGCCGCCGTCCATCGGGATGACCCGCCATCCCAACCCGAGTACCGCCAGCACCGCGAGGTATACCATGATCGGCGGAAGAATCCGAAATGCGCGGCGCCGATAGAAGCCCCGCAGATCGATTCGACGTTCTACCATCAACCGGCGCGTAATCAGGAATCCACTCAGCGCGAAGAAGACCGACACGCCCATGGCGCCGTAAGGAGCCAGTACCGCTGTCGGCCATCCCGCATGACAACACAGAACCGCAACGATCGCGATGGCGCGCCAGCCATCGAGCGTGGGAATGTAATGACGATCTACCGCCAAAGCCGATTAACCACGCGTATGAGAATTGAGCCGCTCACCACGAACACCGCCAGCATCGCCCAGAACAATTCCATCCTGCCATAAAGGAAGTTGCCTACGGTGAACAGCGCCGACCAGATCGTGATGCATCCGGTGAACCATCCGAGAAGCGACATGGGAAAATTCCACGCCTCGCGGTCGGCCTCCACCATTGCCGGCGAAATGCCCGCGATCGACCGAACGTACGTCCAGCCCGGCCCCGGCGGCCGAACCTTTTGGTAGAAATTAACGAGCGCCGCTTCATCCGTACGGGGACCCAGATACGCCGTCGCCACCCACAGCACCGTCGTGCATGCGATGGTGATCAGCAACTCCTGGTACGTCCCCGGCGCCGCACCCATCTTCTTCAAGATCAAAAACAGGATCGACACGCTGAATGAACTGGCCATGGCGACGATCTCGCACCAGGCCGTCACGCGCCACCAGAACCAGCGCACCAGATAGAGCAAGCCCGTGCCCGCGCCAATCTGCAGGATCACGTCGAAGCTGTCCTTGGCGGTATCGAGCGCGAATACCAGTGCCGACGACGCCACGAAGAGGATCACCGTCGCGATTCGGCCGGCCTTCACATAATGCTTGTCAGGCATGCCGGTCTTCACGAACCGCCGGTAGAAATCGTGCACCAGATACGATGCGCCCCAATTCAAATGCGTGAGGATGGTCGACGAGTTCGCGGCGATCAATCCGCCCAGCATCAGCCCCATCCAGCCCGCCGGGAGGAAGCGCAACATTGCCGGAAACGCAATGTCATGGCCAAGCAGTTTCGGGTCGAGATGCGGGAAGGCCTTCTGAATGTCGCTCAATTCCGGGTATACGATTAGCGACGCGAGGCCCGTCAGGATCCACGGCCACGGCCGCAGGATGTAGTGCGCCAGGTTGAAAAACAGGGTGCTGCCCAACGCGTCCTTCTCCGATTTCGACGCCAGCATGCGTTGTGCGATGTAGCTGCCGCCGCCCGGTTCCGCGCCCGGATACCACGACGCCCACCATTGCACCGTGATTGGGATGATGAAGACCGCCATCGCCAGGTCCCAGTTGTTCTTGAAATCCGGCAACATGTTGAGATAGTTCACGCCGTGCGGCCCGTGCATTTGTGAGAGCTTCGTTACCAGGCCGTGGAGGCCGCCCACCTGCGGCAATTCCACCGCAAAGTATGCCGCCGCGATCACCGCCGACATCTTGATGAAGAACTGCACCATGTCGATCACCAGCACGCCCCACAGTCCGGAATGCGTGGCGAAGACCACGTTCAGCAGCCCCACGAAGAGCAGCGTCTGCCAGCGCTCAAAGCCGAAGAGGATCGCCGCGATCTTGCACGCCGCCAGGTTCACGGTCGCCATGATGACGCAGTTGAACAACAGCCCGAGGTACACCGACCGGAAGCCGCGCACCGCGCCTGCGGCCTTGCCGGAGTAGCGCAGTTCGTAGAACTCCAGGTCGGTTAGCACGCCTGAGCGGCGCCACATGCGCGCGTAAAAGAAGACCGTCGACACACCGGTCAGGGTGAAGGCCCACCATCGCCAGTTACCGGCCACGCCTTCGGTGCGCACGAAATTCGCCACCAGGTTCGGCGTGTCGCTGGAGAACGTGGTGGCCACCATGGAGAGGCCAGCCAGCCACCACGGCACCGAACGGCCGGACGCGAAGAACTCCGCCGTGCTTTTCCCCGAGCGCTTGCCCAGAAACAGCGCCGGCGCAAAGCAAATCAGTACCGCGATGGACGCTATCACCCAGTCGAGTGTGTGCAGTTGCATGAATCAAAGAGTTTACTGCGTTTCAGTGTACATTTCAGGATGCAAGGCTCCCGGGCCCGGTACAGCGTCGATCAGGTGGATGCTTTCGTCGAACGCGCGATGCCTACCGTAAAAGCTTTCCACCAGCCCGCGACGCACGCCGGCAGCCTCCGCGGCGCGACACAGCACCACCGCACATCCGCCGAACCCGGCGCCCGTAAGCCGCGCACCCACCGCGCCCGATTCCATTGCCGCTTCCACTAGAGCGTCCAATGCAGGGCAACTCACCCGCAGCCGATCCCGCAGGCTGGCGTGCGACTCCGTCAGCAGTCGCCCGAACGCTTCGCAGTCGCCGCGCTCCATCGCCCGCACCGCCGAGGCCACTCGCAGCGCCTCACTGGTGGTGTGCAAAAAGCTGTCGCGCTGCGGGCCGGCGTCGAGCTTCGCCGCAGACTCTTCGGCGTTCGCCAGCGCGTCGCGATACGAGGGCAATCCCAGCCGCGCCAGCGCCGTGTCGCCGGCCGCGCGCCGCAGATTGTACTCCGCGCGCGCCGCGCCGGCCTTCTCAGCGGTCTGCAAGCTGTGCGCCACCAGGAACGCCCAGTCGCGCGGTACGGGAATGTGGCGCACCGCGACCGGTGCGAACTCCACCAGCGTCGCGCAGCCCGCCTTCGACCCCAGCGCCGCGGCGTGATCCATGCCGCCTCCGCGAGTGCCTACGAACTGCTCGCCGTCCGGCAGAATCTCCATCAGTTCCTCGAACGACGTATTGCGGCCGTTCGCCTCGAGCAGCGCCAGCGTGAACGCCACCAGCAGCGCCGACGATGAGGAGAGCCCCGCGGCCGCTGGCAGGTCGGAAGTCACCGTCGCGGCCACGCCACGCATCACGCCCCATTTGCCGCCAATCGCCTGCGCCGCGGCACGGAGGTAATTCTCCCAGTCGCCCGCCGCCACCGGCGCAAGCCCTTCGCTCCACTCAAACTCCCGGCGGCCATATGACGCGCTCTCCGCGACGATCCGCCGGTCCGCCCGCGGCCGATACCGGACCTGCACGCATCGGCGCAAAGCCATCGGCAGCACCGGCAGGCCGTGATAGTCGATGTGCTCACCAATCAGGTTCACCCGGCCCGGCGCCCACACCGTTCGCTCGGCATACACCAGTCTCGCTTGCGTTTCCTCGCGCACCCGATCACGATACCACTATGGCCGCTCGCTTCCCGCCGATCCCGACTTTGACCCTGACCCTGACTTTGGCCGCACTGGCCCTCGCCGCGCAGCCCGCGGACGCGCCGTCCACCTCCCTGCTCGTCGTTAATAAGGAGGGCTCGCTGGCCATCGTCGACCCCGCGTCGAACGCCGTGGTCGCGTCCATCCGCACCGGCGACGGCCCGCACGAGTGCGTGACGTCGAGCGACGGGAAGCTGGCATTCGTCAGCAATTACGGCGGCGCGACCGCCCCGGGCAACACTATTTCCGTCATCGACCTCCTGGCGCGTCGCGAGTTGCACCGAGTCGACCTGGGCGTCCTGCGCCGCCCGCACGGTCTCGCCTTCGCCGGAGGCAAACTCTACTTCACCGCCGAGACGAATCAGATCATCGGGACCTACGACCCGGCGTCGAACCAGATCGATTGGCTCCTCGGAACCGGCCAGAACACGACTCACATGATTGCGGTCGCTGCCAATCTCAATACCATTTTCACGGCGAATATCGGCTCCAACACCGTCAGTCTGATCGAGCGCAGCGGCTCGCAAAGTTGGAGCCAGACCGCAATCCCCGTAGGCAAAGGTCCGGAAGGTTTCGACATCACTCCCGAAGGCAAGGAGCTCTGGGTAGCCCACTCGCGCGATGGCGGCGTCTCTGTGATCAATCTTTTCGAGAAACGCGTGATTCATACCTTCGGCGTGCAGACCAAGCGCTCCAACCGCCTGAAATTCACTCCCGATGGCCGCCTGGTGTTGATCACCGACCTCGACGCCGGCACGCTCCTCGTACTGAATCGCACCAACTTTAAAGAGATGAAACGCATCCCGCTAGGGCACGAACCCGCCGGCATCCTGATCGCCCCCGATAGCTCGCGAGCCTACGTGGCGGTCACGGGAGACAACAACGTCGTGGTCGTCGATCTGCATACCTTCGATCTGCAAAAGCGCATTCAGGCGGGTGTCGGGCCGGATGGCATGGCGTGGGCGGTTCGGTGAAGGCTATCAGCTCTCGGCACCCCCGACGCTCCTGCGGCGCTAACCATGGATCCGCTGACTGAAGCGCCCATTGGCTTTGGTTGTTAGCTGTTGGCTCTCTCGAGCGCCTTCGGCGCTCCACCTTGACCGGCGTGAAAAGCAAGAGATCGGCGAGCAGTCAGTGGAGAGCTTTCACCTATCGGCTGGCCGATCATGGCTAGCGGCTGCACTCGCGCCAACAGCGGCTCGGAGCCGCTGGTCTAAAGTACCCAGCTGAAAGCTCTCCGCTGACGCTTGTCCGATCTGGGCTCGCCGGTCACCACGCCCGGATGGCGTCGCAGGGGCAAGCGAGCTAACCGCTAATAGTTAAGAGCTAATGGCCGCTTCGGTCAGCGGATCCACGGTTAGCGCCGCAGGCGCGTCTGGGGTGCTGAAAGCTGATAGCCGATAGCTGACTGCTGACTGCTGACTGCCGTCTGCTGAGAGCCGATAGCTGACAGCCTCTTCGGTGGCCTACAATAACCTCATGTCCATGTCCAAGACCCCGGCCAATGGCCGCCGCGGATTCCTCCGCGGCGCGCTCACTGCGACTGGCCTAGCCGCCGCAGCGCCCCAGTCGGCGCTCCCGCAGAGCCGCCCGAACGCGACCCCTCTGCTGCCCGCGTACGCCCGTGCCCAGGCCCATAAATCGCTCAAGCAGTCGAGCTACGACCGCACCGGCGGCAATGGCGATTCCTGGCACATCGCCCCCGGCGGCGTGCAGGAAGTCTTCCGCGCCGAGGGCCCCGGCATCATCTCCCACGTCTGGTTCACCATCTCCGCGCAGAGCGACATGCATCTCAAGGAACTGGTGCTCCGCGCCTGGTGGGACGACAATCCCAAGCCCAGCATCGAAACTCCCATCGGCGATTTCTTCGGCCTCAATCTCGGCACCTATTTCAATTACCAGTCGGAGTACCTGGCCTGCTCGCCCGGCAAATCGCTCAATTGCTATTTCGCCATGCCCTACCGGCGCGGCGCGCGTATGAACGTCACCAACGAAGGCAAGCGCGACGTGGGCGCCTTCTACTCCAACATCGACTACATGACCGTCCCCAGCCTGCCAGACGATGCCATGTATTTCCACGCTCAGTATCGCCAGGCCGCGCCTTGCACCCCCATCGCGGGCCCCGACCCGAAAATCAATCTCGACGGCCGCAACAACTACGTCTACATGGAAGCTCGCGGACGCGGCCACCTCATGGGCGTCACTCTCGGCGTCCTCGAAAACGCCCCCGGCTGGTGGGGCGAGGGCGACGACATGATCTTTGTCGATGACGAATCCAAAGTGCTGATCAACGGCACCGGGTCCGAGGATTACTTCCTGGGGAGTTGGGACTTCGGCGGACGCGACGGCGCTGTTCCCTTCGGCTATTCCATGTACGGAGCGCCGCTCATCGTCAACGCCGAGCGCACCGGCGGCCGCTACTGCTGCTACCGCTGGCACGGCGACAATCCCGTCACCTTCGAGCGCTACCTGAAACATACGATGGAACACGGCCACGCCAATGACCGCGGCGACAATTTCTTCTCGTGCGGCTATTGGTATCAGTCCACTCCGTTTACCGATTTTCCCGCGCTCCCACCCGTGGCATCGCGGACTCCCGTGGTAAAGACCGCATGAAACTGACACGACGGCAAGCCGCCGGCGCCCTCACCGCCAGCCTGGGCATGGTTCAGACGAGGGCCCAGACGAAGTCGCAGCCGACCCCTGCCGGCAAGCCCCGCGAGGTCCACGCTGTATGGGCCGGAGCGGGCGATGCCGGCGCCTCTGTCGACTCCGTACGCGCCTTCGTCGCGCAGCTCAAGCGCGCCAACATTCATAAAGTGGTGATGGGCGTCAAAGAGGGCGATGGCAGCGTGGTGTGGCACAGCAAGCGCTTCCCGCAGCTCATCTCACCCCGATATAAGGATTTCGATCTCGTCGAGAATCTCGTCCGCGAAGCTCACGATCAGGGCATCGAGGTCCACGCGTGGCTGATCGACTATTACGAGAGCCAGAACGGCGTAGCGTATCGCTCACACCCGGAGTGGGCGCAACTGAACGCTGACGGCAAAGCCACCAACAGCGAGAAACTGTTCGATAGCGAGAAGCTTCCCAATAAGGCATACCCCAATATCTGGATGTGCCCCGCGCAGAGGCCAGGTTACACCGACCAGTGGCTCCTGCCTCTAATCGAGGAGTTAGTCTCCACTTACTCCATCGACGGTATTCATCATGACTATGTCCGTTACGGCGGCGACGTCGCTCCTGACACGTACTGTTTCTGCGATTATTGCCTGAAGAACCTCCCCCGCCACGCCCTGTTGCATTGGGAGAGCGGACTCTCCGAGCGTCAACAGGTGGACGTCGTGCGTCCGCGCCTGGAAGCCAATTGGGAAGCCACGCCCGACATGCTGCCTGCTGGCTGGGAGGCGATGAATCGCCGTGAGAAGGCCGATTTCATCCTCAACGGCCGCACCATCGCAGGCGGTCCACCCGACATGCGCTACTTCTTCTACGAGTACCGCATCGGCCAGATTTCACGCTTCGTGCGTGAGGCGCACCAGCGCTCCAAGAGCATCAATCCCAAGATTCAGATGACCGCCGCGGTCTTCAAGAATCCCATCCAGAGCGGCCGCTATCTGGGGCAAAAGTGGTCGGACTGGAACCCCTGGATCGATGCCTATATGCCCATGAGTTATCGCAGTCACTTTCTCGGTGACTTCGAAACGTACTGCTCGCACTTGAAGGAAATCACCGCCCGCCAGATGGAATGGACGCAGCATGAGAAGCCACTATACGCCGGCATCTATACGTCGGACCTATACAAAGAAGAGGCGGGAACGAAAACCTACCCAGCCGCTAAACTGATCCGCGCCATCGAAGCAGCGCGCGCCGCGAAGCCCGACGGCATCGTGATCTTCTCGGCAGGTTCCATCAGAAATCAAGGTCTCTGGCCGCATTTGGAAGACCTCTTTAAGGGGGCCTGGCCAGCCTAGCCCCCAAAAGAAAACGCCGGGGAACCGCAATTGCGGCGCCCCGGCGGGAGAGCAAAACTCCAGACTCCAGCTAGAACTTCAAATACAGCCCGAACTGGATCAAGCGATTGCCATAGTACTGGCTGGTGATCTTGCCAAAGGTGGTCGAGGTGAGGGTCTGGTCTCCGAGGTACCAGGTCGTATGGTTGAAGAAGTTCGTGCTGTCCATACGAATCTGCAGGCCCTTGTTCTCCGAGAAGGTGATGTCCTTGGAGGCCTTAAAGTCGAAGTCCCATACTCCTGGTCCGTTCAGGTCGGCTTTTTGCAGCGTTCCGATGGTGCCCGCTCCCGGTTCAGTGAAGATCTGACCGGTGAAGGCCGCGGTCCCATCCGTAGCGACCGCGCGCCCGTCCGACCCGAGTGCCGATGCGGCAACATAATAGGGACCGCTCGGAGTCATGCGGAGTTGGAACAGACTCTGCAGTTGTCCCAGGGTGAGCGAGGTGTCCGCAGTGTTGTTCCCGGATCGCGAAGAGCGATTCAAAGTCGCGCGGCCGGAGAGGATCGAGAACGGCGTGCCGGATTGCAGCGTGAAGAGGCCGGCGACATTCCAGTCGCCGATCACCTTATTGACGACCGAATTGCCGCTGAGCCGGTGGCCCTTGCCCATGGGCAGGTAATAGCTGAAGTTGGCCTTGAACACCTGCGTCACGTCGATTCCGGCCACGCGGGCCTTCTCGATCTTGGGGTTGTTCATGTCCAGCAACGGCTCGAAATCGGTGCCAGCGGCCCCCTGGGAGTCGCTGAGGTTCTTCGAGAAGACATAGTTCGCCTGGAACGCCAGACCCTTGGAAAAACGCTTCGTAGCTTCAACCACGGCAGCGTTGTAGGTGCTGCTGCTGTAGTTCTGCAGCAGATTGGCGCCCAGCGTATTGACGTTCTTGTAGTAGTTGTACGGGCCATTCACGCCGTTGTACTGGTAGAAGTTCGCCAGTTCACCGACCGCGCCGGTCTGCAGGTAACCCATCACGGTGGAATTAGTCAGGTAGCCTCCATTCGGCATGGCGGCGAAATAGGGGAGCGCTACGCTTCCGGCGATGGCGGAGTTATAAGTCGGATTGAACGAGCCCGTCTTTGCCTGCGCCAGGAATCCATTGTTTTGCGCCTGCTGGAACGCGGGAAGGATTCCGCTGATCACCACCTGGTTAAAGTCCAGCCCGCGGATTTCCTTCACGCCATGGTTGCCCACGTAGCGGACGTTGAAGATGATGTCCTTGATGCTGTGCTCCACGCTGAGGTTCCACTGTTGGACGTAGGGAGTGGTCAATCCAGGATCGGGCATGGCGACAGCGTTACCCGAAGGGTTGAGCACATAGTTCTGAGCCAAGGTGCGGGGCACCTGGAATGCCGGGGCGGTAACAGTGGGCGGCGTACTGCTCAGGAAGCCGCTGAGGCCCGTGGTGCTGACGGTGGTGGAGAGACCTGCATTGGTGCTCACAGCGCTATTGCTCAATGCATACGCCAGGTTGTCATCCACGTAAGAGATGCTGTAGCCCGCACGAATGGCGGTCTTGCCGTCACCGAAGGGCGACCACGCCAGCCCGACGTTGGGAGCAAATTCGTGCCAGCTCGGCGAATACCACTTGCGGCCAACCGCGCTTCCCGCAAAGTTGAGAGTCAAGTTCGGATCGAGCAGAGTCTGGATCGGGTTGCCGTTTTCCAGAACCGGCAGCAGGGCGAGTGAATCTCTTTCATCCACCGGCGTATAGTGATCCCACCGCACGCCGAGGTTCGCCGTCAGGCGCGGCTTGATGCGCCAGGTGTCGGTCACGTACGATCCGACATTCGAAAAGTAGTAGTTGCGAAGGTTGGGTGCGCCGTTGACGTATCCCGACGTCCTCGACGTGACGTTAAACAGTTGGGAATCGGTATTCAGGTAGCCGGCCAGCGTAGCCAGCAGGGTGTTGGCCGAAGACAGATCGCTGGAAGTGATGCCCGGCAACTGCGAAGAAACCAGTCCCTGATTACCAGTGCCGAAACCGAGGGCGTAGCTCGGGTCTATGCTCGCATAGTTGAACGCCCGAATGGTCACCTTCTGCCAGGATCCGCCGAACTGCACGGAATGATTGCCGTGAACCCACACTGCCTTATCGGAAGTGTTGTAGGTGTCGGTGAAGCGGCCCTGCGACAAGAACGAGTTGACCGGGTTGGTGTAGGACGTACCGGAAACGAAGAAGGGATACGCGGTCGGCTGCGAGACGAAAAGCGCCGGCGCCAGATTAAACCCGAACCGCGCTTCATTAGTCAAGGTGGGCGTGGGATTGAAGCGCCACCCGATCGAAAACAGCCGCGTCGCGTCGTCGTTGGTTACGTTTGGAGTGGTATCGAACGTGGCATCTTCGTCCGGGCGGTCCAGGATGTCGCGGTTGTAGATATAGCTCACGCTCAAGCTGTTCCGGGTCGAAAGGTTGTAGTCCAGCTTGGCAGTGACGTTGTCGCGCGTGCGATTGTCGCGGGCGTTGAACTGGAAGCCGGCGGTGTTGCGCAACAGCGAATTGCTCGAGTCGCCCTTCGAAAAATTGTTGTATGCGGTGGGCACTTTGGACAGCAGGCTCTGCGTCACGCTGTTCTGCTGCACGCCCATCAGACTCAACAGATTCACCTGCGTTCCGTTGCTCTCGGTGAAGATGCCGTTGCGGGCATTGGGCGAGAGAACCGTATAGTTCTCGGATGTCTGCTGCTTTTGCCGGTACGCTTCATAATTGAAATAGAAGAACAGCTTGTTCTTGAGGATGGGGCCGCCGATTTTGCCGCCAATCTGGTTCTGGTTGAGGTGCGGATTCTTCACGCCGGCCTGATTATTGAAGAAGGAATTGGCCGCCAACACGCTGTTGCGGTTGGACCAGTACACGGCCCCGTGGAAGTGGTTGGTCCCGGACGGCGTCACGAAATTCACCTGGGAAGATCCGCCCCATGCGGAGGCATCGGCGTTGGAAGACGATACCGTGACTTCCGCCACCTGGTCGAGCAGCAACAGGTTCGGCAGGAAATCCATGTCATTAGTGCGGATAAAATTGTCCTGGATGTTGATGCCGTCCAGCGTAACGTTGATGTAGCTGGAACGCTGTCCGTTGACGGTGGTGCTGCCGCGCGCGTCATTGATGCCGGCTTGCGTTTGCAGGAATCCCAGCGGACTACGATTCATCGTCGGCAAGTCCTGAATCTGGGCCTTGGTGATGGTAGTGGAGACGTCGGCGCTGGTGGTTTGCACAGTGGTGGCCGCGTCGCTCACCTCTACCGTTTCGGTAGTGCCGGCGATACTGAGTTTGAGCGCCTGCACGTCTGTGACGCGACTAGGCTCAACCACCAACTTGGTCAGGACCAATTTCAAGAAGCCCTTCATCTCAACGGAGATGTCATAAGTGTTGGATGGGACCGCAGCGATATCAAATGCCCCATTCGAACCGGATTTCGTAGTGAACAGACTGGTTGTGCTGCCGGTCAACTGCAGACTGACGGTGGCGCCAGGCACAGCCGCACCTGAAGGGTCGACGACCGTACCCGTAACACTGCTCTCCACTTGCGCGCTTGCGCACATCGCTAGCAGCAGAATCGCGAAACACAACAATACAGGACGAATACGACTCATTAAAGCCCCTTTAACTTGAATTGACGACCCCATCTACGAGTCCAAACGAACTCCGGAACACACGTACCCCAGATTCGCGGAGCGATCCAGGATGAAGTGTTCCGCGACGAGCAGACCTGCCGGGCGAGACTCCCAACAAGCTTCAATAAACCGGCTGAAAGATAGGCCCAGTATGTCACACGGAGCACCCAATTTCAACGCGAGCGACGGTTATTGGCTCAATAAAAAAGACAATGGGTTCTAGGACTGCCCCTTCTTCTTCCCCGGCAATCCCACAGGATTCTCGTGTGTCCGTTCGCCGAACTTCCCGCGCATGCTCACCGCCAGCGACACTGCGGATTCGCCGAAGCGATCGCGCATCTTGTCAGCCGCCGCCATCGCCTGCTGCCAACGCTCGTGCTTATCCCCACCGAGCAGATCCAGTTGTTCCTCGCCCGATTCCCAGCCCGAAACGTGCACGCCGAGCAGCCGCACCTTGGCGCCCGCCTTCCAATTCTGCTGGAAGAGCGCGCGGATCTCATCGAAGAGCTCGGTATCGAGCTGCGTCGCCCGCGGCACGGAATGCGCCCTCGTGATCGTGGAAAAGTCCGAGTAGCGTAGCTTCAGTTGAATCGTCCGAGCCTGCAGCCCGTGCTCGCGCAATCGGCGGCCCACCATTTCGCAGAGCCGCGCGAGCGTGGGCTCGATCTTCGCCATGTCCGCCGTGTCCTCGTTAAACGTGTGATCATGACTGATGGATTTCGGCCCTTCGCCGGCGCCGATTTCCGTGTCGAACCAGCCCCCGGCATCGAGCCCGCGCGATTTTCCGGCCAGCGCCATGCCCCATTTGCCGAACCGCTGCTCCAGAAAACCTTCATCGAGCCGCGCCAGGTCGCCCACTTTGCGGATTCCCAGCATGTGCAGATTCTTCTCGGTGACCTTACCGACGCCCGGGACTTTGCGCACATCGAGCGGCGCCAGAAACGCCGCCTCCTGCCCCGGCACCACCCACAGGACACCGTTGGGCTTCGCCACATCGGACGTGATCTTCGCCACCAGCCGCGAACTCGCGATACCCACCGAGCAATTCAGGCGCGTGTCCGCCTTCATGCGCTGGTGCAGCAGGTGCGCCGCTCGCAGAGGAGGCCCATACAGCCGCTCGGTGCCCGTCATATCGAGATAAGCCTCGTCGATCGACGCCATCTCCACCAGCGGCGAGAAGGATTGCAACACGGCGTAGACTTGTTCCGAGCACTCGCGGTAACGGGCGGGATGTCCGGGGACGAAGATGGCTTGCGGGCAGAGTTTGGACGCCGTCCGCAGCGGCATCGCAGAATGAACACCGTACTTGCGCGCCGCATAAGAGGCCGCCGATACCACGCCACGGTCGTTGGGCCCTCCGCCGACGACTACTGGTTTGCCTTTTAGGGTCGGGTCGAACAGCTCTTCCACCGACACGAAGAAGGCGTCCATGTCGACATGGAAGAAAGTGCGCATTGGCTGTCTCGATAGTAGGATATCTTCCCTACGTGCGCTCGCACCAATTCACTCCGGACCCGCCTTCAGCTTGCTGAGTATATGCTTTGCGAGAAACTCTTTAATTTCACGATGGCGTGGAACCGGTTGGGAAAACCCTGTCTTGGGGTTTTGATGCCAATCGTGCCTGCCGCCGTGCCGGATGAGCAAGCATCCTGCTTCTTCGAGTTTGCGGATGAGGTCAAGCCGCTTCATTCCACGGCAAGCTCGGCAACGCTGCGGATTCCTGGGATCTGGCCACTCGTTAGTCCGCTATACAAATCACGAAGATTCTCTTCCAGGTCGTTCAACGATTCGCCTTGCGTTAGATAGTCGGGATACCGCTCAAAATAGCCGAGCCACATCTCCCCGTCTTGCCAGCGAATGTAGCGGGCAGTGCTCATAATTCAATTCTACAGCCTGGCGGCGCATAAGCGGAATGGCGAAGCCGGACGGGCAAAGGTACTGGTGGAAGCCAAAGCGGAAGTGCGCTGAGATGTGGTCCCGGTTCAGTTCCCCTTCACTACAGGGAAGTCCGACGATAGCGTCCATCCCCCCAGATACACATTTCCGCTTGCGTCGACCGCTACTCCCGAAGCTGTATCGTTGCCGCTGCCGCCCAAGTAAGTAGCGTACAGCAGCGTGTCTCCGGTCGGGCTGAGCTTGAACAGGAATGCGTCACAGGAACCGGCGTTGGCCGTCTGGACTGCGCCCGTGGTAACCGGAAAATCCGTGGAATACGTGTAACCCGCTACGTAGATCGCGCCGCTGGCATCCAAGGCGATGGCGTTGCCGACGTCCACTCCGGACCCGCCCATATATGTGCTGAACAGCAGCCCGCCGGCGGAATTCACTTTGACGACGAAGACGTCGGTCGAGCCTTCCAACTGCGGCTGAATCGGATTCCACAACGGGAAATCGCCCGAACTAGTGACACCCGCTATATAAGCGTTGCCCTGCTGGTCTAGGGCGATCCCTTGGCCGGTTTCCGGATACGCCATGGTGCAGCCGCTGCCGCCTATATACGTGCTGAACAGCAGACTGTTGCCGTTGGAACTGAGGCGAGAGATATACGCGTTGCAAGGGCCGGCAATCGTCGTCTGGAAGGCGTTGTCCAAAGGAAAATTGCGGGACCATGTATAACCGGTGATGTACACCGACCCGCTGGAATCGACTGCGATGGCGCCTCCATGATCCGCGCCCGCGCCGCCCAGATACGTGCTGAACAGCAACTGCTGTCCACTGGAGCTGAGCTTTGCCACGAAAGCATCCTGCGATCCGTGGTTGTTAGTCTGATATCCCGTGGCGGGGAAATTCAAGGACGTGGTGTCACCCACAATGTAAGCGTTGTTGGAAGCATCGAGGGCGATTCCGTTGGCCGTCTCCGCACCGCTGCCGCCCAGGAAGGTGCTGTATACCAGTATGTCCCCCATAACGTTGAGCTTGAAGACGAAGGCGTCGCGGCCTCCCTGCAGACTGGTCTGCTCCGCATAGCGGGTGGGAAAGTTCGGGGACGTAGTGGTACCGGTGATATACGCCGCGCCGCTGGAATCCACGGCAATTCCGTAAGCCCGGTCGTCGTCCGACCCGCCCATGTACGTGCAGTATTCGAGGCTGGTGCCCGCGGGGTTCAGCTTGGCCACGAACACGGCTACGCTCCCAGCGTTGAAATTCTGCGCAGGGTTGGCGGTGGGTAAAGCCTCCGAATCGGTATAGCCCGCGATGTATGCGGCGCCCTCGCTGTCTACGGCAATCGCCGTCGCCGCGTTGAAATTGCTGGCGCCCACTGTGGTGCAGTAAGTCATCAGGGGGTCGATGACGAGGGGCAGCGATACGTCGTAACGGCCTAACGAGAATCCCACCGAGCCGTCGGCGCGGAGCGCGTAATGGCCCTCCACGGCCGTCTTCACGCCAGCCCGCTGCTGATAGATGTAGGGCGGCGCCTCGCTCAGTCGCTGGCCCCCCACGGGAATCGATATCGTGCCATCCTGCTGGATCGACGGCACTCCCGCGGCGCCGTAATGGATGCCAATTTGCGCCGGATCCGCGCCCGGCGCCACGATAAATTCGGACTTCAGGTGAACTCCTGCGCCGCCATAAATCATGTCGATGCCGGGGTATAGATTGCGATATCGGACGGCCCCGAAAGTGGGGACGTCGCGATGCCATTGGGCGGCATTGCCGATCAGGAAGTTAGCACGCGCCGTTTGCGGACTGGCGCCTTCCAGGCGCACCGACGAGCTGGATCCCGCGAACCGCACCCGCACCCAGGCGCCCTGCACGCGCAGCCGAATTTCGCGACGCAGAAAATAAGCCGTGAGCCCGGAGCCCTTCGCCATAAACCGGACCCCCCGCGGCGCCTGCCCTTGGTTGGCCATGAAGAAAACCGGCACGCCTGCCGCCGCCGCACAGGTGGTCCAGAGACAGATTGCCGTATATAGGATGAAAGCTCGCACTCTATGCCCGCATCAATCATCGGCAGGATCGGTAGATCGCGTTACACCTGATAAATTTTGGCTCGATGCGCGCCCGCCACCGATATGAGGTAAGGTAAATCTGAAAGGGGAGAACGCGTGAAGTTTCTCTCGTTTATTTCTCTCATTTTAGCCATCGCGATGACGGCCGCCGCGGCCGACGTGACCGGTAAATGGTCCGGAACCTTTACCGTAACCGGCCCCGACGGGTCGGCTGGAGACTCGAACCCCGCCTTTCTGATCCTGAAGCAGAGCGGCTCCACATTCACCGGCACAGGCGGCTCCGAGGAAGCCGAGCAGTGGCCCATTGAAAACCCCAAGATGGAAGGCAATAAGATCAGCGGTACGGTGAATCCGGGCGATGGTGCCAGCTATGCGGTTTCGCTGACGGTAAACGGGGACCGCATGACCGGTGAAGTCACGGTCACGCAGGGAGGTCAAACAATAAAGGGAAAGATCGAGCTTAAGCGAATCTGACCGGTGAACGGTTAAACCCGAATTCCGCACATTTCCGCAAAGCGGATTTCGGTAGCTCTCACGCGTCCGGCGACCACTGCCAGAGCGCGATGTAGGATTTCCCGACCGAGCAGCGGATCGGCTTGGCATACGGCCTTCAAGTCGTCGCCATTCAGACGAAGCGCGGTGGTGTGCTCTCTGGCCCTTACCTGAAACAGCGTTTCATGATGGTCCAGCAACGCGGACCAGCCAAAGGCCTCGCCAGCCCCAACCGCCTGTACCGAAACCACAAAACTCACCGTACATAACTCCACGGAGACGCTGCCGGTAAGCACCAGAAAAAAGGATCGAGACTGTTCCCGGTCCATCAGCACCAGATCGTTTTCGGCGAACGTCACCTCGGAGGCTATCGACGCTAACGTGGCGATCTGGGCGTCGGCTAGGCCGTGAGTGAATGCGTGGTCCCGCAAAACTTGATTAAGTGTCATTTGCCCCGACTCGTTGGGTGAAACGGCCCGACTGGCGCTCAAAACCGTCGAGAAACCCACCGAGCGCACGTCGAGCTGCAATTCTGCTGCCAAGATGAGTCAGAAATCGATGGCTACTACTTCGTGGTCCAGAATCGCCGGGAGGGTCAGCCGAACCTGCCCGGCAGCCTGTTGCAGACGCGGCGTCTGACCGGACGCCAGGAGCTTCACGGCGCGGCACTTCCTTCCCTCAGGCAGGCGGACGGTCAGCTGTTGTGCCGGCAAGGGCAGGAATTCGCGCAATGGCCCCTTCATCATCATGGGGTTGGTGAGGTTCACCAGGTGGACCGTCATGGAATCCTTTTGCCGCCACACGGTCACGTCCAGAACTCCCGGACCTTCCGCCGTCACTGGCCGCGGCTCATTGGTAGCCCAGTCGACGGCGTTGCGGAGGAGCTTCAAATGGTCCTCGGCAAGCACCTCCCAGAACGTGCGATCGATATCCCAGGGGAAATAGACCACCCGGCCCGCTCCGGCTTGCCGCAAGTAAACCTCGGGGATGTCTGTCTTCGGCTCACGAGGGAAGACTTCTTCCATGGGCAGATCGGGGTACGACGGAATCAATGTGAGCGGCGGATTGCGGTATTCCCCTGTCGCCCGCGTGTGGACCCGGGAAACGCCGTTGATGATGCGCCCCGTCCCTTCGAGACCGGCCAGCAGGGCGTGCCGTTTGCCGGTCTGCGGATCGGTCTCCAGGCGCAGGTAGGAGTTCATCATGCGGGCGTCCATTCCGCCGTCATAGGAGGCGCCGAAGAGCGATGCCAGCCCGAAATCCGATCGCCGCACACCCCATTCGTCGTAGAGCGACGTTTCAAAGGTTGCCACGATGCTGCCGCCGCGGTCCACGAACTCGCGGATCTGGCGGCACTGGGCGTCCGACATCGCTGCAATGTTGGGGAGGATGAGCACCTTGAAGGCGGCGAGGTGTGCGGCATCGAGTAGACGGTCGTGCACCATCTCGAAGGGAATGCGCGCTTCGATCATCGCCTGGTAGAAGCCCAGCGTGTGGTCTTCCACCTTCTGACGCGCGTGTTCGCCGCCATAATATTGCGCCGTCTGCTGGGAATAGACCATCCCTACACGGGCCATGGGCGCCACGTTGCGCAGATACCGCTCGTTGCGGAAATGCCAAGTGTAGAGTTCTTCCACAACCGGCAGCCATCGCTGGTCGTAGAGCGTGCCGCAGAATTTGGAGAACCAGGGCCGCTGTCCGTTGGCGATGGCGTCGAGCACCCACAGGCGGATTTCGGGACCTGTCTGCACCGAGTCTTTCCAGCGGTACGGCTCTTCGACGCCGACGCTGAACAGCGCGCCCACCGGTTTGGACCCCATGGTGGCGCGGTATTCCTTGGCGTTCTTGCCATTCGACCACGGCGCCGAGAGACCGCTGCGCGCCTGGCGGTCTGCAAACATGACCGGCGCCAGTTCGCCGATGGTCTTCATGTCGAGTTCGCTCAGCGCGCCGCCACCCGAGTTGGGAATGAAAGAGGCCTCGGGGTTGACCTCGCGGATGGCTCTGTTCCAGACGGCGCAGAGTTCGAAGAGACGCTGCTGCTTCCATTCGATGTAGGCGCGGCGGGAGGGGTTCTGCGGGTCGGCGGTGCGTGGAAGATCGAAACCGGTGGCAGCCTTGAAATTCTGGCGGCAGTGTTCGCAATAGCACATGCCGGAGCCGGCCCAGCGATTGCTGAAAATGCCGTCCGGCCGATACAACTGCACGATTTCGCGCGTTACATCGGTCATGAATTCGAAGTTGTAGGGCCCGAGCGCGCAGGTGACCCACCATCCGGGCATGGTCCAATGCGGCCGTTTCTTGCCGGCCTCATCGACCGCAATCCAATCGGGGTGCGCGTCGTAGACATCCTGATGGCACGCGTGAGGATCGGTGCGCGCCAGTACGACCATGTTCAGTTTGCGGCAGCCGGCCACCAGGTCGCCGAAGGGGTCGGTGTTCTTCATCCACTGGCTGCGATAGTGCAGCGGGATCTTGGTGGGGTAATAGGCCACGCATCCGCCAGCGCTCAGACACGCGGCGTCGGAGTGTGTCCGCTGGAAATAGTCGAGCCAGAAGTGCAGGTCGTACTGGCCGGGGTCATTTTCGGCCAAGGTTAATTGCGCCCAACGCATGGGCCGCTCGAACCAGGGCTCGGATTCTGCGGCGGACGCGGCGGGCTCACTCGCGAGAGCGATCGCGGACCCGGCGAGAGTGGTACGAAGAAAGTCACGGCGCGCGAAAGATCGATCGGACATATGGCCGGATGTTATCACGGCCCGCCGCGGAGAATGCGATGGCCTGGCAGGTCACTCGGAAAGTTCGCCGCGCCATCCGGCGAGCTTGATGTGTCGTGCCGGTTCGCTTAACCTTTGAGATCGTTCGACCGCCGCGCGAACCACTCGGGTGTCATCGTCCCCGAAGGTCAACCAGCCGTAGGAAGCCCGCTGCAGATCTTGACGAGTGAAAGCTGCCGTCATGATGCCGCCCGGCCGATGTCCCAGCCCCAGCACATGCCCGATTTCGTGGAGCATGACGTACGCCAGAGTGACGTCAGGCGCGGAATTTGCGTCGTCGGCGAAGGCGAGAATCCGTTGGTAGAAGACATGCGCCGCGGAACAATTTTCGGTCGCGGTACAGACGGTGGTAGCGCCCAGGCTCCCCTGCGAGACGGGCGCGGTTGGACGCGGCCGCGGAAGGATCGTAACCTGCACGAAACGCTCCGGCACATAACAGCCCTCGACGGGATTGCAGAGGATCCATGCGGTCTCCACTCCCGCGGCGCGGAAAGCACGGCGTGCCTCCTTGACGGCGGAGAGCAAGGTCGTGTGGGGAACGTGCGCGTGGTCAAAGATGACGACGGTGAGGCTGCGCGGGATTGTAGAACCCGCTGCGCCGATTAACGTCCACGGCAAGAGTGCCGCGACTCTCCATGCTCTCATGTTTCCTCTCGCTGGCTAATACGCACGAGCGAACTGAAAGTGCCGCAGAATTTTCTAATTCAAGAATAAAAATGGAAAGTCTCGTACTAAGGTTAAAAGTTGTAATTGAGTATTTACTTTTCTAACATGTTAGAGACACTTAACAGTGTGTTAAGTCCTAACTAAGTGAATGTCTGGTGCAACGAATAGTACGAGTTATGGGCTAGGTTAAAAGGGGTAGGCTGGGACTGCCGAATTGAGCGGGGGGACGGGAAGGAAACTGGCGGAGAGGGGGGGATTCGAACCCCCGGTACAGCTTTAGACCGTACGACGGTTTAGCAAACCGCTGCTTTCGACCACTCAGCCACCTCTCCGGAGACGAAATTGGTCTGCAAAAGCATAGTACCATACCGCGACGGATCGAATCGAGCCGGTCTGCGGTACAATAGCAGTGCAGCAGCACCCTGATGCGCGCCCGTAGCTCAGCTGGATAGAGCGTTTGCCTCCGGAGCAAAAGGTCGGTGGTTCGAATCCACTCGGGCGTACCACATAAACTTTCCCGAATCATCGGTTTAGCTTCCAGCCTCAGCATCTCGTCCTGCCCTAAAACGTATCAAAGCGTATCGGAACCGTATCAAAACCCCACTAGGAGCATGCTTCCGTATCAGAACCGGTAGCGTCTGATTCGTTGGCCTTGCGGTTGAGCTTGGTCAACGCCTCGCGCTTCATCTGGAGTTTCATTTGCGAATACTTCTTAAACACCTGCGCATCGGTCTGCCGGAGCATCTGCGTCACCCACTCGTCGGCGACGCCGCCTGCGCTCAGCCTTGTGGCGTACGTAGAGCGCAAATCATAGAGCCGGAAGTAGCGGACACCAGCTTTTCGAAGTGTTGTGCGCCAGGTCTTCTTGAACTCGGTCTGATGCCCCGTCCGGTTGCCGTCGCTCGGGAAGAGCCACGGGCCGGGGCCGGCAAGGTCGATCTGGTGGCGGAATGCCTCGACCGCGATGTCTGTCAAGGGTACCTCGGCGACCCCGGTTGGGGTCTTGGAGTCGTCGATGAACACCACCTTGTTGGCGAGGTCCACCTGATCCTTCTTCATCGCTGCCAGTTCCTTGTATACCCGGAGCCCAGTTTCCGTGATAATCCGAATCACGTTCCGCAGGTACGTGGGTGCATGACTCTCAATTTTGTCTTGCTCTGCCGACGTCACGTAGTGGGGCCGGAACAAGCTTTTCACCCTTGCCGGAAATTCCACCGCACTGCAAGGGTTAACGGGACACATCTTTTTCTTTACCGCGACACTGAACACTCTACGAAGAACTCGGAATTCTTGGTGCACAGTGGTAGCTTTCAAAACCCCTAGCTCGACGACGCCCACCTTCCGATGGACGATGCGCCGTTGTCTGAGCCGATTGCACAGGTGCGCCTCGATCAGGGAAGCATCGATATCGACCAGCTTCATCGTTCCAAACACGGGTCTCAAAGTTCTCAACGCAGCCTGGTTGGCCACGTGTGTTGCTTTCGCGCGAATAGGCGGCTTAGAGTAGTTTTCCAGAAAGAAATCCACCCATTCACCGAACGTTGTCTGTTTGCCCTTTCGGATGCTGTCAAGGGTATTGTTATCTCTAGCCGCGAGGCGCTCTCGCAGCAGCCGTTGCGCCTCGTCCCAGTCTTCTGCACCGGTTGATTCCAAGCGGCGGCGACCGGTTTTGTCCCGGTAGCGCATCCACCAAACGTTGCTGTCTTTACGACGATATACGACACCATCGTGTTTACTCGGTCGTGCCAATTCCCACCTCCTGCTTGAATGTTGCGCGGAAGGGCTCGAGATCCGATTTCAGAAACCGGATGTTTCGACCCATCACGCGGAGATGGGGAATCTGCTTTCGCTCTACCCAAAGATACACCGTTTGGACACTGACACCCAAGTAGGTGGCGGCCTGGCGGACCGTGAGCGGAACATCGTCTGCGGCGCCAGCGAGCGCAGCGTTCGCTGGAAAAGAGTGAGTTTTCGATAAGGTTGCAGTGCTCATCGCGATCTCCGTTTCCTATAGTGGCCACCAAAGCGCGCTGATCCGTCCAACCCATGCTCCGCAAAAGAACAGCAGTACTGCGGCCAGGGCCGCGATCATCAGCCTCTGCGCGGACAGGGGTTGCTGGTATGCCGCCTCAACCTGTCGAACGACTCTTGATGCGTGCAGACGGGCATCCTGAATATCTCCCTCAATCTCTTTTCGAATTCCGGCGGCGGACTCGCGGACCTGCGCGGCGAGAACATTTGCCGCACGGGTCTGAATCCTCTGCGCGGCAGCCTCGAACAACGCGAGGTCCTCGCGAATTCGGGAATGAATGGCCTCGATCGACTCTTCTAGCACCAGGCGATTCATGGTCACGATTGCCAAGGCTGCGTCGTCCGACTTGAGAACCAGGCGATGCCGCGCAGCAACGATTTCAATGAGGCGTTGCACGTCGAAGTCTATTGGTTTCGCCGCCATATCTCACTCCATCTCGATCCGATCCAGCTGCTCGAACAACTCGCGCTGGATGATCTGAAGACGCTGTTTCGATACCAGGGAAAAATCGCCGTGCCGGATGGCCTCCTGGAACGTCAGCCGCTTGGCCAGCATCAGACGCATGTCGTCACCGTACGTGTTTGGATTGCGCTCTCGAATCACGACTGTTCCGAGAAGTTTGTGAGCCTGATCTTCGGCCACGCGGAACTGCTCGAATGGCTTCCCATCTTGCGAAACTTCGCCGAAAAACTCGTTCAGCCACACGATCACATTTTTCTCGGTCGTCGTTTCGGCCAGCCGCTGCAGCCCGTTCAAGGTATCGCTCAATGCCTGTCCACCCGCGACAACCGAATGGACGAAGACCCGCCGTGAACGGGCAGCGAGGAAGCATAGGATCTCGTTTTCGAGGATGTAGTTCCAGAGAGGGACAAACGTCGTGGCTCCCGCATCCACGATACAAATACCGTCGCAGTGGCAAATCTTCTCAACCAACTCGTCGAATCGCTTATCGTAGATTGCACCACGACGTAAAACGTTGATGTGTTCGGCGCCAAGGGCCTCGTATTGGGCGAAGGTCGCGTTAACCGGATCGGTGTCAAAGCAACGCAGAGTGCCGTTCCGCGCCTGGAAGTATTGGCCCAGGATGGCGGAAACAAGGCTTTTTCCGACGCCGCCCTTTCCCTGAAGGACGAAATGAATTTGGTTGGATTTCAGTTTTCCGTTTTCTGCTTTTGCCATGGGTTCTCCTAGTCGATTAGCTGCTTTTGAACTGAGAATGGATCGTAGTTGAATCCGGTCGACTGTTTTTTCTCCCGTTGCTCGCGGAGGTTACGGAATGGATCGCTTGGGACCGAAGATCCAACCGACGTGGCGGATGGTTTCGGTGCGGCGGACGGCTGCGGCGCGGGTTCTGGCGGATGATTCCGCCACCTGTTCCGAAGGCGGGACACGTAGACCCGAAACTGAGGATAGGGAATATCAAGACCATCGGCGCGGGCAGCCTCCCATACTTCCCTCAGCTTCTTTCCACTACCCAACGCGGCCTCGATCTCGGGCCAAATCCACGCCACCCGGCCTGTACCGGTTGCCGGCTCAACGCCCGGGAGCGTTCGTAGATGGGCGAGATCAGATTTTGTTTTCTTCCTGCATGGCGAAGCGAGGTTCGCGGTCATCGTCGAATTAGGCCCTCACTCTGTAGGTCTTGGCAGAGGGGTCTTCGCACAGAAACTGCGGAATATTTTTGGTTGTAACCGTCTGCAGCACATTCGGAACACTCTGCAACAACCGCTCGATTTCCGGGCGCCCAGCAACACACTGCAACAGTTTGAAACCAGGGAGGGCCGCGAAAACAGTCAAAGGGCAACCAAAGGCCGGTAGTGGAACATAAAGGAAAGGTGCACATTTTTGGGTGCTCCCGGCCTTAAGTAGCTCGCGGCGAGGTACTTCCAGCGCGCACAGATTGACCGGCATTGTGCACGTTTGTGCACGGCGGTTGAGGTGTCACATGGCGGCCGTCCTCGCACCTACAGGGTAGGCACCTATGCTACGGAAACAGAAAACAGTCGCACGCGGGCTGCGCTATGACGCAAACCTGAACAATCGGATCGAGGCGGCAGCGAAGAAGGGCGGATTCTCATGCGGCAGTGCGTTCATCCGTGCGGCGATTGAGCGAGAGCTAGCCGGCCGTGAAAGCGACGTCGATGCGGCGGAGGAGAGAATCGCAGCGAGTCTCGATCGCATGGGCCGAGAAGTCCGCAACCTGCGATTGGGCCAGCAGGCGTTGTTCGCATTCGTAGATGTGCTGGCCAAGACTCTCTTGACTTGCGTGCCAGAACCGCCCAGGGACGTGTATGACCAAGCCGTCGCTCGCGGCAAAGCGCGCTACGACCGGTTTCTCAAAAGTGTGGGCATGGGAATGGTGGGTGATTCCGAGGCCGCCATGAAAGAGTTGTTAGGCCGTGGCAACGAAAACTGAACACGAGAGGGAATTCCGGATTCGGCCTCGCCGGCCCCGTACATCGCGGCAAGGCGAAGCGTTCGCATGGTCTCCCGCTATGAAGACGGTCCTTCGATACGCCAGAAGCACTCGGCGGCAACAAGGCTGCCGGTCGCGGAGAGGATCGGGCGGTGGACGCCGGGTATTCAGCCAACGATGCGCGGTACGCATGATGTACTCGCCGAACAGAATTACAGGGCAATGGCGAGCGCACGGCCGGTACATCGCCCGTGAGAGCGTCAGACAGGGCCGAGTGGTCAGCGCGTATCGCAACCACGCCGAAAGCGTCGCGCCAGCGGACGTCCTCGATCGGTGGCAGAGAGCTGGTGACCCACGGCTCTGGAAAATGATCATATCGCCGGAATTTGGCGAACGAATCGATCTGGATCGACTGACGCGCGAGCTCATGGGCAGGATGGAGTTGGATCTCGGCACGCGCCTAGAGTGGGTTGCGACATCACATTTCAATACCGAACACCCGCACGTTCACTTCGCCCTGCGGGGGATCAAAGCTGACGGCTCGCCACTTGACCTGAAGCGTGAGTACATCCGCAACGGGATACGGTCCATCGCCGAGGATCTCTGTACACGTCAGATCGGGCATCGCAATCAACTCGACGCGATGGAGGCCGAACGTCGCGAGATTCAGCAGTCTCGGTATACGTCTCTGGATCGCATGATCAATCGCGATAACGCAGCCCCACGGATCGATGGGACTGATGGCGGCACCTACTTCGCCGTCTCTCGCGACATGAGCGCCGTCCGAGGCGAATTCGCAAAGATTCGGGAGCGCCACATTGCTGCCCGGCTGATCGTGCTACAGAAAATGGGCCTGGCCGAAGAGGCCGCTTCCGGTGACTGGCGTGTCAGGCAGGACTTTGAGGGCGTCTTGCGGGCGATGCAACGTGTCGGGGACCGCCAGAAGATGCTTGCGGCGCATGGCGCACTCTTATCGGACGAGCGACTTCAGCTTGTGTTGCTCGATCAGCGGAATTTCAGTTCCCTGGAAGGTCGCGTCTTGGTGCATGGCGAAGATGAGTTCGGCGTGAACGCCGGCCGGCACTTTGTCCTCATTGAGGGTACCGATGCCAAGGTGCACCTGGTCTATTATTCGCCAGCGTTGGAGAATGCACGTAGTCGAGGCCAACTCCGGCCAAATTCTTTCGTGCGACTCCGGAAGCAGTTCGACAACGGGCGCTCTGTACTCGAGGTTGACGACCTTGGTGATGCCGAGAAGATCTTAGGGAATAGGCGTTACCTGGAAGCAACCGTGCGCCCCCTGGTAAAGCGAGGCATCATCCCCGCCGAAGACGGCTGGGGTGGTTGGCTAGGCCGCTACCAAACCGCCCTCGCTACCGCTGCCACTTCAGTTGAAAGGGACTCCACGAAAGAACGCCGCCGGGCATCCCAGCAACGTTAGACACTCGCAGCCAGCGATGTCACGGTGGTGCGCGGCGATGACCTACCGGGTAGGGCTCTTACCCATTCCTGATGCAACAAGGAGATGACAGGGACAACCTCGCCGACAATTCAATGCCGCCGCTCACCGAACTTGGAGGTGAGCCACTACTCGGATCTGGTTTTGAAGCCGAGCCGTCTGATCCCGACTTCACCACAGAGCAAACGCAGCCTCTGGAGGAGGGTTCCCGATGACTCCCGCGAAATCCGAAAACGCGAACCGGACGGAGAATCGCGACCACCGCCGCGAAGTCACCGACTCCATCATCAAAATGCTGGAGGACGGCGTCGCCCCTTGGCAAAAGCCATGGGAAGGCGCGGCAATGCCATTCAACCCAACCACGGAACGGGCCTACCGTGGCGGGAATGCAGTACACTTACTCGCCACCGGAATAGGCCGCGAGTATGCGGATCCGCGATGGATGACGTACAAGCAAGCGGCCGATCAGGGCTGGCAGGTACGCAAAGGCGAAAAAGGAACTCACATCGAGTTTTGGGAGGTGAAGGGCCGGTCAAACGAGAAAGATGCGGCGCCGGATCAGAGCGGCGCCGAGTCTCCGGCCGATGAAAACGCCCGACGGCTGATACATCGCATCTACACGGTCTTCAACGGCAAGCAAATTGATGGCATACCGGAATACCAGCCGAAAAACCGGACGCCATTTGAGGCCGTCCAAGCTGGTGAACGAATTCTCGCAAATTCCGGCGCTCGAATCGAACACGATCAGCTCGACAACGCCTTTTACAACAGACGCTCCGACAGCATCCATCTGCCACCGAAGGACGCATTCAAAGACGCACCTGGATATTACGGCACTGCCCTGCATGAGCTGGCCCACTGGACCGGCCATCCTTCCCGCCTGAATCGGGCCACGCTTTCGGACTCTTACCGCTTTGGTGACCTCAACTATGCGAAGGAGGAACTACGAGCCGAACTTGCCAGCGTTTTTATGGCCGCGGAGTTGGGTGTTCCACACGATCCAGCTAATCATGCAGCGTATGTCGGCTCGTGGATCAAAGCATTACGTGACGATAAGAACGAGATCTTCCGAGCGGCGCACGAGGCGTCATCAGCCACGGATTTTGTTCTGTCCCTGGGCCGGGAGGCTGCCCTGGACGAAGCTGTGGCACTTGCGAGTTCGGAGATCGTGGTAAGGGACGCCCCCGAGCTTCACCCGTTGGAAAACGGTACCCTTCCTGCCATCGGGTCAGAAGTTCAACGCCAGACGGCGGTAGGGCCCGTGAGGCAGAATTCCCATGAACCCAACGGTGATCAAAATCGAAGTGCTGCAAACTCTGGCGACCTGGCAGCGTCGTTTGCTGCCGCCAAGGCGATCACGGCGGATGCCCTTGGCGAATCGGCACGAACATTTCGGGCCCAGACCGAAAGCGGCAGCTATAACGGGCGGATCATCGGAGAGACGGCCCACCATGTTGTTCAGTGGCTGTCGGCTCAAACTGCAGTGGCCCACATGAAGCATCTGCTTGAGCACCTTCCCGATTCCGGCGCCAACGTCTCGATATCCTATTCGAACGACTACGCCGCTCAGGTGCGCAATCTCAGTGAGCGCGTCAACACTCAGGAGCTTGGCCGCTAACGCGATGACGCACCCTGGGCATACGAAAAACTCCGTAAGGTCCTGCTTGCCGTTCAAGTAGAAATCGAGCACAAAACGGGATGGCGTCGTGAACGATTCTGTTGCGCGTCGGAGTCAGCCATCCGCTCCAGGTCGGGAATAGCGCGGGGCGATCAAGCGTTGACTCCAGTTAGGGCGCGGAACGGTCGCCAGGAACTAGCCGCCACGCGAGCCGCCGCGCGGCCTGCCCCTGTTTCGTGAAACAGCATTCATTGAACATTGCCGCCACCAGCAGCTCCCTGATCGCCGGTTCAGCACACAGTCGGCATACATTCGTTCTGCTGCACCGGCATTGGAGCCATTACACGGGGCCAGATTGGGCTGACCACCAGTCAGTCAACACCAGCGAATTTTGGCGGGTAGGGCGCGCACGCGCTTGCCTGACGGGCTTCGACGAGGTTGCGGATCGAGAAGGCCGTTGGCGCCGCCTGGTCAATATGAGGTCCTCCGCCTGATTTCTACGCTCGAGGATCCCAGCAGGGACTACGCACGGATGATCACGGATGACGTGCCAAGGGCAAGCGGAGACGAAGAGTTTGCAGCTTTGAGAACACCCTTTGCAGCTTGACGAATTCGAAAAGGTGGACGCTGAGAACGCGGAAACGCTTCGTAACGATCCGCTGGATTCCGCAGTCAGGACTCTGCACCCGCTCGATTCCGAAGTTATAAGCCGAAGGCCCGGTTCCCGCTTAGCACTACCATGTAGGCAGGCTTCGGCGTCGGCTACTTGCCGCCGCTGGTCCAAAACGTACCTGCTTGTCCGGCTCCCAGAAGCTCGCGTTTCGAGGTCGACAAATCCGGCCGCACCAGGACTTCCCCGGCGCAACCGTCCGGGAGCGATACATGTACCTCGTGGCCGCTTCTTGCCGCTCGGGCCTCGAACTGGATCCCGCGAGGTTCCTGGCAAGTGATCGAGCGTCTGCCAAGTCGGCTTGGCAGATCTCGACACCTGGGCCCGCCGCCCACGACCGACCAGCGAGCTTCTTCGGCGATCGGACAAGACATCGGACCAGGTATCCGTCATCGACCAGACGCGGCGCGAGTCGGCCGCCAATGTAACCGGTAGCCCCGGCAATGGCGACGCGTTTTGGGGATGAGACTTCAGTCAAGGGAGTACTCGCTTCGCTGAGAACAGCGTCTGAACATGTTCATTCTCATACAACCGACTCTGGGACATTTCTGAAAGCGTCCGGCGATCGAGGGGCCTACGGCAGCCGATTCTGCCTCGCGGACTTGACGGGAATGCGGAGTCTTCTCCACTCTACGTGGAACGAAGCCTGCGGCGGAATGCGCTTCCTGGATGCCCAGGAGATGCGCAAGAATTGGAAGAGAGAGAGGAGGGTTGGAAACCTGGCCGCAAAACGCGTTCCCGACCCTCTCAGCTTCAGTCGGTGCCCTCCGTGCTCGATGAGCAGGTCTACTTCAAAAACGGGCAGTGGTCGTTTCATCCTTGGTCCGAATCCTTACGGTCCCAGTCACTTTCCACGTAGCATGTTGAGCGCTCGCGGACGCTGAACTCGGTACGGAGATTTCCAGGCCTTGGAACTCATAAGTGATCTCGGCGCCCCGTCCGGTGAGCTTGTCGTAGAGGCCGATCGCTAGATCAGGCCAGGTTTGGGTATCCGGCGTAGTTTGTGTCATGGCTTTTGGATGCGCGCCCGCGCCGCGGGGGGTAAATTTTTCGCGCCTGCCGCCCGGGCCCCCGCATCATAAGTGCGATGGAGAAAGTCAATCCCGGAGCCCGCCGAGAATCGGTTTGGGACTATCCGCGTCCGCCGCGCGTGGAACTCTGTGAGCGCCGCCTGCGCGTGGAATTCGACGGCGAGACGCTCGCCGAGACTGTCCGCGCCTACCGCGTGCTCGAAACCAGCCATCCTCCCACATATTACATTCCGCAGACAGACGTGAAGATGGAGCTGTTGCGGCCGAACACCGCGCGCAGCTTCTGCGAATTCAAAGGGGAGGCCCGCTATTGGGACATTTGCGCCGGCGTGCGGACGTCGGTCGCGGCGGCGTGGAGCTACCCTTCGCCCAGTCCGCGGTACGCAGTCCTGCGCGATTATCTGGCCTTCTATCCCCATCGCGTTGACGGCTGCTTCGTCGACGGGGAACGTGTTCATGCCCAGACGGGTGACTTCTATGGCGGCTGGATCACGTCAGACCTAGCCGGTCCCTTCAAAGGCGGCCCGGACACCATCGGGTGGTAGCCTTGAGGTGCGGTGTCTCTTCCGCCGCCCAGGTGAATGCGCCGACTGGAACTCCTGGAACGCGGTTCGGGGGACCAGTTACCGCCTGGCAATCGGCTTGTTCGCGGCACATCCGGCCAGCTCTCTCTAATCGATGCACCGGACAGAGCGCATTTCGATTGGCGGCGACCGGTCCGCCGATCGCATTTGGACGGCGTTTTCGCTGATGACTCGGCTCGCAGTAGAGATTTATTTAACGCATTTTGCTACCACTGTCATCTAAGTGGATGAGGGCCAAGAACGGGTCTCGTCCAGACACAAGATGGAAGACCCTGGGACGTAGCGGATAGATGTTTGCGCATGACACGCTCTACTCTTGCAGCACTCCTTTTCTGCTGGCTCGCGTTTGGTCAAAACGCGAGCCAGCAACCGCCCTCCTCAGCAAGCACTCCTGCTATTAAATCGGCAGACTTGCAACTAGACGCGCAAATCCTGCGCAAAGCGTTTGAACAACTGCATCCCGGCCTCTATCGGTACAACACGAAAGCCGACATGGACGCAAAGTTCGAAGCGCTCGAGAGGGATCTCTCGCACGATCAATCTCTGCAGGAAGCTTTCCTCGCATTCTCTGTCTTCGCTGCTCAATTGAAGTGCGGCCACACGTATTCGAACTTCTTCAACCAGGAAGAGACGATTGCGGCGGCGCTCTTTCACGGCCAGAACCGGGTTCCCTTCTATTTTCGGTGGCTGGATCAAAGGATGATGGTTACTTCGGACTTCACCCCGGACCATCGACTTCCGCGTGGTACTGAAGTTCTTTCTATCAACGGAACTCCGGTGCAGGCGATCCTCCAACAGCTCCTGACCATTGCCCGGGCGGATGGATCGAACGACGCGAAGCGAATCGCCTATCTGGAGGTGACCGGCGACAGCATCTACGAAGCATTTGATGTCTACTTCCCGATGTTCTTTCCACCAAAGAGCACGACACTGCAACTGATTGCGCGCCGTCCCGGGGAGACGAATCCACAAATCCTCAACGTCCAGGCTCTGACGTTTGAGCAACGCATCTCTCCGATCAAAGCGAGGGAGGCAGGCCGGAACGGCGGGAACGAGGTTCTCTTCACATAGAAGTATTTGAGTGGCGGTATCGCCTATCTGGGGATGCCTACCTGGGCGGTCTACAACAGTCGTTGGGACTGGAAAACCTGGCTGAATTCCAAACTGGACGAGCTGGCCGTGAAGAATGCCCCGGCACTCGTCGTGGATCTGCGCGGGAATGAGGGTGGCAACGACGTTGGCAACGAGATCCTCAAGCGCCTGGTCGACGGCGATCTGAGGATTTCATCCTATCGCCGCCTGGTTCGCTATCGGCAAACTCCCGCCGAATTGAATCCTTATCTCGATACGTGGGACCCTGGCTTCAAGAATTGGGGAGAAGCGGCCGTGGAACTGCCGCGGGCGTGGCCTACTGCCCCGCCGGTTCACTACTTCGCACTAACAAAGTTCGACGACGATCCTGGCGGAGATGTCATCAACCCCGAGGGCAAGCCGTTTCACGGCAAGGTCTATGTGTTGATGGATGCGAGCAACAGCTCAGCGACGTTTCAGTTCGCACAGATCGTACAGCAAAAACAAACTGGGAACGCTGGTTGGCCGGCCTTCGGGTGGAAATCAACGCGGCATCAACGGGGGAGCGTTCTTCTTCCTGCGCTTGCCCAAGTCTCAGATCGAAATGGATCTTCCACTGATCGGCAACTTCCCAGCGTCGCCTCAAAACGATGCTGGCCTTACCCCGGATGTACTCGTCACACCGACCTTGCAGGACATCATTGAAGGAAAGGATGCGGAGATGGCGAAAGTCACAGCTCTTCAAGGGAAGGGAAGCCTCAATCTCGCATCGAGCAGTTCTGGGAGTCCAGCCCTATCCAGCGACTCCCTGCATGTGGCGGGCTAATTGGGCACGCGACACCATTTTGGGGCTTCATCTTTTTCTGATGCTTTCTAGCGCCGCCAGGGCGCGCTCGCGGGCCTCACCGTGGTCGACGATTGGAAGGGGATGCCGCGACTCTGGAACCCAGCGCCGGATATAGCAGCCGTCGGGATCGAACTTTTCTGTCTGAATGGCCGGGTTGAAGATGCGAAAGTACGGTGCCGCATCGGCGCCGCAGCCCGCCACCCATTGCCAGCCGAGCGTGTTGTTCGCCAGATCGGCGTCTACCAGAGTGTCCCAGAACCAGGCTGCGCCTGCCTGCCAATCGATCAGCAAGTGCTTTACCAGGAATGACGCGGCAACCATCCGCACCCGGTTGTGCATCCAGCCGGTGTGCCACAATTCGCGCATACCAGCGTCCACCAGCGGGTAGCCTGTGTTGCCACGTTTCCAGGCCTTGAAGTGTTCCGGGTGCATCCGCCAAGGGAAGACCGAGAATTCCTGCCGAAGTGTCTGGTGCGGCGATTGCCGATAGTGATACAGCAAATGGTACGCAAATTCGCGCCATCCAAGTTGCCTGAGGTATGCCTCGCAAGCTGCGTGGTGACCGTTCGCCACGCCGAGGATCGCGCGTTGAATCTCGCCGGGACTAATCTCGCCGAAGTGCAGGTGTGGAGACAGCCGCGATGTGCCCACGAGGCCCGGCTTGTCGCGATTCAGCGGATACTCCGCCAGGGCTTCCCGCAGGAAGCGCCGCAGTTGGCTCCTGGCCCCCGATTCGCCAGGCTGCCAAACCTGACGGAAGCCCCCTGCCCAATCGACTGCCGGCTCTAACGAGAGTTCCGAGAGGGCCAACGAGTGCGGCCACTTATCAGGCGAGGGCACACACTGGGGTGCTTCCTCGCAGGCGGGTGCCAAGGGCTTACTCAGGCAGGCTCGCCAGAACGGCGTGAAGACCCGGAAAGGCTGTTCGCTGCTGTTGCGAATGGTCCACGGTTCGAACAGCAGGCTGCCATTGAAGCTCTCGGCGATCACGCCCCTCTCGTGCAGCCGATACAACAGTTTGGGGCCGGCGGCGATACGGATAGGGCCAGGGGTCAATATTTGAAACCCCAGCCAGGGCGGCGTGATTCTTTCCAGATTGCGTGCGTCGGAAAAGAAAGCGAACACTTCCTCCAGCGGCCGCGGAATCCACTGCTCCCGCCGTAGGGTGTGAAATCGGTTCACTGGACGGCTCCCCGGCCCAGTTCCACCTCGACACGATCTTCGCCCCACGGTTCCTGGAACAGAGTTCTCGGATTGTGGTTATTGGTCAGTAGCAACTGGAAGTCGCCGACATGGCGCTCTAAGAAGGCGCCCTCACAGTAGGCCAGGTAATAGTCCCACATGCGAATGAAGCGGTCGTCGAACCCTAACTCGCGGACCTCGTTGACGGCATCGTGAAACCGCTTGCGCCAAGCCGCGAGCGTTCGCGCATAGTGCGTACCGATGTCCTCCGCATGGTAGAGGCCAAGAGAAGTCGCACGCGAGAGAGAGCGCAGGATCTCGCTCACCGAGGCCAGTTCCGATCCTGGAAAGATGTACTTCTGGATCCAGTCGCTGCTCCGATGGTAGGCGGGAAAGGCCTGTTCGTTGATGGTGATGGTTTGCAGGAGCATGGCGCCATCGGGGCGCAGCAGGCGATCACAGGCGCGAAAGAACGCGTCGTAATGGCTCAGTCCGACGGCCTCGAACATTTCGATACTGACGATTTTGTCGTACCGGCCGTTGAGATTGCGATAGTCCTCCTGCAGCAGTTCGATGCGCTCACCCTCCGGGATTGAGCCGAAGCGGTCTCGCGCATATTCATACTGCTGGCGGCTGATCGTAGTTGTCGTCACACGGCATCCGTAATGTTTCACCGCATGCTCGGCGAACCCGCCCCACCCCGTGCCGATTTCGAGTACGTGGTCTTTAAGCTCCAGGCGCAGCTTGCGGCAGATCGTGTCCAGCTTGTGGAACTGCGCGGCTTCGAGCGAGTCACCCTCGCTTTCGTACCAGGCACAGGAGTACATCAGGCTGCGATCCAGGAAGAGGCGAAAGAAGTCGTTGCTCAGATCGTAATGGGCCTGGATGTTGCGCCGGCTGCCCGCGATGGAGTTGCCGCGCAGGCGATGGCGAAGCGTGTCGAATCCCCGGCTTGCCGCGCTCAGCAGCCGATTCTGCTGCTCCAGAGGAGCCAGATTGCGTACCGCCAGGCGGACCACTGCAACCAGGTCGGGCGACGACCAGTCGCCATCCATCCAGGCCTCGCCCAACGCCACGTCGCCCCCGAGCAAGGCGCGGGCGAAGAAGCGGTCGTGGTGCACCACTACCACGGCCCGTAGCGGGTGTCCGGACTCGCCGAAATGCCAGATGCGGCCATCCGCGATGAGCACCAACGAGCCCCCTCGCAGCCGCTCCAGGCCTCGCAGGAAAATGCGCTTAGCGAACGATGTCAGAAGTGTGTTCATGGATTTTCTGGATGCCGGCCGGGCGGGTGTACACCGGCGCCTTCTTTATATACAGCCGCAAGGCCTCCCAGTGGATTGCTGCGATGACCTTGGCTGTCACCCAGGGGAACCGCCGCAAAGCGCGGTGGAGCGAGGCGGCGCTCCACGCCTGGCGGCGCAAACGAAGGGTGGCGTCGAAGGAACAGTGCTCGCCTTCCATGGTATTCATGTGAGCGACCAACCGCTCGCCTGGGGGCGGCAAGACGAACCGGTAATCGAGCTCCATCGACATGAAAGGGGAAACATGAATCGCCTTGGGGCACCGGTACGACTGGTCTCCGGGCGCGAGTTGATTGGCGGCAGAGAGCCAGTAGTTATGAGTCTCCCCGAAAGTGCTGTTGACTTCCGCCAGAATCGTATCGACACGGCCCTCCCGGTCGTAGCAATAGAAAAGTGAGATGGGATTGAAGTTGTACCCCAGGTAGCGCAGGTGAGTCAGCAGAAAAATCGGCCCGTCGGGCAGGCGGATGCCCTGCCGCGCAGCGTCGGCTATAAGCCTCTGGCGAAGCGGTAGAGCGGGGTCTCCAAAGTGATCCTGTTCGTGGAAGCTGGCCCAGTTGAAGCGGTTGTAAGCGGCAAACGGCGAAACCTTCATCAACTCCGGGATGCGGTCCACGTTCAGGAAGGTCATAAAGAGCGGATAGGTGAATTCGTGCCGGACGGGCTCGAAGCGCCGGTGACGGATTGTGCCGCAGTAGATGGCAGGTTCCATGCCGTCAGCACTCCACTTCCAATGCCCGCGCCACTCGCAGGGCGGAGTTCAGCCCGTCTTCGTGGAAGCCGTAGAACCAATAAGCCCCGCAAAAATGAGTGCGATTCCGGCCGCTGATATCGCTCCAGCGAGCTTGCGCCTCGACGGCGCCGCTATCGTAGATCGGATGATGGTACACCATGCGGCGCAGAACTTTGGCGGGGTCGATACTGCCGTTGGCGTTCAACGTTACACAATAATCTTCCGGGACATGGAGGGACTGCAGACGGTTCATGTGATAGGTCAGCGTCGCGCCCGCGCCGCGGTTCGGGCTCAGGCGGTAGTTCCAGGAAGCCCGCGCCTGGGGTCGCTTGGGCAGCAATCGGGAATCGGTATGCAGGCAGACTTCATTTCTGCTAGTGGTAAATCGCGACAGGATATCCCGCTCGCTGTCGCTGGGCGCTTCGAGCAGCGGCAGAATCTGATCGCCATGACACGAGAAGACTACCTGGTCGAAGCACATCGGCGGGCGATCTCGAAAGCGCAGGGTCACGCCCGCCTCTCTGCGCACCACGGACTGCATATCGACGCCCGTATGGATTCGTTCCTGGTACGGCGCGGTGAGGGGAGGGATGTAGTTACTGCTACCGCCGCGGACTACTTTCCACTTGGGGTGGGTATTGATGCCCAGCATGCCGTGGTTGGCGAAGAACCGCAGCAGCGTCAACGCTGGAAAGCGGCGGATCGCCTCACCCGACATCGACCATACGGCGGACGCCATGGGGTACAAATAGCGTTCCGCGAACATCGGGGCATAGCGGCCGTGCTCCATCACATCGCCCAACGTCATGCCGGCCGCCGCCGGGTGGTTGAGCAACCTCGGCGCTTCGCGGTTGAAGCGCAGGATCTCGCGCAACAGGCGGTGCTGGTCTAAACGCACCAGGTTGGCGCGTTGCGCATAGAACCCGTTCAGGCCGCGGCTGGAATATTCGTAGCCGCTGTGTTGGCAGGCAACGGCGAAGGACATGTCGCTCGGCTGAGTATCGACGCCGAGTTCATGGAACAGCCTGACAAGGTTCGGGTAAGTGCGATCGTTGTGGACGATAAAACCCGTGTCCACCGCCAGCGGCCCGCGGCTGCTTTCCACCGTGGCCAAAAGCCAAACCAGCAACGACAGTCTGAAGGGGACAAAAAACGCCGCCACGACGGCCACGTGCAGCATCACGAAGAGCGAAACCGCTCCGAAATGATAGCTGCGCAAGAACCCCCG
>Ga0182030_10003022_pt1 | contig 35886 bp, 28 predicted proteins | sample 812S3MmetaG_FD_121299 | JGI IMG/M metagenome (GOLD analysis project Ga0182030, IMG submission 121299) | Permafrost microbial communities from Stordalen Mire, Sweden - 812S3M metaG (Illumina Assembly) | ecosystem: Environmental > Terrestrial > Soil > Wetlands > Permafrost | place: Sweden...
CCCACGTTCGAGAGCACCGTCCCCGAGAAGAGGAAGACGTCCTGCGGGACCACCGAGAAGTTGCGCCGTAGCTCGTGCGGCTCGTAGCCGCGCACGTCCTTGCCCAGCACCCGCACCGCGCCGCCCTGCGGCTCGTAGAGGCGAAGAAGCAAGCTGGCCACCGTGGTCTTCCCTGCCCCCGTCGCCCCCACCAGCGCGATGCGCTCGCCGCGTCGCGCGCTGAAGGTCACGTCGCGGAGCACGGGCGAGCCGGCCTTGTACTCGAAGTCGACGTGCTCCAGCGCGATGGCCTCGTCGGCGGGGCCTGGCGCGCAGCAGTCGGCCTCCGCCAGCGCCGGCGGGGCGACGTCCGTCTCGTCGAGGAGCTGGAAGATGCGCTCCGCGCCGGCCATCGCGCTCTGGAGGATGGTGTAGCGCTGCGAGAGCTGGCTGACGGGCTCGAAGAACTGGCGGATGTACTGCGTGAAGGTCACGAGCAGCGGGAAGGTGATGAAGCTGTCCGTGACCCGGCGGAGGCCCGCGAACCAGAGAATGCTGGCGATGCACAGCGTGCTCACCATCTCGATCGCCGCGTCGAGCAGCGACTCGTAGTAGATGGCGCGCTTGTTCGCGTCGCGGTAGTCGACGTTGATGGCGTCGAACTCGCTGGCCATCGCGTTCTCGCGCACGAAAGCCTGCACGATGGCGATGCCGTTGACCTGCTCGTTGAGGTACGCGTTGAGGCGCGCGACGCGGGTGCGGACGTCGCGGTAAGCCTCGCGCGAGCGCTTGCGGACGTAGTTGACGATGAGCCCGACGAAGGGAAGAGCCACGAACGAGACGATGGCCAGCCGCCAGTCGAGCGCCAGCATCATGGCCACGACCCCGACGAGCGAGATGAGGTCGCCCATCGCGTTGAGCGCACCCGAGGCGAAGAGCTCGCTCACGGCGTCGACGTCGTTCGTCGCGCGCGTCACCAGGCGCCCGACGGGCGTCTTGTCGTAGTAGCGGAGCCGCAGCCGCTGGAAGAAGTGGAAGATGTTGCTCCGCAGGTCGGCCATCGAGCGCGCGCCCGCCACCTGCATCGCGTACATCTGGACGAAGGTGAGAAGCTGCGAGGCGATGAGCAGCAGCGCCAGGCCGATGCCGTCGCGAAGGAGCTTGTGCGGGTCGCGCGCGTCCGCTTGATGGACGACGTCACCCATGAGCAGCGGCCTCACGAGACCGATCCCCGAGATGACGACGAGGGTCGCGAGCGAGACCACCAGGTAGAGCGAGTGCGGACGCACGAAGGGCCAGAGGCGGCGGAGCAGCCGGCCGTCGTAGGCCTTGCCCATCACGGCTTCTTCGTGGAACTTCTTCAGCGCCTGCTCGCCACGCGTGGGCGCCGGCCCCGTCGCCCGCTTCGCGTCCGAGCTCACGATGCGGCCGCCCCCTCCGGCGGTCCGTGGTCGACGCGATCGACCGAGGGAAGCTCGAGCTCCTCGAGCTCGCTCGCCATCTTCTGCTCCTCGGCGAAGTTGGCGTAGATACCCCCGGCGTTCACGAGCTCGTCGTGCGTCCCGTGCTCGACGATGCGCCCCTCGTCGAGCACGACGACGCGGTCGCAGCGCGAGGCCGCGGCGATGCGATGGGTCACGAGGAGCACCGTGCGCTCCGCCGCCTGTCGGTCGATGGCGTCGAGGATCGCCCCCTCGGTCTTGGCATCGACAGCCGAGAGCGGGTCGTCCAGGATGAGGATCTTCGGCTGCCACACCAGCGCGCGAGCGAGCGCGATTCGCTGCTTCTGCCCGCCCGACAGCTGCACGCCGCGCTCACCGACCACCGTGTCGAACCCCTCCGGCAGCCCCATCGCCTCCTCGAGCACCTGCGCCTCGCGTGCTCCGGCGCGCACCTTGATCTGCGATTCCGGGGAGTCCGGCTCGTCGAGGGCGAAGCCGATGTTGCGCGAGACCGTCGTCGAGAAGAGGAAGGCGTCCTGCTGGGCGTAGCCGATGACAGACCGCACCGACGCGAGGGGCAGCTCGCACACGTCGACGCCGTCGATGCGCACCGTCCCCGGAGGCGTGGGGAGCAGGCGCGCGAGGAGCATCGCCAGCGTCGTCTTGCCCGACCCCGTGCGCCCCACGATGGCCAGGGACTCGCCCGGCGCCACCTTGAACGTCACGTCGGCCAGCACCGTTCGCTTGCCGTACGCGAAGCCGAGGTGCTCCACGGTGAGCGACCCTCCGAAGTGCCGGGGTGCGCGGCGCGGCCCGTCGACGACCTCGGGCTTGGCGTCGAAGACGTCGCGCAGCCGGGCGAACCCGGCGCGCCCCCGCTGAACGATGCTCAGCGCGAACCCCACCGCGATCATCGGCCACGTCATCCCCGCGAAGGCCATCCAGAAGCCGTAGAACTGCGGCTGGGTGAGCCCTCCGCCCGCCGGTCCGCGCAGCAGCAACGTCGAGCCGTACCAGAAGAAGACCAGGATCCCGATCGACGCCACGGCGCCGATGGTCGGAGCGAACGACCCGCGCAGCCGGGCGAGCGCGAGGCTCGCGTCGAGGTAGTCGCGGTTGCTCCTCTCGAAGCGAGTGCGCTCACGCTCCTCGAGCGCAAAGCTGCGCACGACGCGCACGCCGGCGAGGTTCGCCTGGAGGACGTCGCTCATCCGCCCGAGCGACGCCTGATTCTCGCGCATGCGGACGTAGAGGCCGCGCGACACGGCGCGCGAGATGAGCGTGACCAGCGGCAGGTTGAGCAGGCACACGACGGTCAGGCCCACGTTGGTCTTGAGCATGACCTGTAGACCCGCCGCGAAGGCGAAGACGACGCCGAAGACGTTCAGGACGCCGAAGCCGTAGAGCATGCGGACCTGCTGGAGATCGCTCGTCGAGCGGCTCATGATCTCGCCCGCCGGCATCGTCCGATAAAACGCGGCCCCGAGCTGGTGCAGCTTCCGGAGCAGCTCGTAACGGAGCTCGTACTCCGTGTCGCGCCCCGCGTTGAAGATGTACCAGCGGCTGAGGACCCGGACGAAGAAGGCGACGACGGCGAGCCCGAGGATGACGGCCGCGGGCTTCCAGACCTCGGCCGGCGTCGCGCCGAGGACGACGCCGATGGCCGCCTCCGTCTGCCAGATGATCCGGTTCATCGCCAGGCTGAAGGCGCCGAGCATCACCGTCCCCACGGCGTACTGCGGGAGGTGACGCCGGAACTGGCCGAGGATCGTCGTCGGGTAGCGGGATTGGGCGGCGGCGATACTCACGCGGAACGAGGATCTCCGAGAGGGATCGATGCCGGAAGGGGCCCTCCCGTTGTCACGATCGGACCGGCTGCGGCTTGCGGTGGGACGACGAGAGCAGCGGGCGGACGCGGCCCTCCGCGCAGGCCACGAGGTCCTTCACCGCCAGGCGGACGGCCAGCAGACCCAGCATCACGCGAGCGCCGCCCTTGCCATCGAGCGCCTGCACCACGCCGACCTTCCCCGAGAACGGCCCCTCCAGCACGCGCACGCGCACGCCCTTCTCGACGGGGGCGCGCGGGTCGACTCCCGGCAGGGGCCGCCGATGAAGACCCGGGCGCGACGTGCTCCGAAGCGTCGGGGCACGCTGGAGCTTCGGGGGCGCCGCGTCACGCTCGGTCGCGGTCTCCGGCTCGGTCTCGGCCTCGCGCTCGTGGTCGCGCTCGCGATGGTCCCGCGAGCGCATCCGGGCCCGGCGCTTCGTGCCGTTGGTCTTGCGGGGGTCCTCGTCGTGGCGCGACCGATCGCGCCGCGGACGATGGGCGCCGCGCGCTTCCGACGCGGACGCAGGGGTCCACGCGACCAGCGCGAGGAGCCCGCCGAGCGCCACGATGGCGTCCTCCAGCAGCCCATCGAGCAGCGCCGCATGCTGCACCGCCACCGAACGCTGCACCTTCCAGCCCAGCCAGAACCCTTGCTGCTCGCGCTCCAGCCGGTCGAGCAGGGCCCGCAGCTCGTCTGCCGACGCCCCCGAGGCGGGGATCCGCCGGCCATCCGAGGCCCCGCCCATCTCGAACTGCTCGGGCAGCGCCTCGATGACGGTCGTCAGCTCGAGGGCGCGCTCGGCGTCCGCAAAACGTGCCCGCAAGGCCGGCACGTCGCGCGGGGGCAGCTCGATCGCGACCTCCACGTGGCTCTTGACCTTGAGCTCCAGCGCCAGTCGGCCGTCGGGCACGAAGACGACGCGCTCGTGATCCGCCGAGCACGCATAGACCTCGAGGCCGAGCGCGCCGAGCCGCTCGACCGCGCGCTCCCCCCAGGCCGCCATCCGGGGCTGCGTGTCGGACGGGCCACGGGCGTGGTGGCGGCCAAATGCGCTGGCGAGGGTCGACGGAGGGGCGGCGCGGGACATCGGGGGACGAGCGAGACGGGCGGAGGCGTGGAGAATAGCCACGTTTGCGCGAGCCTTCGCGCCTTGTCAACGCGTGTCTCCCCTCCTTGACGCGCTGCGTTGCGGTGCTTATCTACAAGGACACGGGGGGCGAGAAAGACACCATGCGCTCCGCGATGCCCTACGCCAACGACTCGCACGAGCTTCTCATGGGCTGCGCCCTGGGCCTCGGCCTGGCGGCGATGGCCGGCTTCTGGTGGGTCTGGGCCTGCCTTCACGGCTGACGTCCGCCCGTGCTACGCATGCCGGTCTCGCAGCATCCCTTTCAGGACGCCCTTGCCCCGCACGAAGCACGACGCCACGGCCGCGACCGGCACCGCCAAGAAGGTCGCCCGCCCCCGAAAGGGCGGAGCGTCGCCCTCCGCTCGACCCGAGCCGGAGGGCTCCGAGGCCGAATCGCCTGACGAGGAGTCGGCCGAGAGCGAGCGTCACACCGACGACGGCGAGCGAGCCGAGGCCCAGGACGGCGAGGCCGACGTGGCCGAGGACATCGACGCGGCAGCCGGCGAGACCGCCGAGGACGACGGCGACGTCCCCATCCCCTCGTCGCGTGCGCTCGGAGAGAGCTCGTCGATCGAGCGCTTCGACGCGCTTCAGATGTACCTGCGCGAGGTGCAGCGGCACCCGCTCCTCACGCCGGAGGAGACGCACGCACTCGCGGTGAAGTTCCTGGAGAACCAGGACTCGGCGACCGCCGCGCGCCTGGTCACGGCCAACCTCCGGCTGGTCGTGAAGATCGCGTACGAGTACCGGCGCGCCTACAAGAACATCATGGACCTCATCCAGGAGGGCAACATCGGCCTCATGCAGGCCGTGAAGCGCTACGACCCCTATCGCGGCGTGAAGCTCTCCTCGTACGCGGCGTGGTGGATCCGCGCGTACATCCTGCGGTTCATCTTGAACAACTGGCGCCTCGTGAAGCTCGGCACCACGCAGGCCCAGCGAAAGCTCTTCTTCAACCTGCGCAAGAAGCGGGCAGAGCTCCAGGCGATGGGCATCGAGCCGACCAACGAGGAGGTCGCCAAGGCCCTCAACGTCCCGGAGAACGAGGTCGCCGACATGGACGTGCGCCTCCAGGCGAGCGAGAAGTCGCTCGACGCGCCGGTGGGCGACGCGGAGGGCCGGTCGATCGCGAAGGTCGACATGATGCCGAGCACAGCGGAGGGCCCCGAGACGCTGATGGCCGACAACGAGCTCCAGGGCTTGCTGAAGGAGAAGCTCGCGGAGTTCCGGAAGACGCTCGTGGGCAAGGACAAGGAGGTCGCCATCTTCGACGAGCGCCTCGTGTCGGACGAGCCGCTGACGTTGCAGGAGCTGGGCGACCGGTTCGGGATCTCGCGCGAGAGGGTGCGGCAGCTCGAGCAGCGGCTCACGGGCAAGCTGCGGGAGTACCTGCGCGACGAGATGGGTGACGCCGTCGACGTGATGTAGAAGGCGGGCGCTCTACAGCGGCCCGAGCGGCGTCGAGTCGTCGACCTGCACGACGTGGACGAGCGCCTTGTCGCTCGCGCCTTCTTCGCCGCCGAAGAGGTAGTCGTCGATGCGTCCGCTCGAGTCGAGCACGGCGTGCGACACCGTGTTCTCGCCGCTGCACCCGGGCCCGAAGTCGAGCGCCACGGCGATGACGCTCTTGCCGTTCGCCGGGTTGGTGACGCGCAGGCGAGCGAGACACCCGAACCGCGCGCCGTCGGCCGTGTACCAGTTGATGGCCTCCTCGCACGCGGGGCCCGAGCTCCCGGCGGGGCAGAGGCCGGCGGCGAGCGCTTGCGAGAGGCACGACGGGATGCAGTTGTCGTCGGGGTCGGTCTGCACGGTGCCGCTCGAGTCGACGTAGCAGCCGAAGCTCGTGATGTAGTAGTTGCCGTCGTTGACCGGGATCGTGCCGTACGAGCCGGTACACGAGAAGTTCGTGACCGTCGTGCCCATGCAGATCGACGCCTGCGGGGACGGCTCGTGCAGGCAGCCGTTCGGGCAGGCCGTCACGTCCGCCATGCCGCCGACGCAATCGCCGAGCGAGTTACCGTCCCCGGAGCACGTGAGCTGCGTGTCGCCGGTGAACTCGCCGCAACCGCCAGCGTCGCCGCCGGAGCTGCCGGCGTCGCCGCCGGAGCTGCTACCGCTGGAGGAGCCGCTCCCCGAGCTGCTCCCCGAGCTGCTCCCCGAGCTACTCCCGCTGCTGCCGGAGCTCGTGCTGCTCCCGCTCGAGCCGCTGCTTCCGGAGCTGCCCGAGCTTCCGCCCTCGGGCCCGCCTCCGCCCCCGCCGTCGACCCCGGAGTTGTGTGCGCCGCCCACGCCGCACGCGACCGCGCATGCGACGATGCAAGGACCGACGCAGAGGACCCGATTCATGCGCCTCAGTCGTAGCACGCGACGCTCGTGCTATGCGTCGGGCCATGCCGGGCGGGACGCTATTCGTCGTGGCCACGCCCATCGGCCACCTGGGCGACCTGACGACGCGCGCCGTCGAGACGCTCCGCGCGTGCGACCGCGTGCTCGCCGAGGACACGCGTCGAACGAGGCAGCTCTTGTCGCACCTGGGCATCGCCGGCAAGCCGCTCGAACGGCTCGATGCGCACGCGAGCGACTCCGACGTCGCGCGCGCGGTGGAGAGGCTCGCGCGCGGCGAGAGCGCGGCGCTGGTGACGGACGCGGGGACGCCGGGCGTGAGCGATCCCGGGGAGCGGCTGGTCGACGCGGCGATCGCGGCGGGGGTGCGGATCGTCCCCATCCCGGGTCCGAGCGCCGTGCTGGCGGCGCTGGTGGGGAGCGGGCTGGCGGGCGAGGGGCGCTTTCGCTTCGTGGGCTTCCTCCCCCGGGAGGGGACGGCGCGACGCGACGAGATTGCCCTGGTGTGCGCCACGCCGGAGCCCGTCGTCCTCTTCGAGGCCGCGAACCGGACGCAGGCGACGCTGCGCGATCTCGCCGACGCGACACCGGAGCGCCCCGCGTGCGTCGCCCGCGAGCTCACCAAGCTGCACGAGGAGTACGTGCGCGGCACGTGCGCCGAGCTGGCGCGGGACGAGCGCGAGTGGCTCGGTGAGATCGCTCTCGTGCTCGGGGCGCACGCGCCGGAGTCGCGTGAGGCGACGGTGGGCGACGAGGCCCTCGACGCGCGCATCGACGAGGCGCTCGGTCGGGGCGAGCACGCGCGCACCATCGCCGACAAGCTGGCGGCCTGGAGCGGGCGGCCGAAACGCGCGGTCTACGAGCGGGTCGTGACGCGCAAGGGGAAGCGCTAGAGCCTACGCGGCCTCGGCGGCGAGATAGGCGGTCACGACGAGATCCGACGCGCAGCACGCCTGGCACGCGCCCGGGTGCCTCAGCGTCACGCGTTTCCCGCCGGCGGTGCTCGCGACGACCTGGGCGCCGATGCCGAGCAGCCGCCTCCAGTCGCTCGCCAGGGCTCCGCAGGTCACGCAGTGGGCGTAGAGGTTCTGCCCGCGATCGGCGAGCCCCGTCGCGCCGAACGCGAAGATGCGCTCCCGGCGCGAGTGCGCGTCCTGACGACGCAGGCCGTCGATGACGGTCGGGCGATCGTTCCTCTTGTCGAACGCGGGCGACGCGGGCGTACCGAGGGTCGGGTTCATGGTCGACCCTGTTGCGCGCGCCGTGCCACTCCCCCTGCCCCAATGATCCCGTGGGCCTGGCGCCAGGTGGGGTCGAAGCGACCCGCGCGAGCCGCCCCGCCCGCAGTCACCATCGACCCATCCGGGTCACTGCGAACAGCACCAGCCGTCCGCCGGCTGTCCGCTGCCCGCCGGAACGCTGCCGCCTCCGCTCGACTCGCTGGGGGGCGGTGAGTGAGTCCGTCGCCGATCAGAGCGCCTGCCCCAGCGCGCCGTCCACCTCCTGCGCGCTGAACCCCACCAGCACCTTCCCGCGGACATCGATGACGGGGATCGACCCCGACCGCTGGCCGCTCCGCGCGAGCTTCTGCTGCATCTCGCGCGCGGCGCCCGAGTCCTTCTCCACGTCCTTCTCGACGAACGCGATGCCCTTGCTGCGGAGGTAACGCGCCGCCTCGTGGCAGGCGCCGCACCACTCCGCGCCGTAGATGATGACCACCGGGCGCGTCGCCGGACGGGTCGTCCCCGGGTCCGTCTCCGCGGTGCCCGCCGTCGACGACGGCGTCGGCTGGGGCGGGCCCGCGCTCGCGAGCGTCGGTCCCGTCTTCTCGCGCCGGGCCACGGCGAGGCCCTCGAAGTCCACGCGCGTCATCGTCCGCACGGGGTACGTCCCGTCGGGGCGCACTTGCCGCAGGTCCGCGACGAACACGCGGTCGGCGTGGGTCCCCTCTTCCTTGTTCGGGTCCACGACGCGCACCGAGTCGCGGCCCATGAGCGGCACGTCGGCCACGCGCGTCTCGACGTGGAAGTCGCCCTTGTCGTCGATCCACGTGAGTAGCAGATCCGCGCTGTCGTCCCTCAGCACGACGCCGGCCGCTTCCGGGTCGGCCGTCGCCGTGGCGCCGCTGCTGCGCTTGCAGGCGGGCGCGACACCGGCCAGCGCCAGCGCGAGCAGGCACACGACGAGCCGCTTCACGCAGACACCTCCTCCGACAGCCGCGCCCACTCGAGCAGCATCGAGTCGACCCTCTTGGCCAGAGACTGCTCCTCCTGCGCCATCTTCGCCAGCTTCTCCCAGTCGTCCCCCGGCGACACCTTCAGCTTTGCACGGAGCGCGTCGAGATCCTTCTCCCCCGTCGCGATGGACGTCTCCAGCTCCTTGATGCGCCTCTGCTTCTTCTCGAGCGTCCTCGCCGCGTTCCTCTGGTCTTCGTACTTCTTCTTGGCCTCGTCCTCGGCAACGGCCTGGGGCTTCTCTTCCTTCCCGTTTTTCCGGGTCTCCTTCCGGACCTCGGGGACGGGCGCGCTCTTCTTTTCGGCCCGCTCGAAGTCGCGGAATCCCCCCGGGTATACGTCGGCCACGCCATCCCTCAGGCGCACGACGCGGGTCGACACGTTCTCGAGGAAGCGGCGGTCGTGGGAGACGAGCACGACCGTCCCGTCGAAGCCGATGAGGGCCTCTTCGAGGATCTCCGCGGCGGGGATGTCGAGGTGGTTGGTGGGCTCGTCGAGGAAGAGCAGGTTCTTCGGCTCGAGCAGCAGCTTGGCCAGCGCCAGGCGCGAGCGCTCGCCGCCCGAGAAGCCGCTGACGACGCGCAGCGGATCGTCGCCCCAGAAGCGGAAGCGCGCCAGGTACTGACGGGCCGCCTCGACGGTGAAGTCGCCCCGGATGCGGCGCACGTTGTCGACCGCGGTGAGCGACGGATCGACCTCGCCGAGGTGCTGATCGAAGTACCCCTCTTGCAGGTTGGTCCCGCGCTTCACAGTGCCGTCGTCGTCCGGATCGCCGCGCCCGACGAGGAGCTTGAGGAGCGTGCTCTTGCCGCTCCCGTTGGCGCCGACGACGGCGATGCGCTCGCCGCGCCTCACGAGCAGATCCAGCCCCTCGAAGAGCACCCGCCCGCCTCGCTCGGCCCCGAGGCCCTTGGCGTCGAGGACGATGTCCCCCGTCCGCTGCGACGGCGCGAACCGGAACGCGATGCGATCGGCGCTCGCCCACACGTCCTCCGGGCGTTCGAGGCGGTCGAGCTTGTCCAGCATCTTGCGGCGGCTCTGCGCCTGCTTGGTCTTCTGCCCCGCGATGTTCTTGCGGATGAAGTCCTCGGTCTTCGCGATGAGGCCCTGCTGCCGTTCGACGAGGGCGCGCTCGCGTTCGAGGTCCTCCGCGCGAAGGGTGACGTACTCCGAATAGCGCGCGGGGTAGACGCGGAAGCTCCGCTGGCCGAGCTCCATCGTCGAGCGGCACGTGTTGTCGAGGAACGCGCGGTCGTGGCTCACGATGAGCACCGCGCCGCGGTAGTCGACGAGCCAGCTCTCGAGCCACGCGATGGTGTCGAGGTCGAGGTGGTTGGTGGGCTCGTCGAGGAGCAGGACGTCGGGCTGCTGGGCGAGGACGACGCCGAGGCGCAGGCGGCCGCGCTCCCCTCCGGAGAGCGAGGCGACGGAGCGCGCGAGATCGCGGTCGGAGAAGCCGAGGTGGCTCGCGATGGCGGCGACCTTGTGCTCGAGCTCGTCGCCGCGGGCGAGGTGATAGTGGTCGGTCACGTGCGAGAGGCGGTCGAGGGCCGCGCGCGAGCCGGTGGCCGCGTCCTCCTGGGCGCGGTGGAGCTCGTCGCGGAGCTCGACGACCTCGCGGAAGCCCGAGAGAAACGCGCCCAGCACGTCGCCCTCGGAGGAGATCTCGTGCGACTGGCGGTAAAAGCCCATCGTGGCCTCGCGCCTGAGGACGGCCGAGCCCGCGTCGGGCTCCAGCTCCTTGCCGAGGATGCGCAGCAGCGTCGTCTTCCCGCTCCCGTTGGGCGCGACGAGGGCCACGCGATCGCCGAGGGCCAGGGTGAAGGTGACCCCCTCGAAGAGCGTGTCGCCCGCGTAGCCGAAGCGGAGATCGGCGACCTGGAGAAGCGTCATGAGTCGGGCCGCCGACCTAGCACGGCCCGGGGCTTACTTCACCGCGGCCATGAGGGCGGCGACCGTCGTCGCCATGGGGCTCCTGTCGCCCGCGTCTTGCCGGAGGAAGGCCTCGATGCGCGGCATCCGGGCGATGGCGTCGTCGAGCTCGCGGTCCGTGCCCTTGGCGTAGGCGCCGAGGGTCACGAGGTCGCGCTTCGCTTCGTACGTCGCGACGAGCGCGCGCAGGCGGCGGGCTGCGTCGCGGTGGTCGGCGGAGACGACGTGGTCCATCACGCGCGACAGCGAGACGGTGACGTCGACCGCGGGGTAGCGCCCGCGCGCGGCGACCATCCGGTCGAGGACGATGTGTCCGTCGAGGATGCCGCGCACCTCGTCGGCGATGGGCTCGTCCATGTCGCCGCCCTCGACGAGCACCGTGTAGATCGCGGTGATGCTGCCGCGCGTCCCCTGCCCCGTCCTCTCGAGGAGCCGCGGGAGCATCGCGAAGACGCTCGGCGGGTAGCCGCGACGCGCCGGGGGCTCCCCCGCGGCCAGGCCGACCTCGCGCTGCGCCCTCGCGAAGCGGGTCACCGAGTCGACGAGGAGGAGCACGCGCGCGCCTTCGTCGCGGAAATGCTCGGCGTAGGCCGTCGCCACCTGCGCTGCCCGCAGCCGCTCGAGCGCCGCCACGTCGCTCGTCGCGACGACGACGACGCTCTTCTTGCGCCCCTCGGGCCCGAGCGAGCGCTCGAGGAACTCGCCCACCTCGCGCCCGCGCTCTCCGACGAGCGCGACGACGACGACGTCCGCGTCGGCCCCGCGGGCGACGGCGCCGAGCAGCGTGCTCTTTCCCACGCCCGACCCCGCGAAGAGCCCCATGCGCTGCCCCTCGCCGAGCGTCAGCAGGCCGTCGAGCACGCGGACGCCTGTCGCCAGCGGGCTCGCCACGGGTCGGCGATCGAGCGCCGCCGGGGGATCGCGGTCGACGGCCACGAGGTCGCCGTCGATGGCGGGTCCGCCGTCGAACGGCCGCCCCAGCCCGTCGAGCACACGCCCGAGGAGGGAAGGCCCCGCGCGCACCTGGAGGGGGCCGCCCGTCGACTCCACGTCGTCATCGGGTCCGACGCCGGCCAGCTTGCCGAGGGGCATGGCGATGGCCTCGCCGCCTTCGAAGCCGACCACCTCGCACGCCAGCGGCTCGCCCCGGCGCTTCACCGTGACGACGTCGCCCACGCGGACGCCGGGGAGCGAGAACCGGAGGCTGAGCCCCGTCACCCCGAGCACGCGGCCGGTGGCGCGCACGGTGGCCGCGCCGGCGAGCTTGGCCTTCAGGGATTCGAGGTCGAGCGGCGCCACTCGGGCGAGCTTACCCCCGGAGAGGAAGAAGGAGAGAGAGGGAGAGAAACCCAGCCGCGGGGGGCGATGCGCGCGATTTCGCACCGCCCCCCTGGCCGAGCGCCCGTCAGCTACCGGGCTTCGTCGACGTCGCCGGCGTCGACGGCGCGGTACTGGGCGCCATCGTCGTCGTCGTCGTCGCAGCAGGCATCACGGGTGTGACGGTGGTGACCGCCGTGACGGGCACCTCCATCGTCGCCGTGAGCTTGCTCGTAGCGCTGCGGATCTTGCGAGTCGCAGCGCTCTTGTTGACCGCATCGGCCTTGGCCTGTGCGGTCACCGGGCCCCTCGGCTGCGGGACAGGCATCCCGAAGTCGCCGAGCACGGCGTTTGCGGTCTTTCCGTACTGAGAAATGACGTAGTTGCGGAGCAGCTCGTAGAGGGCATTGGCGGTGGCCTCTGCCGTGTGAGCCGACGCGACTGCGTCGATCCACTGCTTGCGCAGTGCTTCGGCGGCTGTGATGGCGGTGATCGCGAGCGCGAACACCGCCTTCAACGACACGGCGGTGTACGCGACGCCGCCGAGCGTCACGCCTGCCGTGAGGTGCTTGTCGATGCCCGCCTGCACGCTCGCGAAGAGCGTGAGGACGGACGGCCTATTCTTGGTAGCCAATTTCGCCCACCTACCTTCCAACCAACCGACACGACGAGGCCGCACGCGAGAGAGCGACACCATTGCCGCCCACCCCGTTCGACCCCCTCATAGAGAGAGGCCGCACGACCCCCGGTTTCGTTACCGACTTTCTTTCACGAGAATGACGATTCTCGAGAGGGCCGGCGAACCACGCCGCCCTCACCCCGTAAGTCGGAAAATCGGGCCGTCATCTCTCCACCTATTTTCAAAATCGACCCGACCGACCGGCAGGCCATCGACAGGCCCCCGACAACGACGCCCCGCCCTCGGCATGCCTGGCCGACACCCTGGAGAAGCACGCCGAGGCCTTGGAGTGCCTGGCCGACACCCTGGAGAAGCACGCCGAGGCCTTGGAGTGCCTGGCCGACACCCTGGAGAAGCACGCCGACCCCTCGGCGTGCCTTGCCGACACCCTGGAGAAGCACGCCGAGGCCTTGGAGTGCCTGGCCGACACCCTGGAGAAGGACGCCGACCCCTCGGCGTGCCTTGCCGACACCTTGGAGTAGCAAGCCGAAGCCTCGGAGTGCCTTACCGACACGCTGGAGAAGCACGCCGACCCCTCGGCGTGCCTCGCCGACACCCCGCGCTACTTGTTCCCCGCCGCGGCTCGCCTCGTGCTCGTCGCCGCGGCGCCCTTCAGCTCCGCGTCGAGCTCCGACAGCAGCTCCTTCGCGCGCGCCGACAGCGCCGTCGGCACCTCGACCTGCACCACCACGACCAGCGACCCTCGCCCGCGCCCATCCAGGCGCGGGATGCCGTGTCCCTTCATCGTGAACACCGCTCCGGACTGCGTGCCGGGCGGCAGGGACAGGGACAGCGACGTCGTGTCCTCTTCCGGCTCGAGCGCCGGCACGGGCACGTCGGCGCCGAGGGCCGCGTCGGTGAAGGGCACGTGCACCCGGGTCACGAGGTCGGCGCCGTCGCGCTCGAAGCGCGCGTCGCCTTCCACGTCCACCTCGACGTAGAGGTCCCCCGCGGTCGCGCCGTGGGGGCCGGCCTGCCCCTGCCCCGGCACGCGCAGGCGTTGCCCCGCGTCGATCCCGGCGGGGAACGTCACGTTCACCTTGCGCGAGCGCTCGACCGCGCCCTGACCGCTGCACGTCGGGCACGCGTGCCGGACGACGCGCCCCGCCCCGTGGCAACGCGGGCACGTGGACGTGAACATCACGAAGCCGCGTGCGTTGGAGACCTGCCCCGCGCCGCGGCACTGGGGGCACGCCTCGGGCTTGGTGCCCGGCTTCGCGCCGCTGCCCTGGCAGTCGGTGCACGGCGTGGGGGCGCGCACGCCCACCTCGCGCTTGCAGCCGAAAGCCGCATCGCGGAGCGTGAGACGCTGCTGGATGCGGAGATCGGCCCCCCGACGAGGACGGGCGCCGCCGCCGAAGCCCATCGAGCCGGAGAACATCTCCGTGAAGAGGTCCTGCATGTGGGAGAAGACGTCGGTGATGCCGTCGAAGCCCCCGGGACCGCCGCCCCCTTCCAGCCCGGCGTGGCCGAACTGGTCGTACACGCGGCGCTTCTCGTCGTCCGAGAGCACCTGGTAGGCCTCGTTGATCTCCTTGAACTTGGCCTCGGCCGCCGCGTCGCCCTGGTTGCGGTCGGGGTGGTGCTTCAACGCCTCGCGGCGGTAGGCCTTGCGCAGCTCATCGCTGGCGCAATCACGCGGCACGCTCAGGGATTCGTAGTAGTCGCGTTTCACACGTGCCCCGGCCTGCCGCAAGTTAAGCCTCGAGCAGAGCCTGTCAACGCAGTTCTTCGCCTCGATTCGCCGCGACGGCCAACTTCTGGCCCAGCTGGTCCAGGAGAGTCGCCTGCTTGGCGATTTCGGCGCGGGCAAGGATCAGCTCTTCGCCCGACTCGGCCCGCGTCCGCGCGTCGTGCTCCTGAGCGAGGGCGTGGCGGAGGGCGTCGAGCTCGTCGAGGGCGGCGGCCAGCCGGGGGGGGTCGGCCACGTCGCGCTTCGGCGCCGCAGCGGAGGCGGCGACGGGTGCGCCGGCGGCGAGCTTTCTCTCCAGCTCGGCGATGGTCCAGGCGCTCGCCTGCGACTCGCCCTCGCGGCGGGCCAGCTCGAGGGCGAGCGCGTCGAGGCGCACGTGCAGGTGGGCGTTGTCCGCCGTCAGCGCGGCCTCGGTCGAGCCGTCGTGGGGCGTCGTCGCGGGCGCCTCGGCCCTCGCCGCGGGCGGGTGTGCCGCGTGCTCTTCCAGCGCACCCACCAGATCCAGCACCATCCGCTCGCGTCGCGCCACCTCGACCTCGAGGCCGCGGACGGCCTGCGCGCGCTCGCGCAGCGTCTCCTCGAAGCCGAGCAGCTCCGCCGCGTGGGCCTCGACCAGCTGCGACAGCTCCGGCGCCGCGTGGGCCCGCGTCCGCTCGGCGCGTTCCGCGCGCTCCGCTCGCTCCGCCCGGTCCGCGCGCTTCGCCAGCTCCTCGACCTGCGCCGCCGCGATGCGCCCCGCCTCCGCGGCCGACCGCATCTCCTCGACCTCCGACGACAGATCCGCGAGCTGCCTCGCCCTCGCCGCGAGCTCGTGCTCGAGCTCGATGGCCCGCGCCGCCTGCGCCCTCAGCGCCATCAACGCCTGGACGCGAAGCCGCTCCTCTTCGAGCTGGGTCTTCGCGTCGTGGAGCTCGGCCCTCGTCGCGTCGAGCTGCGCCCGCGTTTCGTCGAGTCGAGTGCTCGTCGCGTCGAGTCGGAGCCGGGCTTCATCGAGCTCGCCGGCGTCGAGGACGGCGGGCGGAGGGGCCGGCAGCTCGACGATCGCGTACGGATCGAGGCTCGTCCCTCGCTGGCTCGCCAGGGCCACGAACGCCTCCGGCGCGCGGTCGGAGTCCGCGAGCTGCGTGTCGACGCTGACCGCGGGGGACTCGTCCTCGTCGCCGACCTCGGCCAGCGCGACCCCGTGAAAGGGGAGCTGGGCGATCATGCGCACGTCGGCGAACTCGCGCGCCACGAGATCGAAGAGCGCGTAGTAGTCGAGCGCCCCTGTGTCCGGCGCCTCGGCCGCGTCGCGGTTCGGCGCGGCGACGAGCGCGGCTCCCGTGTCGCCGACCAGTCGGCGAACGCACACGAGGAGCGCCGCCGGGTCGTCGAAGAGGGTGAGATCCGGGATGATGGCGAGATCGAAGCGCGCGGCGCGGACCTCTTCGAGATCGTCACCCGGCGTCAGGAGGACGACCGTGTCGGCGCCGAGATCTTCGAGCCGCTCGGCCAGACCGGAGGCGGGATCGGCGAAGACCACCACGCGACGCCCGGCGGCGAGCGGCTCGGCGTAGACGGCGAGGGCCTGCTGCGGGTGGACACGGGGGGCGCGAGGCTGCATTCGGGGAAGACGTTCTAGCGTCTCCGCGTCCCGATTGCATTACGCGGCGGGCTGGGCGGCCTGGGCGGCCGGGGCCGGCAGGCGGGGGCGAGGCTTCCGGCGCTCGGGAGCCGCCCACGGCTTCGGGGGGGCGGCGACGCGACGGTCGGTGAAGGCCTCGGTGAGCGTACGGACCAGGGCCGCGGCGGTGGCGCGGGTGGCGGCGCTGGGGAGCAAGCGGACGACGCGTTCGTCGGGCCGGCGGCCGGGGACGAGGCGGGTGTCCGGGAGCTCCTGCGCCAGCCTGGCGGCCGCCGGGCTCCCTTCGAGCACGCGAACGAGGACCTCCGGGGCCCTCGACCAGCCGACCGGGGTAGCGCTCCAGGCGAGGCCGAGCTCGATTCCGAGCAGCCCCGGAACCGCGGCCCGCGGCATCACGAGGAGGCGCAGCTCGTCGGGGGAATCGCCCTCCAGGGGAACGCGGGCCCAGGGGCGGACGCGCAGCTCGGGTACGGTGCGAAGCGCCCGGAAGACACGCGCGAGCCACGGCGCCCCCGTCCGCGCGCCGTCGGGGGGAAGCTGCGACGCGCGCCCCGTGACGAAGAGTGGCACGAGGGCGCTGGCGTCGAGGGCGACGAGCCACGGCGCCTCGGGATCGAAGCGACGTCCGAGGAACGCGACCGCGACGACCGCGGCGAGGACGAGGATCGCGGCGAGGGCCTCCGCGGTCCAGGTGGACGGCGCCCGGGCGAAGGCCTCTTCCGGCCTCAGCGCGAGCCATCGTCCGGGGCCACGCGCGGCGGGTTTGAACGCAGGGGAACGAAGCGCGGCCGCCAGCGTCGCCACGGCCACGCACGCAGCCCCCGCCGTGGCCCGCCCCGACAGCTCCAGCGCGACGCCGCTCGTCAGCGCGATGCCGGCCAGCGCTGCCCGCGCTGCGTCGGGGAGCGGCAGGAGCGCCCGGGAGCTCGCCCCTCGCGCCGCGCACGCCGCCGCGAAGACACGTCCCTTGCGTCCGACGCATAGCCCGAAGAGGAGCGCGAGCGCGCCGAGCCCCACGGCCATCGACGCCTCGCGCACGCGGTCCGGCTCCGCGGGCGCGCTCGCCGCGGCGGGCGGACGGAGCCTCGGATCGCTGACCTCCGGCAACGCGCGGGGATCGACACGCACCGTCCAGAGCGGCGATTCGCCGCGCGCGACGTGCGGGCGCACCAGGTCGAGGACGTCATGCCCGGGCTCGCGGCGCAGCGTGGCCACGGCGCCGTCGTCCACCGCGCCGGTGTCGGCGACGATGGGCTGGGGGGCGTCGGGTGCCGCCGGGAAGTCGAAGACGGTGTGCGCGGCGTCGAGGCCGTCGGTCGCGACGGGCGACGACCAGACCAGGCGCCAGGTCGCGCCGTCGCGCGCGAGGGCCCGGGCCGCGACGAGGTCGACGTGCCAGCGCAGGTCGAAGGTGAAGTTGCCGCGCATGAGCGCCCGCGGCTGGTCGATGGTGAGGCGCACCGTGCGCTCGTCGCGCCGGGCGGCATGGGCCAGGAGGGCGCGGCCGTCTTCGGCGAGGATGGGGACGTCCGGCTCCAGCGTGACCGACGGATCGACGTGGACGACGTCGATGAACTTGAGCGGCCCGCGCACGACGTGCCAGCGGATCGCGTGCTTCACGTCGGCGCCGCCCGTGGCGTCGATGCGCACGACGACGTCGTCGCCGGTCTGATGCGCCTCCTGCCAGGCGTGGGCACGTCCGGACACGAGCAGGGCGACGGCGGCGACCGCCACGGCGAAGGCTCGTCGGACGAGCGCGGACGAGGACATGTGCGATGAAAACTTACGTCGCGCGCCCGACGAGGCCAACTTTCAGAGGCCGCCGCGCCTCAGGACCGTCGCCACCGCGTCCTCGATGGCCTCCTTGGGGAGGGTCACCCGGGCGACCATCCCGGGGGCCCCTGACTGGGCCGTCGAGGAGAAGAGGATCGGCGTCAGCCCCTGATGGGGCATCTGCGCCGCTTCGTCGAACGACTCTTTCGCCACCCAGGTCGCCCCGTTGAGGACGAGCGGCACTTGCTGCGCCGCCTCCGGCAGGCCGCGAGCCGTGAAGAAACCTCCTGCGCCGATCGACGCGTCCTTCAGAGGCGCGAGGGCCGCGTGCGCGGCGAGCTTGTCGCCTCCCGGGCCGAGCGTCATGGCGAGGCGCGATGCGGTGACCGTCTCGTCACCGCCCACCGCGAGCCAGGTGCGATGCCCGTCGGGAACGACGAAGAGGTGAACCAGCAGCGGCTTGAGCGGGCCGAGCGGCTTCTTCGCAGGCGGCGGGGGCTTGCCCGGCCTCGGCGCCGGGGCCTTTCGCTCCAGCGTGTGAAGCTCCAGGACGAAGTGCTGCGCGCCCGTGGGGAGACCCGCTGTCCTGGGCACGGGCAGGGAGCGAAGCGCGGGGGGTACGGCGTCCTTCAGCTTCTCGCGATAGGCCGCCCCGACGGAGGGACGCCCGATCGCCGCCGCCAGCTCCTTCAGGCCGGCCGTCATCCGGGTCGACGGCTCCTCGAGCTCGATGACGCGCCAGCCGAGGAAGGCCTCGACGGTCTGCCGCTTCGCCTCCTCCTTCTCCGTCGGCTCGGACTGGATCGTCAGCCCCTTCTCGGTCGCGAGCGCCTTGCGCACGGCCTCCGCATCGATGCCGCTGCCGTAGACCATCGCCGCCGGCGACACGAGCTTGGCCAGGGCGGCGACGATGGCCTTGCGATCGGCGTCCTTCACGCCCGACTCGCCCAGCGCACCCCCGACGGCACCGAGGACGAGGTCGCGCCCTTTTGCGAGCTCTGCCTCGTCGAGGCCGCGGTTGAACATGGCGATGTCCGCGTCTCCGGGGAGCTGCCAGAAGGCGGCGGGCGCCGGGCCGCTCCGGTCGGGGTGGCCGGTCGCGATGCGCGCGAGCACCGACGTGCTCCCGGAGAGCTTCAGCGTGACGGCCGCCTGCGCTCCGGCGTCGCCGAGGGTCACGTCGGCCGAGAGTCCGTCGAGGTCGCCCGCGAAATCGGCGAGATCGCTCCCGAGCGCCACGGCGAGGTTCCGCAGGCTGGAGAGCCCGAGGCGTCCGCCGATGACGCTGCCGAGGATCATCCCGATGAGGCGCTTCTGGTCGGCGATGGTCGGCTGCAGCGGCTTCATGTGGACGTCGACGTGCAGGTCTCCCGTCGAGGGGCCGCGCGTCGCCGTTCGCGTCAGCCAGGGGCCGAGCTCGGCGAGCGCCTTCGGTGTGAAGCCGCAGACGAGCCTCACGGGCGCGTCGCCGAAGGCGGGGGCGAGCTCGCACGTACGCGACGCGTCGTGCTCGTCGGGCGAGCGCTTGTCGTCGTCGCTGTCGTCGTCGGCTGCGCGCGAAGGCTTGCCGAGGCCCTGGATGAGGAGGACGCCGTTGTCGCCGGGGACGAGCTTGTAGCGCTCGCCGAGCGTGGCCTTCACCTTCTCCGGATCCTTCACGGCGGCCGAGAGCGCTGTGAGGTCCTTCATCCTCGAGCCGCTGCCGACGACCGCCACCGCGAAGTCGATGGGCTGGTCCAGATCGACGATGGGGCCGACCGCCTCGCTGGTGAGAAGCTCGGTCACCTGCTCGGACTGGGGCATCGGGAGCTTGGTCCAGCCGTGCGCCGTCGCGAGCGACGCGGAGAGCTTCGCGAAGCGACCGGTGACGACGAGCGCCGCCGGCTCGGGCACCGCGGAGAGGTCGACCGGCGGCGGCGGAGTCACGGGCGCGACGGGTCGGGCGATCGCGGGCGCCTGCGGCGGCGGAGCGTTGCCTCCGCACGCCGCCATCGAGAGGAGGAGGGCGGCGACTGCGAGCGAGCGGTGTCCCGTGCCGTGCATTCTCAGCATGATTGGCGGGGCAAGCATACGCGAGCCGACTTATCAATCTAGTGCCCCGTGGCGGAGCGGAGTACTCGTGACGACTCTCGCGATGAGCACCGCCGCACGCCTCAACCCCGCCCAGCGTGACGCGGTCGAGCACGGCGACGGGCCGGTCCTCGTCCTCGCCGGAGCTGGGTCGGGCAAGACGCGCGTCATCACCCATCGCATCACGCGCCTCGTCGAGCGCGGCGTCCCCCCCGCGGCCATCGTGGCGCTGACGTTCACGAACAAGGCCGCCGGCGAGATGCGCGAGCGCGTCGCCAGGATGCTCGGCAAGCAAGCGTCGAGCACCGCGCGGGCCCTCACGGTGAGCACGTTCCACTCGTTCGGCCTCGGCGTCCTCCAGCGCGAGCGCAGCTCCGTCGGGGGCACCTTCACCATCTTCGACCAGGGCGACCAGACGTCGCTCGTGAAGCAACTCCTGCGCGCCGCGGGCGCCGACCGGGCGTACGACGCGCAGGCGGTGCTGGCGCGCATCTCGAACGCGAAGAACGCCTTCCAGTCCACCGAGGATCTCCCCGACAAGGAGGGCGACGCCTACGACGAGATCACGAAGGCGATCTACCCGCGCTACCAGGCGGCGCTGCGCCAGTACAAGGCGTTCGACTTCGACGACCTCGTGTGCGCCGTGGCGAGGCTCTGGCAGGACGACGAGGCCGTGCGCGCGCGATGGCAGGCGAAGTACCTGTACGTGCTGGTCGACGAGTACCAGGACACCAACCGCGCGCAGCTCGAGATGCTGCGTCTTCTCTGTGGGGAGCGACGGAACGTCTGCGCGGTGGGCGACGACGACCAGGCCATCTACGGATGGCGCGGGGCGGACGTGCGCAACATCCTCGACTTCGAGGGTCACTTCGCCGGCGCGCGCGTCATCAAGCTCGAGCAGAACTACCGTTCTCGCATGTCGATCCTCTCGGTGGCGAACGCCGTCATCGCCAAGCGCACCGACGCGAAGTGGCGCAAGGTGCTCTTTAGCGACCGCGAGACGGGCGACAAGGTGCGCGTCGCCTCCGCGTCGACGCCCGAGGTCGAGGCGACCTGGGTGGGAAAGCAGATCCGCCGGCTGCTCCGGGAAGAGGGCAAGCGCGCATGCGACGTGGCCGTCCTCTACAGGTCGAACGGGCAGTCCAAGCTCGTCGAGGAGGCGCTGCGCGAGCAGGGCGTCGCCCATCGCGTGGTGGGCGGGACGCAGTTCTTCGAGCGCAAAGAGGTGAAGGACGTCCTCGCGTACATGAAGCTCTGCATGAACCCGAGCGACGAGATCAGCCTGCGGCGCATCATCAACTACCCGGCGCGCGGCATCGGCGAGACGTCCCTCGAGAAGCTGGCGCTCCACGCGGCCGAGCGAAAGTGGTCGCTGTGGGAGGCCGTGGAGAGGGTCGACGCGCTCGACGACGTGGGAGGCCCCGCGCGTGACGGGTGCAACGCGCTGGCGAAGCTCGTGGCGGAGGCGCGGCGCGAGCTCTTCGGCGCGAAGAAGCCGCCGAGCGAGGTGGCGCGAACGATCGTCGACCGGGTGGGATTCAAGGGCGACTTCGACTCGGGCTCGCAGAACGTCGCGACCGCGGGCAAGCGCTGGGCGAACGTCGAGGGCATCCTCGGAACGCTGGCGCGGCGCGAGGCGCGTACCGGCGCGACGACCGACGGGCTGTCGGCGTTCCTCCACACGCTGACCATGGACATCGAGACCGAGGCGGAAGACGCGGGGGACCTCGTGACGCTGTCGACGCTCCACGGCAGCAAGGGGCTGGAGTTCGACGTCGTGTTCCTCATCGGCTGCGAGGAGGGGTACCTGCCCCATGCGCGCACGATCGACGCGCGCGCGACCGACGACCTGGAGCGAGCGGGGTCGGCCGACATCGAGGAAGAGCGGCGCCTCTTCTACGTGGGGGTGACGCGCGCGCGCGACACGCTCGTGATCTCGAGGGCGAGGACCCGCGTGCTCCGCGGCAAGGCCGTGCCGCGCATCCCCAGCCGCTTCCTGCTCGACGTCCCCCCGGAGCTGCTCGACGAGGAGGACGTGAAGGACGAGGCGCCCACGCCGATGCGGGAGACCGCGGCGAACGTCGAGGCCATCCTCGCGATGCTCGGGCCCGCGAGGTAGCCGCCTCGGCTAGGCCAGCCGGAGAGCGTTCTCGACGTCGTCGAGAAGGTCCTTCGGCTCCTCGATCCCCACGCCGAGCCTCACGAGGCCGTCCGCGATACCGATGCCCGCGCGCTCCTCGGTGGTCATCTCGTAATAGCTCATCACCGCCGGCTGCTCGACCAGCGACTCGACGCCCCCGAAGCTCGGGCCGATGCGCGCGATCTTCATGGCGTCGACGACGCGGCTCGCGGCGTCGAGCCCGCCCTTCACGACGAAGCTCACCACCCCTCCGAAGCCGTTCATCTGCGCGCGGGCGACGGCATGGCTGGGATGGGAGGCGAGGCCCGGGTAGAAGACTCGCTCGATGCGCGGGTGCTGTTCCAGGCGCCGCGCGAGGGCGAGAGCGGTCGCGTTCTGCCGCTCGACACGCAACCCCAGAGTCTTGATGCCCCGGCCGACGAGGAACGCCGCGTGCGGATCGCACACGCCCCCGAGCACGCCGCGGAGCTCGCGGATCATCGAGCACAGGCCGCTGGGCCCGCACACGACTCCGGCGAGGACATCGTTGTGCCCGGCGAGGTACTTGGTCGCGCTGTGCACCACGAGGTCGATCCCGAACGACGCCGGACGGCAGTTGACGGGGGTCGCGAACGTCGCGTCGACCATCGACTTGACGGTGCGGAGCGGCTTGCACGCAGCGGCGAGACCATCGAGATCGATGCACGCGAGGTACGGATTGGTCGGCGATTCGCTGATGACGAGCCGCGTCTCCGGGCGGAGCGCGCCTGGCAGCGCCGCGACGTCGCCGGCGTCGAGCAGCGTGTGTGCGACGCCGTAGCGGGCGAGCACGTCGGTCACGAACTCCAGCGTCATGCGGTAGCAGTCCCGGAAGAGGACGACGTGCTGCCCCCCGCGCACCAGCGCGAGCACGCTCGTCGTCACCGCCGCCATCCCGCTGGCGAAGAGAACTGCGTCGTCGGTTCCCTCGAGCGCCGCGAGTCGCTGCTCGACGGCGCGCACCGTCGGATTGCCGTAGCGGCCATACTCGCCGCGCTCGGCGTCGGGGTGGCGGCCGCCGGTGAAGGCGGCGATCTCGGCGGTGTCCTCGAAGGTGTACGTCGCCGTCTGGACGACCGGCATGGGCACGGAGTCGTACGCCTTGGCCCGCGTCTCGCCGGCGTGGACGGCGTCGGTCGAGTCGACGGTCTTGCGGTCGGTCATCGGTCGAGCTCCGGCGCGAGAAAGGGCAGCGCCGCCTCGGCCATCACGCGGCGCGACTTCTTGAAGTAGTGCTCGAAGCCTTCGAAGACCCGTAGCTCGGCGTGAAGCCTCGCCGCGAGGGCGCGCCCCTCGTCGAGATCGCAGAACTCGTCCTCATCACCGAGGAAGATGGTCGTCGGCCCCACGAAGGGGTGGTCCTCCTCCCAGCCGTCGAAGAAGCGCGTGCTCGGCGCGATGAGCAGCACGCGCTCGACGCCGCCGTCCGTCGCCGCGGCGCGCAGCCCCACCCACGAGCCGAAGGAGTGGCCGCAAACGGTCAATGGCACTCCCGGCGCGAGACCACGCAGGTGCTCCACGACGGCACGCGCGTCGTCCACCTCGCCTCGTCCGTCGTCGTAGGTGCCCTCGCTCTTGCCCACGCCGCGGAAGTCGAACCGCGCCCACGCGACGACCTCGCTGGCCTCGTCGGCGAGCGTCTTCGCGATCGCGAGTGGCACCGGGCTGTGCATCGTGCCGCCGTACAGCGGATGCGGGTGGCAGATGACGACGGCGCGACGCGGCGACGCCGGCACGTGAACCCTCGCGTCGAGACCCCCGATCGACGCCTCGACCTCTCCCTTCACCGCGACGGGCGGTGACCGGACGGGGTGCTCCGGCGGCGGCGGCAGGCGGTCGACGCGGGTCACACGCCTACCCGAGGGCGGCGCGAACGCGCTCCGTCAGCACACGCGCCGCGTCGGCGACGGGCACGAGCTCGGCCTTCTTGGGATCGGACTCGGTGCGCGCCTTGAGCTCGATGTTGCCCCCGGCGAGCGCCTTGGCGCCGATGGTCACGCGCAGCGGGATGCCGATGAGGTCCGCGTCCTTGAACTTGACCCCCGGCCGCTCGTCGCGGTCGTCCCACAGCACCTCGATGCCCGCCTTCTCCAGCGCGGCGTAGAGCTCCCGCGCCTTGCCGAGCACGTCGTCGTCCTTGCCGATGGTGACGAGGTGCACGTGGTAGGGCGCGACGCTCATCGGCCAGCGGATGCCGTTGTCGTCGTTGTGCTGCTCGATCGTCGTCGCCACGAGACGCGAGACGCCGATGCCGTAGCAGCCCATGACGAGGGGCTTCGTCTGCTGCTTCTCGTCGATGAAGTTTGCCCCCATCGCCGCCGAGTACTTGGTCCCCAGGATGAAGATGTGGCCTGCCTCGATGCCGCGATATTGCGTGAGCTTGCCGCCGTCGCAATTGGGGCAAGGATCGCCGGTCGTCGCCAGGCGGACGTCGACGATCTCCTTCCACGCGTGCTCGGTCATGTTCACGCCGGTGAGGTGGTGGTCGGTCTCGTTGGCCCCCGTGGCGCCGTTGCGTACGGCCGCCGCGGCGCGATCGACCACGACGCGACCCGTGTATCCGATCGGCCCGGCGAAGCCGACCTTGGCGCCGGTGGCCTTCTCGACGTCGGCCTCGGTCGCAAGGAAGACCTCGTCGACCCCGAGCGTCCGCGCGAGGCGCACCGGGTTGATCTCGTGATCGCCCCGGACCACCGCCATCACCACCACCTTGTCGGCCAGGTAGAGCAGCGATTTCAGCATCTGCCTCGGCGCGACGCCGAGGAACTTCGATACGTCCTCGATGGTGCCGTGACCCGGCGTGTGCACCTTCGCCTCCGTGCCCACCGTCGACGTGTCGGCCTCGTCGACGGTCTTCACCGTGGCCACTTCCACGTTCGCCGCGTACTCGCACTTGTCGCAGGCGACGATGGCGTCCTCACCCGAGTCGACCAGCACCTGGAACTCGGCGCTCGTCGAGCCGCCGATGGCGCCCGAGTCGGCCTGCACCATGCGGTACCGGAGACCCATGCGGTCGAAGATACGCACGTAGGCCTGCCGCATCGTCTCGTAGCTGGCCTTCGCGCCCTCCTCGTCGGCGTCGAAGGAGTACGCGTCCTTCATCAGGAATTCGCGCCCGCGCAGGAGCCCGCCGCGGGGCCTCGGCTCGTCGCGAAACTTCACCTGCACCTGGTAGAGATTCTTCGGCAGCTCGCGCCAGCTGCGGATCTCGCGGCGCGCGATGTCGGTCACGCACTCTTCGTGCGTCGGGCCGAGGTTGTAATCGCCGCCCTTGCGGTCCTTGATGCGAAAGAGCGTCGGGCCGTAGAGATCCCAGCGGCCCGTCTCCTTGAAGAGCTCCCCCGGGAGCAGCGCCGGCATGAGGATCTCGAGCGCGCCGGCGCGGTCCATCTCCTGACGGACGATGCCCTCGACCTTGCGGAGGACACGGTAGCCGAGCGGTAGGTAGTCGTAGATGCCTGCGCCGACCTTGCGGATGTAGCCGGCGCGAGAGAGAAGAATGTGGCTGGCGTTGGTCGCGTCGGCCGGAGCTTCCTTGACCGTGGGGATGAGCGCGCGGGAAAAGAGCATGACCTGTGGCGCGCGAATAGCACACCGAGCCGCGGGCCGCTGCCGGCTTCACTCGAGGACGAGGTTCATCGCCGAGTTGTAGTCGCCCGGCTCTGCAGCCTTGGTCGTCACCTGGCCGCTCAAGCTCGCTCCGTTGACCGTCACCGGGTACGGGGCCAGATGGCACGTCGGGTGGGTCACGGTGAAGGTGATGTCTGCGCCCGGGGCCAGGTCGTAGATGTCGGCCACGGGGCGTCCTGGAACGGGGGGATCGACCATCGATGTCCCCGTCGCGGTGGGATAGCCCGCGCTGTCGAAGTAATTGACCTTGGCCCCTGGCGGCGAGGTCACGGTGAGCACTCCGCCCGCGACACTCGTGCAGGCGCCCGACGTCCCCGTGACGACGTGCACGACGGCCTGGGTGTTGTCGCTTCCCAGAGTGACGCGCTCGAGCTGAAACGTGCTCACGTCGGGGATGATGATGTTGCCCCAGTCGAGGTCGGAGGCGACCGCCGTGGCCATGGGGAGCATCAGGGTCGAGTATGGATCGCCCTTCGTCGTGCCTGTGACGATGGGCTGCATCGTCGCGCTGAGCGGCACGATGATCGACCAGTTGCCGTTGGCGTCGGTCGTCGCGGTCTGATCCCCGTCGGTCACGGTCAGCCCCTGCACCGCGACCAGAGTCCCCGACGTCAGGTAAGTCCCGTAGTCGTAGACGAGACCGTGCTCGGTCACCGTCGAGCCGCCCGAATCCTCCCCACCGCCGCTGCTACCGCCGTCGCCCCCGGTGCCATTCCCTCCCGGCGTGGAAGAGCTGCTGCAGGCCACGAAGAGGATGAGACACATGGCCGGCGTCAACGGGCGCATCTGCATTGGTGGGCCTCCTTGGTCTCGACGCACCGTCATGTCTCCGGTGGTCACATCAAGAATGCCGGCGGACGACCGATCGGTCAAGAACGCCCTTGGTCACGGCCGAACATCGGTGCGCAGCGATGCGACGAGCGGTGCCAGCAGGCTACGCAGGTAGGATTCCACCTTCTCTGGTCGCACGCGGAGCCTACCCAGCAGGAACAGGGACGCGTACCCGTAGGCGAAGAGGTACACGCGCACGGCGTGATCGACCGGGGGCGCCTTCTTGAGGAGCCCCGCCTCCACTCCGTCCCGCGCGACACCGATGAGCACGCCCAGTGCGCCGTCGATGGCTGCGTCGAGCTCGGGGGAACGCAGCTCTTCGCGGCGAGGCCGCGTCATCATCCGGAAGCGCGGCTCCTGGTCCACCGCGAACATCGCGTACGCGACGCCGATGAGGAGCAGGCGCCTCTCGACCTGCGCGCGAGGCACCCGCGCGATGACGGTGCGGAGCCGCGCGGCGAGCTCGTGGTAGCCCTGCACGGCGATGGCCTCGAGCATCGCGGCTTTGTCGGCGAAGTGCCGGTACACCGCGGCGTGGCTGACCCCGACCTGACGCGCGACCTCGCGCAGCGTGAAGGCGTCGGTGCCCTTCTTCGCGATGAGCGCGATCGATGCGTCGACGAGCGCCCGCTCGAGGTCTCCGTGGTGGTACGTCCGTCGCTTCCTGCGAGCCGCAGGCATCGCCGAAAGCATACTCTGCTGGCGCCCGGGCCGGCGGAAGTGCGACGCTCCTCGTCATGAGGGCCCAGGCGCTCTCGACGCGGAGCTCGGCCGCGCTCGTCCTGCTCGTCGCCCTCGCGGTGCACGCTCGCACCGTCGCGTTCGGCTTCACCGGCCTCGACGATCGCGACCTCGTCGTGGGGGATCAGGCGTTCCTCGCGAACCCGGCGAGCTTGCTGCGCGTCTTCGGACGCTCGTACCTGCACGTGGTCGACCCGTCACACGCCTACTGGCGGCCTCTCGTCACCGCGTCGTACGTCCTCGACGCGCAGTGGAGCGGCGCGCGTCCGTGGGGGTACCACGCGACGAACGTCGTGCTCCACGCCGTCGCCAGCATCCTCGTGCTGGCCCTCCTGCGTCGGTTCGCGCTCGGTCGAGGCGTGGCGCTGGCCGCGGCGCTCGTCTTCGCCGTGCACCCTGCCCTCTCGTCGGCAGTCGCATGGATCCCGGGGCGCAACGACACGCTGCTCGCGGTGATGGCGCTCGCGTCGTGGCTGCTGCTCCTGAAGGGGAAGTGGCTGCCGCACCTGGTCTTCTTCGCGCTGGCGCTCATGGCCAAGGAGACGGCTCTGGCGCTGCCGGCGCTCTGGGGCGTGCAGCTGTTCTGGGGGCGAGGGCGGCGGGACCCAAAGCGATGGCTCGTGGCGGCGGCCTGGGTGGCGCTGATCGTTGCGCGCTTCGTGGTCCATCGTGGGGCGCCGCACGCGACGGCGCAGGAGATCCTCGCCAACGTGCCCCTCCTCGCCATCGCTCTCGGCGAGATCGTGCTCCCGGTGCGACCGACGGTGCTCGCCGTCGCCGGCGACCTCGCCGTCTGGCCGGGCATCGTCGCCGCCGTGGGGATCGCCCTCGCTACGTGGCGCCTGCCCCACGCGAGGCGGCGTGTGATCGGCTTCGGTGCTCTCGCGTTCGTCCTCTTTCTCGCGCCGGCGCTCGCCGTGCCAGGGACGCTGGTGCTCGATCATCGCCTCGTCTTGCCGGCGGTGGGCGTCCTGGTCGTCCTCGGCGAGCTGGTGCGAGCTCTCGGACCGGAGCGGAGGATGCTCGTGGCCTTCGGGGGCGTCGGTATGGTGGCGCTCACGCTCGTCACCGTCGGCTTCGAAGGAGCCTTCCGCGATCCGGGCGCCTTCGCGCGCGAGGCAGTCGCCTCCTCTCCGCGCTCGCCGCTGGCGCACTTCTGTCTGGGCCAGGTCGAGCAGCGCGCGGGGAACGACGATCGGGCGCTCGCCGAGTACGAGATGGCGCTCGCGCTCGGGCCGGCCGAGGTCGTGCACAACGACATCGCGGTCATCGCCATGAAGGACGGTCGGTGGCCCGAGGCCGAGACGGAGCTCCGCGCCGAGCTGACGCTGAATCCAGGCTACGGGACGGCCGAGTACAACCTGGCCATCGTGCTGCGCCGCGAGGGCCGGATGACCGAGGCATGCGAGGCCGTGAAGCGAGCGATCGAGCGCTCCCTCGAGTCCGACGAAGGCGCGAAGGCCGAACGAGACCGCGACTGCGCGCCCTAGCTCGCCCTATTCGAACATCTCGCGCTCGACGAGACCCGGCGCGATGGTCCCGTGCGAGAGCACCGCGGCGTGGAACGCCTCGAGGGTGAAGGCGCTGCCCACCTTCTGCTTGAAGCGCTCGCGCATGGCCATGATGCGCTCGCGGCCGACGAGGTAGGACAGTGGCTGCGTCGGCGTCATCGTGTACCGCTTCACCTCGTTCAGCGCGAGCTCGTGCTCGAGGTGCACCTGGTCGGTGAGCACCTTGACCGCATCGTCGAACGTCATCCCGCGCGTGTGCAGGCCCACGTCGATGAGCACGCGCGCCGCGCGGACGAGCGTCCACTCGAGCTGCATCAGGCGCTCCTCGTCGGTGTAGTACCCGAGCTCGCTCATCAGCTCCTCGGCGTAGAGGCCCCAGCCCTCCGCGAAGATGTCCGAGCCGACGACGGCGGCGCGCTTGGCGTCGACGATCTTGCGGATGAGCGAGGGGTTGCCGCGCGCGAAGGAGAGCTGCAGGTGGTGACCCGGGTAGGTCTCGTGGACCACGGTGTCGACCTGATCGGCGTGATCGTTCTCGCGCAGCATCTCTTCCTGCTGCTTCTTCGTCGCCGTGAGGTCGACCGGGGTGACGAAGAAGAGGCCGCGCGTCTCGGGATCGAGCGCGGGTGCCGGCTCGTACGACGCGGTGGTCGTGCTGCGGAGGAACGGCGGCGTCTCGACCACCTGGCAGTCGTCGCCCGGCGGGAACGGGACGACCTTCTTGTCGACGAGGAACTGCCGCGCCCTCGCGACCTCGCGCCGGTACGACGGCAGGAGCTCGGCCGCCGTCGGATGGTGCGCCTTGAGCTTCTGCGTCACCTCCGGCCACGACTTCGCCTTCGGATCGATGCGCTTCGCCACGACGTCCATCTCGGCCTGGGTCTTCGCGAAGACGCGCTGCCCCACTTCGTAGACGCGGTCGGCGTCTTCTTCGAGGAAGTAGCCTTCGTGCAGCAGGAAGTCGAAGAGCTCCCGCCCCGCCGCGAAATCACCGCCGGCGCGCGGCATCACGTCGTGCTCGAGGAAGCGCGCGTAGTCGGCGTACGCCTTCTTCGCGGCGCCGACGGCGGCGTCGATCCGCGTCTTCTCCTCCGGGAGGGCACCGAGGAGGAACGTGCGCTGCTCGGCGAAGAACGCGCCGGCGCTGCGGGCCTGCTCAAGACCGACCGTCACCCATACCTTCGGCGGCGCGCCGAGGTTCGTCCTCGCGAGGGCCACGACAGCGGGGAGCTTCTCGATGCGGGTGAGGGCGGCGCGCGCGCGGTCGTGGAGGGGCGCGTACTCGCGGGCGGCCATGAGGAAGATGGCGCCCATCGGGTCGGTGTACGCGGTCGGGTTGCGCTCGAGCGGCTTCTCGGCGCGACGGGCGCGCACATCGACGGCGAGGGCGCTCTCGACGAGCGCGAGATCGGTCCGCGCCGCGAGGGAGGCGTGCGGCGCGGGGAAGCGGGCCCGGAGATCGCTCAGCATGGCCTCCTCGCGACGAAGATCGGCGGCCTCGCCGTCGCGCGTGTACGTGTCGAGCTCCGTGTCACGCGAGTGGTCGCCCAGCGCAGTCGCCGTCTCCGGGGAGATGGCGACGACGAGGGCGACGTAGTCCTGCGCCGCGCGCGCGATGGCCGCGTCGTCGCGCGTGTCGGGCAGGGGCGAAGCGACTGGCGCCGGCGGAGACGTGGGTACGGGAGCCGGCGCGGGCGGAGGAAGCGGCGGAGGCGCGACGGGGGCCGGCGTATCGGCGCAGGCGGCGAGAAGGAGGGCGACCGCGAGGCAGGCGGGGGTTCTCACCCGGGGCTTTGTATCACGGGCCCGAGCTGGAAGTCGTAGACGGAGCCGAGGCGGAGGATGCGTGTGAGCTCGTCGAGCGCGGCCATGCACTCCCGCGCGAGCATTGGATCGGTGAGATCCTGCGCTACGAGACGGTCCCGGTAGTGGCGGTCGACCCAGGCGGCGAGGGTATCGTAGAGGGCGTCGTCGAGGAGGACGCCGGCGCCGAGGGAGCCCGCTTCTTCGTCGGTGAGGGGAACGCGCAGGCGCAGGCACGCGGGGCCGCCGCCGTTGTGCATCGACTGCCGCACGTCGATGTAGTGGACGGCGCGCACGGGGCCCCCGCTGGCGACGACGCGCGCGAGGAAGGCGCACGCGTACCCGTCTTCGCGCGAGTCCTCGGGGGCGACGATGGCCATCGTCCCGTCGTCGAGCGCGAGGACCTGCGAGTTGAACGGGTACGCGGCGACGGCGCTCTCGGGCGGAAGCTCGCCCGCCGTGGCGCGCACGACGAAGAGCTCGTCGCCGAGGGAGCGGCGCAGATCGTCGACGAGTCGCGTGTCGTCGACGAACGCGAGCTCGTGGAACATGAAGAAGCGGCCGCTCCCGACCGCGAGGACGTCGGTATGGAAGGCGCCGGCGTCGACCCCGTCGGGGTGCTGCTGCGGGAAGAGGCAACGGGCGGCCTCGAGGCAGTGCAGGCGGGCGAGGGCGAGGCTGGCCTCGCGGGTCTGCCGCGCGGGATAACGGCGCGGACCGGCGAAGGCGCCCCATGCGCTGCGTCCCCAGGCGAAGAGGTGGGCGGCGCCGTGGGACGTCTCGAGGCGCGTGTGATTGGCGGCTCCCTCGTCGGCGAGCTGGCCCCCGCCGGGGAGCGGGTCGTGCACGACGAACCGGGCGGCATCGGCGAAAATGGCGCGAAGGACGCGCGTCGTCGTCGGCGCCTCGATGGCGCGGTGGAACATCTGCTGGAGGTTGGCGGGGGTGAGGTGGACGCGCGCGTCCGAGGCGTCGCGCGAGGGGGCGACCGTGGCGGCGTTCGCGGTCCACATGGCGGAGGCGCTGGAGCAGAGGCGCAGGAAGAAGCCGTCTCCCGCGGCGGCGGCGGCGATGACCTGCTCGTCGGTCCCGGTGAAGCCGAGGCGCCGGAGGGTGCCGAGGCTGGGGCGGTCGTGGGGGGGAAGGACGGCCTGCGAGACGCCGAGGTTGCGCACGAAGCGCATCTTGTCGAGGCCCTGGCGGGCGGCGGCGCGGGGGTTGGAGGCCTGTCCGCTGTGGCTCGTGCTGGCGACGTTGCCGGGGCTCAGGCCGCCGTAGTTGTGCGTCGGGCCGACCAGGCCGTCGAACTGGAGCTCCCGCATGGGGTCGTCATACTCCACCCGGCGGTCGGCGGGTCGAATCGACTCACGGCGTATGCACCGGGTCCGGCGCCCCGTACACCGGGAGCGCCGGCAGCTCCGGCGTCTTCAGCGAGTCACTCGGTCGCATGCCCGCCAGATCCCCGATGACCACGTCGTTCTCGTCGGCGAAGACCGTCTCCTTGCCGAAGAACGTGTAGGCACGCACCGTCTTGCCCAGCGACGGCTCGTAGAGATCCGGGTTGCGCGCGAGCGTCCCCACCTCCAGCGACTCGATCATGTCGCGGAAGTCGAGCACCAGCTCCTTCGTCTTGCCGCCCACAGACAGCTTCGCGCGCTGGAGCCACGCCGTGATGACGCCTCGACCCGGCCCGACCACAGCCCCCACCTTCGCCCCCGAGGGCACGTCCATGCGACCGCCCGGGAGCAGCTTCTCCAGGGTCAGCGCTCCCTCCGCGTCGCGCCGCTTGATGAAGACGTCCCCCGCTCGCAGATCGTAACGGCGGGTGTCGGCATTGCCGTCCTCGCGTTTCGACCCCGCGATGGTCAGCCGTTTCCACGCCCAGATCGGCGTCAGCGACCCATCGAAGCGGACCTCCATGTCGGAGATGGCCAGCGGCCACTCCTGCCGCGAGTGGAACGTGTAGCCACACGACGTCCGGCGCAGCTCGAACCGCTCGGACACGTTCTGGTCCGCGGCCGTGGGCCCGGCACGGAGGTGCCCCTGTCCCACGACGGTGCCCTCTTCGTCGACACCCGCATCGCCGCACGCCGGAAACCCCAGCTCGGGGACCGAGTCGACGGGAACGTGCCTCCGCTTGCAGCCGGCCAGACAGACCAGGGCCAGCGCGACGCCGACCGCTCGTCGCCAGCCGGGCACGGGCCCGCTACTCCTTCTTTTCGCCGTGGCCCGCAGAGCCGCTGGGCGCGCCCTCGTGCCCCTCACCTGCCACGTCATCCGCCGTCGCCGACGTCGCGGGCTCTCCCCCGGGGGCCTGCTGACCCGACTCGAGGTTCATCTTCTGGGCGTACCCGTGGTCGTGCGCGCGCACGAGGACGTCGTCGTTCGTCAGCAGGATGAAGATGCCGAGGAACAGGAAGGCCGCGAGGAAGGCCACGGTGTTGAACAGCTTGTCGTACCGCAGGTGCATGAAGAACGCGGCGACGAGCGAGGCCTTCACGGTCGCGATGAGGAGCGCGATGAGGATGTTGGCCGAGCCGAAGTCGTAATAGGACACCTTCACCGTGGCGATGGTGAGGCACACCAGGGCCCCGAAGATGCCCCAGTAGAAGCGCGTCGGGGCGATGTGGACGTGAACCGCCCCGTCGTCGGTATCGTGCGCGTGGCTGTGGTCGGCGGCCATGGTTACTCCGGCTTTCCGACGAGGTAGAGGAGCGGAAAGAGGTAGATCCACACGAGGTCGACGAGGTGCCAGTAGAGCGCGCCGAGATCGACCGGCGTGAAGTACGCGGGCGAGAACTTGCCCCTGATGTTCTTGACGAGAACCCAGGTGAGGATGCTCATCCCGATGATGACGTGGAGGCCGTGGAGGCCCGTCATCACGAAGTAGAGGCCGAAGAACATGTTGGCGCGCGGCGGGAGCAGCGTCACGTGCCCCTCTTCGTCGACCGCCTTCACCCACTCCGGCATCACCTGCGCGGCGTTGGCGTCGACGTGCAGGCAGGTGCCCACTTCCTGGCCGTTCTGGATGGCCGCGCTCAGGCCCGGGTGCCCGAAGCAGTGCCCGGGAAGGAGGCCCAGGTGAAACTTGTGGCTGTATTCGAAGTACTTGATGACGAGGAACGCGCACGCACAGAGGATGGTGACGACGAGGTAGAACGACGTCAGGTTCCGCTTGCCTACCTGGGCGGAGCGCACCGCGAGCGCCGCCGTCAAGCTGCTGAAGAGCAGGACGACCGTGTTCGAAGCGCCCATGATCTTGTTGAGGAAGTGGTGCGCCTCGTCGAAGATCCCCGGTTCCAGCCCGCGCTCGACGGCGTACGCGCAGAAGAGACCGCCGAACATCAGGATCTCGGTCGCGATGAAGACCCACATCCCCAGCTTCGACGCGTTGAACTGCTGCGTCGGCGTGTCGAAGTGATGCTGCATGAAGTCGGGGCGGTCCGCGTGGGCGTCGTGCCCCGCGTGCCCCACAGCTCCAGCCGTGTCGCTGACGTTCGCCATATCAGTCCTTCTTCTTCTTCGTGGACGCGTCCTCGACCTCGTCCCAGCCCGTCGCGAGCTCCTCGGGCGTGGCGAGGTGGTAGTCGTACGGACCGCGGGTGATGACCGGCGTGGAGTGGAAGTTCGCGACGCACGGCGGCGTGTCGGTCATCCACTCGTAGCCTGCCGAGCCCCACGGATTGCGCGGCGCCTTCTTGCCCTTCCAGAGGGCCTCGAGGAGCGTGTACGCCGTGAGAAAGAGCCCGGTCGCCAGGATCCACGACCCGATGGTCGACGCCCGGTGGAACGGCTCGAACTGCGGCAGGTAGTCGTAGTAGCGCCGCGGCATCCCGCGCGAGCCCATGATGAACTGGGGGATGAACACGGTGTTGAAGCCGATGAAAACGAACCAGAAGCCAATCTTGGCCTTTCGTTCGTCGTGCATCTTGCCGGTCATCTTCGGCCACCAGTAGAGCAGGCCGCCCAGGAAGGCGATGACCGTCCCGCCCATCATGACGTAATGGAAGTGCGCCACGACAAAGTACGTGTCCGTCAGGTGCACGTCGACGCTCAGCGTCCCCAGGAACAGGCCGGTCAGGCCGCCGATGGTGAAGAGGAAGATGAACGCCATCGCGTAGAGCATCGGCGACGCCCACACGATGGACCCCTTGTACATGGTCGCCGTCCAGTTGAAGACCTTCACCCCGCTGGGGATGGCCACCAGGAACGTCAGCGCCGAGAACAGCATCGTCGCGAACTCGCTCATCCCGGCCACGAAGAGGTGATGCCCCCAGACGAGGAACCCGAGGATCGCGAGGCCGATGGAGCTCATCGCGATGGCGAAGTAGCCGAAGATGGCTCGCCGCGAGAACGTTGCGATGAGCTCCGACTGGATGGCCATCCCGGGGACGATCATGATGTAGACGGCCGGGTGCGAGTAAAACCAGAAGAAGTGCTGGAAGAGCACCGGGTCGCCGCCGAGCTTCGGATCGAAGATGCCGATGCCGAAGAACCGCTCCCCTGCGAGGAGCAGCAGCGTGATGGCGAGCACCGGCGTCGCGAGCACCTGGATGAGTGACGTCGCATACATGCCCCACACGAAGAGCGGCATCCGCGTCCAGGTGACGCCGGGGGCGCGCATCGTGTGCACCGTCACGAGGAAGTTGAGGCCCGTGAGGATCGACGAGAAGCCGAGGACGAAGACCCCGAGCGTCATCGAGATGACGCTGTTCGAGGTCTGCAGGCTGTACGGCGTGTAGAACGTCCAGCCCGTGTCGACCGCGCCCATGATGATGCTGGAGAGAAGGATGACGACGCCGACGATGTAAATGTAGAAGGATAGGAGGTTGATCTTCGGGAACGCGACGTCCTTCGCGCCGATCATGATGGGCAGGAAGAAGTTGCCCAGGGCGGCCGGGACGCTGGGGATGATGAAGAGGAAGACCATCACCGCGCCGTGAAGCGTGAAGAAGCGGTTGTAGGTCTCCCCGTCGATGATCGTCTGGCCGCGCGAGAAGAGCTCGAGTCGAACGAGCAGCGCGAAGATGCCGCCCACGAGGAAGGCCAGGCTGACCATCGTCAGGTACATCAGGCCGATGCGCTTGTGGTCGATCGTGAGGAGCCACGACCGGATCCCGTGCGTCGCCTTCAAGTAGTTGGCGTGGGGATCGCCGTGAGCGTCCTCC
>Ga0182030_10003023_pt1 | contig 35882 bp, 30 predicted proteins | sample 812S3MmetaG_FD_121299 | JGI IMG/M metagenome (GOLD analysis project Ga0182030, IMG submission 121299) | Permafrost microbial communities from Stordalen Mire, Sweden - 812S3M metaG (Illumina Assembly) | ecosystem: Environmental > Terrestrial > Soil > Wetlands > Permafrost | place: Sweden...
AACTAGCGCAATGGCGGCAGTAAGGCTTGACCTGCGGTGGCGCTGCCCCCGTATGCTTGCCGGCGCAAAAAAAAAGAAACGTCTGCCAGTCCAGCCGGGTCAGACAAGGCGGGGCGAGAAACGCAGCGCTAGTGCAGGTCGCATACCAGACAAATGCAAACAAAAACCGGGTTGATTCTGGCTCATGAGCCGGGGTATAAAGGCCAGGGAAGCGAAAGAGGTTCTCATGAAGAAAAAGTTTGGGAAGTCAGTGCTGGCCTTGCTTGCATGGTCAGTAATTTGCCAGCCGCTTCTGGCTGATAATACAACTCTGGATGGCACAGTGAAGTTCTTTGTGGACCAGGGCAAAAGTGCCATGCACGACAAGCACTATCACGATGCAGTAGGCTGGTTCGACAAAGCCGTGAAGCAGGCGCAGTTCGATAAGAAGGGCGACCGGCTGATGGCAGGCCTTTACGAAATGCTTGGCTATGCCTACCTCAACGACAAGAACTACCAGAGCTCGATGGAAGCACTGACAAATGGCTATCAGAAATACGAAGCTTCCATGGGCGCGTATAACGCGGACTCAGCCAGAATATTCGACCAGATTGGCGAGATCGGCATTGAAACAAAAGACTATCAATCGGCAGAAACAGCCCTTGTTTCTGCATACGATCGATCAATGGGCAGCGATCCCAAAGTTGTTGCCGACCCAAAAGTAATTGGTTACAGAGCAAATAGATTGGCATACATCTGCAGCCTGACTGGCGGATTGTCCGATGCTGTCCGGTATTCAACTGCGATAGCCAAAGGCAAAAGTTCAGATGATATGTACGCGGATGCAATAGGAACTCTGCGCCGAAAGGAGAAAGCCGGCGGCGACGCGACGGTTATTAACGCAGCAATAAAAGATGTTTTTGCCTACTGGAAAATAATCGTTGATAGAGGCGGCAGCCCAGCTAACAAAGCACATTACGAGACTTGCTGGCAGCAAACTTATGGGTCAACACAGCCGGCGGTTATTACCGGTTCAACAGATAGCGGACACATAATAAAAACGAATCCGTTCGCTCCCGATAGCGCAAATCCTGGCACGAAACTAGATCTCGAACACCTGAGTAAGACACCCTGGGGTACCACTCACTCGTTTGTATCTGGTCAAAAGCAGGGGCTGAATTCGCTTGATGATACGCTAAAGAAACTGGGACTTTAATTGACGAGCAATGCATAAACAAAGATCACACGAAGTCTTTTATCAGTTCAAGGTCTGGCTATTGGATTCGCCTTTGCCAATCTGGAGGCGCTTCCTGCTGCGTTCTGATGTGCCATTAAACATGTTGCATGAGGTCACACAAATAGCGATGGGCTGGTGGGAATTTCATGAATATGAATTTCAGGTTGCTGGTCGAAGGTTCAGTGATGAGGAAGAGAAGCTTGCGCCTGGCGTAGAAAGCGATCTCGATACGAGGCTCTGCGACGTGGTTTCAGAGCCAGGCGACAGGATTCACTATGTCTATAACTTCGCGGCAAATTGGCAGCACGAAATTGTGCTGGAAGGTATCACGCCTATGGAGCCTAGCACGAAAGGCGGCAGGCCGTTCGCGTACTGTTTTGGCGGCAAGCGCGCGTGCCCGCCTGAAAAGATAAATGGCGTAGCCGAATACAGAGAATTCGTCAATGCAATCGAAGATCCCAATCATTCGAATCGCGAAAAAATGTTGGGATTGATAAACTACGCATTTGATCCGGATGCGTTCGACGTGGGGCAAGTAAACATCCGATTACTGGTTATGGATGCGGAATTCAGCTTCTACGAAAAAGAGTTGATCGCACGGAAAAAGAGGAACAAATTAGTCGTTCTAAAACCACGAGCTGGCAAGAGTCGCTAGGATGCATGGTAAGAAATAATAGATGGTTTGCCGGTTAACAAGGGAGGTCGACTATCACACTTTTATTTGCCAAGGTGATGTCGACTGTCACGCTTTGGATCATGCTTTGCGATCAAAGCGGAACGAGAGCAAAAGCATGTTGCCGCTAATCCGGATGATCAACCGGATGGGTGGCAAGTAGATCCGGAACTATGGCGTCCAGCGATGGAGGACCGTCGGGGGGAATAGATGCCATCTTCTCTTTGTAGATCTTATTTTTGCCTCGGTCTGAGACCGAGATTATTCTTGCTGTAAGCGATCCATCGGTACTTGATGCCATCAATATCCATAAGCTTCCATCTGGGAATTCCTTTATCAGGCACCCTGCCACCAAACTATTATCCTCATCTCGTATCAACGCCCTTAAGACTTGTTTTCCTGGATGCTCATTAATCACAGCCACGCCTTGAATCCGTATTGTTGAGATCGTTACCATCTTTCCATTAACTGTGACCTGAAATGGGTCTAGATTGACTGGTATGTCGACTATCAAACGTTTGTCCTTTGCTAGCACAGGATTGTTCCGGACTTGGTCATCATTAAGAACAACATCGCAAACCCAATTGAGATGTTCAAACAATTTGCGCTTTAGATCAGGATTAGTAGGGATGTGAACCATTACGTCTAATGGAATTTCAAAGGCTCCCTCAGCAGCACCTTCAGGCGGCGGCTCGATGATCGGTATCGCCTTGATGGTCTCCCATTGGATGCCATTTACTGCGAAAGTAGTATGGCTCAAGTCTACTGGAAGCCCTTTACCATCCCATTCACGAAGATGGTAAAGCTCCAGTCCGTGATAGCGTGCTTTCTTTTTGGCAGGCTCAGAAAAACCACTGGCTGACACTAATGCATGCTTAGTTAAGGAAGGCATATCTTTTAACTTTGCAATGATCTGTTCGACGGGAATAACGTCCAACGCTCGTCCTTCGTCCTTTACTTCGATTCCGTGCATCTCGACCAAAGTACCATCTTGGAGCCGATACCGAACCGTGATATCAACGTCACGTCCTTTCTCTGCTGCAATATCTTTGACCATCTCCCCCAGTTCAAGCTCCACGCCCCATGGACTAGCTATCTGCGTAAGAATTGCTGCCAGGTAATGGAGATCTGTGTGCGTAAGCATGGTTTACCTATCCAAGATTGTGCAGGACTTGAAAATTTGCAAGCCGACAATTCACAAGGACAGCGAAAAACTGGCAATGTGAATTATCCGGCCGCTTTGTGATGGCAGTTAGCCGCAAGTTAAGGTCTTATTGAGCGACCGGTGAACAGTATGGAGCGACAAGCCGGAGAAGAAGGCTTGCCATGCTGGCGGAGCCAGAAAGCCCATTTGACCTCTGCCGGCATCCCAGACGGTGACGACAGTGCCTCGGAGTCCGGCACCCCCAGCGCAATGCTGGAGGGATGCCCTGATACTATTTTGTTCTGATTCAGACTTATGGCCATAATTGCTGTCGAGCGGGACTATGATCATGTCTTGTCCTTGCTCGCGAATGTGCGCAATATCGAGTTGTGTCATGGTTCCTCCTTTTGTGGAAACCGTTGTGGTGTCGTTAATGCGCTCGAACAGAGCTACAGACCTCGAAAAAACGAGGTCTGTGCTCATGATCGAGCAAACCGGACTATCGTCCGCTGATTTTTCTGGAAGACGAAGAGCGGCTGTCTTTCAGCCTGCTCTTGTATTCTTGCTCCCAGCGATGATTAGCGAGATTTTGAGCAGCAATGCGGCGCTGGCGGTCGCTTGCGTTCTCATCTCTCATCGTTTCGGAAGACCACGTTAAATCCTGTTTGCTATTGTTTTTTGAATTTCCGGGCATAATACTCATTGTCCTTGTGAGTGGGGGGCGTAAGCTGGGTACTGAAACTACCCATCGATCAAAAAAGCGCCCCCTGCTTGCTTTTCGGATCTCTTTGAAAATAGCGCAAGATCTACTTTCAAGCAATAATCATCATTTGCAATTTTGAGATCGAGAAAACGCGATACCAGAGAGCGTTTCCAGGTTTGTCAATCGCCTCGTATATATCTTGCCAGTATTACTTGCGGTGCTTGCGGATATATCCAAGTAGATTAAATTTTCTCGTCTCGTGCGGTTGTTCCTCCTTTCGTTTCAGGCTGTTGCAGTGGTGGGACACGCTCTAACATAAACTCCAATGGTGAGAGCATCATATTGGTTGAAGAAGGTCTCCATCCTGAAAAGATGGGGATCGCCATTGTCGTCCACGAGAATTACTTCTTCGACTCCAAGCGGGCCGCCCCTGGCCCAAGAGCAATAGCTCTTCATGTGAGCCCAAAGAACATCTTCATTTATCCGAGAGAAACGTTTGAAAAACTTGGGTGAGCGAATGAAATAGCGCAACGGGTCGGCAGCATCGAAGTCTTCTGCAAGCCTGTGAGGATGACAACTGACAGCGCCAAATATTGTTCTTTCGCTTGTTTCGATAACCCTCCAAAGAGTTGAAGTCATAGTATTGCCATAGGCTTCTTTCAAGTTCTTAACGAGTGAAAGAGTAGGTTGTGAGTCATTAGCCTGCTCATTGAAGCGATTGCGCAAGAACAACAATCGTCCAGCGGCATAGTTGGCTTCACCCTCGGTGTGCTCAGTGCAAACCTGCGAAAGTGTGACTTTGTTGTCGCCAAGCATGGTTGCCTTGTGCCAGGGAATAACACTGTGACCTATTTCGTGAGCTTCATTCCATCTGTGCTTCAGCTTAGGAAGATCAGCATCAATCAAGATGCGCTTGCGATCTGGGATATACAGTGCCTTGAGATCAGCCTTCCTGATTGCTTCCACCAAGAGCATGGGCCTGGCGATGATCTGCTTTCCTGCGACCCATAGTCGGCTTGCAACCTCGCGTATGGCTCCGTCGTTTTTTGATGAGTAATACTGGCGATCCAGATTGAGTAGTGCGCGAACATCATCGAGGGAAAGGGGCGGAGGCGGAGAGCCTAGCCCCCTCAACACTTTGTCGATTTGAGCATCAATATCTTCTGCAGTGTGTACCCTCAATAACAGGTTTCTCAATTTGCACCAACCTTACCTTTACTTCGACAATTGCTTGACGAAGTCTTCCAGAGCGCGCTTTTCATCGCGGCTTAGCTTATCCAGTGATTGAGCGCTAGCCACAAACTTAACGGCGCCATCCTTTAACTTTTGATCGCGTGAGACAGTATTCCCTGAAAGTTCCATCAGTTTATCCTCAGAAAGATTCAGTACCTGAGCCAGTTGGCAAACAGTGCGCGGTTCGGGAATGTAGTTGGGGACCTGTTCAATTGATACCAGTTCATCGAGATCAATCCGTGCTTGCTCTGCCAGCTTCTCGGGCGTCAAGCCTTTGTTTCGGCGGCTGAGCGAGATCAGTCGACCGAATGCCGGCACTACAGCACCAACTTCCTTTGCCGCATGTCTTTGCACTAATTCATCAAGCGCATCCAACTTTGAGCAGCTAAAGCTGCCAGCTGACACAATTGCTTTGTCCTCCTTGTCCAGGTTCTTCATCAACCACTCTTTTGTCATTTTCAGTTTCATTTGTTTCTCACCCCCTTATAAATGACGCGCTTTGTTCTGGTGTAGTCTCGAAATATCTGAGTCCATAATATGCTTTGTCTTGCCCCAAATCAGTCATTTTGCAATTGTCTCTGTAATAGGATTCAGCTTGTGGCAGTGAATGCAGTCCGATGCGTCCTTGCAATTCATCTTCAAGGCTGAGCTGTACGGCTGCGCGAATTAACACTTTGCCAACGCCAGCATAGATGGGCTCGGCTATTACGTCTGCGGAATTCCAGGGAGCGGTAGCTAAGTAATCTATGTAAATGAGCGGTTTTCCTTTTTGCGATTCAATCCTGCAAAACTTACCAGCCGTCCAAACCAGCATCAGCCCTTGCATTTGGCCTTCAGCTTCCAACCCGAAGATTCGGTAAGCTAGTGGTGCTTCAGCTACAAGCTGGTATTTTTCATTCCAATTCCAGTGAGCATGTTCTGACTTGGTGTCCTTTAATAGCTTATGCCAAGATTCCTGGGCTTTTGCTACATCAGTGCGGTCAACTCCATCGATGAAGACAACCTCGACTTCTTTTTTGTTTTGCCTGTGATACAGGTATGCGACACTGCGTTCAGTCATAGGATTGTCAGCTCTGACTTTTTGTTGGTTAGTTCATGCTCGAAGAACAGCTTTTCACCCACATCAAGCCTGGCGTTGATCAGTTGATAGAGCCGCAAGGCCTGTTTCATAACCGCCGTTTTGCTTAGATCTTTTCTTCTGCAAAGCTCCTCAAGAGCCTCCATTTCAGCATCAGTCATATTCAAGGTCATTGTTTTTTTGTCAGCCATTGGTCACCTCCTCTTCTAACAGTATAGCAACTCTAGCTATCTATGCAATGGTTTTTAGCTAAAATTTACAGATCCGTTACGGAAGCATTAGCTAACTGGAATCCAAAGTCACGGGATAAGAATTGGAAGATGTAGGTCCCGAGCCAACAAACGGAAGAAGTCGCCCAAGAGGTTGCGCAGGTTCTGGCTCGACAATTTTTTTCCGCTCGCAATGCAACGGAAAAGCCACGGAAACGAATTCGTTCAAACAAACAACATCTTGAACCAGTCCTGTAAATACTGACCTTGCAACGATTTCGAGCTTAGCGTTACTTTTCGTTCGTTTGTTACTCAAAACTCTGCAAGCTTGATACCAGAGGCTGAAGAAATATAAGCCGAAAGAAATTGAGTCATAAACTCGAAGTAGCAAAACAAAGCAATTACTCAAGACTGCTAGCACTTCACCAACTTGAACTTCAGAACTAACAAATTCATCAGAGCCAGCAGAAACAGAATCAGACTCTTGAGCAAATTCAACTTGAAACTCTTCAACCGAACAATTAGCTGCAGCTAATTCAAGCGCCGAATTGTCAGAAGGTACAAGCGTAACGCCGCCCCCCGGATTAATAACGCCTGCAGAGCGGGCCAAGAGGTCTTGATTAGCTTCTGTTTCTAAGCCCGGCTCTTCTAATGTATGAACAACAGCCATTAGATCCCAGTTCTTCTTGACAGTCGCCCAATGAGACTTCGCCCTCCTGGCAACTTCGGCAATTGTAATTAGCAGACCTTCGGCTTTGAGACTAACTATTGCCTCGGCTATTCTTGCCCGAGCTCCAATTCGTCTATCCCTATTAGCATTCTCAAATTGTTCTATAGACCAGATTCTTCCGGTCCGTCTGTACACAGCTACAAGGCGTTTTAAGAGCCGACTTGTTAGTGGGTAAGCTTCTCGTACCCACATCTCTTTATTCTTTCGCCAGAACGCCGCTGTCCTTATTTGGTTCTGAACAACGCGCCAGTTCCCCTGGTTTATATGCCGGCACTTACCGTTATGCTTGTCCTTGAGCCATGCTTCGATTAAAAGTGCTCTGTACGCGGCATTTTGATCGCCGGGCAGAGCCGCTACACTGTGCTCTTCGTCTCCGTACCAGAGATAATGACCAACAGCCAAGACAGCGTCATGTCGTTCACCCATAGCTTGTAGCCCATGCAGCCACCATTTACGGCCTTTTTCCCAGACCGCTTCTATTTTGCCACGAGCATACAGTTGCTCAAAACCCTCCATATCGAGCCGATCTTCGTGCGCCTGGGCGTCAGTGCCGGCAAGCTGCTCGATAGCACTTATCTTGCTTTCTATGCGGCTTCTAGCATCAGCCCAACTACATGCATTGCTTTCAAGGTCAGACAGAAAAGAAGCTAAAGCTTCATCAGTGCTTAATTCTTCTCTCGTCCAGAGCAAAATACTCTTCTGGTCCAGCCAGGCAAAACCGGGCTGCAAAGGAAGTCTCAGTGCATTACCGCTTGGAAATATTTCAAGTTGTCCACCAGTGATCACATAGCCTAAAGCCTCCAACCAACGCTTTAAGGTCTGCCTTACCTCACTGCTTTGCTCAAGATCATCGAACGGAAGATACAGGTGCCAGCCTCGCGATGCACTGCTTTGATATAGGTTTGCGCTCAGCCCAACTGCCCGGAGGCGGGCTAGCAGCTCGGCTAAGCTCTCCGGGTTGTAGTACTGGCTTGTTCTGGAATCTATATCTAAGACTGCATAGCGAGTTTGTTCTCCAAAAAACGCGCCATAGAATGTACTGCATTTGGCCGACATAGCAGCATCGATCATGCCTGTGAATAGTGGACCTTTTGATGTCTTCCACTTTTTATCACTTGGCGTTTTGTATATGTGCTTAGTGCGATACCGATATAGCGACAAGAATTCTTGCCGCAAATCTTGCCGATTAAATCTAGCTGGCGCACTCGCTGGAGCTGAGCGCGTCAAAAAACGTCCGGTAATAGTCCTTTCCCTTTCTAATCTGGGACAAGTTGACCTGACCGGATCATTCGTCTATTCTGTTCTCACTTCGCGAAACGACCAAGAAACGCGACGACAACTGAATATGATGATCCGTAAAAAGGTCTCAACAAAGACATCGCCGCAAGCGATGTTTTTTGTTTGGTCCCGACTTAGCCTTTCTAGGGAGCAACTGCTCCAGTATATCTTTCAGACATGCATCAGCCGTGGTGGCAGACACTAGTCCGTTAAGCGTCACTATAAAAGGTGCCGAGAAAGAGATCAAGGCCCCCGGAACATAGATCCAGTATTGACGGGAGCCCTGATCAGTTCGGAACGGTTCCGGCCTGATGTTCCTAACTGCTGGGACGTCTTCTGCTGCCGGAACTACAATGGACGAGGAACGAGAACAGAACAAACGGACCAAGCCCGGAAGGAACAGCCGGAACAAAGAGGCATGGGTCGGAATAACGGAGAACAAGGATCGGAACAACAGGAACGAACAGAGGAGAACGGAGCCAGGAACAGATGGAAACGGAACTCTGGCAAAGCATCCGAGACACCAAGAGGAGGCGGTAAAATTATCAGCTTGAGCAGGGCAAGGAACAGGGATCGGAACACGATCGGAACGAGTTCCGACTTGTTCCGCTAGAAGGAGGGAACAGTTCTCTATTTGTTCCGATCCGTTCCGTTTCAAAAAAGTCCTTGAACGGAACTGATCGCAGAGACCGCCAACACTTGGTTTACAGGTAGGAACATGTTCCGTGTTGCGTGGAATTGTTCTTGCCTGTATATAGCCAAGCAGCATAACGGGAAGAGAAATTTTTCTGATATTCAGCGGGAGTTCTTTGGTCGAGGTTTAACGCGGACGTTGTTCCGGCAATGTTCCGCAGAGATGGAAAAGGCTGATAGAAGGCGGATATTGGAACCAAAAATCCAGTAGACGTTTAGATCGTCAGTTCCTATAATCATTCATAGGAATGGTGTTTGGAGCAGCATATCCAAAAGACAGCCACTCTATATGGTGCCACACGAATGAGAACACTATCAGTCAGAGAAGTAGCAGATGCCCTGGGAATGACGCCAAGAGGTGTGATTCAAAGGTTGAATCGTGGACAACTGAAAGGTACGAAGAAATTAAATCAGTCTGGAATCCAAGAGTGGCAAATATATGCCAACCGGGAAATACTGCAGGCAGTTGAGAGCAAGAAGGGACCAGACGGCGGGCAAGTGTCCCAACAGACTTTAGATTTTGCTCCGGATGGCGAAGACACAGTAGATGCCGAAGGCATAACAATCGAAGAAGAGGATGATGGCGGTCCGTCGAACTGGAGAGATATAGAGCTTGCAAGACTAGAAATGCTTGCAGAGAAGCTTGTGAAGCCGCTGACAGAACGGCTAGAGTTTCAGGCAGCAGAACTCAGGGAAAAGGCACTTCAGCTCGAAGAGAAGGATCGGCAGTTGCGATTGCTGCCTGATCTGGAAAAGCGGGCAGAGGAAGAACGTAAGGCAGCTGAGTTGCGCGCTCTGGAAGTCGAGGCACTAAAGAAGCAGATAGAGGCTATTGCAGCAGAGAAAGAGCAAATCGAACAAGGAAAGGTGCTGGCAGAAGAAGCTGCCAATGAAGCTCAGTCAAAACTGCAAACTACAGAGTCCCTCAAAGCAGAGATACAGGGCCAGTTGCAGGCACTGCGCAGCGAGCAAGCCGAGGAAGAACGCAAGGCAGCTGAGGTACGCGCTTTAGAACTCGATGAACTGAAACAACAAATAGAGGCTATTGCAGCAGAGAAACAGCTTATGGAACAAGGAAAGCTGCTGGCAGAAGAAGCTGCCAATGAAGCTCAGTCAAAACTGCAGAGTACAGAGGCACTCAAAATAGAAATACAGGGAGAGCTTCAGGGACTGCGCAGCGAGTTGGAGAAGGTGAAACAGCCCTGGTGGAAGAAGTTGTTCAGCGGTTCTGCGACTGAGCTAGGATGAACGGCTGGTGCGCGTGATTGGACTTAAGAACTTGTGATAACGCGTATTGTCAGCAATGGCTAGAGAACAAGAACGGTCTATTGTGGAGAACTTGCTGTTGCTGGTTTTCACATTCCATTGGTTTTGTTGGCATACTTTTTGTCTAGCGATGCCGCATGCGATGAGTCTTCGCTAGCGGCGGCTTCTTCATTTACTGCTTTATACGCCTGCGATCTCAAAAGATATGATTCAGCATTATTGGGATTGAGTGATATTGCGTGTGTAAGCTTTTTGTAAGTTTCAACGCTATATGTCCCAATAATTACAGAATTATTTGACAGTCTTGGCATTTGACCGGCAGCCGAAACGCCGACAGGTTCGGATAGTGACAAATAATCCTGAAAAAACTGCGACATTTAATTCTGCAAAAACCGTGCCAAATAATTCTGAACTTACAGCTTATTGGTGCTCAGCAGCTGATAATAAGAATGCAGGAAGACAAGCAGTCGCAGGCTTTGCGCATTGCTGAACTTGAGAGTGAGCTGAAGCTGCTACCTGATTTGCAAAGTAAGTCTGCTGAGCAGGCAGCTGAATTCGACAAGCTAGTTCGAGAAAACAAAGAGCTTTGCGAGAAGGTTGCTGAAACAAGAGAAGAAATAGCCGCTACCAAGGCTAAGAAGTGGTGGCAGCGGCTACTGGGTATGGACTAACACAGAGTGAAAATCGTTACTTTCGCCGCCTCTGGTGCGGCATCCGTGGTCCGAAGTTATCTTTGATCATTTGGAGCTTTAATACCTATTGAAACAATACGCGTCTGTGGAAGGTTTTTCCTTTGGTGATCCAAAGTTGTTTCGACTTGGATGGAGTTAGCATAGGCAGGAGGCGGCATGAAATTGGCAGCTCCCAAAATTATGGTGCGTGCATTAGCTTCTCCGTAAATTGTCATTTCCGATGGATGTCCTGTTTTGTCAACAGAGAATGAAACCCTAGCATCGAATTCTCCATAGTAGGGTGAGTTTTTCAGCTTGGTTTTCAGATCCTGTAAGAAATCGATCAATGTTGCTCCCGTAGGAATGGTGCGGCTTTTAACGTCGACATCCTTTAGCATAACTTCTTGTTGAAAGTTCACAGTGAGCTGATTGTTGGTAGTGGCGGTAACGGTGAGTGCGTCGTGAGTTTGTCCAGGTTGCATGAGAAAGGCGCGGTTCGGATCGGTAGGGAAAATCAATACCGGAACATCGTCAATAAAACCTACGAGTTTTACTTTACTTAGGAGAGGGGTTAGCATTTGTGTCTTTTGTTCATGGGCTAGCTTTTCAGCGGCATCCTTTTTCTCTTGCTCAATTTTGGCCAGGCGCTCCAGTTCCTGTTGATGAAGCAATTCTTGCTGCGCCAGCCTATCCTGTTCTTGCTGGATTTTACGAGCTTGTTCGTTTTTTTCTTGCGCTTCTTTTTGTTGTCGCTGTTGTTCTTCTAAGGCTTGCTTCTTTGCTTGTTGTTCCTGTTTGATCAACTGTTGCTTCAGGTATAGCTCTTTGCTTTGCTCAGCAAGTTTGGCAGCATAAACCTTTTGCTGAGCAAGCTTTTTTTGAGCAGCTTGTTGTTTTCGCTGTTTTTCTTCTAAAGCTGCTTGCTCCTGTCTTCTTTTGTTAATACCGGCTTGAGTAACGTCTATTCCATTTGACTCATCAGAATAGGAGGGAAGAGATAAGCAAATGGTGGAAAGAAAAATAAACAGAATCTTGTCAAACAGCTTAAAAATAGAGCGACAGATATGGTTCAAGGTTTGAGTCCTTTCTGTTTCCACCAGGGGATTGAATTTGGATTTTGGTTTTGTGGTAGAGGGTTTGTAGGCACAGGGTTTGAGATTTTGGGTGGTTGATTCTTAGTATTGGCAGGAGTTGAAGAATTGAGATTATTAGTCCAATAGAGTCCGGTGCCTGGGATGCCTATGGTGATGTGTTGCTTGCCGTCTGGAGAGACACCGATTCTGAATCCTGGAAATCCCCAGCTTGTTGAAACCCCCTTCTTACTGAGGGTCCAGCGAAATGGTCCGCGAGAAATGGTTTTTCTGAATCGGAATTTCCAAGCCATATTATGCTGCCTTGTTAAAGATTAGGGTTTTGATGAAGTTCTTAAATGTCAGTTTGCGATATGGTTCAAACTTTTGCTTTGTTTTTGCTACACGCAACTTTGCGGCAAAGAGCTGTTTGTTTGCGTCTCTGGTGTCCTTGTCGATGTCAGAGAATTGCTTTGCCAGCGCTAGCTGTTTTTCTGTGATTAATTGATCAATGTTTGTATACTCTTGTGCGTATCTGGTTTGAATGGATTTCATTTGCTTGCCATTATTTTGTTGGGCAATGGTTTGTTCTTCATTGAACCGGTTTCGTTGTTGTTGAAATCTAGCTCTGATAGCCATTTCATCACGGTTGAAAGAGACTTGTAGTGTTGCTATCTCACTTTCCATTGTGGATTTTTCCAATGAGTATTTTGCTTTTATGTGATTGAGAGTAGGAGCTGGCAAATTAGCTGGCATCGATCGATGAGCGACAGCTTCATGTGATCTACGCCAAGACTCCAAACTAGAAGCTTTGGATTGCCCAATCCCGGGAACGTTTAAAATGCCGGAGTTGATGTCACCTGCAGTTTGGTAACCCTGGTGTGCCAAAGCTGCTTTTAGTTTGTCTCCTACTCCTGGTATAGAAGCATTTCGTATGTGTTGACTGTGCATGTAGGCTTGAAGATGGGCGGATTGCAGGTTTGAGAGAGCAATTTGTATTTCTCTGTATTCATTGCCCGAAACTGACTGGATGAGAGAGTTAAGTTTTGAGATTCTGGAACCTGTTGCAGTTGACTGGAGAGCCGTAATTTCGCTGTTTTCGGCCGAGAGGAGCTTTTGCCTTCGGTTCGAAATGTCGGTAATTGTTGCGTTTAGATTCTGATTGAGCTTATCTATTTCAGTTTTTTCGCCGGCTTTGTGTTTGTTGTACTGTTTTTGTAGAATGTCGCAACCCTTTTCATGCTGTTTATTTAGCTCTGTCTTCCGTTTATCAGCTTCCTGAACTATGGCGCTGACGGCCTGGAGTTCTAGATTTTCTTTTTGAATCTCTACTAGCACCGTGCGGGCTTCTTGAATTGATGGATCTCTCTCATAAGCAATGGTAAGAACCATGAGGTTTATTGCAACAAGCAATGTTGCCCCAGCCCCAATTGGCAGCAAGAAATTGGGTACAAAAACCAATAGAAATAGCGCAATTGTGATAGCTGTGGCTGAAGTATAGACTAGAATTCGGGGCACAGTAAGCGGAGATGAAAAGCTTACAGGAACTATATTCTTATTTGCAGCAAGGGATTCAATAATCCAGCTGGAGGCAGTCGCAGACGAGGTCGGCGAGTTTGCTGAGGACGGTGATGTTGATGCTGAGGCGTTGGATTTAGGATGACTCTTGTACCATGCCGGCGTCGGAGTTTGCGGCGAAATAATGCTTCCAGCTGAGAGAGTAGGATCTTGATCAAGGGATGGCACCTGCTCCACGTCGTAAAAGAGCATAGAGTGAAATAGTATTCCTAAGCCTTGAATAGTGGAGTTTGAGTGTTTTGTAAGTAGGCGCAGCGTGCTGGAATTATTGGGATTATTGAAATCTTTCCGCGAAAAAAGGAGTTGGTCGGGGTTATCCTTCGCGCCGGTCGCGGTCCACAGAGAGGGGTCTATGGCAAGGGCAATTAGGGAAAAGTAGATTACCCAGGCTGAGAAATTATCTATTGTGGGTCCAAAATTGTGGCCGGATCTTAGCGGGTGTTGGAAATTAGGATGCCCTTGCTCATGGCTTCCACGGCCGGACAACTGGGGAACGTACATACCGTCATAATCTATCAAGAACAATCGATCGTTGCTAACCAGAATGTTTCCGTTTTGCAAATCACAGTGCGCTATTTGGCGCTGTTGCATTGCGTCAATAATTTCTTTGAGTTGGTTAGCCAATGCAATTAACTTGTTGGGATTTCTCAGATTGTTTTCGATATACCTGTTTAATTGCTCTCCCTTAACCCATGCCATCTTGAGGACTGGATACCACTTTCGATTTACCTGAATGCCCTGTGATAGAAAGTCAAATGTGACAGTGAAGGGGAGGCCGGAAGCTTTGAGCGTTTGGCTTATAGCAGCATACCTTTCCTGTTGGTCCGCAAAATCTTTGAGGAAGCAGCGAATAGCAAAATCAGATTGGGGTCCTTGTAGATGATAGACAACAGCGTAAGTACCAGATCTGGGACGTGGAATCTGGAGGTTATTCAGTTCTGGGGTAGCCAATTTTATCTCTGGGTCAAGAAAGTTCAGCCTCGGGTTGGAAACCGAAGCTGTATATTCTTGAGCATTTGGCCAGGTAGACATTCGAGTAGGATTTTGAATTTGGGTGCACTTAGTGATATACCCAAGCTATTGAAGGATAAAGACAATCGGGATATTAGAGAAGTATTCTAACCAAGGTTACATCGTCGTTCTTTAGGCGCTTAACCTGTTTAATGTCGACAGCTGAACGCTCTGTCGAGATGAGTTGACCGAATTGTTCTTGAGATGTTAGGGCCTGCAACTGCAAAATATGATCAGTATGCTGCTGCTCCATAGAGCTGATAAACCAACATGCTAGGGCATCAGTCATCAGTAAGAATGAATCTCCGGTCTGCCAGGTTCCTTCGACGGTGCAAAGTGATTCTTGGATTTGCTGGTTACTAGAGGGGTTGGAGGAGAGGAGTACTGGGCTGGAGTCGAATTGGAAAGACTGAGCTAATGGAAACGAACAAAGCAGCTGGCCTTGGCGGATTTGAACGAGGCAAGAATCGCCAATGGCGACAGCCTGCCAGCAGCCAGCTTCGTGCGAGTCGTCTGACTGAAGAGTTATTCCAAGGATGGTCGCAAATGCTCCCTGACGGAGCTTTTCTTGCGCAAACCAGGGAAGGGGTTTCGAGCCGATCTGATTTCGCCATTCCTGTTGCACGGGGGTAAGTGAATTCTGAGCTTGGTGGGGGTCAAATGTCCTGTTGCAATATGCTTGGACAAGGAGCTGAGCCCATAATTTGGAATACGACGTTGATGTGGCACCATCTGCAATGGCACAAATAAACAATTCCTTTTCGTCATCTTTTAGGTGTTCTGCCCAGTAAGCATCCTCGTATTCGTCGGAAGTGTTTCCGGCTTTGGAATCCCAAAAGACGTGTGCAGTAGGCCACATGTGTTATGGCTCACCTTAAGTTGCTTGGTCTTGTTCCAATTTCCAGGAATTTGATTAGAGCTACTAAGTCAGCATTGAAAACAAATCCTCTTGCCCCATCAAAGACGGGAATTCCTTCTTTTTGAGCTTCGCTTTTCATGAAATCGGTTAAGAGACTAGAAGTTCGGAACAAAAGCTTGGCTGGCTCGTTCGGCAGTGTACTTTCCGAACTTGGAAATTCAATCTTTGGCGATCGATCGGAAGACAAATGAATATTAAAGAGGAGAACGTTTCCGTCGCTGCTGGAGAGATTAGTGATGGAACGGGCAACTTCAGTTGGATCTCCGTCGCTTGATTCACCATCAGTGATGTTAATTACGATTGGAGGGAAACAGTTCGGATGCTGTGAAATCCATGAGGACAAGATGGACTTAGCTTTGTTCAGTGCCTTGCACATAGGCGTGCCGTTATTGCAAACAGGGTCTATCCAGATGGGAAACTTGATGGTTTCATCCACAAGGCCGCCTGCACCATCCGAAACTTTTTTGGTGCGGTCTTCGACGCGTGCGGGCATATTGCCGAGTTCGCTTATTGGCACAAGTTCTCTGCCTGCCAGCGATCCAGCGAAGGCCGAACCAACTTGAGCTCCGTATCCCAAGATGCCGATTTCATAGTAATCTCTTACGCCCTCATCCTTGGCGCATTTTAAAGTTAGTTCGAAGAGTAGCCGGTTCATAGCATTTGCTAACTCGTCTGCTTTCTTTTTGGTTGATTCACCGGAGCCTATGGGTTCGTCCATCGAACCTGATTGATCGAGCAAGAAGAAAAACAATGATGGGTTTGAGCGGCTGATTTCAGCAGTGTATGGCATTTCAAGAGCTCCTAGAATCGTTCCGGATGTCAGTACCTACTTGCAGTACTGTGAAAACATAGCAGGTTCTTGGTCAAGAGAGCCAGGTGCAGACCGAAACTGTGTTGAAAGTAGGGGGTTTTGGGTAAGAAATTTGCAGTGATTAACTATTGAATTTGGTGTTTCTGGTGCCCAGTGATCCAAATATCCCCGGAATTGGTTCTGGTCCAGGCAATGGAGCAGCCGGATCACCTAATCTTCCAGTAGACCCTGGCCGAGGAAATGGCAATAACATTGATTCTTTTACGAATGTTGAATTCGGTCCTGGCAAAGGAATCAAGACAGTCATAGTATTGCTGATAGTTCTATCAACCGGGCTAATAGCACTACACATCGGGGGAGTTCGTCCTGAAACCATAGTTGACAGCATCAAAAAGATATCGAAGCCAGTCGCACGGGCACCTGCAGTGAAAGCATCTGTAGCGACAGGCTTAGTAACAACCGCAAAAGAAGATGAACGAAAAGAAGTTGCATCTGCAGTGGTAGAGCCGGCGCAAAAAAAAGCATCAAGAAAGAGTTTATTGAACGAATGGGAGAAATTGGTCTCCGAGGGTAAGAAGAACTTTCTTGATGGCAACTATGCGGTTGCAGATGAACGATTTGACAAAGCAGTCGGGGTGGCTCGTAGGATGGACGACAGCGACCGGCTTGTAACTACGCTGAATAATTTGGGAGCTGTGTATCAGGTAGAAAAAAAGTTTGCTTCTGCTGAATCATCGTACAAAGAAGCAATCGGTCTGCTGCAATCGGACAAGTCTAGAAAGGGCTCGACTATGGCTCAGGTACTCAGGAACTACGACAATTTGCTCAAGGGATTGGGACGACAATCTGACGCCGAGTGGGTGAAACATGAAACCAGCTGGATAAAGGGACATCCAATACTTTTGTAGGTCGATGAAATGATCGCATTTATGTTTGCTATTCTCGGATTCTTTTTTTGGGCATTTGTAATTTTCGTTGGTTTACTTTGTGCGTCAAAAGGCTTTCGGCAATTCTGCGGAGTTTTATTGCTTTGTGGGGTGGTGGTATGGATTTGTGGTGGACTGCTAAGCTCCTGCCAGGCGATGCTGGCGACGATGGAAGAGAGTCAGCATGCAGCTGAACGGCAAGCGCAAGTCGACAAAGAACATGCGGAAGCAGAGGTAGTAGGAACAATCGACAAAGGCAAAGAGGCTTTTGTCAGCCAACGGTTTAATGACGCCAAAGATTCGTTCGAACAGGCGGTGATACATTATCGAAAGCAGGAAGGAAATAGTAATAATCTAGGCAAAGCTCTGAACAATTTGGGAGCGGCTTATCAAGAGCTGGATCAATTCGAACGAGCACTAGATTCTTATGAGAAAGCTGAAAGTTGCTTGCGTGGATGCATTGACGGAAGCGATGTTAGGGTTGAGCTGAAAGTGGTTTTGAAAAATCATGCCGTCCTGCTGCGGCAATTGAGCCGGTATTCGGAAGCGGCATCTATGGATGACCAGGCGGACAAACTATAGTTGTTATTCTAGGAGGGACTTATGAAAAGGAGGCCAATATCGATGGATGCATATATTTTGCAGTCGATTCGGGTATTGTTCTAACAAGCAAGGTAAGATCGGGCTTTTGTCAAGATGAGACCAGTTAGATTTGTGCATTGTTCGGATCTGCACATTGACAGTCCTTTCAAAGGGATTAGTGCGGCTAAGACTAGTATTGGTGAGGAGCTTCGAGAAGCAACATTTGCAGCTTTTCGGAATGTAATAGATCTGACCATTGATTCGAAAGCCGATTTCTTGGTCGTAGCTGGTGATGTTTATGATGGTGCAGATCGAAGTGTTAGGGCCCAATTGGCCTTTTATGATGGGTTAAAAGAGTTGGCTGAACATGGAATCCGGAGTTATGTGGCTCACGGGAATCATGATCCTTTGGCAGGGTGGGCTTCATCGATTCAGTGGCCGGCAGAGGTAAAAATATTTGGTGGCAGAATCGAAACCGATGTTGTTTTTAGAGACCAGGTTCCGATTGCAAGTGTATCTGGAGTAAGCTATCGGACCGCCCAAGAAGACAAAAATCTGGCGCAAGATTTTAGGCAGGCGACTGTATATCCCGACATTCTCAATGTTGCTGTGCTCCATTGCAATGTCGGAAGTGATAGTCGGCATGCTAATTATGCTCCATGTACTTTGAAGGATTTGAGCACTCAAAAATTCAATTACTGGGCACTTGGACATGTACACGACACCAAAATATTGTGCGAAGGGCCTTATGTGGTCTATCCAGGGAACACGCAGGGGCGGAGCATGCGCGAGCTTGGTCCCAGAGGTTGCTATCTTGTCGAAGTAAATGATGCCGGGAACTATGAACTGGAATTTGTAGAGACTGACTTGATCAGGTGGGCGGAAGTTTCAGTTAGCATTGATAAAGTGCTGACGGTTGATCAACTTGATCATCTCGTTGATATAGCTTTGGTAAAGTTGCTCAATCAAAGTTCTAGAAAAGGCTCAGTGGTGTGTCGCATTGAGCTTATTGGTAGAGGCCCTCTGTATCATGAGCTAGTGCACGAAAATAGCCTCAATGAGCTACTTAACCGGGCTAGAAGCAAATACCAAAACAATAAGCAGTTTTGCTGGGTCGAAGACATAGTGCTGAGCTGTAAATCGGAGCTTTCTATAGAAGAGTCAAGGAAGCGAGAGGATTTAGTTGGATTTGTGCTTCGTGAAGCTGAGGACCTGAGAAAACATGATATTGGAGAACAGTTAGGAGAAGTACTCAATCCGGTTTTTCAACATTCATTGTCTAAGGGGGTCCTAAAGAAACCAACGCAAGCGGAGCTTGAGAAGCTGTTGGAAGAGGCCGAAATCTATTGTGCAGATCTATTGGAGCCAAACTGATGTGGATTGAATCGATTCATATCGGAGGATTTGGCGTATTTTGCAAAGCAGAGATATCGAGCTTGCCGCCAGGGCTGTGCCTGTTTATTGGAGATAATGAAGCAGGCAAATCGACACTACTAGCTTTCATTCGGTTTATGTTGTATGGAATGTCCAAGAAAAAAAGTGAGGATGGAAATAGATACTTGCCTCTGATAGGAGGTACCCATGGCGGAATAATACAAGTTAAGACTGCTCAGAATAAGTCGATACAAGTGCATAGAGATTTTTCGAACGCTGCAGGTGCAGTTACTGTGTTCGACGATAAGAATAGAGCGGTTGGCGGATCTGTTTTCGAAGACTTGCTGGCGGGCACTAATAAAGAGCTTTATCGCAACGTCTATGGATTTAGCCTGCAAGAACTGCAGAATCTCGCCTCGCTGGAAGCAGATCAAATTAAGTCGGTTCTTTATGGCGCGTCCATGGGCGCTGGAATACTGGCACTGCCAAAAGCGCAAAAGAACCTCAATGACAAGATTGGCGAGATCTTCAAACCTACAGGAGTCTTGCCGCGCTTAAACAAAAAGCTTATCGAAGTTGGCGAAATCAGAAAATGCATTGAGGATATTCAAAACAGTTTGTCGGTTTCCAAGTTCGACGATATTAACCGACAACTGAAAGATCTAGATACTTCTTTGCGGAACAAACAAGCCAAGCTGGTCTGGCAGAAGGAAGCTCTGGATGATGTTGAGAAAACAATAAAACACTATGGTGAATGGTCAAGGCTGTTAGAAAAGAAGAAGGAGTCATCTACTCTTCCGGATGACTCTGCTCTGTTTCCAGAAGACTGTCTAAGTATCCTTGAGCGGGAAATTGCATCTTTCAAGGTTTATTCGAGCAATCTAGAAAAGGCTCAGCTAGCTCATGAAGATGCTCAATTGGAAGCTGAGTCCCAGGTAGCAGACTCTTTAATGTTGCAGGCTGGTAATGAGATAGCGGATCTTCGAAAGGACTTGCGGCAGTCTGTTTTGTGTTTTAAAGAACTGGCTGATTTTCGGAATGAGGCAAGTGTTGCTGAAATGCAACTCAAAGAAGAAGTTTTGAAATTAGGTGATGGTTGGGATCAGGAGCGGATTCTCAGGTTTTCCGACTTGGAAAAGTGCGGACAAACAATTCTTGGTTTTCAATCTCGATTTGCAGAAATTTCCAGCAAGCGTAAAGCTAGCGTGGAATTTAGGGACAAGTGCAAGGTTGAATTTGAAAGTGCGCTAGTTGAAGAGGAGAGGAAAAGGCAATACGTGGAGGGGCTAGGGCCTTTACCGTCACTGGTGGAACGAAGCAAAGTTCAAGATCTCCGAGATGGGTTTCAGAAGTGCGACGGTGAAATTCATAGTGTTGAAGAAAAGAAGAGTGAGTTTCGCCAGGGGTTTGAATCACTTCAGTACTTGCAACAACAGGTTCGCGAACGAAGTGGCACAAAAGACGCCCTGGTATTGTTGCCGGAATCATGTGAGGACGTAAGAAAAGCCATTAGCGCTATCAAAATCAATAGGCACATTCTTAGTAGAGACAAGATAGAAGAATTCAAAGAAAAAGTTCGTGACGCGGAGCAGAAGGTTAGCGATGCTGATAAAGACTGTTCACGCTGCGCTCAAGAGATTCAGTCAATTGACGAGAAGTTAAGCAATTTGTCATTACAACTGGAAGCATTCAGTGTGCCTGGTTCGATGGTAGATAGTTCAGTAGTTGACGAAGTCAGGCGCGAATCAGGCGTGTTGGCAAGATTGCGCGATGAGCTTGAGGGACTTGGAAAAGAAGTTGAGTTAAAGGCAGTTAGCGAAACACGTGCCCGAGAGATGCTTGGAGGCCAGGTAAAAGATGCGGATCTTCTTGATGAATCAAGGTTGTTCGAGTTAAGGAAAAATACTGAACAAAAGATTGGGTTGATTGGAGAGAAGGAGAAAGAATTGGCTGGTGTAGGAGCCCGGCTGAGTGCAGCTCACAATTCTCAGTCAGAAACAGAGTCAGAATGCAGGGTTCTAGAATCCAAAGTAGAAGCAATGCGATTTAGGCTTGGCGAGGAGGAGCGGCTTCTTGCGGCATTAGCCTGGTGTGAGAAGTTTGATGAGGTCTACGAGGAATGCGAGCGTCATCGAGTTAGATTGAACCATCTCCAAGAACGGCTTAATGACAAAAAGGCTTCCTTAGGAAAAGTGCTAGAGGAAACAGGACGAAAACAGCAACTGCAGATGTCCATGGCTATTCTTGCTGTGGGCGTATTAACAGGCGGTGGGTTGTTTGTGCTGGTGAACCAGCTTGCAGGATTGATGGTCGTCATTGCTGGGGTGGCAGCATTCTTCATATTAAGGAGTCGAAGAGTATCAGCAAAAGAAGCAGTCGGGGATGTGGAGGCGGAAGGATTGCAAAAAGATGTAGGTCAATTGAGTGATGAGTTGGCATCAGTCAATAAGACACTTGAATCTAGTTGCGGATCGTTGAAGGAACTTACTGAACAGCTGAATGTTGATGGCAGTGTCAGCGCAGTTAAGTCGAAACGAGAGACTGTAGAAGCGGAACTTAGTGACTGGAAAGAGCTGAAGAAATTTGATCTTGAACTGGGCAACCTTAGGAAGAGGCTTGAAAGCCAGAGGTTGGGGATAGCGGATCTTAATGGAATAGCTGAATCGATTAATTCGGAAATTGAGAAGACAAAATTGGAGCTGCGTAAATGCTTTGAAATGGTGGGCGCGGGAGCGACAATAGGCCCACAAATGGCTTTGGAGAAACTAAGCCAACTTGAATCCTTACGGCAAGCAAAAGCAGCAGTAATAGATGCGGAATCTAGGAAGAAGGGCGTGCTATCTCTTATTGAGAGTTCAATTAGATCGCTCGAAAAGCTCACTCATTTAGATGGATTGGACTTGGTAGAGGCTATCAGAAAAGTGGCCGAATGGCTCCAAAATTGCCCCACGGAAGAGCGATCGAGTCGTGAAGCTAACAACCTGCGTTACTCAGTGAAAGAGTTGGAGGAAAAACAGAAGGTTCTACGTGTAGAAAGAAATGAGCTTGAGGCGATATTTAATTTGGCAAGAGAGCGAGCTGGAAAGGCGAAGTCTGCCTGGTTTGGACATTTGGACAATCATGGGATTCAGTCAGATCTCTCATTTGAGTCGGGAAATAAGTTGTGTGAATACGTGGATCAGGCAGAATCGACATTTCAGAAACTTAAGACAATATCTGAGGACTTGAGGAATCTGGAGGAGAATGTTTCAAACTACTTTAGGCTTGCGGAAAAGCTTATGCAGCTGAAAGAAACAGGTTCCCTTTACGATCATTTGTTAGAGGTGCGCAACTTTCTAACAGACTGCGAAAAGAATGAGGAAGTTCGTAAGAGACACGAAAAAGCAAACGCTGACTTAGAAGCAAGCAAGGAACGGCTTAAGGCATCCCAAGAACGTCTAGAATTATCAGAAAGGAAATTGCAGGAGAGTATTCGAGAGGACGAAGGGTCTCGGAATGAAGTGAGGTCGTGGCTTGTTGAAAGAGGTCTTAATTCGTCCATGTCGCCAGCTGCTGCTTATGAAGCAATTCAAGCGGTTCGCAGTTGCAAGGAAATTGTAAATCGAGTGATGACGGCGAATGCAGATCTCAAAGAACGGGAGTTAACAGTGGAGCGATTTGTAGCGCGAAGCAAGCAGCTATACAAAGCTATTGGCCGAATAATTCCGGAAACTGAGCTATTGTTTGGAGACTTAGAAGATGTTGCTGCGTTATTCGATGCCGAGCAGAACAAAGCCGGAGCGCACAAGAAAGTTAGAGAGAATCTAGCCGCACGATTGGAAGCAAAACTCAAATCAGAAAGCGAGCTCAAGGCAGCGCAAGGTAGAGTGGACGGATTATTATCGAAAGCCAAATGTCAGAATGAGCAAGAGTTTCGGCAGAGGCATGCTGCCCATATGCGGCGCAGAGAGCTTGTTCAGCAGACGGCATCAATGGAACACAGTTTGTGCAGGGTGTTGGACGAAACAGATTCTGCGTCGCTGGAGAAGCGCTATGGCAGTTTTGAGCTGGCTGCAGCTGCATCGAAGAAAGTTGAGTTTGAGCGAGAAGTTTCAAAGTTGCATGAGGAAATTGAGGGGAAATTAGCAGCTGACGGAGAGGTCACATCAGGGCTAAGGTTTGATATTTCGCGGTTACAATCGGAACGTGAGGTGCTAATCCGGTCCAGAGAGATGGCTGATTTGCGCCTCAAGCTAGAGCGAACAATTGCTGAAGCTGAGGCACTGGCCCGGGAATGGACACGACTTAGTATTGCAAATGCACTTCTACAAAGGGCAAAAAACAGATTCGAGCATGAAGGGCAGCCACAAGTACTTGAGCTGGGGTCAGAGTTTTTTTCAGCCATAACTGGAAATAAATATTCGGGTTTAAATGTGAATGCTAAGAGTAAGTCAAACAGGCTAGAGGCGATGATAGGAAAAGAGAGAATTGGCGCAGAAGTGCTTAGTACCGGCACTCAAGAACAGCTCTATCTGAGTCTGCGTTTTGGATTCATCAAACATCGAGGGCGGACAACCGAGCCTCTGCCTGTAATCATGGATGACATTCTGGTTAATTTCGATCCCTATAGAGCGAGGATGGCAGCTGAAACGATTTATAGACTTTCTAGTTCGCAGCAGCAAATTCTGGTTTTTACGTGCCATCCATCAACTATCGATATTTTCGGGAAGGTCGCACCCTCAGCAAGAACAGTTGAAATCAAGTCTGGAAAACTGGCATTGCTAGCGGGCCAAACTGATGGCGAAGGAGAGAGTTCAAAACCTGACTGGCTGAGGCAAAAAAACATTCGGGAGTTTAAGGGTTAGTCGTCATGGATGAACACGTTCTCCGAGGCAGATTATTGAATGAGCTTGAGGCGCCTGCATCTGCCAGCCGCCAGCAGCTAGACATTATTTATAAAGCGCAAGTTGAAAAATGGACGAAGCAAAAGACAAACAGCACAAATGATTCGCGCTTATCATTGGAATCGGAGCAAAAGCTCGAATCTATAAAACAAGCCTATGAATGCCTAACGGACGAAAAGCTATTTCAAAAACGTCTTAAAGAACTTCGCTTAAAAAGAGTGGAACTCGAACTTACTGTGAGTGATGCCGAAAAGAATCAAGCCGTGGCGAAGCGCTTAATTGATGACGCTATTTCCCGCAAAGCAACGGCACATGCCAGGAAACAACGAGCAGAAACGACCATCAAAACTTCAACAGAATTGGCAGAAAAAGCTGCAAAGGACATAGAAAGTGCAAAGAAGCTGATTGCCAAAGCCGAGCAAGAGGCCAAAGCTGCGGAAACTGACTTGGACCACGGAGCAAAAAACAAAGCGTCTGCGGACGAAATTCTTGCCAAGTCATTAGCACAACTTGCGAATGTTGACCCAGCTGCGAGCATTTCCTTGGCAGCGAAGTACAGAGCGAGCACTATGCCGACAGACTCCGTACCGGAAGGATTATTCGGACGGTTGGTTCACCTGTTCAGATGGTTGGGCACTCCTGGTAAAAGACCAGTCGTGTCAATAGCGGTGATTGTCATTGTTCTGGTTATTATCGGTGTGGGCATGGTTCTTTCTGGGTGGAGATCCGAGTAATTTAATTTGCCAGTTCACATCTGTAAAGAAGTTCGACAAATCAGCGCAGATAAAGTCTTAGTGAGCTAACTTGACTTTGGTTATTGTGAATTTGGTTTGTCCCGCAATCGAAGAGGCTGAGAGTTTTATTCCGGAAACAAGTAGAGTCTGTTCGGGCGAATCAAAGGTCATGAGAATGAGTTTCCTATCAATGCTTCTAGGATTTTTGGCAATATAAGGTGCTATTGTAGTCGCAACTTGTTGGAGATCCTCAATGGCAGCCGAAGTAAGTACAATTTCGCTTAGTGGGCCATGGTTAGGGTTAAACTGGACAACTACCCAAGTGGTTGAGGAATTTGTTAGTGCAACATTGAAAATTCCTTTTTCATAGGAATTTCCTGGTTCGCAGTAAAGCGCCTTCAAGGCACAGAATTGTTGAAAGTCGGCGACGCTCGTAAATCGCGGGATGGGATAAACTGGACTTGCTGCGGAAATTGATAGAGTTGTATGTCCGTGGTCGAACGAAGGGATCCCCTTAATGGAGAAATGATTTTGTGCCGCAACTTCGCGACCAGGCTTAAGATTCCTAATGCTGGCTTGAAACCTGGCAAACTCCGCAGAGGACTCATCTGAAGGACAAAGAAGTTTTGCAAGAAAAGCTGCCGGCTCGTCCGTATTGAGGGAATCAATAATGATACCAGAAATGATACCAGAAGGAGCGGGAATCGCAGATTTAGGATTGCCGGAAGTGAGCTTGTGATAGACGATAAGGACCATATGGTGTGGTGTCGAAGAATAAACTCGGTACTGAGGACCAATACTCAGAAGGGAGAAGGAGTATTCAGCAAAGAGAACTGAATTCTCAAACTGTGAGTAGGTGGACAATTTTGTTTGTTGCTTCCTAAGCTTCTGTCTTTCGATAATTTGTTTGTAGATGCCAGCATTTGAAACATCTAGGACATTGGAATCAGCTGTAGAGACGGGGATACCCGGGTGATCTGCTGGCGCCGGGTTTGAAATAGGAAGTCCAACAGTTTTTGTTGTGGGCTTTGGCTGAGGAATGGAATTGACGCAGGTCAAGCCTGTCAGCTCGAAATATCCCAGACCGCAAACACTTGAAGGTACCGGTATCTCCACAGATTTACTTTCACCCGGTTCGAGCCTCTCTACAGTGCCGCAAGCCGTAGATTCGCCTCCTCCCGCTCCCGTTCCTGTTACCTTAAGCGTGATTGCGACATTGCAGACTGGGGATTTCGAGCTGTTTGATACCGAGCCAATAACTTTGCCGGCTAAATCAGAATCCCAATTATTCGTTGCATAATTCCAGCCATAATTGCCCTTCTTTGGTTGGAATGACACTGGTGCTTCATTGCTTGAGCAGCCCGCTAGTAGCAAGCAACAGGAAGGAATTAGCAGCAACAGAATAGCGATCCCGCTAGGAGGTTTAGGAAGCCGTGTAAACGGTAATGAATTTGCAGAATGAATTACCATTATTTGATGTCGTCAATGAGAAATTCGTCGGCTCTCGGCACCAGCCACTCGCGTGCGTGCGGTCCATCGCAATGCAATCCCATTTTATTTATCTCGATTCCAAAGAATTTGACCCGATAAAGTCCTTGTTCAGGCATGCTGAAATCCATGTCTTGATTGCTAATTCGCTTGCCGAATTTGTTAATCAGGGCGTCATTTTTGTAGGCACCATCTCCATAAATGTAGTCGCATATTAAGTTTCCCATGTAGGCCGTGCCGAGGTCGAAAAGTTCTGCTGCTACCGGTACTATTCTAAGGGCCGTTATCTCAGCGATTTCCAATGGCTCTGTTTCACTCAATTGGAGCGTGATGGAGAAAATATTTTGTAAGTCGATGTAGATTCGATACGTTCCCAGTCCCAACTTGAACTCTGGAAAAATTTCGCTGGACCATGTCGAATCTTCAAAATTTTGATAGGTCTTGATTTGCGGGTAATTGCTCAATTGCATCCCTCCTAAAAAATGAAATTATATCCTCTGGGGATAGACTTTGAGCATGGATGCTTATGATTTGCTATTTGGTGACCTGGTATCATGCCGCCTTTTGCAGGAGAACCTTTCTAATATAGTTATTGAAAGTCAATTTTCGATAAGATTCAAGCTGTTGTTTCGCCTTGGCTATGCGTAGTTGGGCGGCGAAAACTTGTTTTTCAACGTCTCTAATTCTTTTGTCGAAGTCTGCCAAATCGTTGGCGAGCGATTGTGATTGATCTGCAATTTGCTTATCTAGCTGGGAATAACTCAGTGAATAACGTGCTTGGATTGCCTTAATTTGGCTGTTTGTATTGATTTGAGCGACATTTTTTTGTTCAGTCAGTTTGGAATAGGCCTGTGAATAACGTGCTTGGATTGCCCTAGTTTTGCTGTCTGCGTTAATTTGAGCAACATTTTTTTCGTCGGTCAGTTTGGAATAGGCCTGTGAAGTGCGCGCTTGTATTGCCTTAGTTTTATGGTTTACATCAATCTGAGCGGCACTCCTTTCTTGATCCAGCTTGGAATGGGACTGTGAATATCGTATTTGGATTGCCTTAATCTTCTTATCTGCGTTGATTTGATCTATATTTTTATCTTCATTCAATCTGTGTAGTTGCAGCTGGTATTTATATCTAACCGCTCTTTCGTCCTGATTTAGTGCAACTTGTAGTTTAGCTTTATCACTTTCCAGCCTGTTTTTTTCCAGTGCGTATTTTGCCTTAATTTGGGTTTGATTGGCAGATGACAACGCTGTGGGAATATGGCGACGAGCCTCAGCATCATGGTGTCTCCACCATGCTTCCAGGCTAGCGGCTTTGGACGATCCAATTCCAGGAACATTGTATGCGCCAGAATTGATGTCGGCAGCAGTGCGGTAACCGTGCTGAGCTAGGCTAGCTGACAGCTTCTCTCCAATTCCTGGAATTCCCCCACAGCTTATATGTTGACGCTGCATGTATGATTGAACATGCTGCGTCCGAATGGTAGACAGAGCAGAACTAATTTCGGCAGTTTCTTTGCTTGAATATGTTTGAAGCATAGTATCTATTTGTGTAATTCTTGAGCCTATAGACCTTTGTAGATCGTTCAATTCAGAGCTTTCAGCCTGACGGAGCTTTTGCGTTTGGAAAGAAAAATCCGAAAGCATTGTCTGAAGTTGATTGTTGATTTGATCCATCTCTCGCCGCTCAGCATCTTTTAGGCTCATTTGTTGCTGGCTCAGAGCAGTAAGCACTTGGTTGACTTGGTCAATCTCTCTTTGTTCAGCAGCCTTTAGCTCCGTTTGTTGCTTGTACAGAGCAGAAAGAAGTGTTTGAAGTGGAGTGTTGATCTGGTCACACTCTCTCTGTTCAGCAGCTTTTAAGTCCGCTAGCTGCTGCTTCAGTCCAGTAAAAATTGTTTGAAATTGAGTGTTGATCCCGTCTATCTCTTTCTGCTCAGCAGCTTTTAGGTCCGTTTGTTGCTGCTTCAGGTCATTGACTGACTCCGCAAATTGATTATTCAGATCCTCCTTTTGCTTAACAGTCTCCGCCCGCATTTTGACGATGGCAGCTAATTCAAGATTCTGTTGCTGAATCTCCGCATTGATAAGCCGCGCTTCTCGTATTGCTGGATCCTTATCGAAGGTTATGGTAAGGATCATCATATTTACTGCCATGAGCAATGCGGCACCGGCAAGGATAGGGAACAAATAGGCTGGAATGATGAAAACGGTAACTAGTGAAATCACAATAGCCGTGGCTGATGTGAAGACAGTGATCCTTGGAATTATTAAAGGCGCAATAAAATTTCTTGGAACGACATTTTGACCGGCTGCCAAAGAATCGATAATCCAGCTGGATGCGGCCATAGTGGAGCTTGTCGGTGGATTTGCGGCTAGAGTAGAAGAATTTGGTGTTGTTGAATTAGTTTGTTTTGCGTGGTTCTTAAGCCAAGTTGGTTGTTGTTTGGCCGGAGTAATGATGTTTGATTGAGCGCTTGTTGGGTCCTGATCGAGAGAAGGGACTCTATCAACGTCATAGAACAACATAGATTGAAAGAGTATGCCTAGCCCTTGAATGGTGGGATTAGGATGACTTGCAAGGAGACGAAGTGTACTGGAGCTATTCGGCTGATCGAAATCTTTTCTCTTAAAGAGAAGCTGATCAGGATTGTCCTTGGCTCCGCTTGCTTGCCATAAGGCCGGGTCTAAGGATAGGGCAATGAGCGAGAAGTAAATCACCCAGGCAGAAAAATTATCTGTGGTTGGGCCAAAATGTTGGCCTGATCTTAGTGGGTGTTGGAAATTAGGATGTCCTTGTTCATGGCTCCCACGGCCGAACAACTGGGGCACGTACATTCCGTCATAATCTATCAAAAAGAGCCGGTCATTGCTAACGAGAATGTTTCCGTTTTGCAAGTCACAGTGCGCTATTTGGCGCTGTTGCATTGCATCAATAATTTCCTTGAGTTGGTTAGCCAATGCAATCAACTTGTTGGGATTTCGCAGATTGCTTTCGATATACCTGTTTAACTGCTCTCCCTTGACCCATGCCATTTTGAGGACAGGGTACCACTTTCGATTTACTTGAATGCCTTGAGATAGAAACTCAAATGTGACTGTAAAGGGATAGCCGGAAGCTTTCAACGTTTGTTCTTTCAACGTTTGGCTAATAGCAGCATACCTTTCTTGTTGGTCTGCGAAATCTTTGAGGAAGCAGCGAATAGCGAAATCAGATTGTGGTCCTTGTAGATGATAGACAACAGCGTAAGTACCGGATCTGGGACGCGGAATCTGAAGGTTGGTCAGTTCTGGAGTGGCTAATCTAATCTCTGGATCGAGAAAGTTCAGCCTCGGATTGGAAACCGAAGCTGTATATTCTTGAGCATTGGGCCAGCTAGCCATTCGAGTATGAAATGGAAATTTAGTGCACTGATTAATATACCCAAGATTACGAAGGATAAAGATAATCGGGAATTCACAGTTGGTGAACCGGATATAAGTGCAATTGCCGCTTCGTCGTACACACTGTAAACTGATCAGCCATATTTTGTGCTTGGTGACTGCCCCGGCTGGGCATCTGCCCGAAGAAGAAAGTCTCGATAGACTCGCTTGGATTGCTTTTGCGCCATTCTATATCAAGATTCAAGGATGTCTATTGGTACGGCGTTTGACTTCTGCTTCTACTTCGGCAACGCTTATACTATTTTCTTTCATCGGTAATGCAGCCATTACTTGCCATGGTCCACCAGCTAAAGCTAGGCGGACAATAACCTCGAATACTTGCTGCTGAGCTTCTGACTGCGACAACGGTTGCTGTTTCTTCTGCGCCGCTACCTCCAGAGCTACCTGTTGCTTCCGTTCCTCATCTTTGCGTCGCTGTCGTTCAGCTGCAGCGGCAGCAATCTGAGGAGTGGTGCGGCGCTTTACTTCAACTTCTATTTCGTTAGGACTGATGTTATTTTGCTCCATTGGAGTTTTACAAAAGTCGCGCCAGGGGACTCCAGCTAATGCTTGCCGCACAATAATTTCCATTATTTGTTGTCGCATCGGTTGGTGTGAATTGTGTGGTTCACCAGCGGAATTTGTGTTTGCATCTGTTCTCAGTGGCGGCTCTGGACGCTGGATCCATGATGGCAGCGTTGAAATATTAGTATTTGTAGATTCTGTTGAAACATAAGGAGAAGGAACGTGGTCCAGCGGCATACCTGCCACAGAAATGAAGCCTTCAATAGTTTGGCGAATCTTGGCATTAGGATGTGCTTTCATCGCTTGGATAATTCGGGACTGGTTAGGTTTCTCGAAATCGGTTTTCGTAAACAACAACTGTTCGTCATTTTTGTCGGCGCCCGAAAGGTGCCATAATGAAGGGTCTAGAGCAATGCACGAAAGTGATGTATAGATAACCCATCCTGAAAAGTTGTCGAGGTTTTCATCAAACTTAGATTCTGTTCTTTGTGGATGCTGAAAATTTCTATGTCCTAGTTCGTGGCTCTTGCTACCTCGAAGTGCTGGAACGAACATTCCGTCGTAATCGATCAGGAGAAGTTGACCATTCGAAATTAGAACATTTCCATTTTGAAGGTCGCCATGAGCGATTGAACAGTGGCGCAAAGACTGCAAAAGCAGCAAGAACTGCTCTGCCACAGTTGTTAGCACGGACGGATTGCTAAGATTGTCACGCACATGGGCATAAAGAGGAAGTCCGCGAACCCAGTCCATTTTTAATATTGGAAACCAGTTTCCTTGCACGCGAATGCCTTGTTCGATGAATTCGAAACCAACCATGCAAGGAAGTCGAACCGATTTAAGATGAGCACTTATCGCGGCATAACGATGGTGCTGATCCTGGAAATGCTTGAGGAAGCACCTGGCAGCAAATTCGGATGAAGAATTTTGCATCCGAAACACTGTGGCAAAAGCTCCGGTTCTTGCTCGTGGCAGCTGAATACTGGTGAGTTCTGCCGAACTACAACGAAGGTCGGGGTCGCCAAAACACAGCTGTGGATTTTGCACAGCAACAGCATAATCTGAGGTAATGGGCCAAGCCATTTGGAAGCTTCATGGGGCAGTGTCCAGTATTTATACCCAAGATTATGAACTAAATTGAGTTTCTGTGCCTAGGCGCAAAGGCTAATTTGCCAGTCTTTAGGGAGGGTTGCCATGCCATTCAACAGAAATGTGTTGTGGACTTGACCGGCGGCGAATGTTGGGACGCTCTTTTCTTTTTTTGGATAGAGAAAATGGTGCAGAAATTTGAATTTCGATCCAGTCCAAAACTAGCTTCTTCCATTAAAGCAATCAGTAAGGAGAAAGAGAACGATTTTCACGGCTTACGTCAGCATCCGCTGGACGACGACTGACAATTACTGCGGCGCCTCCACCTATTGCCAGGACGTTAAATACCTCAGCTCCGTCCTTCTCAATTTCATTAAGTTTCTTCGGTAATACATCAACTATGAACTTCTCAATAAAATCGACTTCCCATTTGTATTTCATGACATTCTCCTCACTTGCTGCTCACCAGATAGGTTCCCCGACGGAACCTATCTGCAACACTTGTGATCATGATCTTATGACGGTCATAAGCGTCCAAATTATTGCCAGGGCTGTGGTCACATAGTGAAAGTCAAAAAGAGCGTAGTGAGCCTGCTATCGCTTTGATATGGCACGATAAACTGATGCCCGGCCAATTCCAAGTCTTTGTGCAATTTCTGTTGGACCAAGTTTTTCTTCGGTTCTTAAGCGGTGAATTATGGCTGGGTCGACTTTCTTTTTGCGTCCACGATAAACTCCGCGCGCTTTGGCTGCGGCAATGCCTTCTTGCTGTCGCTCACGACGAAGATTAGTTTCAAACTCAGCAAAAACGCCTAACATGTCGAGAAAAGCCTTGCCGGCCGCAGAGCCCGTATCGATGGGCTGTTCTGTAGCTTTAAGTGACACTCCTCGCTCTTTTAGTGCATGAACAATGTCTTGCAGGTCTTTGATGCTTCGGGCAAGGCGATCAACCCTGGTAACAAGAAGAGTGTCACCTCTGCGCAAGAAATCCAGCAAGATTTGCAGTTCAGTCCTTCCAGCTCTGGTCGTGCCGCTTGCTTTTTCTGCGCGCACTATGTCACAGCCAGCTGCGCGAAGAGCCTGCTCCTGAAGTGCCAAATCCTGGTCGTAAGTTGACACACGAGCGTATCCGTATAGCGCCATTTTTGTCTCAATAGGGTCTAGAGTTTACCGCGATAGCTTACCACAAATCAAAAGCGACCCTATTGAGACGGCGGATTGTCTCAAAGCTTCCATCCCACAAGGGTATACTCAAATGAGACATTTGAATTCAGGTTCGCGACCGGACACTTTCCTCTCAGGGATTGACAGGGTGCTTCAAAAATGGCTTGAACCAGGGAAATATCCGTCAGTCACCACCAGGCAATTTCTATTTCTGTTGGGTGAGGCTGAACAAACGTTTCCGTAGCCTCTCTGCCTCTGCGCGCTTGCCCTCTTTGATATCACAATTCGCCAAAGCATCAAGCATTCTAGTCATTTCCTTTTGGCCGGTGGGTGAATTCTTTGCGAGTGCAATGGAACGCTTGAGCAGTGGCTCTGCCTCCGCGATTCTGCCTTGATGGAAATAGCAAAGCGCAAGACCTTCGAGTGACCCAGCCAAGAAAGGATCGTTTGCTCTGTCCGCCTTCATAGAAATTGGCAAAGAGCGCTTGAAGAGCGGCTCAGCGTCTGCATACTTGCCCTCCCTTAAATAGCAATCCGCCAATCCAAAGAGGGGCGCGTCAAGCGGTAACTGCTCGGTGTGTGAGGTTAGAGTAGGAGCGAGACCGGCAGGGTATTGGTCTTTATCCTCTGGACCGAGCGATTTTTCCCTGATTGCCAATATGCGCTTAAATAGCTGCTCTGCCTCCGCGAGCTTATCCAGGCGGATATCGCAATCCGCCACGCTCATGAGGGACTGAACAACAACTGGATCATTTGGTTTGAGTTCTTTCTCCCGGATTGATAAAGCACGCTCAAATAAGGGCTGTGCCTTCGCGTTCTTCCGTTGCTGGGAATAACAAATCGCCAAGTTTTCACAGCTTATGGCCACATCAAGTTGATTGGGACGGAGCGGCTTCTCCGTTACATCTAATAATCGTTTCCACAAGGACTCTGCCCGCCCCCAATCTTTATGTTCATACCAGTTAGCAAGGTATTCAAGCTTGCCCGCTAGCCCAACTTCGCCGCTGAAGTGACGAAAGGCAACAGGGAAGACATACTGACATCATTTTCAGTCACTATTCAAGTGGTTATAACTAATTCGGAAGTCAGTTAGGTTGGCCCAGCGCGACTAATTTCGCGCGCTCAAGCGGGGCAAGATCATCCGGCTCAATATCGCGGTCTACCCATGTTCTTCGTGGGGACATCGCTTTATCAGGGATCTGCAATAACTTGTAGATGGCTTTGTGGACTGGTTCCGGCTTTGTGTCTTTGCGGATCTTGAGTAGACGGCCATTTTTTGCAGGCATTGTGGTTGTTACTACTTGATGCGTGCGAAGCTCTTTTCGTGCCGATTCCCAAGAAATGTACACTCCTCGATCTCGAAACATTTTTTCGATTGCCGCTAGTATGTGGTAAGCAAGAACACAAATGAAGATGTGGGTTTCGACTCGTTTATCAATTTGGTGGAAAATTGGGCGCTCGGCCAGAGGTCCTTTTAGATCGCGGAATGCTGCCTCAATGCGAGTGAGTAGTGAATACAACTTCCAGATGTCCTCATCGGAAAGGTCATCTCGATCTGTTTTCAGCATATATGATCCATCAAGTTCGACAGCCCGCGCTTTTCTCGCAGTATCTTCGCTCCATACAAATTCTCCTGTTTCTTTGTTGAAAGCCATCCTGTAATATCTGGCGACCCTGGAGTAGCGCTCCCGGAGCCGTCCTATGGCTTCGTGGACCTTGTCTGAATCTTTCAGTCCACCGGATTGCACTCTTTTTTCTAGCTTATTGAGATCCGCTAGCAATCTTGATTCCTGCTTGGATCTAATCGCTTTATCCTTCTGGATTCGCTCTTCGCTTATACAAAGAATGCGAGTCTCTTCTCCGTGCTGACCCCGCTTTACTTTGATTTTTGTCTTAACTTGGAAGGGATTTGTTTTGGATGGTTCTCTTCTAATTACAGTCCATCCATCTTCGCCTTCAAATTCATCGAGCATTCTGTCTCGCTCGTCGTGTCTTGCGGCAACAACGTAATGATAGTGCCGTGCCTTAATTTGGGACAGATTTTCTTTTGAGGACATTCCTCGATCAACTATCACCATCGGCACTTCGCCAGTTGCTTCAATTTGCTGTCCCTGCGCCCGCCCCAGCCGCTTATCTATTGATGTTAGTATCTCATCTAGAGTTGTGGTATCACTGCGATTGCCAGCAAAAACTTCATGCGCTTTCGGAAAACCTTCGTCGTCCACGACCATTCCAATCACTACTTGTTTGCAATCCGGCCGGTGATCTCGTGAGTATCCATGTTTTGCCTTCTCATTTTTTTCTGCCTGCCCTTCGAAGTAGGACGAAGTAAGATCGTAAAGAAGCACAGTCTCTTTCAAATTGAATAGACTTCGCTCTATTTCGGCTAGGTCGCGTTCAATCTTTTCTTTGTGTTCGTGCAGTCGATCCATATTTCTGTAGAGACTAGACGGGGACTGAATCTTAATGCTCTCCCCCAGTATATCTGGCAGGGCAGTTCTGCTGATCCAATCAACAGTGGCTAATTCAGAACTTGGCTCTACCAGGCGATTAATCGTCATTGCTTCGGTCAAAAGACATGTGTTTTCATCCAGTCCTGCAGCAGTCAATACCTCTTTAATTTGGAGCTTCTGCCACATCTGATGCCCCACATGAACGGGACCAGCTTCTCTTGCTTCATCAACGGCAAAGTTATGAGTATCAACGGTTTGCCACTGTGCATCTTCATCTACAGGCAGCTCGTTTCTCAATCCATCCTTAGTTTTTACTTTTATTCTTTCAACAATTTCCTGCGTGAGTGAATCAGAGGATTCAATCGCTAGCTGCCCACGAAGGGCTTTCTCGATATTGCTTGCTACTCTAGCCCATTTTTCTGCTGGACCGGGATCCAGATTCCCAAGCGAGCAAATCACCTTTTGTCTGGGTCCATTCGGCGTAGTGACTGACTCGACGAGCAAATGATTGACATACTTTTTGCCCTTCACAGTCTTTGCGCATTTTCGGATGAACACTTTTCGCCTCGCTGCAGCTCAGTCACTAGATACCACAGCTTTCAGGCTGATTCAAGCAATTCCATCGGGCGGAATTCAGTCACTATTTTGCATTTTTCAAACCAGGGCAACGCAGATACAAGGATTTCAGACGCGCGGAATATACACTCGCCCCCCTGCTATATACATTCTTCCGGCTCCAAATTATTTCAGCGGCGAAGTTGGGCTAGCCTGGGTGTTGTCACGGGTTTTGCCATGATAAGTTCATATCGGAGTTCCTCTTTCCGGTGCGGGTCTAAGATTGTGCTGAAAGTATTTTTCTTCAATTGCGTTTGTTGATTCCAAATAAGAACCACAATCACTAATATCAATGCGCATCCAGCTGTCCACCAAAGCGCTAGCTTCTGGACTTTCTTGCGCTTAATGA
>Ga0182030_10003024_pt1 | contig 35881 bp, 25 predicted proteins | sample 812S3MmetaG_FD_121299 | JGI IMG/M metagenome (GOLD analysis project Ga0182030, IMG submission 121299) | Permafrost microbial communities from Stordalen Mire, Sweden - 812S3M metaG (Illumina Assembly) | ecosystem: Environmental > Terrestrial > Soil > Wetlands > Permafrost | place: Sweden...
CAAATCCGCATCAAAGGTAGCAAAGACGTACTCGAAAGAGCGGTCCTGGCGAGCCGGAATGGGGCCATTCCGGGTTCGCAGATGAGTACTGGGTGGCGCTCCCTAGGGAAGCGAAACAAAGCAATGAATTCAAGGCTTTATGAAATTATTTGGGTAAGAAACGCCTCATTGTTTTTCAACGCGTTTTAGAATGGCGGCCCAAACAGGAAAGACGAGGCTCTCGGCCAGTTTCCCCGTGACCTTGATCGATAGGTTCAAGTCGGGGAGGGCGACGGGGTGTTCTCCCCCTACATGAGTCTCATTGGATCGTACCGGTTTTCGCGCTGGTACGGTTTTTGGCAGACTCACGCTAAGGAATCCAGGAGCGGCTTGACTATCAGGAGAAGAGCAGAATGGTTGCAGTGGCCCGTGAACTACCGACTACGGGCTTTTCGCTCGAAGTGGATGGCCGTCTTAAGACACAATTTGAAACGAAAGAGGGAGCTCGGTCGGGCGCTGAGGAGCTCAAAAAGCGCTTTCCGATGCTGCGGGTCAAAGTCTATGACGCAGTGACCAAGACCAGAGAGGAAATCCATCTTCAATGAAGTTAGATATTGTCCTATGTGGACTCTAAAATACGAGGCCTGCTCAGTCGATTACGCCGCGTGGCGCCGGTAGGAGATCAAGAGCGACTTCTATAGTGGGTGATGCAATGTAGGGGCGTTCCCTGCGGGCTAAGTACCTTCGGCAAGATCTGGAGTTAGATCGCAATCTCAATCACATAAGAGTTCGCAGTTTCATTCGGGGTGGGGCGCCACTCGAAAGCGGACAGCGGACCAGGACGACGCGTCATTCACCCATCAAATCGCAACCTGAAGCGAGTGTCGGTATCGGTGGTTGCGTGTCCTCGTTTCGACGTCGAGCTCGATTCTGTTGATTTGCCCGGCATGGCTGGCTTCAAACCATCTGCAACCAGACCGTTTTGAGTAAACCGCGGCAGGGAGAGTTGCAGCGGCAGAGAAGTCCAAAAATCGACTTTCGCGAGATTTTCGGTGTCGTCCGATTTTCGACTTTTGCAATAGTATCCCCTCGAGAGCAGACATGGTGCACCGCAGAGCGCTTTCGGCTCCGGCGATCGTTAACCGCTAATCACCCCTGCTGCTGGGTCGGTGGATTGTCGGAGGCGCGCGGGACCAGCTCCGGCGTGAGAACAACAGGGGCAGGAGTCTTCTCGGCGATCACATCCAGAACCATGGCGCAAAGGGTTCGTCCAACAACCTGGGCCGGAGACCGGAACGTAGTCAGGGCCGGGTTCATGAGCGGCGCAATCGGCGAGTCGTCACAGCCAATCACTGACACGTGGGCGCCAATCTCGATCGACTGCAGTTTGGCAGCCTGCATGAAACCAAAGGCGATCGAGTCGCTGTTGCAAATCACGGCTGTCGGGCGCGGGCGCTGTTCAATCAGGCGCGGGGCCAGCGCAAAGCCGCTTGCTTCATTCAGTTCGCTTTCGATTTCCCAGTCCGGGTGTATCGAAATGCCCGCCGCTGCCATCGCCTCGCGATAGCCCTGCCGAAATTTCCGGCAAAACATGTACATCGCAGGACCGTGGATCACCGCGATGCGTTGATGGCCCATCCGGATCAGCCGCTCGCAGGCGACGCGGCCAGCAACGCTCATGTCGACCTCGACATAGGGGAAATCGATCGGCAACTCGCTCATGCCCAGCGAGACGAAGCCGAATTTCTGTTCGTCCAGGTATCGGATCCGGAAATCGTCGGGCCGGGTACGGGCAAAAATCACGGCGTCGGCGCGGCGACTACGCACGAGCCGCCGGAAGACAGCCTCCTCGTCGGATCCCGGCCGCGCCGAGGATACCGCCAAATCATAACCCGCCGCACGCAACGCCTCGTCCAGATGGGTGAGCAGCGGAACGAAGAACGGCTCGACGAACTGCTGGTGACCCGGCGAGAGCACAAAGGCGACCGTATTGGTGCGCCCCTGCCGCAATCTGAGGCTGACCGCGTCGGGCGTATAGTCAAGCAGTCTGGCGCCTTCGACGACTCGCGCCCGCGTCTCGGCATTCACATCGACATAGCCGTTCAGCGCGCGTGAAACGGTGCTGATCGAGAGGCCCAGGTGGCGGGCAAGGTCGGCAATGCTGGTGCGCCCGGAACGGTTCATCGGATCCTTGCTCGACCGCCAATCGCGCCGCATTGTCCCGGCGCCCTACTCAAGAATAGCCAGTTTGGCGTCGTCACGCAGGAACAGCGGGATTCGCTCCAGCGGCGCCTCGACCTCGATGGATTGGCCGCCATTCCAGCTCTTGCCGGACCATACTTCCGTCCATCGCGCGCCCGCCGGCAAATAGACGCTCCGCGACCTCGCCTGATAATGCTGGACCGGTGCGACCAGCAAATCCGGACCGAACATATGGGCATCGTCGACGTCCGCGGCTTTGGGATCGTCGGGGAACTCGAAGAACAGCGGTCGCATGGGCGGTGCTCCCGTCGCGCTGTAGGCGGCCATCAGCTTCATCACATAGGGGCGGATGCGCTCGCGCATCGCCAGATATTTGACCAAGATCGCATAGATCTCGGGCCCCCAGGACCAAACCTCGTTCGAGCCACCGGTATCGGTGAAGACCAAGACGGCATCCTTGCCGTAGGGTTTCACCGGCTTTTCTTTCAGCTTCGCCACGTCATCCGGGATGCGGAAGCCATGCAAGCGGAAGATCGGGCAGAACACCGCCCACTCGAACCAGCGCACGAGCAACTCGCGGAATTCCGGGTCCTCGCCGTTGCCGTCGTAGAACCCGCCTATGTCCGTCGTCCACCACCCGATGCCGCTGAGGCCGACGTTGAGGCCGGCCCTGATCTGCTGGCGGAAGGCCTGAAACGTCGACCGGATGTCGCCCGACCAGACGGCTGCGCCGTAACGCTGGCTACCCGCCCAGGCCGAGCGGCACAGAAACATGGCGTCGGGTTCGCCGGCCTCCCGAATACCCTCGTAGAAACCACGTTCGTGCAAGAATGGATAGGCGTTGATTACCTCTAGACCGTTGCCGAGATGGAAGCGCATCGCCTCCGGGTGGCAGGGGCGCGCTTCGGGCTCGCAGGCATCCAGCCAGAAGGCGCGGATGCCGTAGCTCTGGTAGTTGCGTTTGACCTGGTTGACGACGAAGGCGCGCGCTTCGGGGTTGGTTGGATCGTAGTAAGCGACCGGAACGCGATAGAGCGGCCCGGTGTCGGTGTCGATGAAGATTTTTTGTACAGGCAAGCCCCGCTCGGCGCGTATCAGCCAGCCCTCCTGAACCATGCGCGGATATTGTTCAGCGTTGGTGCTGACCGTCGGCCAGATCGAGGCCATCAGTTCGACCCCCATGGCCTTCAGTTCCTTGACCATGCCGGCCGGATCAGGCCACGCCTTGGGGTCGAACTTCCATTCGCCCTGACGCGTCCAATGGAAGAAGTCGATGACGATGCAGGACAGCGGCAGGCCGCGGCGCTTGTGCTCCCGGGCGACGGACAGCAACTCCTCCTGGTCGCGATAGCGCAGGCGGCACTGCCAGAAGCCGCTGGCCCACTCCGGGAATTGTGGAGCGTGCCCGGTCGCCTCGGCGTAATTCCGGAGAATGTCAGCCGGAGAACCGGCCGTTACCCAGTAGTCGACCTGGCGGGCGGCTTCCGCCACCCAGCGGGTAAGGTTGCGGCCGAATTCGACCCGCCCGACCGCAGGATTGTTCCACAGGAAGCCATAGCCGCGATTGCTGAGCGCGAAGGGGATGTTGACCTCGGCGTTTTGCTGGATCAGCGGAAGCACGCAGCCTTTTTGGTCGAGAAACCCGTGCTGCCGCTGCCCAAGGCCGTAGATACGTTCGTCGTCGTAAGCTTCGAAAGTGGCCTCCATCCAATAGGTGTCGGAGGATCGCGCTTCGTAGTGACGCGGTGCCGGCCAGCCGAAATGCGAGCGGGTTTCCCGCAGCAGTTCCTTGCCGGTGCTGTTGTCGATAAAGCGGATGTTGAGTTCCTGCTTCGGCTCCCCGTGCGGGTAGACCACGAAGACCTCGGCCGTAATCCGGCCATTGATCAAGCGCGCGCGCGTCGCCTCGATCTCGATGCGCGCGCCAGCCCCCGGGCACGGCAGCAACGCCGACAGCTCTTCATCGCGAAAGTCTCGGGCCGGCGTCGCGCGCACTCGGACGCTGTCCGTTCCCCAGGGGCGGACATCGATGGTCTCGGCGTTAAAACGACACAACAGGCCATCCGCTGACTTGGAGAAAGTATTGGTCACTTGGCGTACCTCCGGGGCTGCAGCCGGCCGGGTTCGCAATCCAATCGATCATCGCAGACGCTGCCAGCCTATCCGAAAGTCTATTACAAAATCGTTTTTGTTGACAATCGGAAATCTTCTTGAGAAGCTTCTTGGTAGCAATTCGGGATTTACGGGGGAGCGCATCGGCCGGAAAACGGATGTGCCTCTGTGTTGCGTGCCACCGCTCTAATCCGACTTGCCAGGGAGAAGACGCATCATGGCATCGGTATCGATGCGAAGCGCGCACAAGGCGTTCGGCTCGGTCGAGGTGATTCCCGGCATCGATCTGGATGTCGCCGATCGCGAGTTCGTCACCCTCGTCGGTCCGTCCGGCTGCGGCAAATCGACTCTGCTTCGAATGATCGCCGGCCTCGAAAGTGTGACGGCCGGCGACATCTACATCGGCGGCGAGCGGGTCAACGACGTTCCTCCGATGCGGCGCGACGTCGCCATGGTTTTCCAGAACTACGCGCTTTATCCGCACATGACCGCGGGCGGTAATATGAGCTTTGGTCTCCGGATCAGGCGGATGACCGCGGAACGGATCCGAACCACCGTCGACGAGGCGGCGCGGATACTCAACCTGTCGACGCTGCTGCAACGGCTGCCGAGTCAGCTATCCGGCGGGCAACGCCAGCGCGTGGCCATGGGCCGCGCCATGGTGCGCAAACCGCGGCTGTTCTTGTTCGACGAGCCTCTTTCCAACCTCGATGCGAAGCTGCGGATGCAAATGCGCATCGAGATCAAGTCGTTGCACCGGCGGCTCGGCAGTACCAGCATTTATGTAACCCACGACCAGATCGAGGCCATGACCATGGCCGACCGGATCGTCATCATGAACGCCGGTCGCATCGAGCAGCAGGGCGCGCCGGAAGAGCTTTACGACCGGCCGGCCAATCTTTTTGTTGCCGGCTTCATAGGTTCGCCGACGATGAATTTCCTGCGCGGCCGCGTCGATCCGGGCAACCGTTTTGTCCTCGATGATGGCACCGTGGTGACGGCGGCGCCGCTGGGCGCCGAGCCCGGTCGCGAACTGATTCTTGGCGTCCGACCCGAACATGTCGGGCTGGCGGAAACCGGCGTCGGCGCCATCGCCGGGTCGGTCATCGAGGTCGAACCGACCGGAGTCGACACGCACGTGATATCTGACATTGGCGGCCACCAGGTCACGGCCAGCCTGCGCGGGCGCGTACGCACCGCCTCCGGGTCGAAGATTCAGATGCGATTTGCGGCCGACGCGCTGCATTGGTTCGACGCCCAAAGCGGCGTTTCGCTGGAGCGGCGGGCGGGTTGACCGGAAACTACCAAGCGCAAACTCGCGCCACTGCGGCGTGGCATTAGGGGAGCAACGCACAATGAGAAATAAATGGATGTGCTTACTGGCATCCGCTGCCATGGCATTTGCCTTCGGGGCGGAGCCAGCTCCGGCCGCCGAAACCATCACCATCTGGCATATCTTCGGCAACGCGACGGAGCCGGGACTGGTCAACATCAAGAAGTGGAACGATACGCACAAGGATGTGCAGATCGACGCCAAGTTCATCCCGTTCGCCCAATTGTCGCAACAGCTGATCAAAGGCATCGCCACAGGCGAAGTGCCCGATCTGATCACGATAGACAACCCCACTGTGGCGAGCTTCGCCACCCAGGGCGCGCTCGAGGAAGTGACCGACCTGGTCAAGGGTTCGAAGGTGATCAAGCCGGAGGCTTACTTCAAGGGCAGCTGGTCGACTACGATTTGGCAGGGGCATCAATTCGCCGTCCCAGGCGAAGCCAACACGCTCGCACTCTACTATAATGCGGACTTGTTCCGGGCCAATGGGTTGGATCCGGACAAGCCGCCGCGGACCTGGAGCGAACTGAAGCAATACGCCGAAAAGCTCACCAACAAGGACAAGGATGTATACGGGCTGGCCTTTTCGGCGATCCAGAGCGAGGAAGGCACCTTCCAGTGGCTGCCATTCCTGCAGCAGGCGGGCGGACGGCTCAGTAACCTGACCACGCCCGAGGCGACCTCGGCGTTGCAGCTGTGGGTCGACTTCGTCAGCAAGGGGCAGACTTCCCGAGATGCGCTTGTGAAGCGCCAGTTCGAGATGACCAACACCTGGGTGGCGGGTAACGCCGCCATGGTTGTCAGCGGTCCCTGGGAGCTCCAGAGAATATCCAAGGACGTGCATTTCGACTGGCGGGTCGCGCCGTTGCCCTATGACGACGACAAGAAGATCGAGGCCTCCGCGCTCGGCGGCTATGTCTGGGCGATTCCCAAGGGCGCCAGGAACCGTGAGGGTGCCTTCGCGGTCATCGAATACATGTCGCAGCCGGAGCAGATGCAACTGGCGTGGACCGGTGGCCGCTTGCCGCCAGTGACATCGATCACCATCAACAACCCGGCGATGCCGGCGGCCTATGCTGTGTTCAAGAAACAGATGGAGTTCGCGCGCGCGCGCGGACCGCATCCCGAATGGCCGCAGATATCGATGGCGATCCAGACCGCCATACAGGAGGCGCTGACCGGCCGGGCCACTGCCGCGCAAGCGCTCGAGAAGGCGTCGAAGACGATCGCGCCGATCCTGCAGCGTGCGCCGCTCGATACGATGTGAGCGGCGAAGTGACCGCGTGGAACGGCTTGCAGGAACCCGACGCTTCCGGCCGGCGGTGGCGACAACGGTTCGACTCGGCTCTCGATTCGGAGGCCATATGGCCATGGATGGTCGGAATCGCCGTGTTGTTTCTGGCGTTCTTCGTCGGCTACCCGATTGTCTACAACATCATCATGAGCGTCCAGCATGTGACGCTCGGCAATATTCGCAGCTTCGATCGTCCCTTCGTCGGACTCGCCAATTACCGTTTCCTGATCGAGGATCCGCTCTTCGGGGTCGTGTTCTGGAACAGCGTCATCTTCGTCGCCGCCAATGTCGGTCTGCAATTCGTCATCGGGTTTGCGTTGGCGCTGTTCTTCCGGCTCGGTTTCCCCGGCGCGAGCTTCTTCCGCGGTCTTATCGTCGGTTGTTGGATCTTGCCGCCACTGGTGATCGGGGCAATCTGGAAATGGCTGCTCGCCTCCGATAACGGCGTCATCAACTACGCCTTAAAGGGGCTCGGTCTTTTGGATGGCAAAATCTATTGGCTGTCGGACCCCTCGCTCGCCCTGACCGCCGTCATCATCGCCAATATCTGGTTCGGAGTGCCCTTCGCCATGATCCTGTTGGCGGCGGGCCTTGCCGGCATTCCCGACGATATCTACGAGGCTGCCGCCCTCGACGGAGCCGGATCGTTCCGCCGTTTCATCTGGATCACCTTGCCGATGATGCGGGCGACCAATTATGCCGTTCTGACCCTGCTCACCATCTACACGATGCGCGCCTTCGATCTGATCTGGACGATGACCCATGGCGGGCCGCTCGATTCGACCAACATCTTTCCGCTTTGGTCCTACCGGCTGTCGTTCGAATTGTTCAACTTCGGCGCCGGTGCCGCCATCTCGGCCACCATGATCGTCGTCGTGTTCGTGGTGGCGCTGCTCTATGTGCGCAGCGTGCGCTCGGAATCCCGGTTATGACCGGACCTGGCACCATGCTGGCCCTCGGCATCCTGAAGGCCGCCCGGCCATGGCTGCTCTGGCTGATCGGGCTTTTCATCGCCTCGCTTTATTTATTTCCGGTCTATTGGATGTTGGCGTCGGCCTTTAAGTCACCGAGCGAGTTGTTCGCGGCCCCGCCGACCTTGATCCCCCATGCACCGACACTGGCGGCCTTCCACTGGATTTTCGAACGCGAGAACATGTATCTGTACATGTGGAACAGCCTGCTGATCGGCGGCTCCGTGACGGCGCTGACCCTGGTGCTGGCGACAGGAGCCGCGTATGCGTTGGCGCGGGTACGGTCGATCTGGATGGACGGCATCCTGGTTGCGATCATGGTGTCACAGGTTCTGCCGCCCCCGCTGTTGGTGACTCCGATGTTCGTGATCTTCCGGCAGCTCGACCTGGTCAACACCCAGCTTGCGGTTATACTGGCGACAACGACCCGAACATTGCCGTTCGCGCTGATTATGCTGCGGACCACCTTCGCCCAAATCCCGATCGAACTCGAAGAGGCGGCACGGGTCGACGGCTGTCCCCGGCTGTCGGCCTTCTTCCGGATCACTCTGCCGCTGGCGCGCGTCGGCTACATCGTCGTTGGGGCTCTGGTGTTCGTCCAGGCCTATGGCGAGTTCGTCTATCCGCTTTCGCTGGTGAACAAGAATCACCTGCAGCCCGCCACGGTCGGTCTTTACGGCTTCGTCGGCGCCGATTACGCCGATTGGGGCAATGCCATGGCGTTTGCCAGCGTGTTCGTTCTCCCGGTAGTGATCATCTTCGTCCTGCTGCAACGCCGAATCGTCAGCGGCTTGACCGCTGGCGCGCTGAAGTAGCAAGCCATGTTCCTGGGTCTCGATCTCGGCACGTCGGCAGTGAAGGCGGTCCTCATCGATGAGGTCGGCGCGGTGCTCGACCAGGCCACGGCACCACTCGCGGTATCGCGGCCGCGGGCGCTCTGGTCGGAGCAGCAGCCGGAGGATTGGTGGCGCGCCACGATCATCGCCGTCCGCGAGTTGGCGACGCGACAAAAGCTGCAAGCTGTCGGCGGCATCGGCCTGTCAGGGCAGATGCATGGTGCCGTGCCGCTCGATGCGGCTGATCGGATCCTTCGGCCAGCTATCCTGTGGAACGACGGCCGTTCGGCCGCGGAATGTACCGAACTTGAGCGGCGCGAGCCGCGCAGCCGGGAAATTACCGGCAATCTGGCGATGCCCGGCTTCACCGCGCCCAAGCTGCTGTGGCTCGAGCGCCACGAACCCGATGTGTTCGCCGCGACCCGGCGTGTTTTGTTGCCGAAGGACTGGCTTCGGCTGCGCTTGGTCGGCGAGGCGGTCTCGGAGATGTCGGATGCGGCCGGCACCCTCTGGCTCGACGTGGCGCGCCGGGCCTGGTCACCGGCGATGCTGGCGGCAACGCACCTGGAAGAACGTCATATGGCGCGGCTGGTCGAGGGCACCGAAATCTCCGGACAGCTACGCGCCGCCGCCGCCGCGGAGCTGGGGCTTCCCGCCGGAATTCCGGTCGCCGGCGGTGCCGGGGACAACGCTGCCGGCGCCGCCGGCATTGGCGTGTTGCGCCGGGTCAGGCGTTCTTGTCGCTTGGAACCTCAGGAGTCATTTTCGTAACCGACGCCGCTTTCCGGCCCGATCCGGAACGGGCCGTGCACACTTTCTGCCATTGTCTGCCGCGCACTTGGCACCGCATGTCAGTGATCCTGTCGGCCGCCAGCGCCGTCGGCTGGATCACCCAGGTGGTGGGCGCGAGCGATGAAACGGCGCTGCTGGCTGAAATCGAAGCCGCGGGAGTCGGCGCGCGCCCGGACAGCCGACTGGTGTTCCTGCCTTATCTTTCGGGCGAACGGACTCCCTATAACGATATGGGCGCGACCGGCGTGTTTTTCGGCCTCGACGCAGATTGCAACCGCGCCGATCTCGGCCGCGCGGTGCTGGAAGGCGTCGCGTTCGCTTTGGCTGATGGGCTGGCGGCGCTCGAGGCCAAAGGCGATGCGGTGACGCGGCTCTCGGTTATCGGCGGCGGTGCCCGTTCCACATTATGGGGGCGAATCCTGGCTAATGCGCTGCAACGCACGCTGGTCTACCATTCAGGAGGCGAGATCGGTCCGGCCCTCGGCGCCGCACGCCTTGCGCATATCGCTGCGGCCGGCCTCGATCCTGCGCGCGCCTGCCCGGCGCCGCGAGTTGTCCGCATCGTCGAGCCGGAATCCGATCTGCCCCCCGGACTCTCTGCGCGCCAGGCGCTTTTCCGCAAACTCTATCCGGCATTGGCGCCGGCTTTTGCGTCGTCTCTGTCCACCATTTCCGGAGCCAAATCATGAATACGCCCTTCGACGCCCTGCCGCGCGTCCGTTTTGCCGGTCCGCAAACCGACAACCCATTCGCTTTTCGTTACTACGATCCGGAACGGAAGGTTCTCGACCGGCGGATGGCCGACTGGCTAAGGCCTTCGGTGGCTTACTGGCACAGCTTCTGCGGCACCGGCGCCGATCCGTTCGGCGCGGCTTCGCTGGATTACCCCTGGTTCCGCGCGAGCGACGGCATCGCGGCGGCGGAAGCCAAAGCAGCCGCGGCTTTCGCCTTCATGGAGCGCTTGGGCTTTCCGTTCTTCTGTTTCCACGATCGCGACGTCGCTCCGGAAGGCGCGACGCTCGCCGAGAGCAACCGCAATTTGTCGCATATGGTCGAGACGCTCAGCCGGCATATGGAGCGCACCGGCATCAAGCTGCTTTGGGGTACAGCTAATTTGTTTAGTCATCCGCGTTATATGGCCGGCGCCGCTACCAACCCAGACCCGGACGTCTTTGCCTATGCAGCAGCCCAGGTAAAGGAGGCGCTGGAGGCGACCCATCGTCTCGGCGGCGCCAATTACGTACTTTGGGGAGGGCGCGAGGGCTACGATAGTCTGCTCAACACCGACCTTAAGCATGAGAGCGAACAGGCCGGCCGCTTCCTCGCCATGGTCGTGGAGCACAAGCACCGTATCGGTTTCAAGGGAACCATCCTGATCGAGCCGAAACCGATGGAACCGACCAAGCACCAGTACGATCGCGATGTCGCAACGGTCTACGCCTTCCTGCGTCGCTTCGACCTCGAGGGCGAGGTGATGCTTAACATTGAGGCCAACCATGCCACTCTGGCCGGGCACGATTTTGCGCATGAAATCGCCTTGGCCGCGAGCCTGGGCGTGCTCGGCTCGGTAGACATAAACCGTGGCGATCCCCGGACCGGCTGGGATACAGATCAATTCGCCCAATACGAGCCCGATCTGGTACTGGGGCTTCTGGAAATCGTACGGGCCGGGGGGCTCGGCAACGGCGGGTTCAATTTCGACGCCAAGGTCAGGCGGCAGTCGATCGCGCCCGAAGACCTGCTGTATGGTCACATCGGCGGGGTGGACGCTTTGGCGCGTGCCCTCCTCGCCGCCGCGTGTATCCACGAAGACGGTTTGCTCGATCGCGCCCGGGCCGAACGGTACGACGGTTGGCGGCAACCGGCCGGCGAACGGATCCGTGCGGGTAAGGAAACGCTTGCCTCGCTTTCCACCCGCGTGCTGGCGGAAAGCCTCGAACCCCGCCCGCGCACGGGCGGCCAAGAGCGGCTGGAAAACATTCTGGCGCGATATCTGTGAGGCCGACACTCTGTGATGTGAGTGATGTGATCGAACGATCCACGAGCGCCCGCCAGCGGGGGCATGTCATGCGCTGCGGTTCAGCTAGATCGTCGCCGGCACAGGCTTTAACATCCGCTTTGCGGTCTTGGGAAGCTTTCTCACCGAAAATTCAGGAATCCGGAATTGGCTTGGCCGTGATGATTCCCGACGATTGGTCTCGGGAGCATGTGTCGATCCGAATGATGGTCAACGACCGATCGTCAAGTCGGCAGACTGCGACGCCGCCTGAACAGTATGTAAGGCTCAATTGGTTGCGGGGGACACGCAACACCCGATTCTTGCGATTGGTCGAACGGGCGATTCCCCAGCTCGCCGCATAGCAATGCTTACTATGGCTAGACCTTACGACGAGCACGCCCGCGCAGTCAGAATGCCGCGCCGGGCTACTGAAGATGCCCGCGTCAAGGGTGATCATCAGTCAATTGACATATGAACTATCAATCGGACTGCAATTCCGACTCTTAGCCTACCTTGAAATAATCTGGCTTGTCGCTCACCCAGAACTCGCCCCACAATACGCCGCCACCATCGACAATCAGCGTCTCGCCGGTCACAAATTTCCCAGACGGCCCGCTAAAATAGATCGCAGCATCTGCTACATCGAAAGCGTCGCCAAAACGCATCATCGGATTTGATTGCGCCGAGCGCTGTCGTGACTCTTCTGAATAGACCTTTTGACCCTCTGTATCGATCGCACCCGGCGCAATGCAGTTGATCCGAATGTTCTGCGGCGCCCACTCGACAGCAACAGTCTTTGACAAAGCAATTACCCCTGCGCGTGCTGCGCACGTATGCGCGACACCTGGCATTCCTCGATCCACTACGGCCACAACATTTATAATGGACCCTGGTTTTCCGGTGGCTATCCATCGCTTGGCAGCTGTCTGCATCATATACCAAGTGCCGGTAAGATTGGTTTCAATGACGGCGTTCCAACCCTTCGGCGTAAAGTCGATTGCTGGTTGGGGATATTGGCCGCCGGCGCTGTTGACCAAAACGTCGAAGCCGCCGAAACGCTTGGTAACAGCCTGAAACAAGGCTTCCACTTCTTCGATCCTACGGATGTTGCAGAGGTAGGACTCGACCACCAACCCTGCATCTCGCATGGGGTTAGTGGTCTCATTGAGCTTTTCAATGTTGCGCCCGCAAATCGCCACTTTCGCCCCCAGTCGCCCGAACATCCAAGCTGTGGCCCTTCCGATTCCGCCACCGCCGCCGGATATAACGACAGTCTGACCCGCGAACAGGTCTGGCCTGAACGGAATATCGCGGCTCGCAAGTTGCTCATCGGTAAAGCCGAATTGTAAGTACTGCGTCATAAGGATGCTTTCGTTTCTCTGGTTTCGATCGGCGGCGATCTCTTGCCGCGAAGCTGGTGTCAAGCTTCCGGTATTAGGCATTGAGTTTCCTGCTAGGCTTGTCGCCTTTCGGAACTTTTTCTCCACCGTTCGATGCTGTGAGTGGCTTTCAATGCATGTCCAACCGGGCGGCCTGAAATCAGTCAAAACCCTAGCTGTTTGGCGGCCAATTCCTTCATAATCTCTTCGGTCCCACCGCCAATCGCGTTGACCTTAACCTCTCGATAAAGGCGTTCAACAACGGCGCCGCGCAGATATCCAGCGCCACCAAAAATCTGAACTGCCTCGGACGCACAAAATGCGAAGGTCTGTGTTGCTTGGTTCTTCAGCATGCAAAGATCAGCAACGACGTCTTCTCCTTGGTCCATCCGCCAAGCGCTCGATTCCAAGAAGGCTTGAGATGCGGAAATCCTCTGGGCCATGTCGATGAGTTTGTGACGTATCACCTGATGCTGGATCAGCGTTTTTCCAAATGCTTCTCGCGAGCGGGCGTACGTAAGCGCCTCTTCATAGGCCAGAGCCGCGAAAGCGATCGAGGAGGCAGCAAGTCCGAGGCGCTCGTCATTGAAATTAGCGGCAAGGACGGAAAAGCCACTTCCCTCCGCGCCGATCAAGTTCGTTGCCGGTACGCGAACGCGATCGAAATAAAGGGTTACGGTATCCAGCGGAAGCCAGCCCATCTTCTTGAGAGGCGTCCTCGCAAGTCCCTCGACGTCGCCCTCGACCAAGAGCAAAGAAAGGCCTTTCGCTCCCGGCCCGCCGGTGCGCACGACCACGACAATGAAATCAGCGCGCATTCCCGACGAAATGAAGGTCTTTTCTCCGGAGATGACAAAGTGATCGCCATCGCGACGAGCCGTCGTTCGGATATTGGCGACGTCCGATCCCCCGGTCGGCTCCGTACAAGCCAACGCCGTGATTTTATCTCCCGAGAGCACCTCGGGGATGACGCGTTTTTTGAGGGCTTCAGAACCTGCTCTCACCAGAGTCGGAAGCACAATTCGATGGTTTGCTAGTCCAGCCGCGACTCCACCTGAACCACCCCTCGACAATTCCTGTTGGACAATTATCGAGAAGAAGCGGTCTCCTGCTACACCGCCGTACTCGTCCGGAAAGCCGGCCTGGAGCACCCCGACTTGCGCGGCCTTCTGATAAAGGTCGCGGGGAAATTGTTCTTCCTCATCCCACTTGCTAGCGTTAGGCACAATTTCCTTCGCCACGAAGCGCCGAACCTGTTCTCGAAAGGCACTGTGCTCCTCGGTATAGAAGAGTGAGTTCGGTTGTCCGATTGGCAGGTTCATCTATTCAATCCAGATCCCGTTGCCGTCAGGCGGATGGAGTGCACTGATTGAAATGCGGAACTTCACTGCGCGTGTGCGACCGCGCAGTGAATCATTTCATTGCAACCTGCGTCCACCCGCCCCTTCATTCTTCGTTGCAATCCCCAATTCGTCGCCAGCTTTAGCTGCCGCTCATGAGCTTCCAGCTACCATTCTTTACCGTCACCAGAACGCGCGCCCGATCATCCGTGCCGTTATGATCAGCTGGCGAGTAGCTGAAGACCGCCTGCGTCGCCGCCAGATCCTTGATCATTTCGATGGCCTGCTTGAGGGCGGCATGGAACTCCTTCGTGCCAGGCTGCGCTTTAGCGAGAGCTGCAGGAATCGCATTTTCGAGAACCAGCGAGGCGTCGAAGACGTGCCCCGCAAAAGGTGTGCGCGTGCCGGCTCCGAATTTGTCCTCATAAGCTTTGACAAATTTCATGGCGACGGCCTTGCTTGGATGGCTGTCAGGCAGGTCTTCGACCACCGTGGTCGGCCCCGTCGGTGCGATGGCGCCTTCGCCTGCGCTGCCGGCGATGCGGAGGAAGTCTTTGGTCGTGGCGCCGTGCGTGTGGTAGATTTTCCCGGAATATCGCAGGTCGACCAGCGTCTTTTGCACTAACCCTGCGGCGCTGCTCGTCGCGCCGACGAGAATGACGTCAGGCTTGGCGGAAAGGATATGCAGCGCTTGGCCGGCGACGGACGTGTCGCCGCGCCCGAAGCGTTCCTCGGCGACGATCTGTACGCCGGATTTGGCCGCATAATTCTTCAGCTCGGAGAACCAGTTGTCGCCCCAGACATCGGAGAACCCGATATAGCCGACCGTCTTGACCTTGTTCCTAGTCATGTCCTCGAACAGCGCCGATGACATTCGGCTGGTGAGCGGTGGAAGATTGAAGCTCCATGTGGTTTTTTCGGAGAGCACGATCGGGCCCAATGTCAGCTGCACCGTCTCGGTTTCCTGGGCCACCGCGGCAATCGCCACGCAGCCCGGCACCAGGCTGGTTCCGACCAGGACATCGACCTTGTCGTCGACCGCCATGCGGCGGGCAATGGAAGTCGCAGCAGCCGGGTCGCTACGATCATCCTCGACAATGAGTTTGAGCTTACGGCCGCCAATCTCCGATGGCCAGAGTTCCAGCGCGTTGCGCGTTGGTATGCCCACCGCAGAGCCTGGACCCGTCGTGGAGAGTATCACCCCCACGCTGATTTCCTGGGTCTGAGCTTGCGAAGCAGACGACAGCACCAGCCAAGCGAGCGCTGCGGCGATCATCATTTGCCTTGATGGCCTATTCCGAAATGTCATGTTTTTGCCTCCCTGCTATTTTTAAGTGTTCGATCCTGTCGAGACAGTTGCGCTGCCCCTCGCTAACGCTGCTCCGCCACGGCAATTGTCGCTGCGGCATGCGATCCCAGATAACTTTCGATGACTTTGTGGTCGGCCAGCAGCGATCGGGCGCTGCCTTCTCGGGTCACTTCGCCAAGCTCCATGACATATCCGTAGTCGGCGATCTCGAGGGCGGCGCGGGCGTTCTGCTCGACCAGCAGCGTCGAGACCCCGGTCTGTTGCAGATCGACAATGATCTGGAGCATCTCGGTCACGATGCGCGGCGCAAGGCCAAGGCTTGGCTCGTCGAGCATCAGCACGCGCGGACGCGACATCAACGCGCGCGCCATCGCCAGCATCTGCCGCTCGCCACCCGACAGGGTTGACGCGGGCTGGTCGCGCCGTTCCTTGAGCCGGGGGAATCGATCGAATACGCCGGCGAGCTCGGACTTCAGCGCGGCGCCCCCGCGCAATTTGTAGGCCCCAAGCACGAGATTGTCCTCGACCGACATGGAGCCAAACAATTCGCGCCGCTCCGGTACCAGAACCATGCCACTTGCAACTCGCATCGCCGCCTGACGATTGATTTGCTCCTTGCCTTCCAGGGCAATCGATCCTTTCGCTGGGCGCAGCCCCATGATTGCGTTGAGCAGCGTCGACTTCCCTGCGCCGTTGGCGCCGATCACGGTGACGATGGCGCCGCTTCGGATTTCGATGGAAACGGAGCGGACCGCCTCCACCCTGCCGTATGACGAGGACAGATTTCGAACGGACAATACCGGTGCGGCCGTCTCCATCGCACTCCGGCTTTGTGGCTCCACCGTCTTCATGGCCCGCCCCTCTTGAATCCCGAGATAGGCCGCAAGCACCTTCGGTTCACGGCTGACGTCGCAGGGCAGGCCTTCTGCGATCTTTGCGCCGAAATCGAGCACGACGAGGTGATCGACAAGGTTCATCACGAAGTCCATGTCGTGCTCGACCAGCAGCACCGTCATCCCTTCTGCGCGCAATTGTTTGAGAAGCTGGGCGAGTAGAACTTTCTCATGGTAGCGAAGTCCGGCCGCCGGTTCATCGAGCAACAGTAAAACCGGATCGAGCGCGAGAGCGCGGGCGATTTCAACCAGTCGAAGTTGGCCCAGCGACAAACTGCCGGCAGGCAGGTACATGAATTTTTCCAGTCCGACACGCTCGATCTGCCGCGCCGCTTCTCCCAACAGCTGCCGCTCTTCCCTTCCGTTCAGCCGGAACATGGCCGACAAAGCCCCTTGCTTGCCACGCAGGTGAGCGCCGATCGCGACGTTGTCGAGCACCGACATTCCCGAAATCAGGTTGACGTGCTGAAAGGTCCGGCCGATGCCGGCGCGCGCCGCCCGGGCGGGGGTGAGCGACGACAATACGTCGCCTCTGAACTGAATGGTTCCGGCAGTGATCGGCAATGCTCCGGTCACCAGATTAAAGGTCGTGCTTTTGCCGGCTCCATTGGGACCGATCAGCCCCGTGATCTCGCCTGCGCGTATGGAAAACGATACGTCATTGACGGCCCGCAGCCCCCCGAATTGCTTCACCAGCCCTTCGACCGACAACAGGACGGCGCCGCGGTCGGGCAGCGGTCTGGTGGCCATCGCGACCGGCTGAACGTGCCTGGCCTGCGAAAGGCGCCGGAAGCTTCCTGACACCAGAGGCCAGAGTCCTTCCCGTCCCCCAAACAGCACGAGCAGGAGAACACCGCCGAATACGACGGTCTCGAAATTCCCGGTGTGTCCCAAGAGCTGCGGTAGATAGATTTGCAGTTGCTCACGCAGGACCACGACAATGGTCGCGCCGACGATAGCACCGAAGACGTGTCCCGCCCCTCCCAGGACCGCCATCAGCAGGTATTCGACGCCGGAATTTATCCCGAACATGGAAGGACTGATGGAGCGCTCGAAGTGCGCGAGAAGCCAGCCGGCCAGTCCCGCGAGCAAAGCCGCATAGACGAAGAGACCCAGCTTCGCGCGCGTTGAATTCACGCCAAAGGCTTCCGCGACATGTCCGCCGCTTCGCAGCGCACGGACCGCGCGACCCACGCGGCTGTCGAGCAGGTTGAGCGTAAGCAACGTGCACGTCGCCACCAGAAGCCATACCAAAAGGTAGAAGCGTCTCGGATCGCTGAGAGAATATCCCGCAATCGCCAAGGCGGGAATGGAAGTTATGCCGGTATGTTGGCCCAGCAAGGGCAAACTGCCGAGCAGATAGTAGACGCTAATGGCCCAGGCGAGGGTGCCCAACGCCACAAAGTGGCCGGATAACCGCACGGTCACCGTTCCAATGATCAGCGCGCTCATCGCCGTGACCAGGAGTGCCGGAAGAAGGCCGCCCCACGCAGACCATCCAAAAAGGGTCGTGAGCACGGCCGTGGTATATGCGCCAAATCCTACAAACACCGCCTGCGCAAACGACGTCATCCCGCCGACGCCTGTCAGGACGACCAATCCCAGCGTCACAAGCGACGCGATGCCGACCTCGTTCGCGAGATTGACGACGTGGTTAGGCACAAAGGGAATGAATGGTAACGCCAAGGTGGCGAGGCTTGCGAGGAGAGCGATGCTGCGACGGTTCACAGGTCTCCCTCCTCATCTTCTTCGGCGTGTGGCGACGCCACGGAACGCCACAAAAGCACCGGAACGATCAGCAGAAAGACGATCACCTCCTTGTATCCGCTGGCCCAGAAAGATGCCGCGGACTCCGTCCCGGCAATCATGAAAGCCGCCAGCACCGTCAAAGGATAGCTTGCCAGACCGCCGAGAACCGCTGCGACGAGGCCCTTGAGACCAATCACAAATCCAATGTCATAATATACCGTGGTCACGGGCGCGATCAGTGCTCCCGAGATCGCTCCGATAGCCGCCGCCATGGCAAAGGCGATCTGTCCGGCGCGCTCGGTAGGTATCCCGACGAGGCTGGCCCCGACCCGGTTCACGGCTGATGCTCGAAGCGCCTTTCCCGGCCGTGTCGCAGCGAAAAACCACCACAGGCCAGCCATCAACGCGACACTTGTCGTCAGAACGATGAGGTCCTGAAGATTCACGTTCAGCGCTCCGAAGGAGAAATTCACATCGGCGTAGGGACTGGTACGAAATCCTTCGGGCCCGAAGAAATAGAGTCCGAGCCCCACCAACACCATATGAACAGCAAACGCCGCAATCAGCAGAACGAGCACCGACGCCTTGGCGAGAGGTTCGAAAACGATGCGATACAAGACAGCGCCCATCTGAACGACCATGACGAGTGTCAATGGAATGCTCACCGCCAAACCGAGTTTCATCGGCGCCAGTAGCTGCACGAGCCCGAGTGTCACGAAGGGAGGAAGCAGTTCGGAAGCGAGGATTAGCATTCCGGTTCTGAACGGAAGATCGTGGCGTGCGCGATACAGCCGCGAAACAACAGCCAGAACTCCGAGCACAGCAAGAAGCTTGGCAATCCCGGGCGTGCTGCCTTCCTCGAAAGCAACCAGGCTCAAGGCCGCGAACGCGACAAACTCGCCCTGTGGAACGAAGATGACGCGCGTTACGGCAAACACCAGCACCAGCGCGACGCCGAGCAAGGCGTAAATGGCGCCAGTGGTGACGCCGTCGCGAACCAGGTACATGAGGATAGTCGAATCCACGCGGATCAACTCCCGACGGCGTGAAGGCCTTGCACGACGTTGCCGTCGCCGCGCGAGATCTTCGCTAGACAGCTCTTGGGAATGCTGACGGGCATGGAGAGAAGGATCTGCGCCATGCCTTTCCCCCAGGGATCGTTGCGCAGCGAGGCCATGCCGCCACCCGCAAGCGCTTGTCCAAAGACGAAATTGAGGGCGCTAAAGCCGGGGACTTCGAAGCGCGAGACGCGCCCCCGGACGAGATGGGATAGATAGTCCGAGACCCGCTCGACGGTGAGTTCGGAGCGCAGACACGCCATCAGTTCCGGCGACCGGGCAATGACGCCAACATTGCAACTGTCACCCTTATCGCCGCTACGGGCATATGCGACCTCGATCAGCGGTACGGTGACGCAATCATCGTCGCCTTTGCCCCCTGGTTTGACATCCGCCGCCGGAACCGACGCCGCGTCCGCGACGCTGCCTGTGACCGTCCGAGGCTGAGGATTTTCGGCCGGGGGCACGCCATGGGGAATGTCGATCGGCCTCTTTACGCCGTCAATGGCGACGAAGACCGGAACTCGTGTCTTATCAAGCAGGAAGGAAAATTGTTTCAGTATCCTGGTGACGGCGGAACGGCCGCCGACCCCTGTCGTTCCAGGGGACCATGATGTGCCGGCCGGCGCCACCTCGCGCGCGAACAACGCGAGCGCCCGTTTGTCGACATGCGAGACCGCCAGCCGCATCACCGCGTCGCGCATCTGATGCCGGCTCGCGTGCGGGCCGTACCCGGTCTCCGCACCGAGCACCTCGATCAGCGTGTCGGTGTAGTCTTTCAAATTCTTTTCGCGGAACAAGCGCCTTGTCCGCTCCAGGATCGCCTCCGCGGTTCGTCTTGCCTTGGCGGCGGCGTCGAAACCAACGATTGTAAGCTGTGCAGTTGCGCGGAATCCCTCCGGATAGGTCGCGCAGACCTTGTAGGTTTCGGTGGGCGGGAGTCCGCGCGCGCCTTTGACCGCGACGCGGTCCGGGCCTTGCTGGGTCAGCCTTACCTGCGTGAAATCGCATACGACGTCCGGAAGGATATAGCGGCCCGGATCGCCGACCTCATAAAGAATCTGCTCGGCAATCGATGCCGTCGACACCAGTCCGCCCGTTGCTTCGGGTTTGGTCACGACAAACGATCCGTCGGCCGATGCCTCGACGACGGGATAGCCAATGTTCGCCCAGTCCGGAACATTCATCCAGTCGGTATGGAGCCCCCCGGTTGCCTGGCAGCCGCATTCGATGATGTGGCCTGCGAGACTGCCCATGGCCAGTCTGTCATAGTCATCCGCCGCCCAGCGGAAGCGGTGCATCAGGACACCCAAGGTAACCGCACTATCCACGCAGCGACCGGTGATTACGATGTCGGCTCCCGCGTCGAGGGCGTGCTTGATGGGGATCGCCCCCAGATACGCGTTCGCTGTCTGGATGGTTTCCGGAAGCGCCTGCCCGGTCTCGAATTCGCGCACGTCGCCAGCCCGCAGTTCCGGAATCAGGGGCAGCACATCGTCTCCTTCGACGACCGCGATCTTCGGCGCGAGCCCCAACTCGTGCGCCAGCGCCGCAACCGCCGCCGCACAGCCAGCAGGATTTACGCCGCCTGCGTTGCTTACCAGCTTGATCCCGCGCCGCAGGATGTCCGCCAGACTCGGCCGCAATTGCTCGACGAAATCGGTCGCGTAGCCCAACGCGGGATCTTTCATTCGCGCCGAGGCAAGCAACGACATTGTAAGTTCGGCAAGATAATCAAAAACCAGATACTGAACGTCGCCGCGGTTGACGAGCTGCGGGACAGCGGTCGAGCTATCGCCCCAGAATCCAGATGCGCCGCCTATCCTTATGGAATTTTCCTTGGACATCCCAAACTCCCCTGGCCGCTCAGCGCCCTACCCACTTCGGTTGCCGTTTTTCGACGAATGCCCGTATTCCCTCCTGCGCATCTTCCGTCGAAGCGAAAAGCGCGATCTGGCTCTCGGCGAACGAGATCGATTCCTCGAACGGCATGCTTTCCATCTTCTTCAGCATATAGATGCCACGGCGCATGGCGGCAGGAGATCCGTTGAGTACGCGCTCAAGCAGCGCATTCAAGGTCGCATCGACATCCGCTCCGATGGCATTGAGGAGATTGAATTCCAGCGCCTGAGTTGCAGTTATAGGACTACCCGTCAGGCACATTTCGTAGAGAACCCGCCGCGGCAGGAGATGATGCAGGACTCCCAGCACCTGTGCGGGGAAGACTCCGACCTTGATTTCGGGGAGAGCGAAGGTCGCGGTCTCGGCCGCGACCGCCAGATCGCACATCGCCATCAGCCCCATGCCGCCGGCGAAACAGGCTCCATTCACACGCGCGATCAAGGGCACGGTCAGCTGGCGGGCACGCCGAAAAAGGTCGGCTGCCGCAACGTACGGATTTGAGCGATCAATCGTAAACGGATCGCTGGTTTGCAGATCGCCTCCAGCGCAGAACGCCTTGCCGCCTGCACCCGTCAGCACGACCGCCCGGACGTTTCTATTGCCCTGGGCGTGGTTCAGCCCCTTGAGAATCCCATCAAGTACGGCCTGGTTGATCGCGTTGCGGCGAGACTCCCGCTGGATCGTCAGCCACAGGACGTCGCCCCGTTGCTCGATCGAAAGCTCGGACACCTCGGCGCTTTCCCCGTGTTCCGACGTCTTCATGTGCGTGCTCCCCGAATGGCGTGCAATGTCCGCGATGAGGCACTGTCCTCGTACAATTCCTCAATGTCCTTCGCGCGCCGCTCCAGCACGACATTGAAGCTCAACGTGCTCTTGTCGGTCAGTTCGACATCCGCGAGAGGTTCCTCGACCAGCATCATGCGTGTCACGGTATTGGAACTGGACGTGCCTTCGGCGGCCACCTGATTCAAGCGCTTCTGGAATTCGTCTCGAACGGTCTTGTGGGATAGGACTTCCCGGGTGGACGCCCCATCGGGAAGCCGCGCTAATCGACGACACGCCTCGATTTCAGGGAAAACGAGGAGGCCGACTTCATTACGAAAATGACCGGTAGGCAGAACATCACGCACCAGCGGCGACAGGTAGCTGTTCGCCATGGTCCTGAGCGGACCCGCATTGACCCAGTTTCCTGTCGCCAGCTTGTAGTCTTCGGCGATGCGTCCGTCGAAAATCAGGCCCTGGCTGAAATCCGACTCGTCCGCAAAGCGCAGCGCATCCCCGATGCAGTACCAGCCGTCTTGGTCAAACGCTTTCGCTGTGAGTTCCGGCTGCTTCCAATATCCAGGCGTGACGTGAGGTCCTTTGACCCGCAACTCCTCCTTCCGCCCGTTCGGCACCAGCTTCAGCTGCGCCCCGGCGACGGGCAAGCCAAGAATATTTGGACGATCGGCATCCCAGTTGGCCGTCATGGTCAGCGGCGAGGTCTCCGTAGAGCCCATCGTGCTTGTCGTAAAAATCCGCTGGCCGGTGGTTTCGATTGCGTAACGCCGCAATCCGTCCCATACGCTCTGCGGAATTCCGGAGGCGGCATAAAAAATCATCTGAAGGCGTGAAAAGAAATTCTGACGAAACTGTTCGTCCGTCGTCATGTACGACAGCAGCATCTCGTACATTTTTGGTACGCCGAAATAGACGGTTGGAGCTATCTCGCGCAGGTTGCGCACCGACTTTTCGATGTCGCCAGGCAAGGCCTTGCCGTCATCGATGTAGAACGACCCGCCGTGGTACAGGCCGATTCCGAAGACGTGATTGCCGCCGAAGGTATGGTTCCAGGGTAGCCAGTCGACGATTACCGGCGGCGTCTCGTTCAAAAATGGCCATGCCTGGGTAGCCATTTGCTGATTGGAGCAAAGCATCCGTTGGGTGTTGATGGCTCCTTTCGGAAGCGACGACGAACCCGAGGTGAAAAGGATCTTCGCGACCGTATCGCCGTTTACCGCTTGTGCGGCGGCATCGACGTCGCTTGCTGCGGATCGTTCCAGCAGCGCTGAATACGGGGTCGCCCTTCGGGTGGACCGACCCGGATCAACGCAGACCACTTCCGCCCCTTCCGGTAGGGCAGCCTCCAAAGCCGGCTCAAACTGATCGAGCCTGGCGACGAACGCCATGCCCGGGCTGAGGAGGTCGATGACGTGACGCAGCTTTGCGAAGTCACGCGAAAGCAGGGAATAGCCCACCGATATCGGCGAATAGGGGATCCCGACATGCAGGGCGGCAAGCGCCATCAAGGCGTGCTCTGTACTGTTACCGGACAAGATTGCCAGAGGACGGTCCGATGAAAGTCCGCGGTCCAACAATGCCTGGGAGATGCGCAGCACCGTGGCGTACGCCTCGGCGTAGCTGGTGGTGCGCCAGCCGCCGTTTTGTTCGCGCTGGGCCAGAAATATCCGGTTCGGCGCCGTGCGCGCCCAATATTCCAGGCGCTCGGTATAGCTGCGCGGATACGGCTTCAAGGGATCGGGAGAGCTGATGATGCGGGAACCGTCGCCCAGTCGCATCACGGTTTCGCCACGCGGGCCGAGCTTGACCGGCCGCATTGCAATCGGTTGCTCCGCGTAGCCGCCCGGTGCCGCTATACTGCCGGTCTTCATGGCATGCCTCCCATTTCTGTTTTCTCTCTTTGTCGCACGCGCGCTCTTTGGCCCGCTTTCGGATAAAAAAGGCTAGTCGCAGCTCATCGCCGGTTCAGGCCGCCCCATCGCTACTCTCCGTGTCCAGCATCGAGACGATTTCCATGAGATTTTGGCGCATGGTGACCTGTTGGCCGACGGTGACATCGAGTTTCGCGAGAAGCCCGGATACCGGTGCCAATATCTGATGCTCCATCTTCATCGCCTCGAGTATCGCCAAGACCTGCCCTGTCACGACGACCGCGCCGGCTGCCACTCGAATTTCGGTGACGCTGCCCGGCATGGGCGCGCAGATCACTGCCGATCCTTCGGCAGCTTTCGTCGCTGCCGCCTCGCGGTTTTCCGAAAAGGAAAACCAAGAATCGCCACGAACGAGATGCAGTATGTCACCCTCCCAGGCGAAGCGGAAAACGTAGTCGACGCCGTCGACCCTGATGTGAGATCGTGATCCGAGCGAGCCAATGATGACTGCCTGCTCTCCGACGTCGTCCAACACATCGACTCCCGATGGCCCAGCGCCCCTGATGCTAACCACACCTCGCCATTCGCCTGCCGCCAGGGAAATGTGTTGAGTCCTCGCCGGTCCGCTCTGCCAATTGCGCAACGTGGCATCAATGCCGCCGGCGGATCGCTCATGAAATAGCGCCGCGGCGACCGCCGTCATCCGCCGATCGGGAATCGAGCCGAGACTCTTGTCCAACGCATGGCTCTCTATGAACCCGGTGTCGAACTCGGTATTGGCGAATGCCGGGTGCCTCAGACACTGTCCGAGGAAAGAAAGATTATTTCGCACTCCTCCGATCGAAAACGTTTCCAGGGCGCGAACCAGCCTCATGCGTGCGACGTCGCGGGTCTCGCCGGATGCAATGACCTTGGCGACCATGGAATCATAGTGCGTCGAAACGATCCCGCCTTCGCGCAGTCCGTGGTCGACCCTGATGCCGGCGCCATCCGGAGGTTGCCAAATGGATAGCCGGCCTGACTGCGGTAGAAAATTTGTAGCAGGGTCTTCCGCACATACGCGCGCTTCAATGGCATGACCCGTGAGACGCACTTGTTGCTGGGTGAGCGGCAGCGGCTCGCCGGACGCGATTTTGATCTGCCATTCCACCAGATCGAGGCCCGTGACCATCTCGGTCACGGGATGCTCGACCTGAAGACGTGTGTTCATTTCAAGGAAGAAGAACTCTTCTCCGGGCGTGACAAGAAACTCAACCGTGCCCGCCCCTTCGTAGTTTACCGCATTGGCAGCTCGGACTGCCGCCTTTCCCATGCATTCGCGCAGGTCCTGCGAGAGGCCGGGTGCCGGAGCCTCTTCGATCAGCTTCTGGTGACGGCGTTGGATCGAACAGTCGCGGTCACCGAGATGAACAACGTTACCCCAACTATCTCCAAAGATCTGCACCTCGACGTGGCGCGCATGGGTGACTGCCCTCTCGAGCATGAGCGATCCGTTACCAAAGGCTCTGAGCGCTTCGCGGCGCGCGCTCCGCAGCGCCTGGTCCAACTGGGAAGTCGATTCGACAAGTCGCATGCCCTTGCCGCCGCCACCGGCGATAGCCTTGATCATGACGGGGAAGCCGACCCGCTCGGCTTCACGCATCAGTACGGTTTCGTCCTGCTCGTCACCGTCGTAACCGGGGATACAAGGCACCCCCGCAGCCGCCATTAGCTTCTTGGCCGTCGCCTTGTTCGCCATAGCGTGAATCGCCTCCGGCGATGGACCGATGAAAACGAGATTTGCCGCTTTGCATTCCGCCGCAAATTCCTCGCTCTCGGACAGGAAACCATACCCGGGATGGATCGCCTGTGCGCCCGTCCGTCTCGCAGCGTCTATGAGCTTTGCGGCGTTCAAATAGGATTCTGCCGCGGTGGCTGATCCGATGCAGACTGCCATATCCGCCGCTCGCGCATGAGCCATGCCGGTATCGGCTTCCGAATAGACGGCGACCGCACGAAAGCCCAACATATGCGCCGATTTAATGATCCGGACTGCGATTTCGCCTCGATTAGCGACCAGAATCGTATCGAACGGCCTCGCGCGGGTCGGCCTTGCGTAATCCGGTGATTCTTCGCGCTTCATGTTTCAGGCTTTCCGCTGCTTATCGGACATTCCCAATCGCTTCGAAATGATTTCGAGCATTACCTCGTCGGCGCCTCCACCGATCGAGGCGACGCGCCCGTCACGGTAGAGGCGAGAAATCGGCGTCTCGTTCATGAACCCCATACCCCCGTAGTACTGAAGGCAGGCATCAGCGACTTCACGAACCAAGCGTCCCGCCGATAGCTTGGCCATAGAAGCGAGCGTCGTGACGTCCGCACCGCTCGCATATTCCTGCACCGCGCGATAGATCAGCGAACGTAGCATTTCGATCTTGGTCTGGAGCTCCGAGAGTCGAAATCGCACGCTTTGATTATCAAGAATACGTTTGCCAAACGCGATCCGAGCGCCGGTATAGTCAATCGCCTCCTGGACCGCGCGATCCATCGGCCGGAGAACGCTCGCCGCGGCCCACATGCGCTCCTCCTGGAATTGCTGCATCTGATAGATGAAGCCCATACCTTCTTCGCCGATGCGATTGCGCTGCGGCACACGCACGCCATCGAAGAAGATTTGCGCGGTGTCGGAGCACCGCATGCCCAGTTTGTCGAGCTTGCGTGGGATGGTGACGCCGGGGGATTTTAACGGCACGACGATCAGAGATTTTGACTTGTGCGGCGGCCCGTCGCTGGTGTTTGCCAGCATGCACATCCAATCGGCCTGCGCGCCGTTTGTGATCCAAAGCTTGCCGCCGTCGATGACGTAATCGTCGCCATCCTTGCGCGCGGTAGTCTTGATGCGGCTTACGTCCGAGCCCGCCGACGGCTCGGAAACACCGATGCAGCCTACATAGTCACCGGAGATCGATGGCGAAAGAAACTCCGCACGCAGCGCGTCGCTCCCATGCAGGGAAAGCGCCGGCGTGCACATATCGGTCTGAACGCCAATTGCCAGAGGCACGCCGCCGCAGGTAATCTCCCCCAGTACTTCCGCGAATGCAACCGAGTAGGTGTAGTCGAGTTCAAGACCGCCGAATTCCTTCGGTTTGGTGATGCCCAAGAGCCCGAGCGCCCCGAACTTAGAAAATACCTCGTGAGCCGGAAATATTCCGGCGTGTTCCCACTCGTCGACGTGGGGATTGATTTCGGACTCAATGAGTTTTCGGGCGGAGCGCTGCAGTTCGAGATGATCCGGCGTGTAAATGGTCATAGCCGCGCAACTCCGAAGGTGTTCGTGTTGAGCCGTCGACCAGCCGCTTCCCGGCAGGTTGCAAGACACATTCCGAGAATGCGCCTCGAATCCCTGGGGTCTACGATGCCGTCGTCCCACAGGCGCGCCGTCGCGAACAGAGCCGTGGATTCTTTTTCGAATTGATCGATCAAGCGACGCTCCGCACTCTGCAATTTCTCTCGATCGGGCTCGACGCCCTCCCTTCGCGCACGATCTTCCGAAATAATCGTCATGACTCGCGCCGCCTGCGCACCGCCCATGACAGCCACTCGGTTGTTTGGCCACGCAAAGATAAAGCGGGGCTCGAACGAGCGTCCGCACATGCCGTAGTTCCCTGCCCCGAAACTCGCGCCGATGTGCAGGGTGATTTGTGGAACAGTGGCGTTCGCTACCGCCTGGATCATTTTGGCGCCGTGCTTGACTATGCCCCTTCGCTCGGCGTCCACACCGACCATGTATCCCGTGATGTTCTGCAGATAGACGATTGGTATCCCGGACTGGCACATCAGCTGGATAAATTGCGCCGCCTTTGTAGCCCCGTCAGCATCAATAGGTCCGTTATTGCCGATCAGGGCCACCGGCATCCCCATGAGATGGCCTTGACCGCAGACGGTTGCGGCGCCGATGTCTCGCTTGAACTCGAGGAAGTCCGAAGCATCGATGAGCCGGGCAACGACTTCACGAACGTCATAGCCCCTTCTGAAGTCGACTGGTACAACGCCGGCCAGTTCGTCCGGGTCGTATCGTGGCGGCTCGTAAGATGCGGTGCCGGGAGGCGAGGCCCAATTCAGGTTTCGAACGATTTCACGACCGAGTTCGATCGCATCCTCGTCGTTGTCGGCGATATAATCCGCCACGCCAGAGACGGTTGTATGCATGACCGCGCCACCAAGCTCTTCGTCAGTTGCGACTTCCCCGGTTGCAGCAACCAGCAACGGCGGTCCGGCGAGAAAGATTTTGGCTCTGTCCCGGACGACAACAACGTAATCCGAGAGGCCTGGCAGATAAGCCCCCCCGGCAGTTGATGAGCCGTGAACTATGCTGATTTGTGGAATTCCGGCGGCTGACATCCGGGCCTGATTGCGAAACATTCCGCCACCGTCGATGAAAGTATCGGCCTGGTGAGGCATGCTGCCGCCGGCGGATTCTACCAGGTAGATGACCGGTAATTTGTTCTCCATGGCGATGGTCTGCGCGCGCAACTGCTTGCGCATTCCCATCGGCGTTATCGCACCGCCCTTGATGCCGCTGTCGTGCGCCAGGACCATGCAGCGCACTCCGCTCACCATTCCGATGCCGGCGATGGTCGCGCCGCCGAAAGCATTGCGGTCGCCGTCATCGCCGAACATTCCATGTCCGACGAGGGTCGAAAGCTCGAGAAATGGGGCGCCACGGTCGGTGAGCGCCGCCACCCGGTCGCGAGGGTGGATCTGACCGCGTTTCTCAAACTGCGGTCGACGCGCATCCGAAAGCGCTATCACCTTTCGCTCCACGGCGCGGACATTGTCCAGCAACGCCAGCATCTCTGTACGATTCGCTCGGAAGGCCTCACTTGAGGTCGAAATCTGGGACGTCAGCACTGGCATTAAACGCAGTTCCTTTAGTCGATGCGCCCGATGCTCAAAGTATCATCCGGCTGCGGGCGACAGGTCGATGTTGAGGGCCGCTCACGATTGTCGTTCCAGGCGCGTCGCGATCAAGTCGAGCCGCGCCACCGCTTTTTCAATGCTGGAGCAAAGGTCGTCCGGCGAGGGTCTGGAAGCCGCAGGTCCCTCAATGCCCGCGAACACAACATTCACGATCAAGTCGGCCGATCGATCTACGTCAATGTCGCCGTGACCGAACAGCATGCCCCACGTATGATGGTCGATTCCGCCGAAAATCATGTCGCGCACCAGCGTGATCGGCGTGTCGGTGCGGAATTCGCCATTGGCGACTCCCTCTCGGCAAGCATCGAGCAAGAAGTGCGTGTAACGACGATTCAATTGATAGACTTCACTTTTATAGTAGTCCCGGCTGTTGCGCGCCTCGTGCAGGCACAAACGCGCGACATCCAGGTCTTCTTTCAAAGACGACAGATGTCGCCAGACGATAAAGCGGACCTTGTTTCTCGCACCCGAAATTCCACTCAAATTCTTTGCAAATTCGGCGAGCATCGATTCATACCAGAGCTCGATCACTCGCATCACGAGCTGACGCTTGGAATCAAAGAATTTGTAGATCGTGCCTTCAGCGATGCCAGCCTCGGCAGCTATCTCTGCAATTGAAGCGTCCGCATAGCCGCGCCTGCAAAATACCACCCGCGCGGCAGCCTCGATTGCGCCGACCCGCTCCTCCCTCGGAAGGCGAGAAGATCCGCGCTTCGAAGACAGCCCCGAAGAACCGTTAGCCCCGCCGTCGTTGCTTGCTGTTAGCGCCAAAACGATCTCCACGGGCACCGTAAATTGAAAGTTAGAAAGTTGTGCTCACTAGCGATAGGTCACGCCATCGTTGAGCTTTTCCTACGACATGCGGCCATTTTAGGTTATTTTATCGAAACTTGGAACCCGACATTACCACAACGATATCACGAGTCCAGTGACCAACCCAAAATTAGTGAGCGCTACTTTCTTTCCGCAACGAGCCCTGTGTGTATGGAAAACCCAAGCTCGGGCGCAGCGATGCTCACGTGCGACAAGAATGTCGTGTGAATTGACGTTTCCGGTATGCTGAATATGGCGCGGGACCGGTGCATCTTTGTTCAATGCCCGGTGCGTCCTGATTTTATTGTGATAGCGCGTGTACGATTTCGGATTTTGGCGCAGAGGCACCTTGCCCAAGACAATGGTGCGATCCCCAGACTCATGCCGGATCGATCCGATCAGGCGTTCGGCTACGCCATTAAACCCAAGTTCAAGAGGTTCGCCGTGGATACGTGGCGCGCGCTAAGGCTGATTTTCGACCGTTCATGCGCCGGATCAGTACGCGCAGCTCTTACTCGATCTGCGGTCGTCCTCCCAGAGGGGCTCAATTTCCAACGCCAGCCGAGCCCTTGAGCTCGAGTTTCAAAGAACGACAATTTGCCTGCGAGATGTAGAATCCCGGATACAGGCGATGAGTGCATTAACCGGTTTTCAAATCGTGCTCAAATGTCGAGTATCGAATATTGTGAAAGATTCCGCGAAACTCCTCAAGAGCCGAACCTAACGACTGATGCCAACAAACATGCTATACGTGTTCGGGCGTTGAAAGCCGCCGAAATCAACCAGGCGGCGAGCCCCGGGAGAGACGAAATGACCTTCAGGATCGTCACCGTGATTGTTGCGGCTTGCGCCGCGGCACTTTCGGCGTTCCCGGTCGTGGGGCAGACTGCGGCCCCTGAGAAGACCGACATCAGCATCGCCGTGGGCGGCAAGACATTCATGATTTACCTGCCCCTAAGCGTCACCGAGCGGCTCGGCTACTTTAAGGAGGCAGGCCTTAACGTCAGGATTGAGGAGGTCAACAGCGGCACCAAAAGCGCGCAGGCACTGGTCGGCGGAAGCGTCGATGCGACGGCCGGATCCTTTGATCACACTATCCAGTTGCAGGCGAAAGGCCAGATCATCACTTCGGTCGTCCTGATGGGCCGCTATCCAGGAATTGTATTCGGCCTCGTCGGATCGCAGACGGCGCAATACCAGGGGCCGCAGGACCTTAAGGGCATGAAGATCGGTGTGACCGCACCCGGATCGCAGACCAACCTCATGGTCAACTATATTATGTCGAAGGCTGGCCTGAAGCCCAATGACGCCTCCTTCATCGGCGTCGGCGGTCCGGCCAGCGCCGTGGCCGCGGCCAGGCAAGGCGCAATCGATGCCCTGTCGCACGCGGATCCAGCCATCACGCAGCTCGAGCTTTCCGGCGAGCTGAAGCCGATCTACGACACGCGGTCGAAGGCGGGGACGGAGGCTGTATTTGGCGGCGAATATCCGTCTAGCGTCCTTTACGTCCTGCCCAGCTTCATCGCATCCTATCCGAACACGACACAGGCGCTGGTGGCGGCGATCGTGCGAGGATTGCAGTGGATGGAACACGCGAGTCCCGAGGACATCGCCAAGCTGATGCCCAAGGAGTATTATATGGGTAATCGTGATCTCTACGTCGCGATCATCGACAGATCCAAAGCGATGTTTTCACCCGACGGCCGCGTCAGCAAGGCCGGAGCGGAGAACGCTCTCAAGGTCCTGTCGGCGTTCGATCCCGCGGTGGCCGGTGCAAAAATCGATCTGGATCTGACCTATACCGACCGCTTCGTTGCAAAGGCGATAGCGGCGCACTGACGATCGGGTTTCAAGGACATGCCAGCCACCCTGTTCGACAAGATCTGGTCACAGCATGTGGTCGCTGAGCTCGGTGGCGGAGTGTCCTTGCTCGCCATCGACCGCCATCTGCTCCATGACCTTGAGGCCGGGCCGGGCTTTACCCGCCTCGCCAAGCGCGGTCTTGCCGTGCGCAACCCCGAGCTGACCTTCGCGACGCCCGATCATTCGATCGCGACCGATCCTGGGCGGCACACCGACAGCAACACGAATGGCGGACGGCTGCTGCGCGAGATGCGGCGCGGCGCTTTCGCTGTAGGCGTCAAGCTGTTCGATCTCGGCGGCGAGGATCAAGGCATTCTGCACGTGATCGGGCTGACGCTGCCGGGCCTGACCATCGTGTGTCCGGACAGCCATACCTGCACCCACGGCGGCCTCGGCGCGCTCGCATTCGGAATTGGCGCGACCGAAGTCAGCCACGTGCTGGCGACGCAAACGCTGCGCCAGGTCAAGCCAAAGAGGATGCGGATCGACTATGAGGGCGCAGTCCCGCCCGGCGTCACCGCAAAGGATATCATTCTCGCAACCATCGGACAGATCGGCACGGGCGCCGGACGCGGTCACGCGGTCGAATATGCCGGGTCAGCCATACGCACGCTGACGATCGACGAGCGGCTGACGATCTGCAATCTCTCGATCGAGCTGGGCTCCAAGATCGGCATGATCGCGCCGGACGAGACGACCTATCGATACCTGCGCGGACGCCGCTATGCGCCCGAAGGCGCGCTGTTGGAACGGGCGCTTCGTCACTGGGAGACGCTCGAGTCTGACGCTGACGCGGCTTTCGACTGCGAGCATCGGATCAATGTCGCAGAGATCGCCCCGCAGATCACCTGGGGGACGAGTCCGCAGGACGTGATTGCCGTGACCGCACGCATTCCAAATCCAGCCCACGAGCCCGACCCGCCACGGCGCCGGAGTATGGAAGCCGCGCTCAACTATATGGGACTGACGCCCGGCAATCCGATTGAAGGAACACCCATTGACTGGGTGTTCATCGGATCCTGCACAAATGGCCGGCTGTCAGATCTTCGCGATGCGGCCCGCTTTGTCGCCGGCCGCAAGGTGGCGCCGTCGGTTCGGGCTTGGGTAGTGCCTGGCTCGGAAGCAACGCGGCACGAGGCCGAGCGCGAGGGCCTCGATAAGATCTTCAAGACGGCCGGCTTCGAATGGCGGGCACCGGGCTGCTCGATGTGCTTGGGCGCCAATGGCGATATTGTAGGGCCGGGCGAGCGTTCGGTCTCGACCACCAACCGTAATTTCGTCGGCCGGCAGGGACCCAACGCGCGAACCCATCTCGCGAGCCCGGTGATGGCGGCGGCCGCGGCCGTCGCCGGCCGGATCGCCGACGCCCGCAAGTTCGGCGCCTGACCATGAAAAAGTTCGTCCGCCTGACCGCCATCGCCGCGCCTTTGCTGCGCGCCAATGTCGATACCGAAGTGGTGATCCGGATCGATCGCCTGATCGCGCACCGCCGCGGCGAACTCGGACCGTTTGCATTCGAGGCTTGGCGCTACGGACCGGACGGCCACGAGAACCCCGACTTCGTCCTCAACCAACCGAAATACCGCTCCGCCCGGATCCTGGTGGCCGGCGAGAATTTCGGCTGCGGCTCGTCGCGCGAGGCGGCGGCCTGGGCGCTGATCGATTTTGGCTTTCGCTGCGCAATCGCCCCGAGCTTCGGCGATATCTTCGCCATGAACTGCTTTCAGAACGGCGTGCCCTGCATCGTGCTACCGAAGCAAACGGTCGAATCGATTGCGGCCGAACTGGAGTCGGCCGCCGATCCGCAGCTCAGCGTCGATCTCAAAACCTGCACGATCAGGACGCCCTTGGGCGCGACCATTGGCTTCGACATCGACCGCGAGCAGCGTCAGGCGCTGCTCGAAGGACTCGACGAGATCGGCCTGACGCTCAGGCTTGTCGACGACATTGACACATTCGGGCGCAGGGACCGCATCGAACGTCCCTGGGTCTATCGTTCCGGGGAGACTGAACGTATGCAGCGCGTCCTGATTCTGGCCGGCGACGGCATTGGTCCCGAGGTTCTGGCTGAAGTCCGTCGTGTCGCCGAGTGGTTCCAGGACCACCGCGATCTGAGAATTGACCTGCGCGAAGAGCTGTTTGGCCTCTCGGCATGGGAGCGCCACGGCACGCTGATGCGCGATGAGACTTGGCAGGAAATTCTTGCTTCCGACGCGATCCTGTTCGGCGCCATAGGCTCGCCCGATTACGACAGGATCCCGGCGGACGCTCGCAAAGTCGATCAGCTCCTGCGCATGCGCCGCGAACTCGACCTGTTCACCAATCTGCGCCCGGTGCGAACATTGGAGGCGCTCGCCGACGCCTCGACACTGCGTCCGGAGGTCATCAACGGCTGCGATATGATGATCGTGCGCGAGCTATGCGGCGGCATCTACTTCGGAACTCCGCGCGGCATCGAGCGGCTGCCCGACGGCGGCGAGCGCGCCGTCAACACGACGACCTATACCACGCGCGAGATCGAGCGAATCGCGCGGGCCGCCTTCGAACTCGCCCGGGTGCGTCAGGGTCGCCTGTGCTCCGTGGACAAGGCCAATGTTCTAGTCGAGACCGGCGGGCTGTGGCGCAAGGTCGTGCAGGAGCTGCACGACAAGGACTATCCCGATGTCGAACTCAGCCACATGTATGTCGACAATTGTGCCATGCAGCTTGTCCGCAATCCGAGGCAGTTCGATGTTCTTGTGATGGAGAACCTTTTCGGCGACATTATTTCCGACTGCGCTGCGATGGTCGCGGGATCGCTCGGTATGCTGCCGTCGGCGTCGATCGGCCCTGTTCGCAGCAACGGCAGGCAATACGCGCTGTACGAGCCGATTCATGGCAGCGCGCCGGATATTGCTGGCAAGGGGATCGCAAATCCGCTGGGCGCGATCCTCAGCTTCGCCTTGTGTCTGCGTTACTCGCTGAAAAAGCCGCAGGAAGCCGATCGGCTTGAGCGGGCGGTCGAGTGCGCCATTGCAAAAGGTGCGCGCACCGCGGACATCTCGGCCGACGGTGGCGTCCCGATCTCGACCCGCGCGATGGGTGATGCCGTCTGTGCCGAACTCGCAGCGATCCCCACATAACCCAAGGCCGCACACATGAACATCAGCCTGAAAGACAAGGTTGCCCTCATCACCGGAGGCAGCAAGGGAATCGGGCTTGCCGTGGCGCAGGCCTTTGCCAGGTCAGGCGCAGCGGTTGCCATCGTTGCGCGGGGCGCGGAAGCCCTGCAGGCCGCGCAAGCGTCGTTGGCAGGCGAAGGTTTGCATGCGCGAAATTACGTCTGTGACGTCTCGAACGCGTCTGAGATCAATGCGGTGTTCGGCAAGGTTGTGTCTGACTTCGGACGGGTCGACATTCTCGTCAACAACGCCGGCACCTCCCGTGCCATGGCCTTCGAGGCGGCCACCGACGAGATCTGGCAGGCGGACCTGGACCTTAAGCTGTTTGCCGCAATCAGACTGAGCAGGCTGGCCTGGCCCGGAATGAAAGAACGCCGATGGGGCCGGATCATTAATGTGCTCAACACCGCCGCCAAGGCGCCTCCCGGCGCGTCGGCGCCGACCTCGGTATCGCGGGCAGCCGGAATGGCACTGACCAAGGTGCTAGCCCATGAAGGCGGCGACCACAACATCCTCGTCAATGCGCTGCTTGTAGGCCTCATTGTCAGCGATCAATGGGTGAAGCGACACGCTTCGACCGCGCCCGACGTTACATTCGATGACTTCACGCGCAATCTCGCGAGGGGAGTCCCGCTCGGTCGCATGGGTACGGCGGAAGAATTCGCAAACCTGGCCTGCTTCCTTGCCTCAGATCTCGGTTCCTACATCACCGGCACGGCGATCAACGTCGATGGAGGGCGGTCGCCGGTCGTATGAACCAGGGAGGTCCGAGGGGCCCGATCACAAGAGTATATCTCGGCGTGGAGTCTCGACGCCAATCGGCGTCGCAAGTATCTGATTTGATTGATGACGGAGGGGGCACGAGAGCGCGCCTATTCAGACCGGTCATTCTCGATGGACATGGTCACATTTGCCAGCAGCTGGATCGGCTCCGCCGCCCGCCCGGCATTCCGGAAGGGTCTCGCCCGTCCCGGCGATTAGACCGGGACGGTGAGTGAGCTATAACAAAAGTGGTTGCGGGGACATGCACCCATCTCAAATTGCTGCTTCAGGCGACCGCTTGAATGTCGACACTCTGCTGGTAGCTACATGTTCGAATCGTGTCGAGTGCGCCATTCAATTTTGCTTCGCTCGATCGCGACGGTCTGATGAATGGCCGCTTCGCGCCAGAACCGGCCGTTCAACTTTGCTGAGACGAACGGCGCCCATGCGCACTCGCAACCTTGGTGCGGTTGCTGCGCGATATGCATGCGGCCATCATAGCCCAACACATATCAGCCTCGAAA